>Ga0137404_10003870_pt1 | contig 9975 bp, 6 predicted proteins | sample CZOMad2_1_16fung_FD_108285 | JGI IMG/M metagenome (GOLD analysis project Ga0137404, IMG submission 108285) | Vadose zone soil fungal communities from Angelo Coast Range Reserve, California, USA - CZOMad2_1_16fungal (Illumina Assembly) | ecosystem: Environmental > Terrestrial > Soil > Vadose zone... | reverse complement strand
ATTTCCAATGGTTTCGCTCGCGCATCGTCGGCGGCCGCACCAATCATTGGGGCCGCATCGCACTTCGCTTCGCCCCCATCGATTTCCAATCCGCCACGCGCGACGGCCTCGGCGATGATTGGCCCATCACCTACGAGGATCTAGCGCCCTACTACGACAAAACGGAAGCCTACATCGGCGTCTTCGGCAGTAAAGAAAATGTCTCCAGCGCGCCCGACGGCGTGTTCCTTCCGCCGCCAAAACCTCGCTGCGCCGAAATCCTCATAAAAAAGGCCTGCGACAAGCTCAACATCATCTGCATTCCTGCGCGTCTCGCCGTGCTCACCAAATCCATCAACGGCCGCGCGCCCTGCCACTATTGCGGCCAGTGCGGACGCGGCTGCATCACCGGCTCGAATTTCAGTTCCAGCCAGGTGCTCATTCCTCCGGCCATGCAAACCGGCCGCCTCACTCTTGTCACCGGAGCGATGGCCCGCGAAATTCTCGTCGGCCAGGACGGTAAAGTCACCGGCGTTTCCTACATCGATAAAGCTACGCGTACTGAAAAGCGCGTCAACGCTCGCGCTGTCGTCGTCGCTGCCAGCGCCTGCGAATCCGCGCGTTTGCTGCTCAATTCCAAATCGCCGCAATTTCCCGATGGACTTGCCAATTCCTCCGGCACCGTCGGCCGCTACCTCACCGATTCCGTCGGCAGCGATGGCGGCGGCCACATTCCCGCTCTCGCCAAAATGCCTCCGCACAATCACGATGGCGTGGGCGGAAACCATCTGTACATTCCCTGGTGGAAGTTCGACCGCAAGAACGATTTCCCGCGCGGCTACCACATCGAAATTGGCGGCGGCCGCGACATGCCCGGCGTGGGCATGTTCAACAGCATGTGCCACCGCGAAGAAGGCTACGGTCTCGCGCTAAAACAGCGCGCCCGCGAAGAATATGGCACCAGCGTTTATTTCTCGGGCCGTGGCGAAATGCTCCCCAATCCCGATACTTACTGCGAGATCGATCCCAATGTCGTCGATCAGTACGGCATTCCGGTGCTGCGCTTCCATTTCAAGTGGACCGAGCACGAACTCCGCCAGGCGAAAGACATGCAGGAAACTTTCCGCGCCATCGTCGAAACGATGGGCGGCGAGTACCGCACCAAAACCGCGATCGACGGCCAGTATCCCTACGGCATTTTCGAAGGCGGCAAAATTATTCACGAGGTTGGCACCGCACGCATGGGCGCCGATCCGAAAACCTCCGTCCTCAACGCATACTGCCAGGCCCACGACGTAAAAAATCTTTTCGTCGCCGACGGCGCCCCGCTGGTGACCAATCCAGACAAAAATCCCACGCTAACCATTCTGGCTCTTTCGTGGCGAGCCTCCGAATATCTACTGGCCGAAGCCAAAAAAGGCAATCTATGATCGTTTCCAGGATTTTCCCAAATAGGGGCGTAGCGCTGCTGCGCCCCATTTCGGCAACCAACGCGCCGCAAGCGCCCCCAGTAGCACAGACACTCCTGCCTGTGCGCCTAGCGCAGAGCCTCGGTCGCTCGCGCAGCCACAACGCTTCTCCCTATCCCTCCGTGCCCTCTATCTCAAATTCCCAAAGCCAAACAGGAAAAACCAAGCAATGACCACCAACCCCATCTCCCGCCGCGACATTCTCCGCTCTCTGACCGTAGGCGTAGCCCTTGGCTCCGTCCTCCAGGTCATTCCAGCCGAAGCCGCCGAATACGTCCACCAAGTCGTGCATGGCGAAAAGGCCGGGGCAGGGAAGTACGCGCCCAAATATTTCTCCGCCGCGCAATACGCCACTCTGACCGCCCTCTGCGATGCCATCCTGCCGAAAGACGCCCGCTCAGGCGGCGCTATCGAAGCTGGCGCGCCTGAATTTGTGGATCTTCTCACCAGCGAAAACGAAGAATTCCAACTCCGCCTCGGTGGCGGCCTCATGTGGCTGGACGGCTTCTGCACCGATCGCTACGCCAATGGCTACCTCGCCTGCACTCCGGCCCAGCAAAAACAAGTGCTGGACGCCATCGCCTTCCGCCGCAACGCCAAGAAAGATCCCGCGCTCAGCCAGGGCGTAGCTTTCTTCGCCTTCCTCCGCAACATGACCTGCGATGCCTACTACACCAGCAAAGTCGGCATCGCCGACCTGCAATACATCGGCAATACCTCGCTCCGCGAGTTCCCTGGCTGCCCGCCGCTGCCTGAATAGCTGGACGGGCCTCATCGCCAATATCAGTAATAAGGATAGGAATCAGCCATCCTGAACAGCCAGCCGCCGGTAACCCGCCACGCCTGGACGGCGTATCTCTCCACTCTCTTGATCGTTAGCGGAATTCTCACCTCTCTTGGCATGGTCGTGGCCCTCTCGATCGGGCCGTTTCCCGTCGCTATGAGTAACGGACTGGCGGACCTGGACGAACGCACCAACTATCCGGTCTTGCCCGCGCCGACAACCATGTCCGGCGCGGATGCCTCGACGCAACTGAAAAGCCTGGTGGCGGTGATCTCGCCGGCCGCGCAGACCTGGTTCGGCAAACGCGAAGTGCTTTCCATGAGCTTCGGCGCGGGCGCCTTGTTGCAGGCGACACCCGCGGGATATTTATTTGCCACGGCCCGCCACGTCATCGGCACTGCCGACTGGAGTGTGGCCAGCAAACCTCGCGCCATGATTTCCCTCGAGTCCGGCGTCTGGTCTGGCGCCGATGTGATTGCCAGGCACCAGGATCTCGATCTGGCTCTCGTCTGGATCCCGCGCCATTCCGGCAGCACCAGCTTCGTGCAACCTGTGGCCGCGCCGTTGGACGGCGAGGAAATCCTCGTCATTGGGCATCCCGAGGGTCTGAAATTCACCCTCAGCACCGGCATCATTTCCCGAACCGAAAACAGTTCTCTGCAGATTTCCGCTCCGGTGAGCCCGGGAAACAGCGGGGGCCCGGTATACGACCGCAAAGGAAATCTACTGGGCATCGTCAGTTCCACCATGGACAAAAGCATTCGGCCCAACGCCGAAAATCTCGGTTTTGCGATTAGCGCAAAAGCGTTACTCGCCCAGGCGGGTTGGGAATTCGCGCCCGGAGGCCGCGCCAAAGTCGAAGTCCGTTGAATGGACTGGCAGCGAAGTGGGCTGCCGAGCATGTGAGTTTGCTCCCAGTGGACGCGCGAAACGTAGCCCCTCCGGGCGAGTCTCCGGCCGCGGTGCCGTCGTCGGGCGATACTTCGTCTGAGGCACCGGCAATGCCAACCGTAGGCGAAGGCGCGGCGGCTCCGGAGCCCCGTGGCGCGGCCGCCGATCCCTGGGAGAAGCCAATCGTGATTGAGCAAGCGCCAACCGAGTGAAGGTCCCCCCTCCCCCCGCGTTTTTCGTAAGTGTTGCCGATAAAGGGGTTACGGACGCGTGGTCCGTGGAGCGTGTCCCGTGATCCGTGAAGAAGGCGGAATCGTAGGAAATTGAAAAACGCTTTGGGTGACACCCCCGGTTTTTGCAAAGAGCGGGGAAGTGGTTGAAGGGAAAGGGGATGCGCTTCGCTCTTTTGCAGAGGAGTGTACCCCTCGCAGATCGGGGTAAATAGAGTTAACCCTCCGCAGCTCCCTTCGAGACTCAGGGTAAACAGGGCAGGGAAGGAGTGAGCTGGAGATGGCGGGTGGGGGAGTAAGAAGGACAGCCGGGCGGCGAGGCCCTCCAAAAAGATGGCGGGTAAACATAAAGGAGCGGAGACTATGAGAAACGGTATCCGCAAGTTGGCAACATTATAACATATTTTTGGTATTTGTCAAGTGGTATTTAGTAAGTGGCTTGTCTTCTGAGAGATAGAGGAACAGAGAGGCGGAAAGGGCGGACAGAAAGGCGGAGAGTTAAGGCACGAGGACTCGTTTCGAAGAAAGTCAAAATCCGCACCCTGAAAACCGTAGGATGCGGCACCCGCTTGGGAATCGTGCTGTCCGTTTCGTGTCGGCCACCCGCCACCCGCCGAAGTCTGCTCGGCGATAGAAGCCGACGCCTTCATCCAATCAGCCATCCAAAGTCGTCTTAGCACATCGCGTCTGTGCCTCTCGGTCATCCGTACAGAGAACTAGAACTGCTTCCTCACGGTATCCTTCAAGATCGTCAGTTAGCCAAGTTTCATTTGGGCGTCGCTGGTGGAACCTCACAACGCAACCATCTGCGGAAAATGTAACTATTACAAGAAACTGACGGCCTTGTTCAAAGCCCGAAAGTCTCTCTTGAAGCGCAGTTGCGTAGCATAGACAGGAGATGAGCGACTCCCGACTGCCGTCATATGGAAGGTGGACATGATTGAGTAGGCATTCATAGCCTGTCAAGTCTTGAAACTCGCTCGGTTTTAGGTGACTTGAGCTTTCGTATTGATCCCTCATCAAGACAGAATCGTTTAAAGCGATAAGATTTGGCATTGTTAATTTTAATTTGTCTGAAGGTTCGAGGCCTGAAAATGGCGTTTTGATCTTAGCTTCATTGAGCAGTTCGGACATCCCCGTATTCATCTTCATTCGCCACCCGATTCTCCTAGAAACTTCAAGCCCTTTTTTATAGCCGCTTGCACCTCTGGCGGGTGGCGCATGCTTTCACGTTTGGCTTGAATGGCCCAACATAGCTTCCCATTGTTTAAGATTACCACGCGATTATGATATGGAGGCATCTTGGGTAGGCCACCCCGGAGATTTCTAGTGGCTAAGGGTGCGCCACCCGCCTTGAGAAGCTGGCTCCGGTAAACCTAGAATCTGACTAAAAACGGTCTTCCTGTCTTTCGAGTTGCCATGAAAGTCTGCACTCCAGGTTCCCCGAAAAATCAGGCAAGTGGTGTGGAACCAGTCGCTACGATTTGTCGGAACGCTCTGCATGCAGATACCCTCTCCGTCTTGAGCGCCTATTCCAATTGGGCCTTCTACGGCATCTCGACCGGGAACAAGCTCGGCTCTGTACAGGTTTGCAAAGACCTCATACAACTGCTGCCTTTGTTCCTCGGTTTCCGGCGGGTTGCGTATCGGTGCTAGTGCTACCGACGCTAGCAAGACCGTTTGAACAGATAGTATGACTGGTCGCTTCTCCAGGTAAATCACGCCAGCTTTCGTGTGCGCCTGCCATGGCCATGGCACAGATACACGGACCCCATTCGACTCTACGTAGCCGCCGTGTCGAATGTGCCACCAAACTGAGGATAGAAATGGGGCAATTAGGATCAGAACGAAGGCAGTACCAAAGATGGCTAGATATACAGCGCTTGCCTGCGTGTGGTGACTTTTTCCCGTGCCGGTCTGCGAGTCAGTCATAGTTCCGTTGTTTTCTTAAGCCTCCTGGTCCGGGCTCAGACTTGCCTACCAGTGCGTACGTTTTTGGACAACGGGTGGAGTCCGCGCCAACAAATCTTCGAACGAGCCGTAGGAAGTTGGGCAACAGCTCAAGAGCTCCCGGAATTAGCTTGCGAGATTCTCTGGATAGAGAGAACGCAACATACTCACGCTAACATGGATGATTCGCCTCGCAAATCCTTGGAGGAGGAGGTGGTGATGGCGAAAATAGGGTCTTCAACCCCTGCCACGCGCTTGGTTCTTGCTGCTGTCCAGTGTTCTGTACTGCTGGCTTACCATGCGTCGGATTGTGCAGCGAAAAAACCGCAAGGTGGCGGTAGTGGCGTGCGCGAGAAAGTTGGCGGTGCTGTTGTGGCACGTGCTGAGTTCCGGCGAGCCATTTCGTTACGCGCAACCAAAGAGCCTGGAAGCGAAATATGCGCGGCTGCGAGTGCGCGCCGCAGGCCGGCGCCGCCGCGGAGGAGTGGCGAAGGGTACACCACGGTCCGCGCGCTACGGAATGGGACGGACGCGAGCCGTTCCGTCGCTCCCGCAGGTGCTGGAGGGAAACGGACTGCCGCAGATCGCTCCACTGGCCAAGGGGGAAAAAGTCATGCTGGAACGAAAAAGGCGGATGGCTTCTACCGCGAGTTGCAAACCACTTCTCGCATCGAGGCCAACACCACGAAACCCCAAACCGAAGAAACGGAAGAGGATTTCAGATCTGAGTTGACACAATCATAGGTAGACCCGCGATGGAGGTGAGATGGTTCCAAGTGCGGGCGTTGACGCCGTCGTTCTGGCCGGCGTGCCGAGGTTCCGGTACCACTATATCTCGAATATCTGGACTGAGCGATCATAACATTCGATCGAGAGTCCGGCGCCGATATAGGCAGGCTACACAACTTCATAATTTATTCTAAATTTAGAAGTTTCTTAGATTCACCAATCCCACTATGGCCGGGCTGGCATTTAGCTAAGGGCATATTTCTGTTGCGGTTGCAGGCCAAGCCAGGCTCTTGTCGAAATATTGGTACCGGATTTGCAGCGCCCTCAAACAAGGGGTTGTCCGAAGGATTCTTCGGTCCACTAATTCGTGTGTATCCAGGTCATTTGGGCTCAGTTGGTCCAACGAACGGGTTAGCGTTGATCAGGTCGTCCAGTCTCTCCCTAGGGAGAGCGATTCCCACGCATGGCGGAGGCACGAAATGAACAGACTAGGAACTATCGGAATAGTCGCAATTGCGTTTTGCGTCCTCGTAGCGACCAATAGTACTGGTGCCGCTCAAACGAGCCGCGGAACGCTGACCGGAGTCATCATGGATGGAACGGGTGCGTCCATCGCGAAGGCGACGGTGACGATCACACAGTTGAATACGAACGTGAAGCGGCAGACGACGACCAATGAAGCTGGGGTGTACCGCTTCGACGCCGTGGATCTCGGGAGCTATTCGCTATCGGTCCAGAAAAGCGGGTTTCGGACCAGTGACACGAGGGGTGTCGAGATCCAGGCGGCGCACACGACTGATATAGACGTCAGCCTGCAGGTGGGAGCGATGGCGGAGGTGGTGACGGTCGAAGCGTCGTCATTTGAGGTCGAGCTGCAAACTTCCGAACAGGTGCGCGGCGCTAATTTTTCAGAGAACAGCGTCAGCAACCTGCCCATCACGGGAGCGGATAGCTTGACGCTGGCACAACTGCTTCCGGGAGTGGCGGTGTTGAATCAAAGTATCACGAACTCCATCAACCAAGACGGTACGTTCGCATTTTCAGTGAATGGGCAGAGGCCGCGCGGGAACAATTTCATGATTGACGGGGTGGAGAACAACGACATATCGGTTACCGGTCCTGCGTATACCATCACCAATCCGGATGCGGTGCAGGAAGTAAGTATCCAGACGGCCGACTTCAGCGCGGAGTTTGGGCGCGCCGGTGGCGCGGTGTTCAATCAGATCACCAAATCCGGAACGAACCAATTGCATGGGACGGCCACGTACGTGTACACAGGGAGCGCGTTCGCATCGCTGACGCACTTGCAAAAGATCAACGGCTTCGCGTCACCGCCCCGACAGGTGGAAAACATTCCGGACTTTACGATTGGAGGGCCGGTTGCTTTCCCGCACCTGTACAACGGGCACGACAAGACGTTTTTCTTTGCAGCAGCACAATGGGACCGCTTGTATGGAAATGTGACGTCGCAGAATCCGCTGAGGCTGCCGACGGACGCTGGTGTGGCTACGCTGCAAGGGCTGGCGGGGCAATGTCCGAATGCGGCGCTGTACCTGCAGGCACTAGGTTCGTTGCGCGGAAATGCCGCGGTAAGTCCCAGCAGCATTAGCCTGGCGGTTCCGAGCGCGACGGGAACGTGCACCAATTCGATGCGGACGGGGCTCTCTTTGGACACTGGCCTGTTTGTTCGCCGCCAAGCCTTCTCTTCGCTGGATAACAACCATCAGATTCGGATCGACCACAAGGTCTCAGACAAACAAAACATGAGCTTCCGGTGGCTCTATGACAACTTGGTGCAATCACCGTCCCTGAACAATCTACCCGGCTTCGACAACGGGTTCACAGGCAAAACTCTAAGCGGGAGCTTCGCGGACACATATGTGATCAGATCGAATTGGACGAACGAGTTCCGGTTCAACTATGGGCGAATCGGGTTCAACTTTCCGCTATTGGCGCCAGACACATTCCATGGGACCGTGCCCAACTATTCGGGTCTCGGAGTTAGCGCATTTGGAGGGGCAACGAACATCCCACAGTTCCGGTATGCGAACAATTGGCAATATCAGGACACGATGAGCGTGCTGAAAGGCAGGCACACGTTCCGATTCGGGCTTGACTACCTGCGGCAACTGGCGCGGCAGCATCCTCCCTTTAACGAGCGCGGCTCGTTTGCATATGCCTCGAGCGCTGGTGTGACGCCGTTCGCCAACTTCCTTGATGATTTTGGAGGCAATGGAGGCAGCCTGAACCGGCAGTTTGGCAGTTCGATATATCACCCCAATCTATTCCGGCAGAGTTATTTTGTCCAAGACTCCTGGAAGACGACGCAGAACCTGACGCTGAACCTGGGCGTGCGCTATGAGAATTTCGGTACGCCGGTGAATACCTTCGCGGTGGCTGCTTTCACGAACTATGATCCTGTGAATTTTTCGGCGCCCCACAAAGTGGAAGGAGACAACAACAATTTCGCGCCATCCGTCGGATTTGCGTGGAATCCAAAGGGTACAAGCTTTCTTGACCGAATGATGGGAGGGGGCAAGACGGTGTGGCGCGGCGGATACCAGGTGAGCTACGACACGTGGTTCAACAACCTGTTGTCGAACATCGCCGGGAGCTCGCCGAACACGCTGGGAGGGACAATTCCATCCACAACGTCAGGTGCCGCGGCTCGCGGATCGTCGAACTTCAGCGGGCAGTTCGCCACGATTCAAGCCACGCCGCCAACAGCGCAATCGGCGCAAAGCAATTTGTTTCTGCAGCCCTTCCGGAACCCCTATACGCAGCGATGGTCACTGGGCTTCGAAAGGGAGTTGCCGTACGGGATGATATTTGACAGTTCGTATGTGGGGTCGGTGTCTCACAAGTTGTTCCGAACTATCGATATGAATCCGATCGTGGATCCGGTTACCAAGGCACGGTTTCAACCACAGGTGGGCATCCGGACGGTGCGTGCGACGTCGGCAAACTCGAACTACGAATCGTTTCAACTGGATCTGAAGAGGCGTTTCAGCGGCACGCCGGTTGGGCAAGTGCAGTTCCAAGGGGCCTACACCTACGCGCATTTTTTGGACGACATAAGTGACGTGTTCGGGTTTGACTCGACGTTCAGCTCGTTCCAGTCCGTATCTCAAGTGGTCGGTGGGAGTCGGCACCTGGACTATGGCAACTCGGATTTCGACCGCAGGCATGTAGGGTCCCTCGCAGTGCTTTGGGACGTTCGCGGGCCTCGCCAGGGGATCCTTGGCACGCTCGTGGGCGGGTGGCAACTCTCCGGAATTGCGCACTGGCAAAGCGGATTCCCGTTCACCGTGGTAAGCGGCTCGGATCGCAACGGAGACGGCCAGTCTGGACTGGATCGGCCCGACATCAGCAATGCGGCAGCCGCCTTGAACACCCGCGCGGTGATCAAAGCGTCGTGCCCAACGGGGTTTGGAAATCCGGATCAGGCGGGAACGCCGTGCATCGATCCAAGCACGGTGCACTTCATTGAAGGAAGCGGTCTTCCAAATGGCAAGACGCTGGGACGCAACACGCTGCTGGCTCCCGGTCTGGATAACCTCGATTTCTCAGTCTCGAAGCACTTTCGCTTCACAGAGAGGATGAATCTGGAGTTCCGCGCGGACATGTTCAATGCACTAAACACATTGAACTTAGGTTACCGCGTGGCATCGCGTACTCTCACCACATCAACCGCAGGAAGCTTTCTGGATTTCAACCAGACGGAGTCCGTAGCGCGGGCCATGCGCATGCGGTTGAAGTTTAGCTTCTAACAGCGTTTTGACAAGGAAGGGGTCCCCGAAAGGGGGCCCCTTTTTGTTTTGGCCATGGGTAGAACTCGCCGGCGGCACGAGGAGATGGCTGGGTGACGGAATGGCTGCAGGAAGCGAGCGTCGAAATGGCTTGCGCCGGGAGAGGTTTCTGACGTACCGGAATTCGGGGAATT
>Ga0137404_10003866_pt1 | contig 9981 bp, 10 predicted proteins | sample CZOMad2_1_16fung_FD_108285 | JGI IMG/M metagenome (GOLD analysis project Ga0137404, IMG submission 108285) | Vadose zone soil fungal communities from Angelo Coast Range Reserve, California, USA - CZOMad2_1_16fungal (Illumina Assembly) | ecosystem: Environmental > Terrestrial > Soil > Vadose zone... | reverse complement strand
GCGCGTGACCGGAACAGCGCGGCCACGAAGCCCAACAGGGCATAAACTACAGGTGGCATCATCGGAGACCTCATCACGATGAACGGTGGAAGGAGTAAAAGAGCATTGGTCCAGGGTGAGGACGTAAGCAGAAAAAGTCAAGAATTGTCACAGCTTCGGGTTTTCGGGACGGACAGTCTTGCCCATGGCATGATCCTCTGGTAATAGGAACATTGAAGGTGTGTATAGATGTTTCGTTGGGTGCGACTATATCAACAATACGTTGATCTATCAATCATCACTCGTCGACTCTTCTGTCTCTTTCGTCCGTTCCACTGTTGCTCATCTCATTGTAATCATTATCATTTATACCACTCCACGCCATTGATTCTCGTGTCCAGTCTCGGAATCGGCACACATCAGCTGATTTTTTCAGCGGTTGCGTGTCAGTTGTTGCGCTCTGTCACAGAATCCTTATAATTTCCAGCGTCACTGCTGCCTGGATCAATGCCGAGCGCGACCCCTCTCATACCACCATCATGGTTGTTATTCATGACGCATGTCTTGAAGCCATCCTGCTTATAAAGGGAGCCGGCCTATGCCTCAAGACCACTGCAACGCGTATGTCGCCTATCGGCTGGCGTGCGTGCGTGAGCGCATCCAGGAGACGGAACGCCTCATGCGCCCACCCACGCCTGAGGAACTCCTCTGCCTGCACAAGGTCCTGCAGCGGCTCAAAGAGCAGGAAGTGCAGCTCACCTACATCCTCGCAAGGATACAGTCCCCAGGGGCATGTGACCCCTCATCGTAGGCGATTTTTTGGTTGACAAGATCATTAATTATCTATACATAGTAATTTTACTGAATATTCTCCTCTTGCGATCCGCGCACGTGCCTCCCATCCACCCCTCCACGGCCTGATGCCTTGGTCATGCCCTCAGACGATCCACAGAGGGGCGCCATGTTTGCCGGGGAATTTCGCTCCCACGCCGAGGCCGGTGGCCTGTTCCGGCTGCCGCCGATGTTCCTGGCGGCGTTTCCGCCGCCGGAGGCGGCCGTCGGCCGGCAGGTGGTGGTGCTCAAATCGCTCGACCCGAGCCTCTGGCTCTACCCGGCCCAGATCTGGGAAGCCAAACTCGCGGCCACGCGTGAGCACCTGGATGACGGGCAGAGCCGCCTGCTGATGCATTATGTCGTGGCCGAATCAGTCCTTGCCGAGCTCGATCCCCATGGACGCTTCACCATCCCTCATGTGCTCCGCACCTATGCACACATCACCGACGAGGTGGTGCTCATCGGCCTCTATGACCGCATCGAGCTGTGGAGCCCCATACGTTGGGAAGCCTACCTGTCCGATCTCGAGGAACGCCACGAAATCGTGCTCGGGAAGATTCTGGATTTGTTGTAATACCCAAGCGCTGCCCATGGCTTCGGTTCCACGTCGGTCACACACGCCAAGCGAAGCATCCACACGGAGGAGACATCCTTGACATACACGCCTGCCACGTCCCGCACGCGACGACCGATCGCATTATTGGCGATCCTTCTTCCGATGATCTTTATCTGTGGCGCCAGCGGCTCTGTGACAGCGATCGGCGACCAGCTGGAACTCCACGCCACGCACCAGGCCGGCGTCCCTCTCCATCAGGAGCCCCGTGGCACGCATGACTTCCAGCGCATCCCGGATGGACCTACGGAAGGGAACGTGCGACACGACCCAGCAGACTCCAGGGCCTTGTTATGGATGGCCCTGTGGGATATCCCTGATTGCAGGGCACATTTCCCACAATAGTGGTTATGTAGACAATCCAACCTCAACTCCGTATGGTCCACAAGATACATCGATGTGGCGAGAAGGAGAGAGGTATGGAGGAACGACGGCCCACCCCACTACTCCAGGAATGCCCGCAGCTCAACCGCTTGCCCTTTTTTAGTGCCCGGAACCAAGGCCTGGTGGCGGACTATCTCGCCCACCTGCGTGCCCGCCACGATGCGCCCGCGATGCAGGAAGCGACCATCCGTGCGCTCAGAAGCTTCGCGGTCCTGCTGCCCGCCGCGCGACAGACCACGTTGTATCAGGACCTGACATAGACCACCCCCGTTGATATCGACACGTGGATCGAGGCGTCCTTCCACCAGCCGTTGGCACCAGGGACCATCGCGACCCGCCTCCGCGTGGTGCAAGGCTGCTTTGCCTGCCTATGCGACCAGGGCGATGTCCCGCAGTCCCCGATTCGACTTCCACGCCATCACAGCCTCGTGCCCCAGGATCTCCCCCGCCCGATGGCGGAGGACGAGGTCATCGCGTGCTTTCGGGGCATCGATGCCTTGCGAGACCGCACGATGTTTCTGCTCATGCGGCGGTGCGGCCTCCGCGTGGGTGAAGTGAGCCGCCTCCTCTGGTCAGCCCTCGACCTAGCCCAGGGCACCGTCCGGATTGAGCACAGCACAGGACACGTGGATCGGGTGGTGTATTTGTCTCCCGATGTCGCGAAAGCCCTGCGGCAGTGGCAGGGGCTTCAGACCGCCGCGGCGCCGTATGTCTTTCCCAGCCGCGTCACGCGTAAGGGCGTTACCGCCCTCACGGCTCGGCACATCCGGAACCGGATGACCCGCGACCTCATGCTGGCCGGGATCACCAAGGCCTATTCGCCCCATGCACTGCGGCATACGTTTGCCACCCAGCTCCTGAATGCCGGCGCCTCGCTCGAGGTCGTCAAAGAGCTCATGGGGCACCGCTCCCTCGACGTCACGCTCCGCTACACCCAGCTCTATGACCGGACCACACGGGCCCCATACGACCAGGCCATGGCGCAGGTCGAGCAGCGGCAAGGCTTACAGAGGAGAGAGACCATGGACGACATCCGTCAGACCGCCCTCGACCGATTTCGGGCCTCCCTGGAGCGCCGGCAGTTCTCGGCGCACACCATCGCGAGTTATACCCTCGATCGGCGCCTCTTCTTTCGCGAGGCCGCCGGGCCCCTGGCCCAGGTGTCCTTTCGCGAGGTCGACCAGTTTGTGGAGGGGCAGCATCAGCACGGCCGGTCGTGGGCGACCATCAACCGACGCCCGAATGCGCTGAAGCCTTTTTTTGACTGTTGTCTGGACCAGCAGCTCATCGGGGGCAATCCCGGCAAGCCGAGTCATGTCGTGCGGCGCGGGCGCCCCCTGCCCAAAGCCCTCTCCCGGGAGCAGGTCCAGCGGCTGTTGGCCCAGATCGACCATCCCCTGGATCGCGCGCTGTTGCTGGTGATGCTCCGGTGTGGTCTCCGTGTCTCGGAGGTGGCGCAGCGCAAGCTGGCGCAGATCGATTGGGAGCAGCCAGCGCTGCACATTGAGCAGGGCAAAGGGCGCAAAGATCGCCGGGTGTACATGTCGCCTGAGGCGGTGGCGCGTGTGCAACAGGGTCTGGCCCAGCATCCGGGTGAGCGAGCCCAGGGCGATGGGTTGTGGAATCGCACACGCCACGCGCGACCCCTCTCGGTCAAGGCGATCCACAAGAAGATGGAGCGCGATGCCACGGCGGCGGGGATTCCCGCCAGTTGCCATCGCCTCCGGCAGACCTTTGCTTCAAACCTCCTGGAGCGCGGGGCCGAGGTCATCGCGATTCGTGACGTCCTGGGGCATAGCCAGATCAGCTCGAGCGCACGCGATGCCAAGGTGTCGAGCCAGAAAATCACGCAGGAGTAGCTGCGGACGATGCAGAAAATCCCACATTCCATCGCATTTCGTGGTAATGTCCTGGACCATTCACGATTGTCTTGATATTTCAAGGTGTTGCTGCCATCGTGTCTCATCTCCTTCCGACACCTGATAACCTGGGAGTGACACATGGGCACAGCGGCCAAACCGACGCGAGAAAACCGCACCATCACCGTCGATTTTCGAGATGAAGCCACGTACTTTTGCCTGATTGCAGACGGGAAAGCGTTTCTCGAGTGTGTCATCGCTTTCCTCCTCGCCCTCGGCTTCCAACTGAACCACAAGGCGACTTGTAACGGCGGCGGATGCCTAACGCGGCATTCGCATGATGTCCGTATCCGTCTGGGTGGGGTGACCATCTGGCGGATACAGTGCACGACATGCAAAGCGGTGTTCACAGTCCTCCCCCATTTTGTCTTGCGCTATCGCCATATGGCACCTGAGGTAGCCCGTCAGGCCCTATTAGCCACACATGGCGGGCTCAGTTTAGAATGGTGTGCGGTCATCTACCATATCTCCCCCATGGCTCTCTATCGCTTGGTCTGCGCGTGTGGCCACCAGAGTCTGGTCACGATGCTCACCCGGTGTGGGCTGCCCCTGCCCCCCTATTTTCTGGTCGATGAAAAGCACAGTCGCTGTCTCACCGACAAGGTCTATCTGCCCACCATTGTCTGTGGCCGCGTGCTCTGGCATCTGGGCTACGCTGAGGAAGCCAGTGCGGCCGCCTTGACCCAGTCGTATCAGGCGTTTCAACGCGCGGCGGTCCACCAGGAGCCGACGTATCGGGTCCGGGGGATTCTGACCGATGGGTTCGACAGCACCACCAAAAGCATGCGGGCGCTGTTCCCTGGGGTACGCCTCGGCAACTGCCTGCGCCACGCGCTCAACAAGCTCCCGAAGAAACTGGCGGCGGTCGCGTCCCCGGTCCGCAAGGCCTTGCGCTCGCAGTTCCACACCCTGCTCTATCGGGCGCGACAGCGCAAAGGCGTGCGGGTGTTCGCGCTCGGCCAACAGTTACGCCACTTTGCCGACCACGTCACCCACATGGCGGGGACGGCCAACGGCGAGCGCGTGCGACATTGGTTCCAGGACAAGAAGGCGGGCTGGTATGCGGTGTTCGAAGACCCGCAGATGCCGGTGACGAGCACCTTACTGGATCAAGCCCATAACGCCATCGAGCGGAAATTGTTCACGATGAAAGGCTTTCATCACCCAAGTGGGAGTCAACAGGCGTTTCTCACGGGGTTAGCGCACCTCTACAACCTCGTCCCCTACCAGCGTCGTGCCCAGCATGCGGGGCAGTGTGGGGTGGAAGTGGAAGACGGGCGAGTACCGACAAGAGACTGGTTGCTCAATCTGCAAATCCTCACCTCGGGAGGGCTTCGATGAGCGGTGGTATCCCTTACCACTAGATTCGGTGGAATGTGATCCGCCTCGCAAGCCGCGCGGCAGCATCCGCGTGGACGCCCGCCTGGACGCGATGACGCGGGCGAAGGTGGATGACCTGGCCACACGCTTCCACCAGCCGCGTGCCGCGGTGCTGAGTCACATCATGCAGTGGGGCCTCAGCCGTGAACAGAGACGAGCGCTCAACCAAAGCGAATCTCAAGGCCCGGTGCGCCACCTCTCCTGCTACGTCCCAGTCGCACTCCATGCGCGAGTGCAGCAAGCAGCGGCCGCTGCCGGAGTGCACACCGCGCCATGGCTGCGCCAGATGATCCGTCAGGTGACCCCTGAGGATTTTCCCGCTAGCTGGCACGAGGGGCACGCCGCCGAGCGCTCCCATGAGTCCCGCCGGTATGGCAAGCGCTTCATGCTGCGGCTTGATGGTCAGACGTGGGCGACGCTCGACGCGTGGTCCACGTACTTCGAGCGATCAGCCGCCGAGGTCATCCGCCAGCTCCTCGCGCAGGCGACCCCTGACACGTTTCCCGCGAGCTGGCACCTGCGCGTGGCCGAGCGTCACGGAGAACAGGCCCAGCCGGTACGGCGCGACGCCGATGACGAGGGGTAAGCGGCTGTCGCTTTTTGCCTCATTTCGCGACGCTGTCCTGGCATTTCAGATCTTTAATGGTCAACATACAATAATTTATTCCGTTGACGCGAAATTTTCGCCAAGCTATACTCGTCCCTGCTCGCTATGACGCTGTCGCTTCCTGGGTCGTGATCACGTGGAAAAATCCCGATGATGCCAATGAGGGCCTTACTGTCCTCCACGACTCACGTCCGGCAATGGCTGCCTGTCCCATCTTACTTCCTACTTAGGCCACAGCTCCTCACTCGCACCTCCCCTCTCCCCGTAGGAAGGGATATCCTTCACTCTACCTATTTTCCTGTCATCCGGAACCACTGGAACGGTTACGGTCCTCGCCGTCACAATAGGCCTTGGATCTCGCATAGGCAACTTCGCCCAGCTATCTCTGAGGCGGCCATTGACGCGATCGGTGCGATTGCGGACAAGGCATCGACTACGGTAAGCCCCCGCCAGGGGCCAAACAAGGCGATGAGGAGGAAATCACCATGAGAACCCAACGACGCGCTGGGTATGGGGGGCATATCTAGTGGGCTACGCGTTTTGCTCACGGGGACAGCTGCGGCCTGTCTGCTGCTGCAGGTGGCATGGCTCGGGTGGGCCGCTGCTGCCAACGGGACCGTCTATCTCGCCTTGGGAGATTCACTCACCTTCGGGGCTGGCGCATCCGACCCCGCGACCAAGGGGTTCGTGCCGCTCTTCCGTAACTTCCTGGAGTCTACCGATGGTTTGGGCACTGGCCTAACTCTGAATGACCTGTTTGCATTGACCAGCGCTGATCTGCTCCAGCAAGTGGTACCCCAGGTACGTCAGCAGCTTCAAGATGGTCAGGTTGCTGTAGTCACCATCACGACTGGCGGTGACGACCTGTTCTTCTCGGATATCGTCCCGGTCTGTTCAGGGGGGGTGACGCCAACGTGTGTGGAGACGATCCAGACAACGCTGGCCACGGTCGCGGACAATCTCAACCAGATCTTAGCCGAACTGCGCGCGGCAGGGGGTGCGGCGCTCCCGATCATCGTCGTAACCTATCCCAACTCGTTTAAGCATCCTGCTTGCGGGCTACATGACTTGGAGTCGCTGGGCAATATCGTGCTGGAAGGGAACGCCTCGCTGGGGCTCCCGCAAGGGTTCAACGATCTGGTCCGCTCGATTGCCGCCACGCACCACGTGGTCGTCGCCGATCTCGTCCCCGGCGGCGTCTTCCCAGACCGCCTGAGCCCCGCTGAGCTGGATTCGGACTGTGTACATCCTAATGATGCCGGCTATGCCATCATCGCTCAGGCGTTCATCTCGGCCTTCCTGAATGAAGCGCATTGTGTGGCGTCCAGTTCGATCAGCTCGAACTTCAATGGCACCCCGGTTGCCCAGGGCAACTCCATCTGGTTCAACGCCAACGTGAAGGCCACTGGCCTGGGCTCTGGGACGACACAGATTTTCGTGCGGAACGCCTCAATCCCGTTTACGTCGAACGGGACGCCATACAACGTGCCGGTACCAGACGCCGTGATCACGTTTTCACCTACGGCTACCTGCGCCACAACGAGCTTTAATGAAGCGACGCAGCGATGGGAGACCACAGTCCCCCTCACGGGCGAGAGTGTCTTTCTCTCCGGTCTGGCCTTCCCGGTCCCTGCAGGCTTCCAGAAGGGGATCAATCCTGTCATCTGGCAGGGGACGTTCTCCACGGATACGCCCAGCGTATCATTGAACTGGAAATGGGGCGCAGCTGTCTACACCCAGTTCAGTACTGACTATGATGCGCTCGGGGTGAAGCCGATTGAGGGCAATGTAGCCTGCCAATACCATAATGCGGACCATGCTGGCACGCCAGAACACTTCAAGCCCTTTGTCACCGGTGGCGCGCGCGGTGGCGGCGGATCGAATTTCACGGGCTCCTGGAGCGGAACCAAGAGTGTGAAACCACTGTGCCCCTAAACATGCCGTCAACGCCATGATATTGTGGCCCTACCTCCTGCTGCGCGGACTTCTAATCGGACAGAGTGGCGAGTGAGGTGGATCACATCTTGGCACCGGCGTGGCATGAAGCCGACCTTACCCGCTAATCGCCACCTCGAGGGGCAGCCCTTGCTGCACAAGGAACAAATGAGGAGGCCATCGCCTGGGAAGCCTAGCATCGTCCACTTTGGACTTCTGCAATTGGGGAAAGGCCCTGCTCCTTCGGCCAATCCTGAGGGGCGGTACGATGGTAGGTCTGGAGATACAGGGATTCAGTGCAGCCCAGCCTCTGTTTCCCATCCGGGAAAGACTTTTCCCATCCGGATGCTAGGCTATAACCCTGTAAATATAAAAGCTTATTTGATACGATAAACTTGCTAGCGGTACATGAGACAGGGCTGCTGACTTCAGCAGCCCTGTGAGCATTTATTCCTGTCGCCTTCCGTCCCAAAAGACGAACTCCGTGATTTCTCTCACACCTAAGCACCTGAGTTTCCAGGGCGCACATCTCACAGATCGCGAAGTTCTGTCGCGCTCTTTCAGAGGCCGCGACATACTTCCGTAGAGGGTGAACCCCGCAAACATGGCCACGACATCCTGTACGCTAGTGGGGAATGAAGTCGGCTCGTTGAGCCGTGGGAATCGCCCATCGATTGACACGCTCACCCCGCCCCGCTACACTCCCGCCACCCCCCAGTCGAGTCTTGCCCCCTTACCCCACCCACGCCACAGAGGAGGACGCTCCATGGACCACCTGCTCCAACGCCTTGAAGCCCTGGAAGACGAGGTGCGCATCGTGCAGCGGCGGCTGCGGCGGTGGCGGCAGCTCGCGGGGAGTGTGCTGGTGCTCGCGCTGGTCTGCTTCCTCCAACCTTGGGTCCTGGCCGCGCAGGTGCCGGGGGCAGGCCCGGACCGCACCCTGTGGCAACTCGTGAACCTGTGGCGGCGGGTGAACGTCCTCGAGCGCACGCTCACGCATGTCACGAGTGTGACCGGGGCCGGGGGCCTGCCCGAAGTCGTGATTGCGGGGGCGAACCTGCGCCTGGTGAATGGCCTGCGGGCCACGGCGACCACCAACGGGCTGGGCAACCTGCTGGTGGGCTACAACGAGTCACGCGAGGGGGAGAACGTGCACACGGGCTCGCACAACGTGGTGGTGGGGCAGGGCCACAATTTCTCCAGCTTCGGGGGACTCGTGGTGGGCCGGCAGAACGAGATTAGCGGGGCATTTGCCGCGGTCAGCGGCGGGTTTGACAATACGGCCAGCGGCGCGAGCGCGGCGGTCAGCGGCGGGATCTTTAACCGAGCCCGTGGCGCGAGCGCCGCGATCAGCGGCGGGTTCGACAATACGGCCAGTGCCAACGCGACCTCCGTCTGTGGCGGGCAGGGGAACACGGCCAGCGGCGAGAGCGCCACGGTGAGCGGCGGGCATGGGAACACGGCCAGCGGCCCTACCGCGGCGATCAGTGGGGGCGAAGCGAACACGGCCAGCGGCTTTACCTCCGCCGTCAGCGGCGGGCGCAACCACACGGCTCGTGGGGACTTCGACTGGGTCGCCGGGCTCCCTCTTCGCCCATGAGTAGAGACCTGGCCAACCGTGGCGGCCCTTCGCGCTGGTGTGGCGGTGGGGTGAGCCGGCTCAATTCCCCACTAGCGTACAGGATGTCGTGGCCATGTTTGGAACCCCGGGCGCGTACCACCATGGCTCAAAACAGTCCAAAACGTCGGCCGCTGACCCCACGGAAACCACTGGCATTTCGTCGCGCCGGCGCGTATGATGGCTCAAAACGGCCCAAGGCGGCTATACTACCGCCACCGGTGACGCCTGACCCACGACCTCCAGACACCCAGGGGGGAGCCATGGCCAAGGTCTACTATGTCAAGGATGGATCGTACCCGCGGAATTTTCTCGACTTGGGCCGGCGCGTCTCCGTCGAGGTGTTGGAGCGCCGGCTGCAGGGCCAGGACCTGCGCTACTTGAGTGCCCTGCCGCCGGAGTTTCACCGCGAGCACCCCGCGCCCGAGGTGAAATATGTGATTATCGAAGTCGACATCGATGAGCCGCGCGGGCGACTCTTGACCCGGACGGGCTACTATCTCGTGCCCCAACTGTCCCCGGACGAGGCGGAGGCCCTGATCTTTCCACAGGCGTAACGACGTGCCCCATGCCGAACACGTGGACTGCGACCACCATCCAATTTCTGACCCAACCGGAGCTACGCGCCTTCTTCCGGGTCATCACGCGGAAGCGCGACCGGGCGCTCTTTCTCATCGCCTATCGGCACGGATTGCGGGCGTCCGAAGTGGGC
>Ga0137404_10003865_pt1 | contig 9986 bp, 14 predicted proteins | sample CZOMad2_1_16fung_FD_108285 | JGI IMG/M metagenome (GOLD analysis project Ga0137404, IMG submission 108285) | Vadose zone soil fungal communities from Angelo Coast Range Reserve, California, USA - CZOMad2_1_16fungal (Illumina Assembly) | ecosystem: Environmental > Terrestrial > Soil > Vadose zone... | reverse complement strand
TTGAAAGTGATCGAACAGAAACCGCAGTAAGCGCTTGGTTCGATATCGCGGGTAGGAGCGCACGAACGAACCGCTCGGGTCGTCACTTTGACCGTTGAGATAATTGCCGATTGCATGACCCGCCGCCAAGCCGTGCCAGAACCATTATTGGGACCGCCAACCTGCCACTGATACGCATATTTGCCATGGATGTGGCTTGGATCGGAAATATGATCACGGCCAGCAGGATGCCGGCGATGCACATAAGGTACCCGAGTGCCCAAACTCCCAAGCCACGTAGCACATCACGTCCGGCTAGCGGGAGTGAAACGGTCGGTAGGCGCCAGCCGCGGCGACGAAGATAATGGCTACGAGGAACCCATAAAGAATTTCGAAGGTCAGAAGCCGCCCTTATTGTCCGTCTGTGATCCTTACAGAGTGCGCCGTGAAAAAAGTAAATACCTGCACCAAAGTAAAAATCAGTAGCGGGCCACCTAAGACGAGCGTGATCTCAAGCCAAGAACTCTGCTGTACAGGGCTATCAGGAGATGAAAACAGCGGAATGGGCGAGCCGAATTGCTCACTAGTCTCGAGTCTCCGCGGCTTACGCTCGGCTGATCATTTTCCGCGTTGCGCCAGGATGTCCTTGAGAATACCACGCGCCTTGCGGATGATGGTGTCGGTGGTTGGCCAATCGATGCAAGGGTCGGTAACGGAGCAACCGTATTTCAGCCTAGAAAGATCTTCGGGAATCGGCTGATTGCCGCCCTCGATGTTGCTCTCGATCATCAGTCCAACGATCGATTGGTTGCCTTCGCGGATCTGGTGCACGCAGTCCGACATCACGAGCGCCTGCATGTTGTGATCCTTGAAGGAATTGGAGTGGGAGCAGTCGACGACGATGTTGGGCGCGAACTTGGCGTCGAGCAGCGCCCTTTCAGTCATGGAAATACTGACGGTGTCGTAGTTCGGACGCTCGCCGCCGCGCAGCACGATGTGGCCATACGCATTGCCCCGCGTGCGTACGATCGAGGAGCGCCCCTTCGTATTGATGCCAAGGAAACTGTGAGGTTTCGCCGAGGACTTGACGGCATTGATGGCCACGTCGATATTGCCATCCGTGCCGTTTTTGAAGCCGACCGGCGTGGACAGGCCGGAAGCCATTTCGCGGTGAGTCTGGGATTCGGACGTGCGCGCGCCGATGGCGGTCCACGAAATGAGATCGCCCAAATATTGCGGCGCGATCGGATCAAGCGCCTCGGTCGCCGCCGGCAGGCCGAGCTCGGTCACCTGAAGTAGAAAGGCGCGCGCTTTTTCCATGCCTTCCTCGATGTGGAACGAATCATCCATCCGCGGGTCGTTGATGAATCCCTTCCAACCGACCGAAGTGCGCGGCTTCTCGAAATAAACCCGCATGATGAGATACAACGTATCGCGCACCTCGTCGGCGAGTTTTTTCAAGCGCTGGGCATAATCGTAGCCGGCAATCGGATCGTGGATCGAGCAGGGACCAACGACAATGAACAGCCGAGGATCCTTGCGATCGAGGATGTCCTTGATCGTCTCGCGCCCTGCAAAAATAGTCTTAGAGGCCTTATCGGAGATCGGTACGCGGGCATGAATCTCCTCGGGCGACGGCATGAGATCGAGCGCCGCGATGTTCAGGTTTTCGAGAGGCTGGCGGATCCTGGTCGCAGTATTTGGTTTGTGGGCAGCTTTCATAACTTTTGACCGACTTATGATAGCACGTCGTTTGCAGCGCCGGAATCGCATGTTTCGTGTTACGGCTAGGCCGCTCCACGGGACCCTGGTCGCGAAATCTTTGCAGATCGACAACGAGATTTTAATATCCGGATTTGTTTTTTGAGTTTCAACGTCTCGGGAACGTCTGTTTAAGCTCGCTGTAAGGCACCTCTCTCCTCCCTCAATATAGCGGTCCGATGACCCAGAAACAGATATAGAACGCAGCCGGGAGTGCGCCGATGATCAGCGGCGCAAGTAGGGCTGAATGCGCTCCGGGTCCCGTAGTCGGACGCCGTCGAAGTACTAAGCCCAGCACTGCCAGGGAGAGACTCACGGCCGCGCTCGTCGCTAGCACGCGCCCGACAATCGGTCGCCATGGGGAAGTGGCCGGCGTCGTCGGCATGCCGAAAAAGACCAAGGCATTGGAACAGGCGACTAAGGCCCAAAGCCGCGCAGGAGTGGATAGTCGGCGCCATGGCGTCGTCAAGACCAGAAGAATAAAAAGAATCAGGATCATGATCGCAATCATCGCTGTTCCTCCGTTCAACTCGCAAGTTGCCTAGCATGACCGTGCCATGCCAGCTTTTTTCACTCTCTTAATCCATCGCTGTGTGGTTAAGGCTCACGAGCCCCGATCGTTTGCGCACGTGGTTTAAGATCCGGTAACGACCAAACACGTTTCTCAGTATGGGGATAAATCCTTTTCGGACCAAACGTCGGCTAACCATAAATGACAACGCCCACAATCACAGCGGTGTCGAGCGCGATCCAGCCTACGCATGGTAAGTAGATGTTCTTATCGTGCTTCTGTATCCCGAACCAAAACCACAGGACGGCGGAGAGGAGATAAGCGCTCCACGATAGGATAGAAACACCGGCCGCCTGATGGCCGAACCAGATCGTCAAGACCTGGGGGATCGTCATTAGCATCGTAAAGATAGACATCCCTCCGAGCAAACGACGCAACGATGTATCCGGGTGGGATGGATGAACCGCGGGAATCGTTAGATTTGGACCCATGATTGTCTCCGTGAGCAAAAATTCGGAGCGCGACTAAGGTTCAGATCAGCACTACCTGCTCGGCGTTAGTCACCACATGAGGCGCTGATGTTCTTAACAGTCGTTATGTGTCACGCGTTTCAAGCACAACTGAAAGAACGAGCAAACTTAATGCGGCCAGCTGAAGGACAAAACGGATCACGTGGCCGTCTCCCAACTCCTCCGCATCTCCATCCAATTGGCAGGAATCGAACTGGGCGGCGCTGCGAGAAATACTTCGTTGGCCGGTGCAACAAACCAGAAAAACACCACGGGAAATGCCAGCAACAAAGCAATGCCTGCGCCGAGCGTGTACGAAAACGCTCGTTTCCTTTTGCGTAAAATGAACGCAAGCGAAATTGTCGCTAGGATTGCAGCCGGCTCTAGAATACCGCCGACGTTTGGTGGTCCCCATGCCACATAGAGAGTCTTCTGTAGCGTGATGTACAATGCAGCGTCGTACCGCATTTTGGCGGGCCGCTCCAGCACGTGAGCGAACGCCAGGCCGAGGAGCAGAGAGACCAAGAGAATCGTCACGAAGTGCCAACTTCTGATCAGCATGAGTTTCTCCTCGCAATCCAATAACCATGCTTCAATCGCTGCCGCATCCGAAGTGAATGGCCGCACTGACGACGACTCATCGATCTGGAGGGATGAGGGCGTGGGCCCGCAGGAAGTCGATCACCTGCCGTCGCGCGTCAGCGGTGGCCGCGGCATGCAAACAACGACTAAGCTCACGTGCCACAGCGATTACAGGAGTCTCGCTCCGATATCATCTGACGTCCGCAACCAATCGCAGGCCTTGTCACACCCACTCCGTATCCATATGTGCAAAGTGGCTTTCTAACAATTGATCAACCTCATCGATGTTTCCAAGGCCCAGGAAGCCCACTTGAACCCAATCTTGGATTTGCCCTTTGCCGGTGTTGTGATAACGCCGTTCGCCACCAAAAATGAGGTCGCTGCGACCTTCATAGCGCCGTATCCTTCGACGCGCTCGAATTTGGCGCGCATCAAAAGACCACAGCGTATTGTAAAGGGCCGGTAGCGCCTGCAGCCACTACAACGACCAGCCAAAGCCTTGATACACCAGAGCCCGTTGATCCGTGATCGCGTAGATCGTCTGCAAGACTCTGCTCGGATAACGCCACGGCGCCGCCAGCAGTAAGTAACCGACCATACCACCGACAAACAAAACTGCGGGGAGCACCGACTTTTCGAGCCTCGAAAGAGGGGCGATCACCCATACGGAAATAGCAATAAAGAGAGCGATCAGGCCGAGCTGAAACACGCACGCCCGCGCCACCTCGCGGGAGAACTGCATTGGATCGGGCTGGCCGACCCAGATCAATTTCTCCTCGGACCTCAGCTGCGGCTCAATTATTCTTCGGAGCTCGCTAACAGAGCGTGAAGAACTCATGATTGGTCGTTAGCTTCGACCACTAATGATGTCATCATCGCCAACGCGTGCGCACGACAAAGGTCATAACAATGCCGACGGACTCAGGCAATCGCACCCGCAGCAGCCGTTGGTTGCACCGGCATTGTGGTCTGGAAATTCCCTTGCATCGTGCAAATAATTACTGCTGATCGTCAGCTTGTTCGTTCGCGCTTGGAACCGGTCCACTTCGAGCTCCGTACATGCGGCAGCACGAACCATAAGCCGACAAAGACAGCGAACAGGAATGCCGCACCCAGTGGAACGATGGCGCCGTCCTCGATCACGCGTCCGACCAGATAGAACTCAATGCAAATGCTCAAAGCCAACGGCACCATGCTCCATAAAAGCAAACGGGTGGCGAGGTGGATGAACGTGCTGGTGACTTCCTGCGGTCCCCTCTGACGATGATACGCCGCTGGTGCCATGATCAGCGCAACCGCGATTGCGAGCAGCGCGATGGCCACTAAGTGGAGACGCTGCTCAGCCAATGTAAGTTTCTGCGCGAAACCCGGGCTAAACACCGCTATCAATTGAAATCCGAAAAGCGCCTGGATACCCGGCAAGACCATGCGGCATTCTTCGAGCAAATACTGAGCCGCCCTTGATAACGGCACCAGCTCTCGTTCCTCCTCGTTTGCGTCTCTTTCACTAGCCAAATTGTTTTCTCCCGCAATTTGTTCTCTAAGTCATGTCGTCAGATCGTGTTCTTTTAAGAGATAGGTAATCCAACCGACGATGGTTATGACAAGAAACGGATATCCGAAAAATGGCAACGGTGATGAAGTCGGGAGTAACGGCTCCCCCCAAAACATTCTTGCGCTCGTGACGGCAAAAAGGATTGCCGTCGCAATTCCAATCATACGAACTCCGATGGAGAACTCTTTGGGAATACTGATGAGCACAAGCGCCGCAGCCCAAAGCGCAATTCCCGCGGCAAAAGAAGGAATGCTTCCGACTAACCCCGCTGCTGTCCCCGAAAGTATGACGCTCTCGCCGATCGCAAATACCAGGAATCCAGCAGCAATGACATCACATCCCTTCCTCAGGAATTTCACTGTTAGTAAGGTAGTCGCCATCACAAGGCCCACGCTGTCAATTGCCCATAATGTTGCTTGCAGATGCGAATGCGTGACGATAGTCCCCGCCAGGCCAAACACTGCGCCAATAGCAAGCCCAGTGGCCGCCACGATATTTAACTTTCGGTGCGTGGTTGGGTTCATGTAAATTACTCGAGACTCAGCAAAAAATACCGTCGTATTCTCGACTCTGGCAAAACATTAGCTTTTCGAGCGCCGAAACCGGCGATTCCTCGCTCTGCTCGGAATGACATTTTGGGTTATTTGTCATCCCGAACGGAGTGAGAGATCTTGGCCGAACTGAATCACCACCAGCAAACCGTATAACACCGGGATAAACCGCGCGAGCTTTGCGAGTGTTGGGTTCCAACGCGCGTTTGGATTTCATTCCGCCAGATTCAGAACGCGCTTGGCTGCAGGTAAATGTCTCCGCTCTGACCGCTGGCAATCCGCAAAATCTTCTGCTGCTCGGGACGTATGACAACCGCCGCTTCGGAAGCGCCACCACCGCAAATGCCGTTCGAAGTAGCACCGACAACGTGCTCGCCAAGAGCGATAAATAGCTCGACCTTTTCCGATGGCGCGAGATCTGCGACCGGTACCGCATCGATGAAAACTCGAACCGTACAAGCCGAACCCATCAAACCACTGTCGCGTTTAATGATGAGGCTGCCGGTTTGTGGCGCTTGAGATATCAACTGCGGTGCCAGGATGCGAGCGGACGGCACCGCAGTTGCCTGATGGACAGTCACCGGCTGAGTGGCACAAGCCGTGAGCAATAGACCTAGCAATCCAACAAAAAAACGCATAACGCCTCCGATCGATATTTGACCAGCAAATGAGTCGCACGAGCTCCGTGCGTTGGTTGACATTGCCTCCTTACGTTTCTTGAGAATGACCCATGCGTAACTGGTAAAATGTGGATTGGGTGCCTCAAAAAATAACTTGAAAGAGACTTGTGCAGTTTCTGAGGCCACGGAAGCTTTTTGTATTAGCCCTCGTGACCGAAGAATCCTCTGTATTCGACGATTTCATAACCTATTCCGGAAAACCTTTCTGCCATTTTCATGGTTGGTCCCCTGCACCAACTATAATAGGCAGGAAATTTCGCGTGTTGATCTTTGTCTCACGGGGCAAAAAAATCAAGTAGTGCGGACAATGTTTCGGGTAAGAGTCGGTTCACCAAAAATGGCACCGCGTAGAGCGTTGGAAAAAAGTGCACAGCAAATCCGCCGGGATTTAGCAGAGAATAAACATTTCTATGGAGCAATTCTCCATCCTTGACATGTTCCGCAAGCATCCTGGTAAAAACAAGATCGAATCTTTCGGTGCTAGACAAGTCATTGGCCATTATGTCCTGTGCCAGCTTCTTGTATTGATCGGGCGCTTTGCCAAGTTCGTTTTCGGAAATATCGAGAATCGTATAATCCAAATTTCTGCTCGAAATAAAGGCGGGCGTTAGCATCGGGTTAACTCCGCCGCCTAGATCACATAACTTTTTCAGTTCGTAGCGATCGATCAAGTTCTCCAGCAAAGATTTATAACCCTGCCAATCTCGCCACTGCTGGCGTAGACAATGGTGGGCATCGATTCGTGCTTCAGGAATTGATTACCATCGACTTATCCAGCAGCCGCTCCTACTGTTTGACGTGTTTCGCCAGCTGCCTCGGGCCAACTTCCCCGCCGTACACATTGCCCTTCGCATCCACGGCCAGGCCCTCGGCTGCACTGGTTCCCTTCATTTCGAGCGGATCAGGAATCCGGTACAGCACCTTGCCGTCTTTAACGCTACCGATTCGTATCCCTCTCTTCCAGCCCGGGTGTGGTGCCACCCCATTGGATTCGGAGTCGGCTACATAAATCATGTCGTTGCGGATGTAGACGCCACTTGGACGACTGAATTGCTTCCACTCACCGAGGTAGTTTCCATCTTGATCAAGGATCTGGATGCGCATGTTGCCCCGGTCGGCTACAAAGAGTCGTCCCTGCGCATCCATGGCAATGTCGTGAGGCCCTCTGAATTCTCCTGGCCCTGATCCCAATTTTCCAAAGGACTTGATGAACTTGCCGTTGTTTGTGAACTTGGAGATACGTGACACGGTTTCGGGTGGAGCTTGAGGATTCTGGTTATGACCCTCTGAGATGAAGACGTCTCCATTCGGGCCCATTACCACACTGGTCGGTTGGGTCAAAGCATCGGGCGGGTCTCCTGACACTCCGGGTTTCCCTAGCGTCAACAGAACTTCGCCGTCGGGGCTGAACTTTACGACGATATGGCCCTTGCCTTTTTCTCCAGGAAATTTCGCGAGCTCTCGCTCATTGGCGGATCTTTGGTCGGCCACCCACACATTGCCGTCTCGATCGACATGGATCTTGTGGGGAAAAATAAACATGCCCGCACCAAAGCTTTTCAGCAGGTTGCCGGCTGAATCAAACTTGAGGACCGGCGGCACGCTTGAACCGGCGCAGCTATCGTACTGGAACGCGGATGCTCCCGGTGGAGTATCAGGATTCGCGCCGCACCGATCCGCAACCCAGACGGATTCGCCATCGTTATCGATCGCGACCGCGTTGAGCGCTCCCCACGATCTTCCTTGCGGCAGTTTTCCCCACGGCGAGATGGTTTGGTATGGATTGGGCAAGTCATTGGTGGGCTGGACTTCGTCCTGAGTGCTTGCTCCGCCACCACACAGGGTCAATACAGCGACGGTCATGAACATCATCAACCTTGATCGAACTGCACGTGCCATAAAAGACTCCTAAAAAATATAATTCTTGTCGATGTTAGGCGGTATTGTCAGCACGGACTACCAGGCGGTAACTCAAGGCGCAAAAGCGCACGGCTGGTTAGACTGCCCGCCTCCTGCTAATCACTTTGTTGATACCAGACATACTTCCTGCCATCCCAGAAAATGAAAGCACTGGCCGATTCGGATTTAGCAACCCAAAGGGCGTCTCCTCTGGGCGCAGGTGGTTTGTCTTCCCATGGGCTTTTGCGAACCGCGGCTTTTGAGTAAACGCTCCAGTTGTCCATCCAGCTGAAGTCTGTTCCTCCATTCCCGAAGGACCTTCCCGCACCGAGCACCACAGGCTTGGTTTTCCCATAAAGAAAGATAGCAATGCCGCTCCGGCCCGTACTTTTCTGCCGCACAAGCACGGCGACATCGAGTTTTCCGTCGGCATCGAAATCGCCGCTTTGAAAATAAGGGTTGAGATGATGGCTCAGGTCATATTCCGCAGGAAACTTTGCTGACTGAGCGACACGCAGGACCCAATCCGGGAGATTGAAGCATGGCGCAGCGCCGCTTTCCCCGTGCTTGCTAATGCACCATTCGGCTTCCTGCGCCCCAGCCAATGTGAGTGATTGCCACAATATTAGCAGGATCGCCATTAGCAGGATCGCCGCCAGTGCTCGTTTCATAATCTGCGATTTAAGGTTCTTGCGGCTTACGCTGTAGATCGTCGGTTATCAACCGTAGCGTCGAAGAACGAGCATTCAGCCGATCGATATCATGCCCCGCCTGGACAGCGTTACTGAACACTACGCGAGATCTGCTTTAGCCGGACTTCTAACACCGACCGTGATCATGACGCCCCTCCTTGTGGCTCCATTACAGGGAAGATGTAGCTACACAGTCAAATCGTCCGGGGAACTTCGCCGGCCAGAATATCTCACCAGGTCCAACCCGATATACTCGAACGAGTAAGGTCATAATGTCCGATACGGCATTAGCCACGGTCAGTTCGACCGGCTCATGGCTTCGGCCGCGCGAACGAGAGTTCACCCCTTGTGTCTCGTTCGACCAGCCCGACTCGATCCAAACGGAGTACGGGACGAAGGTGCATCGCCCACGTGTCGCGGGCCGGCGGCGGGCGTTCCCTGTGTTGATCGGTGATAGCGCGATCCGCTCAGCATGCTGAGCTAATAGTCCCTCGGTATCTATTTCCAGAACGACTTGAGGCCGCGGTTCGCAGGCGCGACGTTGCCGATTCAGCCGATCCACGTCCAGCCAGAAGAACACCTTGGAGTTGATCAACGCGTACCATTCCTCGGGCGTCATGCTGACGAGGCACTGCTTCAATGCCTTCGCCGGCATCGGCTTCTGGTCGCGCACTTGTACCCCGTTCGGCAACTCAATGTGTTTGAGCCGCTGACCGCATTCGATTCGTGCCCGCTCCTTGCCGTGCACGTCGGCCGCGTCGAGAAGAGCCTTGGTGCTCAACAAGCCACTTCTACCAATGGACCGCCAGTTCGCGGCTTCGGCGAGGTGGTAGATGCGCTCTGGAAGCTTCATCTGCTGCTGCGGTTTCTCTACGTTATCGCCCTTTGAAGGATGGAGTGCTCTTCTCCAAAAACGACTTGGTTCCCTCTCGGAAATCTTCCGTCGAGGCCACCAAGCCGAAGTAATCTGCGCCAAGAAGTGTTGATTCTTCCAACGTCAGATTCATGCCACGATGAATGGCTTCCCAAGTCATTCGTACGGCGACGGCCGACTGTGAAACAATTTCAAGGACAAGATTTTCTGCCGCAGAGAGCAAGTTATCAGGCTCAACGATCCTAGTAACGAGCCCTATCTGTAGAGCTTCTTCCGCGGTGACGAGTCTTCCCGTAAGAAGAAGTTCTGTAGCGCGGCCTTTTCCGATCAATCTGGGAAGTCTCGTTGTACCGCCAAAACCAGCAATCGCGCCGATGCGAACCTCGGGATGTC
>Ga0137404_10003862_pt1 | contig 9988 bp, 14 predicted proteins | sample CZOMad2_1_16fung_FD_108285 | JGI IMG/M metagenome (GOLD analysis project Ga0137404, IMG submission 108285) | Vadose zone soil fungal communities from Angelo Coast Range Reserve, California, USA - CZOMad2_1_16fungal (Illumina Assembly) | ecosystem: Environmental > Terrestrial > Soil > Vadose zone... | reverse complement strand
TACATGACATTGACACTCGGGACTCTACAGCTTAAACGCGAGAATGGGTCGTTCGTAAGTAATTGAAAGAGAAGGAGAATTTGGCTCCCGGGCTAGATTCGAACTAGCAACCCTTCGGTTAACAGCCGGGGCTGCGAAACTCTAAATGCCTTATTCGGTGTCGCTTACGACCGGACTACCTTAAATCCCGACCCTCAATTGGGCAACTTTGGGCAACCCTTGAGAGAACAGATCGAAGAGACGCCCAATTTCTAAGACTGAAGAGATCAAGATATTTTCTTAACCTTGGTCACGTGAATCAATTTGCGCAGGGCCGTATTGACGGATTGCTCGTCACGGAAATACTCGGCGACGTCCGGTGACAAGAGCACGAGATTCGTCCCCGCTTGATAACGCGTGGCGTACTTGCCGCGGACGCCCTTCAACTTGGACAGGTCGTACTCTCGACGTAGTTCGTCAGTCAGTTTCCGTCTCTCAGTTCTCTTCTTCATAATGTTTTCGCTCGCGCAGCGTCGTCTTGCGGGCGCTGATAATCCTGATATTCTCTCCCCGGTCGGAATGGGCCACAATCAAGACGCTGCCGTTCCTCGACGTTCCAACTGTGATGAACCGCTCTTCCGAGAGCGAGTGATCCGGGTCATGATACGTCACCGCCAACGGATCGGCAAAAACTGTAGCGGCCTCGTGAAATGAGACCCTGTGCTTTCTGTGATTCTGCGTTGCTTTGTCGGGGTCCCACTCAAAATTCACTGTCTTATTTTATGCCGACGCCTGCCAACTACACAATGACTCCGAAGCCGTTTGTCCACCAGGAAAGTCTGTAACCAGCTGAAGAAGGAGAATTTGGCTCCCCGGGCTAGATTCGAACTAGCAACCCTTCGGTTAACAGTTGCGGCGTTTCATTTTCCTACCGAGTGCGATGATTTGCTATGGCGTTGATTTTCCGAGCCAGTACGAGCGATTTCCTCCCCTGGCCGACTGCCGCCGTCTGCTATGGTTTTTGATACAGGGTGGGCACAAAATGGGGCACAGCCATATGGGCCGCTAGATGTTGTAAGATGTGTGCACCCCGGTCGAGGATTTCTCCATGAAGAAAACCACTTCTCCCACTCATAACCCTAGCTGCCCCTATTGCGGTGGCAAACAATTCTTCCGTTCGAGAAGAAGCGGCGTCAAAGATTGGCTCCTTCACTTTCTGCTGTTTCAAAACCCTTATCGCTGTGCGGCCTGCGATGGGCGATTCTTCCGCTCTAGCCACGGCCATCATCGCAAGGAACAACCGCAACAACACGTCTAGACTTAGGCTGGTACATGGATGATGAATGTTAATTCGGGGCATCATGAAACCTCCCGCTCAGATGACGGACGACGCACGAATAAAAGAACACAGTGACTGAAATGTGGGACTGAAATGTGGGAGAACTTTTTGTGGCGCTGCTCCACTCGATCGCGGGCTTCTTTGGGCTTCTCTCACTGCTGCTGGTTTGTTCGGTAGGTCCAGGCTTCGTTGTGATTCGCCGTTTGGCGTGGGCTCCCCTCGAAACACTCTGCGGGTCCGTTTCTCTGTCCCTGGTGTTTCTTTACATCGCTTCGCTCCTGATTTATGAGCTGCATCTGCCCGCAGCGAGCTATTTCGCGATTACGGCAGTTTGTTTCACGCTATCGAGTATCTCCGCGCCGGGGCTGCTTCTTTTGTTTCGAGAACGAGAAGTTCACCGGGCCTCTGCTGGTTTCGCTGTCCTTTTTTTTCAAGGGTTGGTTGCGTTTGCGCTGATCCGCCACTATTCAGGAGGCATTTGCGCCTTCGATTGGCTCGAGCACTACGAGCGCTCCCTGTATTTTTTGCGCCTACCCATGCATTACTCCTGATACGCCACTTCTAATCTCAACTGGGCGCTTGAGCTTTGGTTTGTTCTCTTTCTGCCGCCCATTCCTCGTAAAGAAGGGATCTGCCTGGCGGACCGCCTACCACGAAAATAATTCAATGCCTGCGTCGTGGTATCTACGGTGTCGTCAAACCTCGCGGCGAGAAAATTGCAATGTCGTCTATGAAGTCCGCTAGCCACGGTGCGCCTTGTGGCAGATAAACCCCGCACAGCTTCGCAAGGCGGCGTCACAGCGGGGGGCACATCGGGAAAGTACCGCTCGAAAACGACGCTGTTCCCTGTCACAACAGACACAATTCCTGCCCTGGAAACGGGCAAAGGCTGACTCGCTGGCCGTCCATTCGCATGAAATGTCAGGTTTTGGTACGTTAACTCATTTTCGCTTGTCTTCTAAGAGGCTGAAATTTTAGATTTGGCATTCGTGGCTGAACCCGCCCGTCACGAAGAATCCCAGTACTCCGTGGGCTTCCACCCCAGCCACCCGAAGCCGGAGTCCCGTCAATCAGGATTGACTAGTCGGTCGCTGCGTTCCCGCTGATTCTTAGCCTCGCCATTCACTTTTTTCGCGAACGCTCTGCCGCGAGGCTTGCCCTTGGCGGCTGAAGCGAGAATCTTCAATAGCAGCCTACAAGCTTCAAGCCGCTCGCCTGTCGTTGCGTCCTTGCTCTGGAGAATCTCCGGGAGGGCTTTGCGGATTATTCTCTTTACGCTTGCTGCCATTCCATCCCCTTTCGTGCGTGCGATTCTGGCGCACGATCCACCGCTGCTTTAGGGTTTCATCGCTTCCCGTACCAACTTACAGATGACAATTCACAGATGCCAGCTTCTGCCGCCTCTTCAGGTGAGGTGAACACGTAAGGAAGCCACGACTCCGGTCGTGGCAGGTTTCCGTAAGCGGCAAGCATGATGCCAAGCTGCCCAAATCGCCCGAGACCTGTTGGACGCAGATACCCACCTTCGGAAGAGTAGCGCAGCCGTGCGCATGAGCGGCATCGCCAGTTGATACTCCTGACTCTGTTCGACCATCCCGAAAAACTGTCCCATTCCCAGCCGTAGACGTGACGGCGAGGCGTGTTGCAAGAGGAACAGACCAGCAACAGGGCCCGCCCGCCGTTGCGTGGCAGCATTCGCCAGACGAGACGCAGCACCGTGGCGCTCCCATCGGTTCGCTTCAGTTCCACATGGTCGTCTGTCACGCGAGAATTGCTCGGTTCAACATAGCGAGCCATCCGCACGGCTTCTTTGATTTCGCCGCCGAGTCTCTCGTCCTTCCAGACCAGCAGATAGGGAATTCTTCGCGGATCGTTGAGATTGCTTTGTACAAGCCAGGCCGGGATGACTGGAATGTTCTCGCAGTTGAGCCTTGCCCAGAAGCCGAGGAAATGGCCATGTGCTCCGTGCCGCTGTTGTCGCCGCTCCACCGTCTAATCCCCGTGATTATCCTTTCCTGCAAAGTCCCATTCAGAGGGAGCATTTTCAAAGAAAGCGTCAAGGTCCGCACGCCTAAATCTCCAGCGTTTTCCGATGATTTTGCCGCTGATTTCGCCGCGTTTCACGTATTCCCGCACCGTTCTTGTGCTCAAACGCAGCACTTCCGCCGCCTCGCGCAAGGTGAGCAAGCGATCTCCAATCGCCGGTGCCGCGTCGGTTTTTGACTTCATGCGCGTTGTCATTGCAGCTTTCCTTTCGGCTGCCAGCGTTCGAGCCACTTCCGGTTTACCTCGCTGCACTTCGGCGGGTGAATCTTTCTGCCATCGCCTACGTCATAGCATCCGGCACAGTGCGGCAAGCTGCACGCCGCCATGCCAGTCCGCAAGGCTTCGAGGATTGCGGGCTTCACCTCCCGGATGCGGGCCAGCAACGTGTCGTCCAGGGCGCGTCTCGGTCTCAAACAGAGGGTGTCTCCCTCAACCGCGACAATCACGCCGCGCCGCTGAAGTTCGGTCAAGATTGCAACCGCTTCGGTCACAGCCGCACCTCATCCTCGCCCTCGATTTGATTGCCGGGAACCAGCATCGATTTTTGCGAATTTTTGGGAACTAGCATTTCGCCAGTATTTGCGCGAGTTTCAGCCACTTTTTCGCATTCTGGTTCCCTGGTTCCCGGTATATATTTGGAACCAGGATCCTCAGATGCGTACAGGAAGGGTTTGCCAGGTAAGAACTAAAAACACGCAGGGGACTCAATATCTAGTCCACTTAACGATAACGCCGCTAACCGGAGAACTGAAAACAACCCAAACCACTCTGGAGGCACGTCAGTTTCCAGTAGTTCGCGCAGCTACAATTCGTATAATGGGCTGCTGCAAGCTGGCGTCTCGTGCCAGCGAGTTTCCTTTGAGCGCAAAAGCTTCATACTTGAGTTGGGTGAGCTCATTCAAGACAAGATTGGGATCGCCGCCTTCTGCGGTGACCATTTCGTTGTGCAGTTCAAGGAACAAAATCGGTGAAAACTGATCTAATGACTCTCGCCCGCCCCGAAGCACCGCCGCTTCTTGCCCTTCTACATCTATTTTGATATGCGTTGGGGCACCGTACTGACTAACTAGGTGATCGATCGTCACGGCGTGTGTCCGCGTCAATTCACTCTTCGCTCTTCCCTGGATGATTCTGAAATAGCCATCCGAAAACACTCCTGAACTTACCATGTCCACAGGACGGGCCTCATCGCTAACCGCCGCTTGAATAATGCGAATGCTATCTGAAAGCCCGTTCAAGGCAGCCTGTCGCGCAATCATGCGTGTGGCAATCGGAGAGGGGTCAATGGCGACAGCCTTCCCGCCAAAATGCGCCGCTGCAAGGCTGAACATTCCAAAGTGTGCGCCAATGTCCAATAGGAACATCCTATCGCTGCAACGAAGCAGAAAGTTCTCAAATTCCTCTCTTTGCTCGGGGTCCGCGATCTGCGCTTGATAGGCGACTCTATAGGCGTGAGGATGCAAAATAAGCGCCCAGTTCGGTGGGAAGTGCAGCGTTTCAGTGGTCCCGAGATAAAATCTGCTCGCATCCCACAGCCACAGGGCCGATTTGGATGGCGATCGCAGCCAGTTCCTGAGGGGTCTCGGCACCGTAGCCCTGATCACCGACTTGAGCAGATCAGTCCCCATTGCACACGCAAACAACTATCTTCATATAATTTACAGATTCTGACTCACTCATTCTGATTTGATCCGGCTGTACGATACAGGATTTGCTGTAATACAATTCGGCATAGCTTATCAGGATTGGCCCTTGCCCAATCAACGTGGTGTCTAAGGGAGCGAAAGATGCTTACTGTTCAGACCATAATCACGTTCCTGCTCGGTTTTGCTTGCGGTGCGATACTCTCGCCCATCGCGTTTTTCTTTACCTGATGAAAATCTGTAAAACAAGAGGCAACTTGGCCTCGGGATATCTGAAACGCGAACTGCGTATTGCTTAGTGACCGAAGTCGTGAAGGATAACCTCGTGAGGCTTGTAATCTTCTCACACTTTTTCGCCCCATCGATCGGCAGTGTGGAAAAACAAGTGCATTCCTTGGCCCGCGGCCTAGCGCGGAGAAAGCCATCAGGCGGCGCTTCGAATTTTGAAGTGACCGTGATCACAAATACTCCCGGGAGAGATACGGACGACCAAGGTGACACATTTGAGGTTGTCCGCTGCCCCACTTTCTTTCAGTTGTGGCGACTTATTCAACGAGCCGAGGTCGTTCATTTAGCCGGGCCGTCCCTGTTACCGCTTTTGATTTCCCGCCTGTTGCGCAAGCCCACTGTGATTGAACATCACGGTTATCAGTCAATTTGTCCAAAGGGACTTCTCATCCATCAGCCTGAGCGGTCGCTGTGCCCCGGCCACTTTCAGGCCAAGAGATACGCGAAATGTTTCAGATGCCTGGCCTCCGAGATGTCTGTAACAAGAAGTCTCAAGAACATTTTGCTTATGTTTCCACGCTATTTGTTGTCAAAATCCGTCACAGCTAATATCGCCATCACAGAACATGTCCTCCAAAGGCACAGAGCGTTACGTGACGCATGGGCGGTGAAGGGTTCCTGTAGTTCTTCTTTCAACTACAGAGCAAAAGTGTGGAATTTGATATACGTTATGTGCGCACATGCGGCTGTTAGGTTGGAAGCGAATCCTTCTCCAGCGCGTCAAGGAGTGGATTAATCACAAGTCTAGGTGCGTTCAGGGCCTTTAGGAACATTGACGCGATCGCGTAGGGCCGGGCATCGACATGGATTGAAGAGTTCCACGCCGCGAGAACTGCGTGCTCCAGGGCTGGCCAGTCCTCGCCGAGATACTCTCGGATGCTTTCAAATTGATTTCGATTGCTGATCTGACGGCGGATTTCGCTGGCCGCTTCCTCAGCGCGCGTTGGACTGGCTCCTTCCAAAATTATCTTCACCGCCTCGAAAATTAGGTAGTTAATACTCGTCTCCGCAGAGCACTCCATACGCGAGCAGAGCAAGAAAGACCTGCGCCAACCCAGGTGAGGCAATCCAGCAGCAGCTTTCGCAAAATTGAGTGGAGCGAAAACATATCTTTCGCTCAGCACGAATCGCAAAAGTTCGGTCTGGGCAAAATGTGCCTCTATCTCCTTGATCTCTTTCTCGATCCCTCCGATCTTTTCAGTGTATTCAATTAGGTTTTTTTCTCTCCTGCCGAGTTCGGTTTGTACAGACTCACATCGGCGCGACCACTTCTCGCGCTCCTCGCGGATAGAACCCGTCGCCTTTTTCTTCTTGCGAGCGAGCGTGTAGCTATCGCGTGCAACGGCAAACCAGTTGTGCGCTTGCTCAAAGGCACTCCTCGCCTCCATCACTTTTGTGTTTGCTTCACTCAGCCTCTTCCGTGCCTCTGCCAACTGCCTATAGAGCCTCTTGCACTCTTGCCTGAACTGAGGGAATCCATCGGGCATTGGCTTTTTGAATAAATCTAAGAGCAATAGTTCAATTGTGGGATGGTTCAAACTGGCTAATGGGCGAAGCGCATCGGTGATGTGGAGAGGTTTTCGCGCGCGTTGTAGATTCCAACCGATGATTGGCCAGTGAGCCGCGAATATACCTTGCAACTGGTCTCTACGCTGGAGTAGTTCGTCATCGTTCAAAGTAGGAGGTCTGCCAGGTCGCCCCTCCTTCTGGGCTGGAGCGGCTAGACTGAGCAGCGGTTTTTTACCCCGTTTGGCCAACATCGCGTCAAGTGGTTTCCGCATTTTTCTCCGCCACAAAATTCCCCCGCCTTTGGTTCTTATTGCCACAAAAGTCTAAACACACTCTCGGGAGACCGCCACAGAAACCCTCTGCCATGTTTTCCGCTCAAAGTGCCGATCTGAGAAACGGGGGGACAATCCCCTTCGCGGACACGAAATTGTTGGCCATAGAAATTCAGTTGAAAACGATCCGGCGTCTGCTGAAGGAACGACAGTGAAACTGACTGCTGAACAGCAAAAGGTATTCCTCGCAAAGTACGGCGTCTGCGCCAACGACGCATGCGACAAATGCGACAAAGTGCTGTGCGAATTCCGCGAAAGCCGTTTGAATCTTGCTATCTGCCCTTCCGAACTAATCGCTCTCGATCCAAACGCGGAGACGCTTTGGCCGAAATTGCTTCGCGCCGTCGGAGTGACTGTCTCAAAAGGTGAACACATCGAGGAAAGGCGAGCATGGATTCTCCGAACCTTCGGGCTACCCTCACTGCTTCAGCGACTACAGCCGGGAATGTCGGAGCGCCAACGCGCTCGCATTTGGTGGAGAGAAGCCGCTGCTTGCAGCGAAGGTGAATCCATCCCGGACCTCACGCCGGAAAATTTTCATGTTCTGAATCCGTGGATGGTGAGCGCCGAACACAAATATCAGCATCCCTCGGCGGGAGATGGCAAGCGGGGCCGTCCTGAAAAATCTCGGGAAGAAAAACTCGCGAACAAGGCCGCGCGGCAACGGGGCTACAGAGCCGCCAAGCGTGGCGTTTTATTCCCAAGTGCCCCGCCAGCCGCATCGCGAATAAAAGGCCACAATGGATACACATTCTAAAGGGCTTACAGACGCAAATTTGCAGGTCCTAGACCTGAAACGGCGAAGCTTTGCGGATATCGGCACGCGGGTGGAATTTCATGACATTTTTCGCGAGCGATTTTTTCATCACCTTCGCTTCGAAACGTGCAACGCAATCGCACTCAACGAGATGGCTGGTGACTCTGTGGCGATAAATCCCGGCAATGCTGGCGAGCACCCGGGAGCCTCAAGGGTTGCAGGGTTGCCAGCCTGTATTTTTTCCGAGGTGTTTGCTTGCGGTTGGTGTCGCCCTTGCAAACCCTTAGGTAAAAAAACGCGCCCTCTCTTCGCGCTGAGTTTGCGCGGAGAGAGCGGGGAGAGTGGGAAGGCGGTTTTCGGTACAGCAGTACGGTAAGTGCTTTTTCTTAAAGTCTTTACTTCACTTGACGGAATTTACGATTAATTGCAACAGGCGGGATAAGAAATGCGGAAAACAGAGAGTTTCGGGTGCGGTAACTTCTCCGTCGTAGGGCCGCTAAAGGGCAATCAACCGGGAAAGTTCGGGTACTTGTGTCTGTTCTGTGGTTCCTACCGCTGCAACCGTTGCCGGAATCCCAAGGTGAAAAAAGTGCGCGCGGCTATCGCTCGCATTGCGTCAGAAAAAAAACTGAACAGGATGGCTACGCTGACGTTGGACCGGAAACTTATCCCTCGGGGACGGAGGTCTGACCGTTACATCCGTAACTGCTGGCGAAAAATGCGCGTTTCTCTCTCTCGAGAGTTTGGCGAAAGCATTGATTATGTCGGTGTTCTGGAATTCACGCAAAAGGGTGTGGCGCATCTGCATTTGCTCCTGGGTCGTTTCATTAAGCAGGACTGGCTTTCCAAGGCATGGAGCAAGGTCGGCGGCGGCGTGGTTGTCGATATTCGCATGGTGGATATTCACCGCGTTACCGCTTACCTGTCGATCTATCTCACGGGCGACAAGGTAAAACACACTCTCCAGTTGTTGGCGGTGCGGGCGCGCATCTTCACCACTTCGCGTTCAATTCGTCTCTGGCCGAAAAAAGAAAAGGGCTGCTGGTGGTTGCGGCGCGTGGGCCTGAGCGAACTTTATGACGCGGCGGCGAATCCCTCAAATGTGCGTTTCGAACCGGTTGAGGATTTGAAACCGTTCAACCTGGAATTGCTGAGTTCCTTCGAGGCTCCGCCTTTCCAAGAGGCCATCGGAAATCGAAACGTAATTGCCATTCTGAAGGCAGCCATCCCCATATGGAAGGCAGGGGCTTCTTAGCATGGGCTGCGGTGATTCTATCCAGATCACGGAGGAGCGGGAAACCGCCCAGGAACACCATCCCATTAGTTCCCTGTCGATGAGCAGTGTGCTAAATTCCGTGCCAGCGATACCGATAAGGCGGAGAGGCAAAAGCATGAGCCGCCGTGTCGGTCAGAATGGTGAAGTGTTCGTGAAACAATTATGCAAGAAAGGAGGCTGCGTCCATCCGAAAGGATTCTGTCCGAAGTATGGCCGGTACTGGAAGGATGTTCCCGGCCAGCATGCGAGGCAGAGAATATCCGTATCTTTCGGGAAAATTACTTTGACCTCAGCCGAGCGCAAGCTGCGAGACCACATCATCGCAACTGGCGTTGACTCCGTTGAGAGCTTCAACGAGGTCACGGGGCCTTTGACCACCTTCAGAGAACAGGCTGATTGGTGGCTCAAGGAAATCCGTGCAGGCCGCATCCTCAGCAGGAAGAAGCGGACTCCAATGAGGTCTGCCACGGTCGCGGGATACGAGAGCGCCGTGACGTGGCTCCGCAACGTCATAGGGGATAAGCCCCTGGCTGACATAAAAAACGAAGTTGCTCGGGAGCTGGTTACTGCAATGAAGACTGCAAAACATCCATTAGCCGACAAGACGATCGTCACCTACTTTCAGGTGGTAAAAGCCGTCGTCGCGTCGGCACTTAACAAAGAGGGTGAGCAACTGCATTCGCGTAACTGGAACCTTCATCACATCGGGCTTCCAATCGTCAACGAAAGGAAGCAGAGCAAACCCGCGTTTACAGCTAGGGAAGTCGAGCAGATCGTTTCGAGAGCCACTGGTCGCTACCGAATTCTGTTTGCTCTTTT
>Ga0137404_10003852_pt1 | contig 10002 bp, 8 predicted proteins | sample CZOMad2_1_16fung_FD_108285 | JGI IMG/M metagenome (GOLD analysis project Ga0137404, IMG submission 108285) | Vadose zone soil fungal communities from Angelo Coast Range Reserve, California, USA - CZOMad2_1_16fungal (Illumina Assembly) | ecosystem: Environmental > Terrestrial > Soil > Vadose zone... | reverse complement strand
TGTGGGATCCGAACGTCAGGCCGGCGGTGGTCCAGCAATGGAACTTCTCGGTGCAGCAGCAATTCAAGAATGATTTGACCTTGCAGCTTGCCTATGTGGGCCAGCATGGCACGCACTTGATGGTGCCCATGGCCTATGCCCAGAAGCAACTGCTCGGCCGGGCGGCGGATGGCTCACCGATTACCGCTCCGAGCCCGTACCTGTCAGGCAATCCGGCGCTGGCCAACATTGGACAAATCTCCGGCACCGAATCCAACGGCAACCAGACTTATGAAGCATTGCAAGTCACGCTGCAAAAACGTCTCGGCAACGGACTGCAATACCAGGTCGCGTACACATATTCAAAATGTCTGACCAACTCGAGCGGATATTATGGCTCCTGGGGAGGCCAGGCGCTTCCGACGTCGCCGTACTGGCAAAACATCTATGACGAGAAGGGGGAAAAGGGCCTCTGCTACTACGATGTGACCCAGACGTTAAGCAGCTATGCCATTTATGAGCTGCCGTTCGGCAAGGGTAAGAAGTTCGGCAGCAACTGGAACCGCGCGGTCGACTCGGTGCTGGGCCACTGGCAGCTCAGCGGGATCTTCCAGCTGCATGGCGGTGTCCCACTCGACATTCCGGCCGGCGACGCTTCGGGAACGAACTCCAGGGGACCGCGCGCGAATTGCAACGGTCCTTCTCACGTTTTCGGCCGTAAGAACAACCCCAACGGTGGTTTCCAGTGGTTCGATCCCTCGCCCTACAGCCAGCCTGAGCCCGGCACCTTCGGCACCTGCGGAGTGGCGGTGGTAAGAGGACCGGGCCTTCACAATCTGGATCTGGGTATCGAGAAGCAGATTCCGATCACCGAAAGAAAATACATTGAGATCCGAACCGAGTTTCTCAACTTCACCAACACGCCCATTCTCAACTATCCGAACATATTCCTTGGAAGCGATCTAGGGCGCGCAACCAGCTCGCAAGGAGCACGAAACATCCAGTTCGGTTTCAAGTTATACTACTGAGCCTAGAGTAAGTTCAGGCGGAGCCGCCGGTACGGGCGGCTCCGTAGAGTTGTCTTTGCCGTCCAGGCCTTCCAGGTGCGCATTTACCTGCTGATTGCCCTCTCGCTTTGTCCGTGGGCTTTGATCTCACAGCCGGCCCCTCAAGCCATCGAGAGTTTTCTTTCCCGGGCGGGCGAACTGGAAAAACAGGAAGACTATGCGGGGGCGGAGAAGATGTATGTGGAAGCGCTCGCGGTTTTCCCAGGACAGCCGGAAATTCTGAAGCGGCTCGGCATCGTGTACCAGACCGAGCTTAAATTTCCAGAGTCGATCGACGCGCTTCGGAAGGCGCTGCAGGCGAACCCTCGGTATCCCGAAGTGAATTTTTACCTAGGCATGTCCTACCTCGGGATCAACGAATTTGAAAAAGCCCTCGCCGGATTTGACGCTGAGCTGAAAGCGAACCCGAAATACCGGCGTGCCCGATATTATGGCGCGACGGCCTTACAGGTGCTCGGCCGCAAGCTGGAGGCTCTCGAGTATCTCGACGCCCTGGTGAAAGACGACCCCGGCGATATCAAGGTCTGGTACCAGTTGGCACGCCTTCACCGCTCCCTGGCCCTGCAGGCGCTCAAGCGGATTGCCGACGTGGATCAGGACTCGGTGTTGATCCATGCACTCAAGGCCGAATCCTACAGCGAAGACGAGAAGTATGCGGACGCGCTCCGCGAATACAAGGAAGTCGTCAAGAAGGACCCCAACTTTCCGGGTGTCCATTTCGGGTTGGGCGAGGTGTACGACCGGATCAGCGACACCGCGGCTGCCGAGGCCGAGTTGCGGCTGGCGCTACAGGAGGATCCGAATCATCCGGCGGCCAATTACTATCTGGCTGATATTCTTCTGAAAGCGCAAAAACCGAATGAAGCGCTGCCGCTGTTTCAACGTGCCGTAGCGGGCGATCCAAAAATGGTGCTGGCCCAATTTCAGCTAGGCAAATGCTACCTGGCCTTGGGGGACAGTGAGCATGCGCTCGAAGCGTTCTTGAAAACCGCCGCATTGAACCCTTCGTTCAAGGAAGCCCATTACCGGCTGGCGCAACTTTACGGGCAGCGGAAGGACGAAAACCAGCGCAGCTACCACATGGCTCTCTTTGAGAAGCTGGCTAAAGAGGAGAAAGACAAGAGCCTGAAAATCACCGAGAAGGCGCTGGCCGAGGAGAAACAGCGCTGAACGCCTCAACCGATTACCGGCGCTCCACGGCCCATTTTCTGCTCGGTCCGCTGCGGGTCTCCAATTTTTTTACGCAGTACAATGAATGGGTGAGACCGCTTCTCTTCGTGATCAGCGCCTTGGTGGCCGCTGGCGCCGCCGCACAAGCACCGGCTGCCAAGCCCGCTGCGAAGCCCTCCGCCTCTCCGGAGCAGCTCGCGGAGTCCGGCCGCTGCCGCGAAGCGTTGCCCCTGCTCAAGACGGCCGTGGCGCGCGCGACCGATCCCGACGCGAAAAAGCGGCTGGGGGTGGACGGGGTGCGCTGCGCCATGTCGCTCCACGATTCGAACAGCGCCGCCGATTTCATACGCGGGTTGAACAAGCAGTTTCCGCGCGACCCGGAGGTGCTGTATCTCGCGGTGCACGTTTTTTCCGACCTTTCGCTCCGCGCTTCACAGGAACTGCTGGTTAACGCACCGGGTTCTTACCAGGTACACCTGCTTAACGCGGAAGCACTGGAGGCGCAAGGCAAGTGGGATGATGCGGCCTTGGAATACCGTGAGGTATTGAAAAGAGAAACCGGTGTGCCGGGCATCCACTACCGCCTGGGCCGTCTGCTGCTCTCCGGGCCGAGAAAAGACGCCAGCAAAGAGGAAGCGCGGCGCGAATTCGAAGAAGAGCTCAAAATCGATCCGAACAATGCGGGCGCCGAATATGTCTTGGGCGAGCTGGCACGCCAGAACGAGCAGCATCCCGCCGCCATCGAGCATTTCGGGCGCGCCGCCCAACTGGACGCCGGGTTTGCAGACGCCTTCATCGGACTGGGGCGGTCCCTGATCGCGGCCGGCCGCCCGAAAGACGCCGTCAAGCCGCTCCAGACCGCCGCTCAGCTTCAGCCCGATAACCCCGCGACTCATTTTTACCTGGCCACGGCGTATCGTCGCACCGGACGCATCGAGGAAGCCAACCGCGAATTTGCGATCCATCAGCAGACTTCAGAAAAAGCCCGCCAGTTGAAGGACCAGATCCAGGCGGGCATTGCCGGATCTCAGCCAGTGCTCCAGCCGCAGAAAGCGGAGCCGTAGGAGCCGGACATCCTCGTGAAACGGGTGATTACGGTGTTCGGCCTAGCGGTATGCGCCTCGGCGCCAGCCGCGCCTCCGGAACAACCCGCCGCGTCCGTGCAGTTCACCAACGTCACCAAAGCCGCAGGCATCAGCTTCGTGCACTTCAAAGGCGCCAAGGGGACCTCGACCATTCTCGAGGAGGCCGGCCCTGGCTTATGCGTGGCGGATTTCGATGGTGATGGATACCAGGACATCTACTTCGTCAACGGCCGCGACCGTTACAAGCGCGGCATCGCCGCCCGCAATGCGCTTTACCGCAACAATGGCAACGGCACGTTCACCGATGTGACGGAAAGAGCCGGCGTGACCGGCAACGCATACGGCCTGGGCTGCGTGTGGGGCGACTACGATAACGACGGCTTCCCCGATCTTTACGTGACCCAATACGGCAAGAACATCCTCTATCACAACAATGGCAACGGCACGTTCACCGATGTTACCGGCAAAGCGGGCGTGGGCGCGATGGAGTTCGGCTCCGTGTTCCACACCGGCGCGACGTTCTTCGACTATGATCGCGACGGCAAGCTCGATCTCTATGCCGGCGGCTATGCCAGCTTCACCGACACCAGCCAGCGCACCTGTACCATCGGATACGGCGTGCCCACCAGTTGCCGCCCCACCGTTTACGGTGGCACTCCGGCGGTGCTCTATCACAATAACGGCGACGGCACTTTTACCAATGTCACCAAGGCCGCCAGGATCTTCCAGCCGAAGGGACTCAATCTGTCCGTGGGCGCGGCAGACTACGACAATGACGGGTGGCCGGATTTGTTCGTGGCCAACGACGGCATCGAAGCTTATCTCTATCACAACAATCACAACGGGACATTCACCGAGGTGGCGGTCACCAGCGGCATGGCGCTAACAGCCGATGGCGCGGCCATGGCGGCGATGTGCATCTCGCTGGGCGATTACGATAACGACGGATACCTCGATCTGTATATTTCTGACTTCCAGTTGTCTTCGGACCACGTGTGGCACAACGACGGCAAGGGTTTCTTCGATGAGGTCAGCCCGGTTGCGGGCATCACCGTGCCGACGCGCAATGTGCTGAGCTTCGGCGGCGGCTTTTTCGATTATGACAACGACGGCTGGCTGGACATCTTCATCGCCAATGGTCATGTGTATGAGGAAGTGGAGCGCGTCAGCCCCGAGATGCGCTACAAACAGATCAACTCGCTTTTCCACAATGAGGCCAACGGCAAATTCACCGAAGTGAGCAAGATTTCTGGCGATGGATTCTCCACGCCCTATGCCGCGAGAGGCGCGGCCTTTGCGGACTTCGACAATGATGGAAACATCGACGTCGTGGTCGCTAACGCCGGCGACCCGCCGCTCCTGCTGCGGAACACTGGCGGCACTGGTAATCACTTTGTCAATTTCAAGCTGGTGGGTGTCAAGAGTAACCGTGACGCCATGGGCGCGCGCATCAAGTTGACCGCGGGTGGGATCTCGCAAATTCGCGAAATCGCAGGCGGCGGCAGTTACCTGTCACAGAGCGACCTGCGGGCGAATTTCGGGCTGGGACGAGGCACGCGGGCGGATACCGTCGAAGTCACTTGGCCGAGCGGGCTCCGCCAGGCTTTTCGCGATGTCGAGGCGGACCGTTTCTACATGATTGAGGAAGGCAAAGACCGGCTGGCCCCGCAGAAGTTCGGCCAGACCCCGGCGGCCAAGTGAAGCGCGCCGGCTTGAGCGCTTCCGCCGAAACGCGCAAATCTGTTCGCTCCACCGTTTCAAGAAGCGGTTCCCTCATGTTTTGTTTTGCCCTGAGTTCGTGAGCAGACCTGAAACAATCTAGCCGCCAAGCAGCGCGGCAGAAGCTTTCCTTTGCCGTTGGGTTGTCCAGAGTCTGCTGTCACTGGCCTTGGTCTCGGCCCGTTGGATGACTCGTAGTGACACATCTGGATGCCAGCCGTTCGGCAAGTGCCCGTATGTCGGTAGCGGGCCAGGCAGGCTGCCGCGCTGCCGTGGAAGTAGGCCGATACATTTCAATCAGTTCCCTGGATTCTTGGGTTGGGGCGGGACCTGCTCTTTCATGTCCAGCCATGAAGAAGCTTGTTTCGAGGCGGCGCCGTCCAGGGAACTCGAACGGCGTCCGTAAAGCGATGATCAAGATCCAAATGAAACAACTCGACGACCAGTTGACGCTACAGGTTGAAGGGCGATTGGCCGGGGCCTTTGTTCCGGAGCTCGAAAACTGCTGGCGGGATGCTCGTGCGAACCGGCCCGACGGGAAGATCTCGGTTGACCTCAAAAGCGTCACCTGCATCGACCGGGACGGCCGGTCCCTGCTGCAGTTGATGCACAGAAATGGCGTAGGTTTTCTTCGTGCCGGTTTAGCCATTCAGGACATTCTCGAACAGGTTATGGAGCCGCCGGAATGCAAACATTAGAACAGGCGAACAAGCGCGCGGCGGATCTTTACTGGCTCGCCTTCCTCCTTACGGGTCATCGCGGGCTAAGCGTTGATATGACGCTCGAGGCAGTAGCTTTCCCGGACGATGCGAACCCGTTTTTCTCAGCTTGGATGCTCGCTTGGTCGCGACGAGTGTTTATCGCGAAAACGCTGGCCGGGATTCGCGACGAACTCGCTTCGTCCGCGCGCCGAACGGCATCTAAGCGCGTGGCACGGACCGCGCTTCCGCCCCGGAATTGGACCGTCGATCGGGACACGACGAAGGCTCAGCTCGAGAGCGCGCTCCTTGCCATCGATGTGTTTCCTAGATGCGCTCTTCTGTTGTCGATCTTCGAAGGGATGTCGCTGGAGGATGTGGCGACTCTGCTGAATGGCGAGCGGGACTTGGTCCGGAAGGCCCAATTGATCGGTTTGCGAGAGCTGACCCGCAACCTCGCCCGGAAACGGGGTTGGACATCCACCGCTCCCAAGTCCTACGTAGTCACGAGTGAGATGCAGCATGCCTGAAATGTCGAGCCAGAATACCTATCAAGCTTCCGCTGCCGGCCAGACGGCAACCTGGGAATTCGGCGCGTTGTGGTGCGACTTTATGCACGACGCGCCCATGTGGCCGATTCACGGCGAATACGAATGCCGCATCTGTGGCCGGCGCTACTCCGTGCCATGGGCCGGAGACAGGCTGCCAGCGCCGGCCAAGTTGATTGCCGCAGCGCCGGCGCGAATTCACCGAGCAGGCGTTCCATCCTTCCGATCCGCCTCATTGCTGCTAATCCTCACGCTGGCATTGCTGCTGGCTTCACCCGTTCAGGCCGCGAACGAACCCGGAGTGGACTCCACTGGCCGGGCCGCAATGGCTTTTGCGCGTTACATCGTCGGGCTGGAGCAGGAGAGGCCCTGGAGTCTGGAAACGGTCGAGATCGATGCCTCGCTGCCGAAGCTTTCAAAGGAGGGGCGGCTGCGCGCCATTCGTCGCCTGTTGCCGCTTGGCAGGCCGGAATATCAGGTGCTCGAAATCGCAGGAGACCAGACCGTCAAGCAGCAGGTGATCGTTCGTTACCTTTCCGCGGAGGTGCAGGCCGCGGCGATTCCCGCCTCTTCGGTTGCGATTACTCTTGCGAATTATAGGTTCCACTACAAGGGCGCCGTGAACACTGGTGGGACCATAGCCTATGCCTTTCTCATCACGCCGCGCAAGAAACGGGAGGGACTCATCAAAGGCGTATTGTGGCTTGACGGGGAAACTGGTGCTGTCGTGCGCCAATCCGGATACTTAGTCAAGAAGCCTTCGATATTCGTGAAGCGCGTCAATGTTACTCGGGAAACCGCCTTTCACGATGGAATTGCGGAGATGCGCGTGACACATTTGTCGGTGGACACGCGGTTGGTTGGACGTGCCCAACTGATCATCCACGAACGCCCCTGCGCAACTCCGGACAGCGGTCCTGCGCTGAGCATTGCGGAGCGGTAAACGCGGATTTGGCTTCGCAGACGCCGTGTCGCGCTGATGCTGCCAGGCTCTTCAGGCGGCCTTCTTCTTTACTCCCCGAACTATGGCTGACTTCTGTGAGGCTTTCCTAGCTTAGGTCCAACTGGAAACCATCGTCGAACCAGGTGCGTGTGCCCGGCTCACTGCCATACAGCTGTCGGGATTCCGGCATTTGCCAGCGTTCCGTCAGCAACTCCGCGCCGTCGAGTTGCTTCCCAGCTCGTAAGTGGTTATTTCTCTGCGAGCATTTAGTCCATTCGATTTGGCCAGTCCTTTGCCTTACACATACCGGGTTGCCGAGCAGTCTACGGGCTTGGCGGCGACCCACTTCAAAGAATAGGGGTCTCAATGTTCAGAGCATATAGTCTCGCAGTGATTCTATTGGGAGGTGTACTGGCAGCGCTGCCGGCGTTTTCGCAGGAAGCTAGCCGCTCCGATGCTACCGTTCAGGCGTTCGGAAGCTTCGTGAAGTCTACGACCGACAAGGGCATACAGCAGGGGGCAACGAATAGCGGTGGGGTGCTGGCTAGCTATCGTTTCTTTTTCTCGGAAAACCACGGCGTGGAAGTCAACTACGGTTATTCGCGCAACACGCAAACCTATGGATTGGCGACCGGCCCGCTGGGGGTTAAGTCGAACCAGAATGAGGTGAGCGCAGCCTATGTTTACCGCCATGCCGTGCGACATTTCACCCCGTTTGTTGAGGCTGGCGTCGGTGGTCTGGTGTTCGCTCCCACGGATGCGCCCGGGGCTTCGACACAGACTCGCGCTGCATTCGTGTACGGCGGGGGCGCCGACTTCAACGTCACCAAGCGAGTCTTCGTTCGCGCCGAGTATCGGGGACTGGTTTACAACAGTCCGACCTTCGACTTGACCCGAGCGTTGGGAACCGACCGCCTAACCCACCGTGCCGAGCCTTCCATCGGGTTTGGCTACAGGTTCTGACTGTGAATCGATTGTGGAGGCCGAGCGATTGCTCGCCAAAGAAGGCTGGCGATGGCTCGGTACTCCACGACGACTGACTGATGAAATCCATGAAATTCTATTTTTTCCTCCTAATATTTCTCGCGGCACTCAGCTGCGAAGCCGCCAGCCAGGCGTCCGAATTCGCAACCGGCCGGGCGTACTATACGGAAGGCGAATTTAAAAAAGCGGCGGCGCATTTTCAACTGGCCCTCAACGTGAACCCTAATGATGCCGAGTCCTACTACTGGATGGGCAGGTCGTATCAAGTGCTGGCGGACATCGCGTCGCCGTTCGACTACAAGTACAAGTCAAAGGCGCGCATCAACCTGACGAAGGCGATGGAACTCGCGCCCGGGCGGTCTGACTACCGCAGGGAGCTATTCGACTTTCTTGTCGATTCCGGCGGCGCCTCGCGGGGCGCAATGCGGCAGGCTGCGGACCTCATGCGGACGGTTCCGAAACCCGATCCCGACTACAACTACATGCACCGGCGGTTCGATCTCGAGAGAAGGGTAAACGCCTCGGCAGACACTCGACTTGGCAGACTGTTCCTCGCCATCCCGCGAGCGACCTACCGCCTCGCGGAACTGCCCGCATCCGCGTTATCGAGCGGGAGCGCCGGAAGTTCTCGAACACCTACGCTGCGGTGACGGGCATGCCGGCAGGCGCCGGATACTGGTTACGTTCCGCCCATTGTGGCGCTTCAAATCAGTAGGATAGAACATTGAGGCGGCTGGCTCCCGGAGCGCTACCTGGAAAAAGATGTCCGGTTTTTGCATCGCCGCAAGATAGTGGGACATCAAGAGGGAGAGGGGGATAATCGTAGCAGCTCCGAGCATCCGCATGACTTCACTTTCCGAGGCGCCATCAGAGCACCTGCTGTCCGAACGATATGAAGCGTTGATTCGGGTATCGCAAGCCATCGGTGCGCACCGCGATCTTAAAGACCTCTTCAGCGCTATGGCGACCGAATTGCACCGGGTCGTGCAGTTTGACGGTATCGTGGTCGCCCAATACGGTGAAGCGTCCAACGAGATCCTGTGGACCGCCTGTGAAGTCTGCAGCCAGCAAGGCCCTGTTTCGCCGCCCGACATTCCCGCCGACGAAACCATCACCAAGTGGGTATATCAACGCCAGGAGCCGCTGGTGATTCCTTCGCTTGATCGGGAAAAGCGCTTCCCCCGCACGATTGCCTTTCTCAAGGAGAAAGGGTTTCAATCGGTATGCGCTCTTCCCCTGACCACTGTCCACCGCCGCATTGGCAGTATCGCCATCGCCAGCAAGCATGCCGACGCCTACTGCGAGGAAGAGGTTCGTTTTCTCTCGCTGGTTGCCGACCAGGCGGCCCTGGCCATAGACGACGCGCTGAATTTCGAGGCATCCCAGATCGCACAGACAGCGTTGCAGCGCAAGAACGATCGCCTGAAGCTGCTTCTCGAAGTGAACAACACCATCGTTTCGAATCTGGAGCTGCGCGATCTTCTGAGGGCCATCTCGGCAAGCATTCGTTCCGTCATGCAGTGCGATGGAGTGGGCGTCGCTCTGCCCGATCTCGAAAGCAAGAACCTGCAGGTTTACGCGCTCGATTTCCCGAACAGTAAAGGGCTGGTTCGGGAGAAAATTGTAATTCCTACCGATGAAGATTCGCCCGGCGTCCGCGCATTCCGAACAGGGCAGCCGGTAAGTGTCCTCTGCTGCGAGTCGGATCGCGTCGATCCGTTGGCGGAAGCGGAAGGCGTGCAGTCGCTTTGTCACATCCCGCTGATCAGCCGGAACCGCACCCTCGGGCTGTTGAGCCTCGCCCGATTA
>Ga0137404_10003844_pt1 | contig 10020 bp, 16 predicted proteins | sample CZOMad2_1_16fung_FD_108285 | JGI IMG/M metagenome (GOLD analysis project Ga0137404, IMG submission 108285) | Vadose zone soil fungal communities from Angelo Coast Range Reserve, California, USA - CZOMad2_1_16fungal (Illumina Assembly) | ecosystem: Environmental > Terrestrial > Soil > Vadose... | reverse complement strand
TCTCTCGTGGCAGGGCCTGGGTGAGATCAGCCCCCTTCCCTTCGAGGATGGGCGCCCTCCGATGTCTGGACGACAGGGAATGGCCTGACGGGAGGAACAGCCCCAAGGGGAGGCTTGAGCCCAGGCAAGGGCTGACCGTTCAATAACGTCGCGATTGCCATGCGGTTTCGCGCGTCACGGCCTGCCATGTCGGGTGGACCCCTGGGTCACCGGTCGCGCCGTGCCGCACTGGCACCGCACCGTGGTCGCAGCCAGCGTGTGGTAGCCGATATCGGAGATGTCGCCCATTTTGCCGAGCCCCATATTGGTGCCTCAGGCCAGTGGGCAGGCGATGATCGCGCGGTCGTCCGCTTCGTGTTTGACGTAGCCTCCGAGGATGTACTCGAAGGCGTCCATGAACCGGCACTGCTGATGCACAAAATGCACGACGCTCCTGATCTCCACCTGCCGGAGCTGTTCAAAGAATGGATGATTCATGGGCTCACTGCCACGGGGATACTGGAGGGTCAAGCGAACATGGGGGCCCCTTCGTATGATCTGCACGTGCTCGTTCTCGTCCGCAGCAATACGCTGATTGACCTCAGTCATGCGGCCTTCAAGCCGCCGCTCAAGCGCTGCTAAATGCTCCCGGATCGGTTGCGTGAGGAGTGCCAAACCAGCGTCGGCTATCAGCGCATCCTTGGCCTGCCACCGCTGATCATCTCGCAAGTCATCTTTGAAACGCCGGAAGCGGACACTGTCTCGGCAGAACAGATCGCCCGCTTCGAGGCCGTTGCATAGCAGGCGATAGGCCAGAAACTCATAGCGGTTCGGGAGGAGGCGTCTCTTGCTGCGCGTATCCTGAGTATACAGGCAGCGTTTGAGGGTCTCCGGTATGAAGCGGGTCGGCAACGTGTTAGAGGGATAGTGACCAAGCGACATGCTTTCTGAAACGCCGTCCTCAGAAAATGTACAGCCGTGATCAAGGGGGCGTGGGCCGATGTGGCACCGAAAGCGATCGCGAGGAGGATGGGGCGCACATGGCGTTTCAACTGCGGCGCCAGCCTATCAAGATAGTCCCACTGAAAGGCGGTTTCGTCGAATCGCGCGTGTGTGGCCAGATGATCCGCGATGAACGCCAGCTTCGGGCGCTCGAGCATGCCAAACGCGTGTGTTTGGACGTCTTGGAAGGGCGTCTGTGGCGCCATACTGCCATCCGTAAAGAGTTTCAGGATTTGCCCGGCCTTGTACAGATGGGGCAACAGCCTTCTGGCGAGCTCATAGACGGATGGAGCTGTTGTCCCCGGCGTATTTCTCGCGCCATCTCCCGCCAGCTAAAGTCTTTCGGTTCCCGCTTCAAGAGCGTGATTTCATACAACCCTTGGGCATCCTCCAGGAGAAGGGTGAAGGCCGCGGTCTCAGCGGGTGTCAGATGTTGGCGGACGAGGGTGATCAAACGCTGCTGCTCCTCCAGCAGCGCCTTGCCAACGGTCTCTTGCAGAAAGCTGTAGCCCGGCGCCACGAGGCGGTGTTCTGTCAGATCATGCAGGAGTTCACGGAACACATAGACGGGTTGGCCGCCTACCATGTGAACATGACGGTCGCAGGAAACCACGGCTCCAGATGCTCTACCTGCTGGCTAGCGGGCAGGTCCAGACCCGCCGGGACGTGGCCTGCCTGCTGGGCGTCCATCGGAATACCATTGGCCACTGGCTTGCACTCTACGAAGCGAGTGGCCTGGACGCCTTGCTGGCGCTGTATGTACCGGCTGGCCAACCCCTGGTGCTCCCTCCAGACGTGCTGGCGGCGCTTGAGCAGGCCCTCCGGCAGCTCGCCGGCTTCACCTCTTACGAGGCTGTGCGGCAGTGGATCAAGCAACGCTACCAGCTGGACGTCACCTATTACACCCTCTACACGATCATTCGCACCCGATTCAAAGCCAAGCTCAAGGTACCGCGGCCCAGCCACACAAAAAAATCCTGACGCCATCCGGGCGTTTCAGGCGACCTGTCAGGAGCGGCTGCAACGCGTCATCCCACCCGCGAACACCCGCCCGGTGCGGGTGTTCAGCCAGGACGAAAGCCGCTTCGGTTTGCTGACGGTACGTCGCCGACGCCTCACGGCCCGCGGTGTGCAGCCCAGCGGACCAGCGCAGCAGGTCTTCGAGTGGTTCTACGTCTATGGGGCCGTGGCGCCCACGACGGGCGAGCGGTTCTTCCTCGAACTCCCGTATCTCAACGCCCAGAACTTCCAACTCTTCGTCGACGCATTCGCGCAGGCCTTCCCCGACAGCCTAAACCTCCTGCTCCTGGAGTAACCGTTCACGTGGTGCTGTGCTTGTAGTTTCAATGATTTACAGGTGCATGGGAGCAGCTATTTTGGCCATTTTGGCGAAAATCAAAATCGCAACATATTGTTTTCGAAAGGGTTATAGTAGGTGAACGGTTACCTCCTGGATAACAGCGGGGCGCACATGGCCCAACGCATTCGATGGCCGGAGCATGTCCGATATGTAGGGCTCCCGCCTTACTGTCCGGAGTTGAACGCAATTGAGCGCGTCTGGCGCGACCTGAAGGACGACTTGGCGTGGCAACAGTTCGCCAATCTCGATGTGCAACAGACCTATGTGAGCGACTGGTGGCAGGCCTAAGATGCACCTACCCTCCAATCGCTCACCAGCTACGCGTTCCTGGTTGAAGCTATTAATGCACTGAGTTCAAAGCAAAGTCATAGCAAAGTCATATAAGATGCCATAGATGCGAGACTTGCCGGAAAAGGAAACTCACCATGCTGCAGGTGACCGAACTGCGGCACAGACGCCAGCACGGTGCGTTCATCAACACGCTGATGAAAGACTACTGCCTCTCCAAAGCCAGTGTGTAATGCTACCTCAGTGAGACCTCCTCCTCATCAGCTCAAACCGTATAATCCCTGAAATATACCTTTTGCTTTTACCGTTTCCGCGCCAGCTCATCGCACTCCAGGTGGAGCGTCATCCATGAAACACTTCCCGCGAGAGCCATGAGCCCGAGCGGCTGGGAGCGCGCGCTATGACCCCCAATGAGGAGGCCCAGTTCATCACCCTCGGGCAGCAAGGCTATAGAGTGGAGAAGGACCACCGATGATTACCTTCCTTGCGAGTTTGTGTGGTGGCGTCATCAGCGCCGTCATTACCCTCACCTTACTCGACAGTTGTGATTCGCCATGCTGGAATCCCCATGCTACCCTTGCGCCAGGCTGAATACCCGGACAAGGACACGGGGGTGTATGATGGAATTGCCGATTGTGGCGCCTGCTCCTGTGGTCACCGAGCACGCGGCGGTCTTGCGAGACCTCTTTGATAACCAGTGCCAGTTTCGGCATTTTCAGCACTATCTGACAGGTTTGATCGTCCTGCTCAACAAGAGCCTGGCCAATATGGCCCGCTGCATCCTTGAGAGCGCCGACAAAACGAACCTGTCGCGCTTTCTCTCGGAGACCTCCTGGCGGGATGACGCGATCAATCACCGCCGCTTCCGGTTCATGCTCCAGCAGACGACACCTCATCGCCGACGCCGACGCGAATCGCTCATCGTCCTCGATGCTACGCTGTGTGAACATGTCGGGAGTCTCTTCGACTATGTGGACCGCCACTATAACCACGGCGATGGGACGTATCCTCTGGCCCACAATCCGGTGACCAGCTTCTATGTCAGTGGTCCAGTCCGCTTCCCCCTCGATCTGCGCCTGTATCGCCGCTATGAAGAATTAACCCAGTGGGAAGCCGCAGTGGCCAAACACTGTCCCGATTTCAAGATCCCGACTGAGAAAAAGGCGCGGAATCGTCTGCATCAGCAAGTCGACCCGGTGTTGCTCCAGGATCCCGACTGTCGGGCGCGGCACGAGCAGTTTCGGACCAAAATTGCCCTCGCGATCGAACTGGTCGAAGCGGCCATCCGGCACAAGGTCCCGTTTGGGGTGGTGGTGTTCGACGCGTGGTACCTGGCGGAGGACGTGGTCCGAGTCTTGGCCCGGCGGCGGAAGGCCTGGATCAGCCTGCTCAAAAAGAACCGCCGGCTGGAAACGGCGAGCTTTCACCTGCGAGATGCCAACGGCTGGCCGCTGCAACTGCCGCGCCCCCACCGCGCGGTCGAGGATCTCGTGGCGCTCATCCCCGTGCAGGCGTATCGCCCTGTCAAAGTGCAAGAGCAGACCTATTGGTGCTTCACACTGGGTGTCCGAATTCCCGGCTTGGGCAAGGTCCACATCGTCGTGAGTTTCGAGCACGAGTCCTTGACGGGCCGCTCGGTGGTCCTGGTCACCAACCGAGTAGACTGGAGTGCCGCCAAGATCATCAGTCTGTACCTGCAACGGTGGCCGACGGAAACGTTTGATCAGGACAGCAAGGGGCCGTTGGGCTTCCACGCGTATCGCATGCGGAGTACGGAAGCCATGGGGAAACCTTGGTGTCTGGTCTTCGTGGCCTATTCGCTGTGGCATCTGACGTGTCTGCCTGCGGTACCGGATCGAACGCGGAGCCTCATCCGGACCATTGGGGACGCCTGTCGGCAACAGGGGCGCGCGTTGATTCAAAAACTCTTGGTGTTCGTCCATGACCAGTTGTCCCGCGGGGCCTCGGCTGACCGGGTCTTTGCTCAGCTATTTACTAAACAGCGGGATATGATTCCCGCATGATAATATGTGACCGCCCCAAATCACAACTATCGAGTAACAGACTATCCTAGAGATTATTCTTACTCCGCCATCACTATTGTATACACATGATGACAATACTCACATAGTCCACCAAGGATTTGTTCTAACATTCCTAGGTCCGCTCCACATCTGTTACATTCGCTATAACTCCTCGAATGGCCACATAGAGCGCATTTGTCTTCTTCGGTTATATAAGATTTTCTAAAGCATTCCAGACAATGGTAAAGTGGATCATCTGTACCATCTCTTCTAGCTCTATAAAAATCATATGATAAATGCACTTCTAAACATGGCTCTGCTACATCAAAAAAGTCTAATTCTTCTCCACGTGATTTACGGGATAATATGAGCCCACCTATAGATTCTCCATCATAATTTGAAGGCATTAGCAGAGAAGAAGAACAATTTATACATCTAAACTTGTCTAATGCACTCTCCAATTCTGTTGATTTCCAATTAATAGATTGTAGTGAAGATTTTCACTCACCTTGTTCTCTTATAAATATAGTCTCTATTTCGATAAGTGTGTTCCAGCATTCTTGCCCAAGCATTTTCAATGGCTCTTCGGTTAAATTTAGCTGTATAAAATCTCTGATAAGTACAAATGACTTTGCTAAATCCTCTCTTATCCGATTACTTTCAATGTCACTATAGTAATGTTCTATATTATTTATAATGTGAGAAAGGTCATCAAAAGATTTCCAATCAACTTGAACATCAAGATTTTTAAAACGTTCTTTTATTTGAAATATACTGGCAGTGTTTTTGCCTTCACCAATAAGTTTTATGATTCCGTCGCTAGACCTGACCGGGGATATTTTCTCTTTAACTAAAACCTCATTACTATCTGTGGGAGATAACATACGAAGTTTTTCTTTATAGAGTAACAAAATACCGGCGTGAATGTTTCTCACAGAAGAAAGCATGCGTTCCGGTTTTAACGTATTGAAATCTTCCACACCCACACAGATAGATTGAATGGCATTTTCTAATAAATGCATAAAGAGTGGCTCCGATAGTACTGTATAGCGAGGCCGGATTCCTACACCGCCATAAATGGCGATCCCGGCCAGCATCGCCGCCAAGTCAAACTACCTACAGGAATCCGGACAGATCAGGGATGTGTGCCGGGTAGAACCGGCCCTTCACATCCACCAAACACGGGTAGGGGACGCGATCGAAATACCCCCGGAGCTGTTCGCGCTGGGCCTTGTCCTTGAGGTTCGAGAGCGCCTGGTAGGCCGGACGCGCCCAGATACAGCACCGTAAAGGCCCGCCGCAGGCCGCCTTCGCCGGCGATCTTCCAGGCGTTGACCTCGAATTCCTGCGCCACCGCAAACACCTTCATCCGGTACTTGCGGCCGCGGCGCAGGAGCCGTCGCAGCCATACCAGGCCGATATCCTTGGGAACGTCCGCCGTCTCGAGCATTTCCGCCAGTTCCGCCGCCGTGCTTGGGTATTCCTCGATCACCCGGACGACTTTCCCGCCGAATACTTCGCCTTCCCCGTGCAAGGCCGTCCGGCGCCTCAATTCGTTGATGTCTTCGGCTATGCCTTGCGCGATCGCCGCGTAGTCCCCGGCCCGCCCCGCGACGTCCAGTTCTCCCCACGCCCAGGGCGCGGCGTCGCTGTCATAGATATAATGTACCCCAAAAACTCGACAGGCTATTAAGATAGAATGCTGTGTCAAGGTGCGAGGGATGAGGAGAGAGGAACTGCCGGCACAGCGGAAACGTTATCGCGCTGAATTCAACGCCCGTGTCGCGTTGGAAGCCCTCACAGGGCACAAGACCGTCAATGAGTTCGCGAGTACATACGGGGTGCATCCCACACAGTTCACGCACTGGAAACATCAGCGCGAAAAGGAGGGTCGCCACATTTTCTCGGCACGACGTGCATAGGGGGCGCAGGAACACGAAGCCCGACAAGCCCAGTTGTATCAACAAATCGGGCAACTCAAGGTGGAGTTCGACTGGTGGAAAAAAAAGGGTCATCGTCACTTTTGGTGAGGCGGGTGACACCGTGTGCTTCCGGATGTACATTATGAGATATGCACACTAATACAGCTGCCACGCTACTCAAGGCGCTCCTCCCACCCACGTGCCCTGCACATCTCGATGCCGTGGCCGTAGAGTCGGAGACGCTCCAGCTCCAGCTCACGACGACCGCCCCGAGCGCGTGCTGTCCCCTGTGTGCCGTGCCCTCAACCACGGTGCATAGCCGGTATCAGCGCCACCTGACAGACCTCCCCTGGGGGAGCCTAGCTGTGCGCATCCAGCTGACGGTGCGGAAATTCGTGTGCCGCAATGCGACATGCGTCCGCCGCATCTTCACGGAGCGCCTGCCCGCGTTGGTCGCCGTGTATGCCCGGAACACCTGTCGACTGGTCGCGGCACTGCAGGCCATCGGCATCGCCCTGGGAGGAAATGCGGGCGCCCGGCTCGCGGCCCGCCTGCGGTTGCCGACGAGTGCGGCCACCTTGCTCCGCCTGGTCCGGGTGGCCCCTAGACCGCCTGTACCAGCCCTCCAGGCGGTGGGCGTCGACGAATGGGCCTGGCGGCGGGGCCACCGTTACGGTACCATCTTCGTTGATCTGGCGACACATCGGGTGGTCGATCTCCTACCGGAGCGCTCGGCCGCCACCGTGGCGGCCTGGCTCGCCCAGCATCCGACGATCACCGTGGTCTGTCGCGATCGGAGTTCTCTATATGCGGACGGCATTCGTCAGGGGGCTCCCGAGGCGGTGCAGGTCGTCGATCGCTTGCATCTGGTGGACAACCTTCGCGAAGCGGTGGAAGCGTTCCTGCGGAATCATCGGGGTGCTCTCCAGGCCGCCGCAGCACGCACAGCCCAGGCGCTGACTCCGAGGAGCCCCATACCCACCACCCCGATGTATCGAGGGCGGCGTCAGCCCCCGCAGCCCCAGCCTAGGGCGGAGGCCGAACCGCCGCCGCAGACCCTCTGGGGCACGATCTATGACGCTGTGCACACGCTCCATGCCCAAGGCATCCCGGTGGCCACGATCGCCGGTCAGCTCGGTATCAGCCGTCCCACGGTCTATGCCTATCTGCGTCGGACCACACCACCGAGCTCGAAACGGCCGCAGTTCTAGTGGACGGCGCGGGTGTTGACGCCTTATATGCCCTACCTCATCCGCCGCTGGCGTGAGAGTGAGGCCTACAGTGCCCAGCTCTGGCGGGAGATTCGCGTCCTGGGCTATACCCATTCCGCCCGGACCGTTACCCGCTTCATCACGCAGCTGCGGCGTGCCAGCGAAGCGGGGCAGGCTCCCGAGGCGCAGGCCTCGCCGTACACCCGCCCCCAAGGACCCTCGGCACGTGCGCTATCGTTCATCCTGGTGCGCCCCGCCGCCAAGCGGTCACAGGACGCGCAGAGCTATGTCGAGCAACTCTGCCAAGGGGAAGCGGACATCGCGCAGGCGCATACGCTGATCCAGGCCTTTCTGACCATCATGCGGGAGCGTCGCGGTCATGACCTGGAGGCATGGATGGCCGAGGCCGTTCGCAGTGGGATCGACGCACTCGCCCGCTTCGCGCGGGGGCTGCAGGACGACCTGAGCGCCATCACCGCAGGGCTCACGCTGGAATGGAGCAATGGCGTCACGGAAGGTCACATCCACCGCCTGAAGCTGGTGAAGCGCCAGGGCTATGGCCGGGCGGGCTTCGCGCTCTTACGGCAGCGCGTCCTGCAGGCGGCCTAAGGCTGGGATAGGGCTCATCATAGCGGCGAGAATGCAGACACATGCCTGCCTTCAGGGGAGCGGCTGCATGTGTGAGGAGTGATGATGGCCGAGTCCGACGTCATCGCCATTGGGGGAGCCCCATTCTCGGGCAAAACCACGCTCGCCAAGCGACTGGCCGCGCAAAGAGGATATGCGCTGGTCGCCCTCGATGACCTAGGCACCGCTGTGCGCGCGGTGACCACGCCGCAGTCCCAGCCGGCCCTGCATCCCATGGCCGGCTGGGATTATCAGGCCTATTACGTCGCGCATCCGCCGGCGACCTTGATCCACCACAGTCGGCAGGAACACAAGGCCCTGTGGCCGGCGATTGCGGCGGTCATCCACGCGCACCTCCAGTGGGCCGGGCCGGTGATCCTGGAAGGCTGGCAACTGGATCCCGCCCGCGTGGCGTCGTTGACCCACCCGCAGCTCCGTGCCTGCTGGCTCCTGGTGGACGACGCGGTGCTAGAGGCCCGGCTACGGGCCGACACGGCTTTTTATCAGGGCTGCACGGATGTTGAGCGGTTCATTCACCAATATCTGGCGCGGAGCCGCTGGGTGAATGACCGCGTGCGTCATGCGGCCGCCCATGAAGCGGGCATGGCGTTCCTGGTGGGGCCAGACGAGACGGTGGACGCCCTCGTGACCCGCTGTGTGCAGCGCTGGTGGCCGGAGTGAGCCTGGCGGTCACCGCGATTCGGTTACCCGATCCCAAGATGCCGTGCCTGCCACCGCTCCATCGTCACCAAAATTGACGATGAGCCAAAAAAAGTTGGCGTGGTCAACTGACGCCAAACGCCACGTCATCGAGCCCGATCATCCTCGGCTCAGTGTTGCCCGGCAGTGCAACCTCTGAGGGCTATCACGGGCCAGTTTTTACGATACGCCACCTGGGGAGAGTCTCGAGCACCTGCATGTCATGCGCGTACTGGATGAACAGGACACGAGGACCCCCTGTTATGGGGTGCGCCGGATGACGGCCTGGCTGCAGTCACAGGGGCACGGCGTGAACCACCAACGGGTGGCGCGACTGATGCACACGATGGGACTGGAGACGCTGTAGACCAAACCCCGCACCAGCCAGCCACCGCCAGGACATCGGGTGTATCCCTACTGGCTACGGGGGGTGCCGATCACACGCCTCAATCAGGTCTGGAGTACGGACATCACGTATATCCGACGGCAGGGCGGCTTTGTCTATGTGGTCGCCATCTTGGATTGGTTCAGTCGCTACGTGTTGTCCTGGGCGGTGTCCAATACCAGGGATGGACGCTTTGGTCTCGACGCCCTGGAGCAGGCGTTATGGAGGGCGAAACCCGAGGTGTGTAATAGTGACCCAGGGCTCCGTTCACCAGCATGGACTTTACGAGTCGCTTGGAGGTCGCGGGTATACGGATGAGCATGGACGGGCGTGGTCGGGCGCTGGACAACGTTTTTGTCGAGTGTCGGTGGCGGACCGTCAAAGATGAGGAAGTCTATTTAACTCGACTTTGGCCATTTTCCCCCCAACGAGATAGCAGGAAAATGGCTGCCAGATGAGGGCTTTATGGCAGCGGTATAGGAGGCTGAGTCATTTCGTGATGTCTCCCTCTCCACCAGACTTC
>Ga0137404_10003839_pt1 | contig 10026 bp, 10 predicted proteins | sample CZOMad2_1_16fung_FD_108285 | JGI IMG/M metagenome (GOLD analysis project Ga0137404, IMG submission 108285) | Vadose zone soil fungal communities from Angelo Coast Range Reserve, California, USA - CZOMad2_1_16fungal (Illumina Assembly) | ecosystem: Environmental > Terrestrial > Soil > Vadose... | reverse complement strand
GCCTTTCAGGCGTTGACGCCGGGGCGGCAAAGAGCCTACATCCTTCATTTTTCCGCACCCAAGCAATCCAAAACCCGGGAATCAAGGGTTGAAAAATGTGTGCCACAGATTCTCGATGGAAAGGGATTGAATGATTAGAGCCGCCACCAAACGTTCGATTCTTCGCTGGGCTCACCTTATCGTTGCCATTCCGATAGCCGGTTACATTTATAGTCCGTTTGCTGAGCTTCCAAACTACGCCGCTGTTACGCGTTTTGTCTTCGCTCCGGTAATTATTCTGGCGGGATATTGGATGTATGCCGGCGGCGTCTTCGCGGTGATTGGAGTTGCGTTATGGCTCGGTGCCTATCGCCTGTCGGGACTGCCGGCTGCTGTCCTGACTCAAGTCGCGCTATTCATCGCGCGCAAGATTTGGTTGGTGATTCGCGCGCGTCGTTCAAAGTGATCGGGCCACGCCCTTCGATTGCGCATTACGGAACCGGTCGCGCAAGCGACTGGGTACTTTCCTTGAGATTACCCACTTGCTACCGCAAGCGGTTCTGTACCAGATTGATTCTTCACGCACGATTTGGACCTTTTGGGGCAAGGCCCAGACATGCCATTAAAAAGGAAACCCATATGAAAGACGGTGAAACAAAAAAAAAGAAATTGTCACCAGCACAACGTGAAAAACTACTCAGCGCATTGAAAACCCGCTTTGAGAAAAACATGAACCGCCACAAAGGTCTCGAATGGGCCAAAGTAAGAGCCAGGTTGGAAGCTCATTCCGAAAAACTTTGGTCACTCAATGAAATGGAAACAACCGGCGGTGAGCCGGATGTTGTTGGCCATGATAAAAAGACGGGCGACTACATTTTTTTTGATTGCGCCGCGGAAAGTCCTAAAGGCCGCAGAAGTGTCTGCTACGATCGTGCAGCGCTGGAGTCAAGAAAAGAACACAAGCCAAAAGACAGCGCTAACGGGATGGCCGCTGCCATGGGCATTGAGCTTTTGACGGAAGAACAGTATCGAGAATTGCAGAGACTTGGTGACTTCGATACTAAAACATCGAGCTGGGTCGAGACTCCTGCCAATATTAGAAAACTTGGTGGTGCGATCTTTTGTGATCGCCGCTACGGCACAGTGTTCGTCTATCACAACGGCGCCGAGTCTTACTATGCCGCCAGGGCGTTCCGTGGCTCGCTCAGGGTCTAAGTTGGCCCGCTTTGAAAACCCGATTTCTCCAACTTTCAAACTTTCAAAGACACCTTTCTGTGTCACTGAGAAGGCTTTCCAAGCGATGCGGAAACCTTTCTTAACGACGCCGCTAACTTTCCACACCACTTTGAAAGCTTTATCAGCGACCCAGAAACCTTTCTCCGTCACTTCGCTATTTAGCGACAGTCGCTTGCCTAATTAACTCTGCGACGAAGCTAGCCTTCCGAGCGCTTGGTTAACTTTCTAAATGGCTCCGCCAATCGGAGAAGCCACACTTTTAATTAGGAAGACCGCACAGAAAATAAGGGAAATCGCTTTACTGGTTAGGGAAATCACCTTTCCTTGCTTCCTTCTCACGATTTCCTGAGCGGAAACGCCGGCGAATGGTGCGTTAGTCAACAGCACGTTCTTTCTGTTTACTCAATACCTCACTGGACTCTACGTGCAAAGCCCTGCATTCCGAAAGAATGCGAATTACGATAGGGAGATACACTGATGCCAGTTGTTAGAACCGCAGTCCTTCTCTTCGGCTACCCCGGAGGTCAACCGCTAAATCTCAGGGGTAATCCGGCCTGGTACAGGCAATACTTCTTCAATCCCTCCTACGGCCAATCGGCTTACTGGGCTAAGCAGTCAGCCAACAACATCATCCTGGACGGAGAGGTCTTCGACTGGGCTTTTGTTAATGACCCCAATCCCACTCTCACCAACCGCTTAGACGTAATCAACTTTGCGATCTCCGCGATGGAGCGAGACCGCGGCATTAACTTCCGAGGCTTCGATCTTGTCATCCTTGTTCTAGATGTACCTGATAACGTGGTCACGGACGGTGGGAGCACGGCGCCGGAATCATCGTCACGCATACACAACGGCATAGTATGCAGGGTCAAAGATCGCTTTGACTTCATCGCGCATGAAATTGGTCATGCCCTTGGGCTCAACCACTCTTACGGCGACTGGACCTACAAAAATAGCGAGTGGAGCCAGCACGGCGAGTACGGCCACCCGCATTGCATTATGAGTGCGATGGGTTACGGCGGTACTCAGGGTGCCTTCTTCCCCGCCCCGCCACGCGATAACCGCCCCGAATATTCCGGCCTTGGCCCTAGCCTCAATGCTGCAACTGCTCTCGCCAGAGGCTGGCTTGATGCCTACGTCTACAACCTCCAAGGCGCTCAGCCCGCGGAGTTCGTGCTGCGCAGTCGCCAATGGGGCGACAATCACCCTAATTTCCCGGCTCCGCTCCAGGCCCTGGACGTGCGCGCGCCAGACGGCCAAAACTACGTGCTGGAGTATCGAGAGAACTCCGGGTGGGACGAAGGGCAAAGCAGCGCGTTGATTATCAACCACGGGAAGGGCAGTACTGCGGATCTGGCAAACCCTAACACCAACTCCGCGACCTTCCTCAAGCATATAGCTTTGCCTTTTACTCTCGGTAGCTCGTCTAATGCTTACAATGGACACGGGTTCGGAGTAGAGATTTTGGAGCGTTCAGTAGGACAGCATACGCTGCGCATTCGTATTGTCCCCGGGCGTGTGCAATGGACAAAGTTCGAATTCACACGGAAGGTCGATACTATAGCCAGCACTATCCTCGAGACCGGCGAGATTGACTTCCGGCCGGGAGAGACGTATTGCGTCGAAGGCACATGGCGCTATGAGAAGCGTTCCCGTCTTCAGGTTGCGACCTTTGAAGCAAGCTACGCCCTGGCCGTGCCGCCCATTACGTCAACCTGGAAAGTCGATGGCGTTGTCCTCGCCAATTCCAATGGCAGGATTACGCTACCCAACAAGCCAGTACGGATCGCCAACGCAAGGCTAAAGGACGTCAGAGATAATCTCAATGTCGAACTGCACTATGAAATCGTCGCCATTCCTACGGGCTCGCAGCTCCGCTTATTCAATCGAGTGGATGACGAAACTTTCCAGGTCGAAGTTACTGCCACGTTGGCAACTGACATAGGCTCCGGCACCGATGCAGACTCCGTTACGTTTGAAGGCATCAAATACGAATACCCGGAAGAGTTTTATCGTGAGCGCAGCAAGTGCATGGCCCGCGACCTCGCCTCCCGCATTCCGCTATACAAGGTGCTGCTACCACCCGACTCTTGGAGGCGAGTGCCGGAGGAACGATTTGTGGAAGTCGAGCAGCTTTTAATCACGCTAGGCCACCTGAGAAGTCAGTCTAGCCAACGGCAGTATCAACAGGCACTCTCCGTGCTCGAGAGCATTACCGGGGTGGCCCCATCTCAGGTCGAGGTTGTCGCCTTAGACCAGCGCATCGAGTTGCTTCGCCAGGCAGATCCGCCTGAACTCTTAGCACCTCAAATCCGACAGCTTAAGAGGAAGAAGAACAGGGTTTGGCTTGTTGGCGGCGCCATAATCGCCGTCGCCGCGTTGATCGTCAACCTTATCAATCGCGAGCCAGGCTCGGATCGGGAGGAGTGATCTTGTTCGGCACCGATGCCGATGTTGGTATGGACGACTACGATTCCAACTCTCATCGCTTCTGAAGCAGGATAAACTCAACAAACTCGATTGAGATGCATCGATGCCGCCGAATAAATCGTTGGACCTGAGCGGCGACAGGCGTATCTTGTAGCTTGATTCGTCCGGAGCGGGTTGCGTGAATTCGCGCTGCCGCGTCAATTCAACCGTTGTCTTGCTCGGCCCCTTCATGAAGCACACGATCTTAACCGCCCTTGCTATTTGCTTAGGGCTGCTCTATTCATCGTGCCTGTGGTCGAGGGAGTCTTCCTTTTTCTCTAATTTCTCGATGCGTCAATTCGTCGAACAAAGCAAATCTTCCGCTGGATTGATCTGTGACCCGGCCGGCGGTAGTGGTGGTGGCGGCATGGGTTCACGTGTCGGCGGTTTTGGTCCCGGCGGGACACACTTTAACTCCCACAAGAGTGATAGCTTTTCTTGTCGCCCGGAGTCCACTAATTCCTTTGACGAAACTAAGCTGTTTTCCGCATTGAAGCTTGCGGTGGAACGCGCCCTTCATGACAACGGGGCGCAAATCACCGACAGCGGCTCAACCGGTTCGGCTAATTTCTATTTTGCTTATGCTCTGAAAAACGTGCGCGGGCGCGTGCAAGTATCAGGTACGCGAATTGGAACTGACTATTACGACGTGCGCGCTAATCTCGACGAAACGGGAAACTAAAGGAGAGTCGATGCCAGAGAGTCCATTAAGAGTCGTTGCCCGAATCAAGGCCAGGTCCGAAACGATTGGCGAAGTCCGCGAATTGTTGCTCAGCCTGATTGAACCCACTCACAAAGAATTCGGCTGCATCAGATATGAGTTGCTGCAGAACAGAGAAGATCCGACGGACTTCACTTTCGTTGAGGAATGGGAAAGCGACGAGGCTTTCGCGAGTCACGCGGCCAGCGACCACCTCAAAGCGATCGGACCGAAGCTGCAGCCGGTCGTGGCGGACGGACCGGACGTCAGGACGTACCTGGTAGTTAACTGAGGAATTACAAACTTCTCATCATCTGCTGAGTCTCTGTGTCTTTGCTCTATTAGCAGTCCTTCGTGTGTGGAGGTCAGTTTCATGGACGCGAAACAGTCGTTAACGTCGATTGGGCAGCCTGTGCCGGAGCTACCAGTCGAGGATGTGGAACGCTCGCAGCAGCACTATCGAGACGCCCTCGGCTTCGAGATTGCCTGGCTCTACCCAGGCAAAACGATTGGGGCCGTGTCGCGCGGAAAAGTGGCGATCTTCTTTCGCAAACGAACTCAACCGTTTGAGCCTGCCGTTCACTGGGTGTTCGCGGAGGATATCGATGCGACATATCAAGAACTCCAGGCGTTGGGTGCTAACATCGTTCAGCCGCTGGCAGTAATGCCCTGGGGTTTAAGACAATTCACCGTAGAGGATCTCGACGGAAACCGCTTCTACTTCCACCACGACTAAAAGGAACCGTGGTGGCTTACTCACTATTCGCAAGGTGAACTAAGCGCTATACACCACGATTGTTTGCGAATATAGTAATGCCGCATCGAGCTTAGCTCACTCTCAGTTGCTCTGGAACGTGCCCAGGCCATCTGAAGTCCGCAGCCAACTCCATCACCCAATCAAAGAAAACGAGATGACAACCCTGGAGAGAAAAATAATGAAGAGACAGATGATTCTGTGCCTGATGATAATTTTGTTCGGCGCCGCAGCCGGTATTGCTCAGCCCGCAAGTAAACAGCCAGGCTCAGCCACCGTAACCGATATTCGGAAAGTTGATTTCCGTAACTTCACCTACTCTTCCTCGCTATGCTCACAGGAATATGGAAGACAGGGTGTCGGCAAGATAGTTCGTGTGCGTGACGGCGAATTCAAGAATAAGAATGTCTTTTTTACTGTTGACGACAAAGGGATCGTTTACGCAGACGTGACGGGCGATGGGCACGAAGACGCCATCGTACCCATCGACTGTGGTGCTACCGGGGCCAATTTCTCTCGCTCTGAAGTCCATCTCTACACAATCCAGAATGGGCGAGCGACGTTCCTTGCAGGGATTACTGATAAAGACCTGGAGCGGGATTATCGCGCCAATTATTCTGATGCTGACGCTTATTGGGGCATTAACGTGAACGGCATCAAAACAAACAACGGTAATGTCGTAATCGAAGTGCTGGCCGATGGCCCACACGCTGGCCCGAAATATGTCGTGACGCTGGAATATCATTTCAATGGCAAGGTCCTTCGTCTAAATGGAAAGCCACCCAGAAAAAGTTCCGGACAATGAACTCAATATTTGACGGTGCCTCTTGTCAGCTCCGCCGCGCGTAAGAACTCGGTCGAGCAGAGCGCGAACACCATTTCTTTTATCGAGGACTTAAAGTCTCAGCGTTCGAGTCGCAAAAGATGAGTGACATTGGCCTCAACCTTGATGGCGTGATTGCCTTTCTCGCAGCTGCCGCACTTGCGGCGCTGCTGGCGCTCAGCATTCTGATCGTTTTCTTGATTGCAGTAATCCGCGCCCGTCGCCGTCACCTATCAATCACCGGTCAGGGTTTGTTTTCACAGCTTGTCGGAATGGCTGCCAGTTTTTTGGCGTGCCTGTTGATTCTGATTACGCTGTTGTTGTCAGAACAACTACCAGCTCCCCGAGCAATCAACATCTGGCTCGATCATTGGCTGTGGGTGTGGTTGCTAATAGTGCTGGCATTGTGGCCGGCGGCTGCTTATATCTGGACACGATCGCGGCGAAAGAATGCGGCTAACCTCGGTGGCGCAAAATAAGAAATGGTTTGGTCGCGGGGTCGCTGCATCTTCGCAATCCGTCAGCACGCTATCTAACGAATGGCGGAAAATAGTGTCGCGGTTCTATTTCTCGCCGGCAGCTCGATCATCTTTCTAATGGCAACGAATCTCGGAGAAATGGAAGGAGGATTAGCAAAGCTCCTTTCGTTGTGAGGTGGTATCGATCGCGATATAGAGCGATTCCGTCGGACTGGATTATGTAGTGCTGACCTGTTCGATCAAGAAACCTCGGCTTCGCATCGAGAATCCGGCCGCCTGCTTTTTCAATTTCAGCAACAAGCGTTGGATCATCCGATTCAAATTCGTTGTCTCCGGGGGGCTTCGGGGAAAGCAATATGAGCGTCGCCTCGGGAACTGAGCGGGCCAGCGCTATTGGAACATCGAAGGAATAAGCCGGGGGCGTGAGAACAATCCATGAGCGAGCACCGAGGGCTGACAGTTGCGTCACCGTCGCTAACAACGAACTAGAAAAAGCGCGGCCGCCAAGATAGGCCCGCCAGTTTGCAATCAAGAGCACATCCCGAATCTGGTGACTCTTTACATACGCAAGAATGCCATCGTTGAAGGCCACGGCATCCTCGCCGAGCCCATCTCGACTGAACCACTTCAATACCGGCGCCGTGGCGGAATGCGTGGCCGCACGGCCGACAAGACGTTTTTCCTTGAGTAAAACATCAACGGCCGGTAAGGCTGCCATCGCATAGCTGTCACCCCAAACCAACACGGTGGGACGGAGCGTTGAATCGGCGTCCCCAATTAGCACGAGTCGTTCGGCGTGGACGTCTTTGCTGGTTAGTTCGTTGATGAAGGACTTATCAAATACCGCCTTCGCATATGCCAATTCCCACGCGGAATAGCGTTGCGGAAAACCTTGCTTGATCACCAATAGTAGTCCGCAAGCGAAGATGATAGCGAGGCCTGCCGCAGTGAAAGCGAACATAGATTTGCGCGAGCGTCCCACTCTGCGTCTGCGAAAGGGCGTTTCAACGTATTTCCATGAGACGACTCCTAACAGGCATCCGGCTGCCACGATCGCAAAACGAATACCAAGTGAAGGCGGCACAAGCGCAAGATAGTTGCTAAAAGCCAGCAACGGCCAGTGCCACAGGTAGAGCGAATACGAGCTCAATCCGATGAAGACAAGTGGGCGAGCCGATAGTAACGAACCGACGAGAGTACGGTTAGAACCGTTGGCCAAAATTATGATTGCCGCACCCAGACATGGCGGCAGGGCCGCAAGACCAGGAAACTGAGTTTGACGAGTATAGATGAAGACCGGAACCAGAATGAGCGCCAAGCCTGATAGCGCAAGAAGTTCGCGCTGTGTTCGGCGGGCGATCGTTGATGATCGAGGTGCGGGAAAGAAGGCGATGAGCGAACCAAGTAACAATTCCCAGGCGCGGGTCCGATGAAAATAAAATGTCGTTTCCGGATCGCTCTTAATGAGCTCCAGGTTCAAGGCGAAGCTAAAAATGAATCCCACGCCTAGAATCAAAGGGATGGCTTTTCGGCTGCGTCGCATCAACGTGCGAAAACTCGCCCACAGCAAGATTGGGATAATTAGATAAAACTGCTCCTCGATCGCTAGTGACCACACGTGGATCAACGGCTTCAGTTCGGGTGTCCCCGAAAAGTAACCAGTGTCTCGCCAGTAATGAATGTTCGCGCCAAACACGGCTTGCGCGGCGGATGCTTGTCCCAGGTTCTTCAGATCCGCCGGCAGCAGCACGAACCAACCGGCCACTAGAGTCACAATGGTAATCAGAACCATTGCCGGAATGATCCGGCGCGCGCGCCTTTCCCAAAAATGAACAAATTTGAACGAGCCGTCTTCCAGACCTTTCCATATCAGAGAAGTGATCAGGAAGCCCGAAATCACAAAAAAGACATCCACCCCAACATAGCCACCACGGCACCCAAGGCCGGCATGAAATGAAATGACAGCCAGGACGGCCACGCCCCGCAGGCCATCAATTTCAGGTCGATACGGTAGTTTTTGAATCGAGGGCACTGTTACTGATTCCGTGAGGTCTTATGATGTTGGGTTGAAACCATCTCCATCGACGGGTCGGCGCCCGATGACCGGGTTTCAATTTTCATCTGATCTTCAGCGTCGGATCACCAAACAGAATCCACGTGCGGCGAACGTCAATATCGTCAGTAGCAGTCTTTGCCTGGCGACTGGCATCGCCAATGGCGATTGAAGATCCTCCGTAGAGCAACTGAAACATTCGCAGCCCCATATCATGCTGCCCGTCGGGAATCGTCAATCCTGACGATGCGAAGCTGGCGACGGCCCCACCATTTGGCGCTTTCAGCAGAGATTCAGCGAGGCTTTGCAGGGATGGGTCCGCAAAATACCCATTGAGACAATCCATCACGACGACAAACGATAGCCGATTTCCGTTGGTGAGTGCCGCGGCGTCAGTCGCGCTGAAGATCGATCCGCCCCAGATGTTTACGTTCCCGTGGCCAGAATAAACAGTCACTGATTGGCCGGCGTTGAGACTGGAAATGATGTTCGACCTGGCGTCCGCGTCGGATGGCTGAAGCCGGCGATACACTTTCTGAATCGTCATCGTGGCAGGTAAGGCTCCCCCAAGTTGATCGTCGGCAGCTTCAAAATTGAAGTAATAACTGCCCTGTGAATCAGCAACGAGCAGAGCTCGATTGCCGGTACCTGCTGGAGAATAGTTGACGATTTTCGAAACGACCAGATCGGCTTCAGCCACGGTTCTCACCGGCAATCGGCCTACGGAAATATCCGCAATCCCATCCCCGTTGAAATCAGTGAACCAATCGTCAGAGGCCGTTTCCAAAGCTGTCGCCGTACCGGCAGTGCCGGTATCGATCAGCCGGGACGGGACCAAATCAAAATTTCCGACGCCGGCATAGTTGCGCGAATCGTAACTCGCATCGCCAGCCAGCAGCAGATACGAAGGCGCGTGCGCCCAGGTCGTCTTCGCCAGCGACAAAAAGTCGCGAATGGATTGAGAGGTGTGGACTCCGTAACTGAATTCATCAAACACATCGTCTATGTCGATCACGGCAACCGTGAATCCCTGTGCCTGTCTCTGGGCCACCAGCGGAGCCAGCGATGGAATGAAATCTTTGTGCGAGATGATCACGAGATCGGCCGCGTTCGTACTCCGATTTAGCGAGGACGGTTGATTGAGCGCGAGCCACGCAGGTTGTGAAACGCGGCTCTCTGGCAGGGCGACCAAACGTTTCGCCTTCCCACGCTCGCCTCCGGGCACAGTCGCCGCGAAGGTGCCGCCGTTCGCTTCAATGATCGGACGCACAAGCTGGACGGAATTTGGATCCGTTACCTCAAGGACTCGGATGTTCGCTGTTGTAAAACCATCGATACGCGCCTCCTGCGTGGATTTGACGCTTAGTTGCAATGCGTCGCTATCGGCGCGAAAGCTATGCGAATAAGTGACTCGGATGTAGTCGAGCACGCTCGTGTCGTGACTCGAAGCGACCGGAATCAGCTTGATTGCATTATCACCCTCGACCAGCCATGAATTCGGAATCGAAAATGTTTGGACGGTTGACGACTGGT
>Ga0137404_10003836_pt1 | contig 10032 bp, 10 predicted proteins | sample CZOMad2_1_16fung_FD_108285 | JGI IMG/M metagenome (GOLD analysis project Ga0137404, IMG submission 108285) | Vadose zone soil fungal communities from Angelo Coast Range Reserve, California, USA - CZOMad2_1_16fungal (Illumina Assembly) | ecosystem: Environmental > Terrestrial > Soil > Vadose... | reverse complement strand
GGGACCAGGCCAGCTCGGCGGGGTAGTGATAGGTGCCGTCGCCCCGCGCGGCGGCGAGGCCCCGCACCATCGCGCGCGCGGCGGGGGAGAGATGCGTCTCCGCCAGGCTGCTGCCGCTGGGAAGGACCACCGCGGCCAGGAAGACCAGGCGCGCCACGCGGGCGGGCGCCAGCTCGACCACCTTGGGGATCACGATGCCGCCCATGGAATGCCCCACCACGATGCCGCGGCTCACGCCCTCGCGCGCCATGGCGTCCACCACCGCGCGGGCGTAGGCCGTCACGCTGGCCCGGCGCGCCTCGGCCGCGCGGCGGCCATGGCCGGGCAGGTCGAGCGTGACGACGCGGTGGCCGCGCGCGGCGAGGCGCGTGCCCACGTCGTCCCAGCACCAGGCGCCGTGGCTGGCGCCGTGGACGAGCACGAATTCCCTGGGCATCGCGGCTCCGGACCGGGGGATTGGGGGTTGACGGACGCGGTCACGCCCTCTAGCGTATGGGAACCATAGCATGACACCCCTCGCCCAGGAGCCCCCGATGACGACGATCGAGCCCTATTGCGCGCCCTCCGTCTTCAATCCGCCCACCTATACCCAGGCCGTGAAGGTCACCGGGGCCCAGACCATGCTCTTCATCGCGGGCCAGGTGGCGTATACCGCCGACGGCAAGCCCGCGCACCGCGGCGACTTCGCCGCCCAGGCGCGCGCGGTGTTCCAGGCGCTCAAGGCGCAGGTGGAGGCGGGCGGCGGCACCCTCGCCAACGTGGTCAAGATCAACACCTACCTCACCGACATCCGTCACCGCGCCGAGCTCGTGCCCATCCGCGAGGAGTTCTTCGGCAAGAAGACGCTGGCCTCCACCCTCGTGGCCGTCGCCGCGCTGGCCCAGCCGGAGTACCTGATCGAGGTCGAGGCGGTGGCGGTGATCTAGGCGGTGACCGTGCTGAACCCGTTCATCTTCCGCGCCTACGACGTGCGCGGCAAGGTGGGCATCGACATCACGCCCGAGGTATTCGATCCGGTGGGGCGCGCCTTCGGTACCCTCGTGCGGCGGCGCGGCGGGCGGACGGTGGCCCTGGGCATGGACAATCGCGTCTCCTCCCGGGCGCTCAAGGACGCCTTCGGGGCGGGCATGCTCTCCGCCGGGCTCGACGTGGTGGACATCGGCGTCAACCACACCCCGCTCCTCTACTTCGCCACCGCGCACTGGCGCCTGGACGGCGGCGCCACCGTGACGGGGAGCCACAACCCCGCGTCCGACAATGGCGTGAAGATGGTGCACGCAGGCGCGGCGCCGCTGAGTGAGGAGGAGATCTCGGGGCTCCTCGCCACCATCGAGGCGGGCGACTTCGAGCGGGGCGCGGGCCGCCTCACCACGCGGGACCCGCGCGAGGACTACTTCAACGCCGTCACCGCCCATGTCCGGCTCGAGCGCCGCCTGCGCGTGGTGGTGGACGCGGGCAACGGCGTCGCGGGAGTGTTCGCCCCCGAGCTCTTGCGGCGGCTCGGCTGCGAGGTCATCGAGCTCTACTGCGAGTCGGACGGCTCCTTCCCCCATCACCTCCCTGACCCCGAGATGGAGGAGAACGTCCGCGACCTCGTCGCGAAAGTTCGGGAGAGCAAGGCCGACGTGGGGATCGCCTACGATGGCGACGCCGACCGCGTGGGGATCATCGACGAGCAGGGCCGGCGCCACGAGGCGGACCTCATCCTCGCGCTGCTCGCCCGTGACCTCCTCACGCGGCATCCCGGCGCTCCCATCGTGTTCGACGTCAAGTCCTCCCAGGTGCTCATCGACGACATTCGCAAGCACGGAGGGCGTCCGGTGATGTGGAAGACCGGCCACTCCCACCTCAAGCGCAAGATGCGCGAGGACGGCATCCTGCTCGGGGGCGAGGTCTCCGGACACATGTTCTTCGCGGAGAACTGGTACGGGGTGGACGACGGCATCCTCGCCTCGTGCAAGTTCCTCGAGCTGGTGGCGCGCGAGACCAGGCCGGTGTCGGCGCACTTCGACACCCTGCCCCACCTCTTCGCCACGCCCGAGCTCAAGGCGGCCTGTCCCGACGACAAGAAGTTCGCGGTGGTGGCGGAGCTCGCCCGCGAGTTCAAGCGGCGCTACGAGACGGTGGACATCGACGGGGTGCGCGTCATCTTTCCCGACGGCTGGGGGCTCGTGCGCGCCTCCAACACCAACCCCTACCTCACCCTGCGTTTCGAGGCGAAGAGCCAGCCGGCGCTGGAGGCCATGCAGCGAACGATGTACGACGCCCTGCGGCGCTACCCCGAGGTGACGCTGCCCGCCTAGCCTAGCGCATATTGCCGGTATGCCCGAGCGAGTAGCGCCCAGGCTGGGGCCAGACGGTGAGACCGTGTGGCTCCTTGCCCGCCGCGATGCTCCGCACCTGGCCCGAGGTGGTGTCGATCACGTAGACCACGTCGTCGTAGCGGCCGGACAGCCAGAGCTGCTTGCCGTCGGCGCTGACATTGCCCATGTCCGGGCTGCCCCCGCCCGGGATGACCCAGGTCGCCTCGATCTTCCGTGTAGCAAAGTCGATTACGGCCACGCTGCCCTTGCCCCGCCGCGGCCCGTACACCCGCGCGGTCCCCCGGTTGATGGCGTAGAGCTTCTTCGCGTCCCGGCTGGGATACAGCCCGTGCGGGCCGACGCCGGTGGCGATGAAGCCGACTTCGGTGAAGGTCTCGCCGTCCACGAGGAACACGCCGCCCGACTGGAGCTCGGCCACGTAGAAGATCTTGCCATCCGGCGAGGCGCGCACGTCCTGGGGCATGCGGCCCTTGGAGAGCTTGAGATAGCCCAGCACCTTGCGGCCGACGAGGTCGATCTTCACCAGGCTCCCCTGATACTCGCAGGTGAAGATGACGAAGCGGCCGTCGATGGAGAAGTCGGCGTGGTTGATGCCGGCGCAGCCGGGGGTGGGCAGGGACCACTGCATCGCCATGGTGTGAGGATCGCGGAAGTCCAGCCGCTTGAGCGCCTCCGCCACGATCACCGCCGACTTCCCGTCCGGCGTGAAGTACATGTTGTACGGATCGTCCACCGCGATGGCCTTGCCCGGCTTGCCGGTGGTGGGATCGATGGGCGTGAGGCTCCCGTCGGTGCGGCCCTCGGCGTTATTGGTGACCCAGAGGGTCTTGAGGTCCCACGACGGGACGATGTGCTGGGGATTGATCCCGACCTTGAATCGGTCCACCACCTTGAGCGTGGCGGGGTCGATGACGTAGACGTCATTAGACGTCCGGTTCGGGACGTAGACCCGCGGCAGCGCCCCCGCCACCGCGGGGCTCATGCGGCCGGCCTGCGTCTCGCGGTAAAGGTTGGTGGGATCCACCACCGGGGGCATTCCGGGCAGGGGCTCCGCCGCCCGCCCCACCGCGGCGACGACGCCCAGCACCGCGAGAAGAGCGGCGACGCTCGCGGCCACCACCCGGCGGTGAGGCGCATGCCGGCACACTGTTCCGGTCACGGGATCTCCTCTGGCGCTCCGCCGCGCTTAGCGGCGGGCGACGGCCTTCCTGATGGCGTCCACCGTCCGGGACACGATGGCATCCGTGCCCACCTTTCCCAGTTCGACGGTGGACTTGCGCGGGTCGCCGTCCACGCCGTCGAGCCGCTCGGACCCGCCGCCGGGTTTCAGGCGGTCCGTCCGGATCAGCCGCGGATCCACCGCGAGCGTCAGCGACGTGTCGGCGAGGCCGGCGTGCTTGCCCACCTCGTCCTCGCGAAAGCCCCGCTCGCGAAGCAGCCGCGGGAACTCGACCTCCGCCGCCCGGTAGTACTCCGCGCCGGCATGGACGCGAACGGACGAGTCCTTCCACTCACGGTTGAGCCGGGCCGCCACCGCGCGCTGGCCCGCCTGGGTCGAGCCCGAATCGCCGAGGAATACGATGTCGAGGAAGCCGTGGAGTCGGAAGCTCCGCGCGGCCGATTCGATCACCTTCTCGAACGTGTCCTCCGGCACGGTGATGGTGCCGGGGAAGCGCATGTGGCCGGAGGGGGGATTGAGCCCACCCTCCGGCACATAGGCGAGCACCGGCGCCACGAGGGCGGCGCCGAGCCCGCGCGCGACCCGCTCGGAGAGCGCTCGCACCCGCGCATTGTGCTTACCCAGCGCGAGGTGCGGGCCGTTCTGCTCGGTCCCGCCCAGCGGAACCAGGATGGTCGTCTTCCCGGCCTTGATCAGGTCGCGCACCTCCGTCCACGTGAGCTCCTCCAGGAGCACGGTGTCGGGCACCTGCGCCCCCGCGGTGGCGCCTCCGACCAGCATCAGACCCAGCACGAGCGGCAGCGCCTTTGCCCTCATCCGTTCCAGCGTACAGGATGCTCCGCGCGGGAGCCAAGCCATCAGATCGGTTCCCCGAGGAGAATCGCGACGGCATGATCGGCGTCACGCGCGAGGAGGCAGTCGCGCGGGCCCCAGTATCCGCGCGGGTCGATGAGCACCGCCGCGAGCCCCGCCGCCCGCGCGCCCAGCACGTCCACCGAGTAGAGGTCGCCCACGTAGGCCGCCTCCGACGCGGCCACGCCCCCCCGGGCCAGGCCGAGCGCGAAGATGCGCGGATCCGGCTTCTCGACGCCGACCTCGGAGGAGTCGATGACGAAGTCGACCTGCGCGGCGAGGCCGTGAGCCTCGAGAGTGCGCCGCACGGTACCGTTGGAATTGGAGATCACGCCCACCACCAGGCCCGCGGCCCGGGCGCGCGTGAGCGCGGCGGCGGCCCGCGGGTCGGCGCGGGTCCAGAGGCCGATGGGCGGGTTGTAGTCGCGGCGCCAGCGCTCCATCGCCGCCACCTCCGCTTCGACCGTCACACCGAGATGCTCCAGCACGTAACGGAGATAGTGCGCGTGGATGTCGCCGCTCTCGGTGGACCTGCCCGGGGCCAGGTGGGGATCGAGGCGGACGCGCGCCCGGAGCTCGGCATCCTCGATGGCGGCGGGATCCCGCACGCGCCCCTGCCCGGCCAGCGCCCCCGCGATCGCCGCGTAGTCGATGCGGATGAGGGTGTTGCCGGCATCGAAGAGGATGGCGCGCGGAGCCCGTGTCGAAGGAGCCATGGCGTGTGAACGCCTTCATTATAATGACGGAGCGATGCCGCGCCCCCTCCACGCCTTGCCCGTCGCCGTGCTGCTACCGGCGCTGCGGGCGACATCCGCCCTGGCCGATCACGGGGGTCCGCTGCGCGACGCCCCCCTGAGCCCCCTCCTGCTCGCCCTCATGGCCGGCGGCGCCGTGCTCGCCGCCGGTGTCGTCGTGGTGATCATCGTGCGGGCGCTGACCGGAAAGGGGGAGGAGTGACCGCGGTCGCCGCCGCGCTGCGCTGGGCGCATCTCCTCTTCACCTTCCTCCTCGTCGGCATCTTCGGACTCACTCTGCTCGCCGGCCGCGCGACACACTCCACGCCGCGGTCCTGGCAGGCGCGCATGCTGACCTGGAGTCGGCGCGCCGCGCTGGCCGCGCTGGGCTCGGGCGTGCTGCTTCTCGCGGTGCAGGCCGCGCATGTGGCCGGACGCGCCGGCGCGGCGCTCGAGCCCTCGGCCTGGATCGGCGTGCTCCTCGCCACGCAGTTCGGCGCGGTGTGGCTCTTGCGCATGGGCGTGATCCTCCTCCTCGCCGCCTTGCTCCTCCTGCGGGAGCGGGAAGAGTCCACCGCGGACTGGGCGGCGCTGCGCGTGGAGGGCTGGCTGCTCGCCGCCGGCGCGGCGGGTGCGCTAGCCTGGGCCGGCCATGCCGCGGCGGTGGAGCCCGGTGGCGGCCTGGCTCTGGCCGGCGACCTCCTGCATCTGGTCGCCGCCGGCGTCTGGCTCGGCGCGCTCGCGCCGCTGGCCGCGCTGCTCCGCGCCGCCGCCACGCCGGCCGGCGCGGACGGGCGCCCTCACGCGGTCCTCGTGGTGCGCCGCTTCTCGCGGCTCGCGCTGGCCGCCATGCTGACCCTCATCGCCACCGGGCTGTGGAATACCTGGATGCAGGTCGGCGACCTGCCCTCGCTGATCGGCACGCGCTACGGCGGGCTGCTGCTCGCCAAGGTCGGGTTGCTCGTGCCCATCCTGGCACTGGCGACGGTGAACCGCCGGCGGCTCATCCCCGCGCTCTCCGGCGAGGCCGCCACGGTGGGCCGCCCCGCCATGACGCGGCTGGCCCGCTTCGTCAGCTTCGAGTGCCTGCTCGCGCTGGCCATCGTGGCCGTCGTCGCCGCGCTCGGCGTCACGCCGCCGGGCCGCCACGACACCCCGTGGTGGCCGCTGTCGTTCCGCCTCTCGTGGGAGGCCACCGGCGGCCTGCCCGGCGTGCGGACCCGCTTCCTCATCGGCAGCCAGATCGCGGTGGTCGGGCTGCTCGCGCTCGTGGTGGCGCTGGTGATCGTGCGCTCGCGCCTGCTTGCCGTCGCGGCGGGCCTGCTTCTCCTCGCGGTCGGGTTGGGCACGGCGCTGCCCCCCCTCTCCGTGGATGCCTACCCGACCACCTATCGACGGACGACGGTGCCCTATCACGCGTCGTCCATCAGCCGCGGGCTCGAGCTCTATCGCGGCCACTGCGCGGCCTGTCACGGCGCCGCGGGCTGGGGGGATGGGCCCGCCGGGGCCGGGCTTCCCCGGAAGCCCGCCGACCTCACCGCGCCGCACACCGCGCAGCATACGGCCGGCGACATGTTCTGGTGGCTCAGTCGCGGCATCCCGGCGGGCGGCATGCCGGGCTTCGCCGGTATCCTCTCGGAGGACGATTGCTGGGACCTGATCAACTTCATCCGCGCGCTGTCCGCGGCCGATGGCGCGCGCATGCTGAGCCCGGCGGTGGAGCCGAACCGGCCGCGGGTCATCGCACCCGACGCCACCATCGCGCTGGGTCCCATGCCCGCCAAGAGCCTCAAGGAGTTTCGAGGCGCTCGCAGCGTATTGCTCGTATTCTTTGCGCTTCCGGACTCCAAGCGACGCCTCGACGTGCTCGCTCGAAGCTACGAGACCCTCCAGGCGCTGGGCACCGAGATCGTGGGCGTTCCGCTCGATGGCGGCGGCGGCGTGCTGTCCCGCCTCGGTGGGGATCCGCCCATCTACTTCCCCGTGGTGACCGAAGGCAGCGACGAGATCGCGCGAGCGTATGGGCTTTTCCGGCGTACGCTCTCGCCGGAGGGCATGACACCCGATCCCCCGATGCCATCCCACATGGAGCTGCTCGTCGACCGCGCCGGCTACCTGCGAGCCCGCTGGATACCCGGGGCCGGTGGCCCCGGCTGGGCCTCGCTGCCCGTGCTGGTGGCCGAGCTCCAGCAGCTCAATCGCGAGACACCCGCGCCCCCTCCCGCGGAGCACGTGCACTAGCATGCGGCTCTGGCGCGTGATCCTGCTGGTCAACCTCGCGCTGGCGGTGGGCCTGCTGCTGGGCTATCTCGCCTGGGGCCGGGCGCTGGACGCGACACAGCGCGCGCTCGCCGAGCTGCGGGGCCAAGCGGTGCCCGCCGGCGTGGAGCGCGTGCTGCGCGCGCGCGGCGTGGTGCGGGCGGTGGTTCCCGAGATCAACGTGATCGTGCTCTCCCACGAGGAGATCGCGGGCTTCATGCCCCCGATGACCATGGGGTTCCGCGCGCAGGAGGGCAAGCTCCTCGACGGCGTCGAGGTGGGGGACGTGCTGGCGTTCACGCTGCGCGGCGTCCCGCCCAATCTCGTGCTCACCGAGCTCCGGAAAGAGGGCAAGCTCTGATGCGACGTCTGGCCGGCCGCTTGCTTCTCGCCGGCACGCTCGCGGCGGCGGGCCCGGCGCTCGCCGGCCACACGGCCGGCGCCTCCTTCCCCACCCTGCGCTCCGACGCCGTCAAGCGCCTCCTCGACGTCCGGGAGCCCGTGGTGCTGGTGGACATGCGCAAGCCGGCCGAGTACAAGGCGGGTCACCTGCCGGGGGCGATCTCGCTGCCCATCACCGAGCTGGAGCGCCGCTATCGCGAGATCCCCAAGGGCCCGCGGGTGATCCTCTACTGCGGCTGCCCGCTGGAGGAGATGGGAAGCGTCCACGCCTTTCTCACCAGCCTCGGCTGGAAGAACCACGTCGTGCTCGAGGACGGCTTCGACGGCTGGTACAAGAGCCAGTTCCCCGTCGTGAAGTAGCGGCCGCGCTCTGCCCCCGAAGAGGAGGATTCGCATGCGCCGTCTGATCGTGGTGTGCTTCGCTGCCGTGGTCACGCTCGCCGGGTCGCCCGCCTCCGCGCAGGACGTGGAATCCCTCCGCCGCGAAGTAGAGGCGCTGCGGAAGCAGCTCCAGTCGGTCACCGAGCGATTGCAGGCCATGGAAGCGCGACCGGCGCCGCCGGCGCCCCTGCCCGCATCCCCCGCCGCGCCGGTGGCGGCGCCCGCGCCCCTCGCCCAGGTCCCCCCGACCACCAAAACCGAATCGGCCGCGCCGGCGCCCACCCTGGCGGACTACGCGCGCCCGCATCAACCCTTCGCGCTCGCGGAGCGCCGCGGTCCCGGCCAGCTCCTCTTCGACATCGGGGTCAGCACGGATCTGGTCGCCAACCTCACCCAGCGGAATGTGGAGAAGGCTCGGGCGGGCACCTTCGCCGGCCAGGAGAACCGCTTCTTCCCGCGCTCGGTCGAGCTGGGGCTCTTCGGCCAGATCGACCCGTATGCGCGGGGCGTGGCGCGGATCGAGGTCGGCGAGTCGGTCGAGAACGGCGAGCGCGGCTTCCAGGTGGAGGTGTCGGAGGCGCACCTCACCCTCCTCACCCTGCCCTTCAGCACCCAGCTCAAGCTGGGCCGCATGCTGAACCGCTTCGGCATGCTCAACCAGCTCCACGAGGACGACCTGCCCCAGACCGATCGCCCCAATGTCCTCACGCGCTTCCTCGGCGCGGAGGGGCTGATCGAGAACGGCGCCGAGCTCACCTGGGTGGCGCCGCTGCCCTTTTACCTCGAGGCGCTGCTGGGCGTCTTCACGGGCGACAACGAGGACGCCTTCGGCCGGGGCAGCCTGCGGGCGCCCCTGGTCACCGCCCGGGTCCGCACCTTCTTCGAGCTCGACGACGCCAGCGCGATCCAGCTCGGCGTCTCCGCCGCCAGCGGCGAGACGTCCGAGGAGCGTCGCAGCAGCCTGGCCGGGGTCGACCTCAAGTACAAGCTGGTGCCGGAGGGCTGGCGGCACCCGCTGCTCACGCTGGCCGGCGAGGCGCTCTTCGCGAGCCGGAAGGTCGACGTCAGGGGCGACTCCGATGGCGACGGGATCGGCGACGTGGGCGGGACGCGGACCCGGAAGCGCTGGGGATGGTACGCGTATGCGGAGCTCCAGCCCTGGCAGCGCTGGGCGCTCGGCTTCCGGTACGACTGGACGCAGTACCCGACCGCGCCGGGCCGTGAATGGGCGGTGGAGCCCTACCTGGCCTTCAAGCCGTCCGAATTCCTGCGCTTCCGCCTCGCCTACAAGCACACCGACCGGACGCACCGGGTCACCGGGCCGGACGACCGCGGGAGCGCGCGCGTGGTGGACGAGATCCTCTTCCAGGCGAGCTTCATTCTCGGCGCGCATCCGACCGATGCATTCTAGAGGAGTACACATGATGCGCGCGGTGACTCTCCTCCTCGCCTTGGCGCTCGGCTTACCCGTGGACACCGTCGCCGCCGACCGGATCCGCGTGGTCGCCACCATCAACGACCACCGGCTGCTCGTCGAGGCGGTGGGCGGCGACCTCGTGGAGGTGGACGTCCTCGCCCGGCCCGCCCAGAATCCCGACGATCTCGAGATCCGCCCCAGCCACATGGCCAAGCTGCGGCGGGCCGATCTGCTCGTGATCAACGGGCTCGATGTCGATGCCTGGGTGGAGGCGGTGGTGGTGGGCGCGAACAATTCGAGGGTCGTCCCCGGCGCGGCGGGGCGTGTGGATGTCTCGCGCGGCATCCCCGTGCTGGAAGTCCCTACGACCAAAGTGGACCGGAGCATGGGCGACGTGCACCCCGCCGGGAATCCCCACTACTATCTCGACCCCGGGCTCACGCCGATCACCACCGGCAATATCCTCGAGGCGCTCGCGCGCGT
>Ga0137404_10003834_pt1 | contig 10035 bp, 8 predicted proteins | sample CZOMad2_1_16fung_FD_108285 | JGI IMG/M metagenome (GOLD analysis project Ga0137404, IMG submission 108285) | Vadose zone soil fungal communities from Angelo Coast Range Reserve, California, USA - CZOMad2_1_16fungal (Illumina Assembly) | ecosystem: Environmental > Terrestrial > Soil > Vadose zone... | reverse complement strand
TGAAATCAGGACGAGAAAAACGACTGCCGCGTTAGCGGTATGAAATTGAGCGGCGATAAGAATGACCGCTGTTTCTAGAAAATAGAGACCCGCTGCCACTGGTGCGCGACGGCCGCGAAAAACTTTGTCAGAAACAAGGCCCGAAATGAGCGAACCGACGGACGCCACAAATGGAATTGAAAAAGCCACTAGTTGAAACTGCGCCGATTGGTAATCGAGGTGATGCAGTTCCTGCAGGAAACGCGGAAACCATTGGTCGATGCCCTGGCGCACGGAACCAGTGCAGGCATAAGCGCACGCCACAATCCAGATCACTGGATTTGTCACGATGATTTTGAACACATCAAAGACTTTGACCTGCACGCGTCCAGCGGTTTCCTCGTGCGGATTCACTGGTGGAAAGGTCACTTCCTCTGGCGTGTCTCTCACGATCAGCGCCATGCAGGTGCCGACTACAAGTGTGATCCCTGCCGGGACCCAAAATAGCCAACGCCAATGCAACGGTGGAATTCGAATTAGACCGAGAAAGGTAAATCCCGCGAGCAACGCGGGTCCGAGTTTGAAAATGCCGAAGCGGCCCAGGTTGATCATGAAACCGAAGATGCCGGCGAAGCTGCCGCGCTCCGTGTGACGGAACCAGGCAGCATTTATTTTTACCATTCCGGGTGCGCCGAATGCCTGCATGTATCCGTCGATGCCGCGAATCACGACGAACAACCAAAGCAGTCCCCAAAATGACGCAGCGCCGAAAAGGATGTTCATAATGATCGTCCCCGCTGCGGCGATGAGCATTGCCCGTTTTCCACCGAAGCGATCGGCAAGGAGGCCATTCAGGATTAGCCCGCAGGCATAAGCGAGCAGAGCGGTCGTGATGATGGCGCCGATTTGCGCTTTGCTGAATCCGAACTCGCTGCTGATCGCGCCACTCGCAAGCGGGAGATTGTAGCGGCACATGTAAAAAGAGGTGTAGAGCAGCCCAACGAATGCCCAGTTGAGTCCGCGTTGCGCGCGAAAGCCTGGCGGATGCGGCACGAAGAGGGAAGCACCCACCGATTCAGCCATGCTCGAAGAATGGTTGAAGACAGAGCGCCAACGCAACGCGAAACGATCTTGCGAATCGGGCCTTCGATCTCAGGCGATCCAGATCGTTTTCCTATTCACGAATTCGCGAATCCCCGCAGCACCCAGCTCTCTACCAAATCCCGAACGTTTCACGCCGCCGAAGGGCAATCTTGGGTCGGAGGCCACCATCGCATTGACGAAAACCATTCCCGCTTCAAGTTCGGATGCGAAGAGGTCTTGTTCGGTCCGATCGTTTGTCCATGCGCTCGCCCCAAGACCGAAGGTGGTAGCATTTGCGATCTCGACGGCGTCGGCGACGTCGCGCACTCGAAAAAACGATGCGACCGGTCCAAAAACTTCTTCGCAGTACGCGGGAGAGTCGATCGCTACATCGACAAGGACCGTTGGCTCATAAAAAAATCCAGGACCATGAATTCGATTTCCGCCGGTCAACAATTTCGCGCCGGCCGCGATCGATTTCTGAACTTGCTGATGCACGCCCTGCAGAATTTGTTCGGTCGCGAGCGGCCCGATGTCTGTCGCTTCATCCAAAGGATCGCCGACTTTCAACGCACGCATGCGTTCAACAAATTGCCGAACAAATTCATCGTAAATTTGGTTCGCGACGAGAAACCTCTTCGCCGCGATGCACGATTGGCCGCTGTTAATTGTGCGCGCTTTGATTGCGGTCCTGAGCGCAGATTCGAAATCGGCGCTCGGCATCACAATGAAAGGATCGCTCCCCCCGAGTTCGAGCACACTTTTCTTGATGTGCCGCGCGGCGATGCTGGCAACCGCGCTTCCCGCTTTTTCGCTGCCCGTAAGCGTTACCGCCGTCACTCTGGAATCGATAATCACCTTTTCCACTTGCTCCGTGTCGATTAAGAGCGTCTGAAAAATGCCCTCATCGAATCCAGCGCGGCAAAAGATCTCTTCGATCGCAAGCGCGCATTGCGGAACGTTGGCGGCGTGTTTCAGGAGTCCAACGTTTCCTGCCATCAAAGCTGGCGCCGCAAACCGAAACACCTGCCAGAATGGGAAATTCCAAGGCATGACCGCGAGGACTGGCCCGAGCGCCTCGTAGCGGACATAACTGCGGGCAGCATCGGTCTGCGCGGCCTCGTCTTCCAAGAACCGCTCCCCATTCTCGGCATAAAATCGGCAAGCCCGCACGCATTTGGCGATTTCATCCAGTGCCGCGCGAAATAGTTTTCCCATTTCCAATGTCATGGTTCGGGCGAGTTTGTCTCTCTCCTGCTCAAGCAATGACGCCGCGGCCATCATAAGTTGCCCACGTTTGGCAAATGGCTGTCGTCGATGGTGCGTAAATGCATGCTCGGCGCGTTTGAGTCGCTTTTCGATTTCCTCGTCATTGAAAGCCGCGAACTCTTTCAGCTTTTGCCCCGTAGCCGGATTGATCGATGCGATTGCCATTCTATTTAATAAACGCGAATCGCGTGACCCGCGAGTCGCGAAAAAAGTAGCGCAAACTTCCAGCTTGCGTTGGGTTTGCTTCGCAAGCGAGATGCTCGCGCTACTCTACAATCGCAGACCTTTCGGAATCAAAATGCGATCAAGCAAATCGAAACTCCATTGCACAATCAGGGCGAGGAGCGCCGCCGGAATTGCGCCTTCTAAAATCGTGACGTGATCGTTCAAGTTCAATCCGCTTAAGATCGGCTCGCCGTAACCGCCCGCTCCAATCAACGCTGCAAGTGTGGCAGTACCAACGTTGATAACGGCGCTGGTTTTGATGCCTGACAAAATTGAGCGCGACGCCATCGGCAGATAAATTCGCCAGAGCCGGGCCGCCGGTGTGAGTCCCAGCGCAATGGCCGATTCGCGCAGCGATCGCGGAATGTCCTGCAAGCCGCTCGCAGTATTGCGCACGATTGGCAGCAATCCGTAAAGAAAAAGCGCGGTAATCGCGGTACGAACACTGATTCCGAAAAACGGAAGGGGAACCAGCAGAGCGAGCAAGGCGAGCGATGGAACGGTCTGCATAACGCCGGCAAAACCAAGAATCATGTTTCCGATCGCGCCGCCACGGCTCGCAAAAATCCCAAGCGGAATCCCGGTGATTACGGAAAGAAGCAACGAGAATCCCGCGAGTTCAAGATGGCGCAACGTCCAGCGTGCAAGCTTTTGCCAAAACGATTCGCCGGTTGCAACTGTCGATCCAGCGGCGTTTTGAAAATATAAGTTTGCAGCTTTTGTGTAGTCTTTTGTGCGCTCCGCTTCTGCGTTCAGTCGAACCATGCGCGCTTCGTCGAGCGTACCTGTAAGTCCGCGCAATGCAGCGATCGCATCGTCGCGCAAGGAAGTTCGAAATAGAAAAACCGCATCGTATTTCGGGAAAAAATCGAAGTTGTCTGCCAACGCGACAAGATCGTTTTCTGCAATCTTCGCATCAGTCGAGTAAGCGTCCTTGACATCGATCGAGCCTTTAGCGAGAGCGGCGTACCCAAGCGCGTGATCAATCCCGATGATGTTCAGCTGAGGCAGGCTGTACCGCTGACGTAATGGTTGCCACCCATCACGGCGATCTAAAAATTCGTGCGTAAGCCCGATTTTAAGTTCCGGGTGTTTGCCCAGGTCGCCGATCGTGCGAATACCAAGCCGTTGCGCCTCATTACGGCGCATGACAAGTGCATAAGTGTTGTTGAAACCGAGTGGCTCCGTCATCCCGACGCCGAACTTCGTAAGCGCATCGCGAATTTCCTGGACTGACAATTGCCGTTCGGTCTTGAGAATTTCTTGTGCGATGGTTCCGGTGTAATCCGGGTAGACGTCGATTTGCCCGCCGCGTAACGCTTCCCAAAGGATGATCGTGCCACCCATGCCTTGTCGATGTTCCGCCCGAATGCCCGTTTCCTTTAGCGTGCGCTTGGCAATTTCCCCGAGGACGTAAGATTCGGTGAATTTTTTCGAGCCGATTAAAACTGGATTGGCGGCGAAGCACAAAGTTGCGTTGAGAAAGAGAAGAAGCATTGGTAGGAACAGCGTGCTGCGCGGCGTCCCTACGAGAGTCAAGCGAAGGAAACTTTTCATGCCAGAGCGACGCTCCGTTGCGCGTTGATGAACTCGGAAACAAAGGGATTGGCCGGTCTTTGGCGAAGATCGGTTATCGAACCTTGCTGGACGACGCGGCCTTCATTCATGAGCACGATGTCGTCGCCGAAATAAGCTGCTTCCGCCAGATCGTGCGTGACGAGAAGCGCGGTTTGACGCAAGCGCACAAAAATTTCTTTGAGGTCTTTTTGTAACGACGCGCGCACCAGCGGATCGAGCGCGCCGAGTGGCTCGTCGAGCAGCAGCAACTCGGGCGAAAGCATTAACGCCCGCATCAAACTGACGCGTTGACGCTGACCGCCGGAAAGTTCAAGAGGATAACGAGCTAGTAAGTTTTCGGGAAATCTTGTCAGCTCGCACAATTCCAAAAGTCGCGCGCGCACTTCTTCGTCGGATTTTCCGAGATGGCGTGCCATCAAAAGGATGTTGGCGCGCGCGGTGAGATGTGGAAAAAGGCCGCCTTCCTGAATGACATATCCAATGCGCCGACGCAACATCTTGATGTTGACAGGCGTAATCTGTGAAGCATCGAAATCGATCGTGCCAGAATCAGGCGGGATTAACCCGATGATGACTCGTAGCAGTGTCGATTTCCCGCAACCGCTCGGTCCGATTAACACCGTGGTTTTGCCGCGCTCGATCGATAGATCTGTCGGATGCAGCGCAGGCGCGCCAGCATAGCGCTTCGCGACGGCGAGAAGTTGAACAAGCGCGCTCATAGCTGGAGCCCGTTTGCTGTGCGAAGCGCAGACGCGGATGTTGCGTTCATAACGTGAAGCGCTCCGCCCACAGGACGGTGGCTACAGTTTCGCGGTGAAATAGAAAACGCCAAACCAGTGGCCGTTATCAGTCCACATTCGAACAAACTCAAATCCTACCTTGCTGGCGAGTCCGATGAAGCCTTCCGGGGTGTGTTTGTAGGAATATTCAGTGATGATTTTTTCGCCCGCATGGAAATGAAACTGCCGGTCTTTCATTCGCACAGCCTGATCGATTTCGCTGATGAGGTAGATCTCGATCCGCCCTTCGTTCGGATTGTAAATCGCATAATGCCGCCACTGTCTTAGATCGAAATTCGCGTCGAGCTCGCGATTCGCGCGCGCGAGCAAATTTAAATTGAATTGCGCGGTCACACCCGCGCTGTCGTTGTAAGCGCGTTCCAGGATATGCCGATCTTTGCGGAGATCGACGCCGATCAAAAGACCGCCGCCATTTCCACAAAGATCGACAATCCGCCGTAAGAATGTCTTCGCTGCCAGCGGTTCAAAATTGCCGATGGTCGAGCCCGGAAAATAAACAACTTTTCTCGCGGCTTTTCGAGAAGGCGAGGGCAGATCGAATGGTTCGAGATAATCAGCACAGACCGGCAGAATTTCGAGCTCGGGAAAAATCTCGCGAAACGATGCCGTCGACCTTTCGAGTTGTTCTTTTGAAATATCCACGGGGACGTAAACGGCTGGCTCTTCCAGCTCTTCCAGAAGAATGCGCGTTTTCGTTCCGGAGCCGGTGCCAAGGCCGATCAGCTCGCAACGCGCGCCGATGTAATGGGCCATTTCATGAGCGTGAACCCGGAGAATCCCGGTCTCGGTCCGAGTGATATAATATTCCGGCAGTTCGCAGATTTTTTGAAACAACTCCGCGCCGTTCTCATCGTAGAAATACTTGCACGGTAACGTACGCGGCTGACGAGAGAGGCCGGCGATTGCCTCCGAAAGAAAATCCGATTTCGCCGGCTCAAGATCGACAACGGCGAGCCGATTTGGCTCGTGGTTCATTTTGAGTCGCGCGCGAGCCGAATCCCTGTGAATTGCCAGCGTTTCTCGGGTTGGAAAAAATTGCGATAGGTGCGGCGAATATGAGTACGGGAAGTGGCGCAGGAACCGCCGCGCAAGACATACTGGTTGCACATGAACTTGCCGTTGTATTCACCAAGTGCGCCGGGTGCAGTGCGATAACCAGGGTAGGGGGAATACGCGCTCCGCGTCCATTCCCAAACGTCACCAAACATTTGGCGAAGTTGTCGATCCTCTCCGGTAGATGCTCGCGGATGAAACTGCTCGTTCTCGACGAAATTGCCTTCGATCGGACAATCAAGCGCAACACGTTCCCATTCAAATTCCGTAGGCAGCCGCGCGCCGCTCCAATTTGCGAAGGCGTCGGCTTCGAAATAGCTGACATGTGTCACTGGCTCTGATTCATCAACGGGACGAAGACCGGAAAGTGTGAACTGCCACCACGCGCCGTCACGTTTTTCCCAGTAAAGCGGCGCCTGCCAGCGTTGTTCGTTCACCGTCATCCAACCGAGTGACAGCCAAAACTCCGGGCGCGTATATCCGCCGGCTTCGATAAATTTGAGATACTCGCCATTGGTAGTGGCTCGCGAAGCAAGCGAAAACGCACCGACCAATGTTCGATGGCGCGGGCCTTCGTTATCGTAGGAAAAGCCGTCGCCCTCGTGGCCGACATCCACGGTCGCCTCTTCGAAATGGAAGAAATGCATCGGGGCGATTTTTGCTGAGACAACATCAATCTCGCGCTCGCGGAAAACTGGATAGAGCGGATTTTGCGCAAAAACATGCTTGATGTCCGTGACGAGCAACTCCTGATGCTGTTGCTCGTGATGAATGCCAAGAACTAGAATTGGCTCGATCTCATCGAGAAGTTTTTCGTCAGCATGGGTAAGGAGATTGTCGATATGCGAATCGATCGATGAGCGATAGCGCTGTGCCTCTTTTACGGTGGGCCGCGAGATCAAGCCACGGAGATCCCGCCTGTGCATATCGCCGGCCGCGTTGTAGTATGAATTGAAGAGATAGGCGTACTGCGGAATTTCGGCGCGATATCCGATAACGAATTTTTTCAGAATAAATGTTTCGAAAAACCACGTGGTGTGGGCAAGGTGCCATTTGGTTGGACTGACGTCCGGTATCGACTGGACAACACAATCCTCGGGCTCAAGATTCCTGCACAGTCCTGTCGTGAAGTTTCTGATTTGGCGGAAACGCGCGAGCAAACATTCGCCCCGCGATCGACCTTCGCTCGAACGCGGCCGCGCAGTGGCTGCTTGATTGATAACGGGCGCGGCGATTGAGCTCAAGTGATGCCGCCCTCCTGCTCGATTTCCTCGCGGCGCGCCTCGAGCATTCGATCGTGCGCCGCTTCCTCGAGACCGTCCGTCACCAGTTGCTCGCCCACCGTTTCTTCTTCATCCAATCCGGCACGGGGCGCTCGATGTCCCGTATTATTCGCGACGACTTCCCATTCTTCGACCAAATCCGCGTTCTGGCTGGTTTCCTCCGGCGGCAAGGGAACAGCGGTGCCAAGCAATTCGCGGCGCGCCTGGGTCCAATCCGCGTCAGTAAATTCATCGGGATTGCGCTCGTCGATCATCGCAATTTCCCTGGCGCGTTTTTCCACCTCCTCTGGTGACGGCGCGCCGACGCCGTTGCCGTGCACCGAAATTTTTCCAGCTCCAGGTTGTGAGTAATCGTTCATCACCAATAATACGAAAGGCCGGTGTCGAATGTCCCTAATGCACTTTGGACTACAGATTGCAGGCTTGCAATGCAAGCGCTGAAAAGCATGTGCTGGCTGCGATAAAAAAATGGGCGGCGAAAAACTGATTCAGCTGGGGAATGGCGGTCAAATCACTTTTGAAGAATACGGTGATCCGACCGGGACACCGGTGATATTTTGTCATGGCTGGCCGAGTTCTCGCACCATGGCTCAATTAACGGATGATGCTGCGCGCCAGCTTTGTATCCGCATCATTTCACCAGACCGGCCCGGCATCAGTGGATCCAGCCTTCAGCGGAATCGCAAATTGCTCGAATGGCCGCCGATTGTGGAACGACTGGTCGATCACCTTGGAGTCCCAAAATTTCGGATGCTCGCAATTTCCGGTGGTGCACCCTACGCCTATGTCACCGCCAAGGCGATGCCGGAGCGGGTCCGGGCGATTGCGGTCGTGAGCGGCGCACCGCCGATTGCCGATCTTGCCGATCACACGGGATTGCTCAGGCTTTATCGCTGGATGCTGAAATTCCGTCGAACCTCTCCCGAACTGCTGCGAATACTATTTCATATCGGGCAGCCCTTTGCCGCCAGGCGGATTCCGATTCGATTGCGTCCACTGATCTTGAAGTTTTTGCATCCTTACGATGCGGCGGTCCTGCGCGACAACGCGGCGTTCGAAGCGTGTTTTGAAAGCGCGCGACGAGCGTGGCGGGGATCTGTCGAAGGCGTAATGATTGACGCACAAGTTTATGCCGAGCCGTGGGGTTTTAGGTTGGAAGATATCGATGTACCGGTGCGGCTTTGGCACGGCAAACAGGACCGGGCATTTTCGTTTCGTCTGGCGGAAGAAATCGCAAAGCGTCTGCCTAACTGTAAAGCGCGTTACATTGATGGAGCCGGCCATTATTCGCTGCCCATCCGGTACATGCGCGAGATCCTCACAGACTTAATTGCAGTGTAGCCCGCGCGCTCACTGCCCACAGCGAAGCGGCTGTGGCAGATGGCAAAGTTTTCCCGTGCGTCGGTTGCACTGCACAGTAAAGATTTGACGTGGAAGATTTCACCGGAGACGGAACCCATGGTCAGCGGTCGCGGCAGCAATGGACTGTCGATCCACCGTTTAACAAGCGTGTGCGCGAGCTCGTGCGTGACTGGGGTACGGAAAAGTCTCCGGAGCTGATCGAGGAAATTATCGTGACAGCGCTTAAGATCGCGCGCGATCAGATGAGCGTGGCCGATCTCAAGCTGATCAATCGATCAGTAAAAGAGATGCGCTACGCGGCGAAGGTCTTCGCGGGATTTCAGCACTTCCGGAAAGTTGCCGTGTTCGGTTCAGCTCGCACTTTGCCCGATGCGCCGGAGTTCAAGGTGGCGGAGGATTTCGGGAAGGAAATGGTCGCTCACAACTTCATGGTGATAACCGGGGCGGGCGATGGCATCATGGGCGCAGCGCAGCGTGGTGCAGGTCGCGAACGCAGCTTCGGGCTGAACATTCGCCTGCCGTTCGAGCAGCGAGCCAACCAAGTTATCGAAGGCGATCCCAAACTGATTAATTTGAATTACTTCTTTACCCGTAAACTGAACTTCGTGAAAGAAACACACGCTTTCGCGCTGTTTCCGGGCGGTTTTGGCACGCTCGACGAAACCTTCGAGGTCCTCACGCTCATGCAGACCGGGAAAGCGCGTGTGATTCCGGTAGTCCTCCTCGACCGGCCAAATGGAAATTATTGGGATACATGGATGAAATTCCTTACCCAGCACCTGCTAAAGCTTGGCTTCATTTCGCCGGAAGATTTTTCTTTCTTTAAGGTCGTCCACAATGTCCAAGAAGCGGTCGCGGAGATCTTGCAGTTCTACAAGGTTTATCAGTCAGCGCGTTGGGTTGGCAAAAGACTCGTCATTCGCATTTGTCATCGCTTGTCAAAAAAAGCGGTTGTCGACCTTAACGAGAAATTCGCAGACATCGTTCGGAGCGGCGAGATCGTGCAAGGTACCGCACTGCGTCAGGAAAAGAACGAACCCGAGATCTGGAATCTCCCACGACTGATTCTCACTCCTTATCGGCGCAGCTTTGGTCGGTTTCGTCAACTTATTGACGCGATCAATTCCTCAACGATCGCGTGAAGCCATCTCCACGGGGTCTGACCGGCTGCGCCAATACACGCGCGTCATTAGGCGCAGGAAGCGGTCTTGCCGTCTCTGTGCTTGTCAATGAAGCATCGACTTGAAGCTTTGCCTCCATCATGTCGTCAAACGAAAAATGCTCAATCGTGTAGTGCAGGCCGTTTGCCGCACAGAGTGCGGCCAGTTTCTCATCGGAAATGAATTCCAGGATGGCGGCGGCGAGAGATTTGCCATCGCCCGGTTCGATCGAGCAACCCATTT
>Ga0137404_10003821_pt1 | contig 10051 bp, 7 predicted proteins | sample CZOMad2_1_16fung_FD_108285 | JGI IMG/M metagenome (GOLD analysis project Ga0137404, IMG submission 108285) | Vadose zone soil fungal communities from Angelo Coast Range Reserve, California, USA - CZOMad2_1_16fungal (Illumina Assembly) | ecosystem: Environmental > Terrestrial > Soil > Vadose zone... | reverse complement strand
GTCCGAATATGGCCACCTTTTCCTCTCAGGTCTGCGATAACCCAATGGCCTTCCCGAAGCTGGAGATCTTCGAATCGCAAGGTTGTCACTTCAGCCCTCCGGAGGCCACAGCCGATGAGAAGCGAGAGCAGAGCACGATTGCGCTGACTGCGAAGAGTCTCAGCGGTTTCCGTGCCCGGCAACTTCTTGCCTTCTTCCGCGATCAGCCAATTTCCGACACGCACTCCCAACCGCCGGACACCTTTTACGCGCCGTATGCCTGCCGCAAGGTCAGAACTGAGGAGTCCGCAATCGGACGCTTCATACGCCAGTCGGCGTATCGCGGCCAGTCTTAGGTTAATCGTCGACGGGGCGTACGGGTGCTGTTCGAGTGCGATCCTGTACCTTGTAACCACAGTTTTGTTGAACGCGAGGCGAGGTTCCGAGCAGTACCAGTCGATGAATTCGCAAATGGCATGGTCGATTGGGTCAAAACTCGCGTCCGATAAAACACTAGCGTCACTCGGGCACAATCGCCAAGGTGACAGGGTGACCTACCGGAGCTTTCTCCAAAGAGTGGTTCGACTGATGCCAAGACGATTCGCAGCAATCCGCGGATTGCCCTGACATTGCTCCAGCACCTTTTTGATGAGCTCCTTTTCCAGCGTTGCCAAGGGACTCCCGGACAAGAGTGCCAAAGCGACGAGATCATCTTTTGCCCCGGTCAGATCCGAGGGCAAATGCCCCTTTTCAACTTTGTTCCGCTGGCATTTGACGAAAGCGTGTTCGATGATGTTTTCCAGTTGTCGGACGTTGCCGGGGTAGGAGTACTCCATCAAAAGCTCCATCGCGTCAGGTGAAACGTCCCGAATCGATTTCTTCATCAACCTATTGAATTTCTCGATGAAGTGCCGGATCAGAAGAGGAACGTCGTCCCGGCGCTCTCTCAAAGGAGGGATTATAATCGGCACGACGTTGAGCCGATAATATAAATCCTCCCGAAATTGCCCGGCCCGTATCGCGGTTTTCAGATCGCGGTTGGTCGCCGCAATCACTCGCACATCTACCTTTTGGGTCGTGGTAGACCCGACCTTCTCGAATTCCCCCTCTTGCAGAACACGCAGTAGTTTCACCTGGGTGGCGGGGCTCAAATCTCCGATTTCATCCAAGAAAATTGTCCCGCCATCGGCTGCTTCAAATCGTCCCGCGCGCGTTGTGGTAGCTCCGGTGAATGCTCCACGGACATGGCCAAAAAGCTCGCTTTCGAGAAGATTTTCAACGAGCGCACCGCAGTTGACAGGTACAAACGACTTGTTTTTTCTTGTACTCCTCTGGTGGATCGCCTGAGCGATCAACTCCTTACCAGTGCCGCTCTCGCCTTGAATCAGTACCGTCGTCGAAAGGGGGGCCACCTGGAGAATTAAGTCGTAAACCTCCTGCATTCTCTGGTTTTTTCCCACAAGGCTCGCAAACGAGTACTTCCGGCGCAATTCTTCATTTAGCACTTTCAGCTCGGAAAGGTCACGGGCGAACCCCTGAAGGAACCGCTGTCCTCCATGGTCAATTCCAACGGCACGGATCTCCACAGGCAGCCTGCCTCCGTCTTTTCTTAAGAACTCCGTCTCGAAAACGGCGGGATTGCCCGGGTCGGGAAGTTTTTCCAGAAGCCGTCTTGCCCGTTGGAATTCCTCGGGGCTCAACAAGTCACCCAGCGAAGAATTGGACATCTCTTCATACGTATACCCTAGCCATGAACACAGGTTTTCGTTAACCGTCACAAACGGTTGGTCGGGAGATGGACAAAGGAAAATGCCTTCGTTAGACATCTCAAAGAAAATGCGGTACCGCTCGTTGCTGCGCGCTAGTTCACTGACCCAGCGGCCTTTTTCGATGAGTACGGATAATTGCCCCGCGATCTTTCTTAGAAAGCCCACATGCGCTTCGGAGAAAGCGTGACGCGATATGCTCGTAAAAAATACTACGCCGATGGGCCTGCCTTCCACCTTCAGAGGCAGCGTGAGGCTCGAACGCATTCCTTCCTCTACGATCAGCTTGGTCCATTGAGCGGGTCGCTTCGCGAAGTGCTCCTCGAGATCGTCGATGATGCGTGCCTCACCCAACTTCAAGATGCGTTCCAAGCTCGAACCGGAGATGTGTGCAGAGAATCCGTCGTCCAGCAAAATCTTGCGGTCCGATTTGGTCTTCACCTGGACAAGCTTGCCCGAGGACTCGTCAATTAGGGCGATGCCCAAGCGATTGTGCGGAACAACTCGCTGAAGTCCAACGTAGATTTTTTCGAGCACCTCGTCGAGGGTCTTGCCGCTTTGAATCTGCTCAAGGACTTCGTAAATGGGATCGGCTTGAACTCCGACTTCTGCGGTCGACTCCGTGGCTTGCCCGTATCGCTCGAGCTCCTCTGAAGAGACTCCGATTTCGACCGCGTCTCCAGCTGTCCTGACCTCGAGAGACCTGACGTTCGGTGTCAGCACGGCGCAGCCGGTTCGTACGTTGTAGCGCCAAGCGTGCCAGGGGCAGGTAACCACGTCCTCTTCTAACCTTCCTTCCCCCAGCGGACCTCCCTGATGCGGACAGGAGTTATCGGTGGCGCAGAACTTTCCCCCCACGTTGAAAATTGCAATGCTCTCCCCGAGTAGGTCAACTACTTTGCTCTTCCCGGGCTGAATCTCGAACCTTTCTGCTACTTTGATCCATTCGGTCATCGGCGTTTTCTCCCAACGATGAAACCAAATAGCACTCAGACGCTGTTTAGTCAATTTATTTGTTTCAAATATGAAATTCGTTGCAAGAATGAAATGCTTGGCTTTCTGTTGCGTTTCCAGTCGGTTCGACCACGCCGGACGCTTTCCATCTCACATTTGAAACGTGTGAAGGGTTCGTTTCGCCGATCCCGAGGTCCAGTAAGCTCTTTAATTTTATCGACTTATCTTCTTTTCCAAATGTGGGCCGATGCTCGCATTCATGGAAGGAGTCGAGAGGCTTGGGCGCAGCAAATGGGCTAGGTTAGGGGAGCAAAGACATGAAGAAATCACAGGACCTTGCGAGGGAGCCACTCTCCGGTTTGCGAGTGGCCGTCACTGGTGGCACTTCCGGTTTAGGGTTGGCGTTAGTTCGCGAATTCCTCAACCGCGGCGCTCAAGTCGCGTTCGTGGCGCGCCGTCGGGAAGGCGTGGAGCGTGTAGTGCGTGAGCACAAGGGTGCACACGGCGTCGTGGGCGACGTATCTAAGAAGGAGGACATCCATCCCATCGCGATCCAGCTCATGGGCGCACTTGGAGGACTCGATGTCCTTATTAACAACGCCTCCGATCTGGGACCGACACCGCTGGCACTATTGGCGGACACCGAGTGCGAGGATTTGGAGCGCGCGCTTGCCACCAATTTGCTGGGCCCGTTCCGGTTGACGAAGGCCCTTCTTGGTGCACTGGCATCCTCGGCCCGCGAGGGCCGCGAAGCCGTGGTTTTGAACGTTTCGAGCGACGCCGCGGTGAACCCCTATTCGCGTTGGGGCGCCTACAGCGCGAGCAAAGCAGCGCTGCACCACCTGAGCCGGATCTGGAACGCAGAACTTGCCGACCGAGGCATCCACTTTCTCACACTCGATCCCGGGGATATGGATACACCCTTGCACGCGGCTGCGGTACCTGATGCGAATCCGTCGGAACTCAAGAGCCCGGAGACGGCGGCGCGAGAATTTGTGAAAGCTATCGCCACCACGCTTTCAGATCGCAGTCCGAAGGCTGAACACGCGGTGAAGGAGGCTCTCTATGAAAGCAGCTAGTTTACCCGTCCAGCGCCCGGCGCAAGCGAAGTTATTGGTCGTGGATCATCACGGGAATATCCGGCACTGGGCGCGATCGAAATTCGCCGAGCTATTGCGCCCCGGTGATCTGATCGTCGCGAATGACGCCGCCACGTTGCCTGCAAGCCTTTCCGGGCAGCACCTGCCGAGCGGCAGACCCATCGAAGTACGCCTTGCAGGCCGGCGCGCACTTGCGCTCGACGCAGTTCGCGAGTTCTCGGCAGTTGTTTTCGGCGCAGGCGATTTCCGCACGCGCACAGAGGATCGGCCACTGCCCCCTCCACTAGCTGCTGGTGATCGGCTTGCGCTAGGACCCCTTCGGGCCATCGTGACGGAGTTGCTGAATCATCCGCGCCTCGTGCGGCTCGAATTCGACGGTTCACCTGAGAAAATTTGGGAGGGGTTGGCGCGTCACGGCCATCCCATCCAGTATTCCTACGTCGCGAAACCGCTTGCGCTGTGGGATGTGTGGACGCCAATTGCTGGAATGCCAGTCGCATTTGAGCCGCCCTCCGCGGGCTTCGCGCTCGATTGGGACATACTGGAGTCCATGAGCGGACGAGGGCTTGAGTTCGCGACCATTACGCATGCCGCGAGTGTCTCCTCCACAGGCGACCCGGAACTGGATGCCCTCCTGCCGTTTGATGAGCCCTACCGAATCTCTGAACTGACTGCGCTAGCAATCAGCAAGGCGCGAGCGCGAGGCGGAAGAATCATTGCGATCGGCACGACTGTTGTGCGGGCACTGGAAGATGCGGCGGAATTCGATGGCTCTGTGCGAGTCGGCGAAGGCTTGGCCACACATCGGATCGGTACTAACGGCCGACTGCACGTGGTTAACGCTATTCTCTCCGGCACGCACGAGCCAGGCACCAGCCACTATGATTTGTTGCGCGCATTCATAGACGACACAACGCTCCGCCGCGTGGACCATGAACTGGACGCCCGCGGTTATCGCACGCACGAATTCGGCGATTCCGTTTACATCGAACGCAAAGCCAACGCCAACACCCAGGAACACGCGCACCGGATGTAGGGTCCACCGGGGCGAACGCATGTTCGAGCATGCCACGGCGGTGTGATTGGCCAAGCGGACAAGCTTCTGGTGGTCGTGCTCTACCATCGATCGATCTTGTCTTCCCATAAAGAGCTAACGTTTTCTACTGCGCTACGGGTTGAAGTGGCGGCACTCGGCATCCGACTCTGGACGGATTACGAGCAACTCTGATGTAACGCTTTAGGTAAAAGTTGCCGACAATCTAGGAGTTAACCGGCCGCGGCTCGATCAGGCAAGCCGAGCGATGGTCCGGCGTTCTACTTCAAGCCTGCCTCTTGCGACGAACCAGATTTCGTGACCCGACTGCGAACCGGATTTTCCCTTCCTTGAATGAGCAGGGATTGCACCAGGGCGTCGGCCACCCAGTGTTGGTATTTCTCGGCAGACCACCCGCGCTCGCGCACCAGCATCCGGTATACATCCCTGCCAGTTAGCATCCATAAGATATCCCGGGCGGTCCGATGATCGAGCCCCGGTCGAAGGCTTGCGTCTTGGCCCAGGGAAGTGATCATCCTTTCCTGTCTCTCATAGCGGAGGTCTTCTCGCTGTTGTTCCAATTTTGCCAGTTCGGGCGCAACCACACCCGCGCCTCGCAGTAGATCGAAGGTTACACTCTGCGCTTCATGGATCTGTCTGGCAATACGGGCAGCGAACCGCAAACGGCTTTCGGGGTCAGTTGTGCTCATTGCCTGCCGCACGGAGTCCTCATAATCGGCTCCGAAAGCGGCCTGATCGAGAAGTTCCACGAGAATTCCGGTCTTCGACTTGAAGATGCCATACACGCTTTGCGCAGATACTTCCGCCCGCCGCGCGATCGCTTCGATCGTCATTCCGGCATAGCCTTCACTCTCTAAGAGGTACCGCGTGGCCTCGACGATGCGTCGTCGGGTATCGCCTGCCTGACGCTGGCGAACCGGTGATTTGTAGAGGCGCTTTTTTATTTTCGGCATGCTTCCCTATTAGAGTAACCTTTATTCAGTATAGACATCTATAGCTAATATGAGAGTGCAACTCGATACTGAACCCGTAAGCTCTTTGCCCCGTGGCCCGCACAGCAGCATGAAGTTGCTGGTGCTGGGTGCCACAGGGGGCACCGGCCTGGAAATCGTTCGCCAGGCGATTGAACACGGTCACTCCGTAACGGCATTTGTTCGCTCGCCGGAGCGACTCAAGCCGTTCGAGGATCGCGTCACCGTGAAGCAAGGAGATCTGCTGAACAGTGCCGAGCTCGAACGAGTCATCATAGGTCACGATGCGGTTGTGTCGGGCTTCGGTCCGCGAGTGCCTATATCGAAAGCGGACGCAAATCTTCTCCAGCAATTCGCCGTCGCGCTGACGACCGCCATGCCGCATACCGAGGTCAAGCGCGTCATAGTCGAGTCCGTAGCTTTCCTGTTCAAGAATTCCATCGTGCCGCCGGCGTACCTTTTGGGCCGTTTGTTTTTTCCTGGCACGATTGCAGATGCATCTGCGATGGAACAGGTCTTTGCTGAGAGCGGGCTCGACTGGACTATCGTCCGCCCACCGCAGCTCACCGACAAGCCCTACACCGGGAAGTATCGAGTACGCGAAGGCCGCCTTCCTAGTTTTGGTTTCAAAATCTCGCGGGCGGACGTGGCCGATTTCATGCTCAAGGCAGTCGAGAATCGCTCCTCAATCGGCAAGATCGTTGGAATCTGCAACTAAATCCACACACAAAAAGGAATACACCATGCAAAAAATCTTAATCGATAAATTTATTGTTCCAGAGGAGTCCAAAGCGCCATTCCTGGAAAGAGCGCACAAAGTGCAGAGCTTGCTCAAAACATTGCCCGGCTTCATTGAGGGATTTCTTTATGAAAAGAGGGATGGAGAAAGCCGATACAACTACATGACGACCGTGGTCTGGGAAAATGAGGAAGCCTTCGAAAACGCAAAGAAAACAGTCGCCACGGAATTCGAAAAGCAAGGTTTCGGTCTTCAGGAGACCCGGAGAAAACTGAAGATTGAAAGCGAACGGGCGGTCTATAAAAGATCACCCTACTGAGCGGCGAAGTAATTTTCGCTTGGCACTTGTTTTCATAGCATTAAATCGTAACAATAGCCTCCCCTAGGGACGGTCCATGAAGCCGCTGCTGCGCAGCCAAATTCTCTTTGTCGCGCTTCTCTTGTTCACGGGCATTTCCGCCGCGCAAACCGTGCGCGTCGATATTTCCCCGGACAAAGCCGTGCTCTTCGATCCCGATCTGGCACTCGGCACTTCGCTTGATATTCTGCCCACTAAGCAGTTCGAGAAAGTTTTCAGCCCGGAAACGATCAAGGAATCTCTCTCCGCCGGATGGGGACCAATCACCTACCGGCAGAATACCGAGCTCAGCATTGCTGCCTGGCACTGGAATCCAAATGGTTCCTGGAGCGATCCCGCAAGCAAGAGCGGCTATTTCATCGGCAATCCTGAGCCTGCCGGCACACTGCTTGCTTCCTACGGCTATCCACTTCCGCATCGTGGAAACACGCGCAACGGCGGCGCATCGCACGGCTATTCGCGTCTAACCGACGGCGACTCCCGAAGCTACTGGAAAAGCAATCCGTATCTCACTGCAAAATTCACTGGCGAAGGCGACTCGCTCCATCCGCAGTGGATGGTGATTGATTTCGGCACATCGCAACCCATCGACGCTCTGCAAATCTCCTGGGGCAACCCTCACGCCACAAAATTCACCGTTCAATATTGGGTGGGCAGCGACGACGCGATGAACAAACCTGTTTCTGGAAAATGGACATCTTTCCCGCAGGGCGATTTTGCCGATGGCAAAGGAGCCTCCCCGCTGTTGCGCCTCGCTCCGGCGCCAATCAGTACCAGGTTCGTCCGCATCTGGATGACGGAATCATCGAACACTTGCGACACTCGCGGAGCAGCTGATCCGCGCAACTGCGTTGGCTACGCCGCAAGTGAAGTCTTCGCGGGAAATTTTTCAAGCGACGGACAATTCATCGACCTCGTCAAACACGTTGCCGGCGAAAATCAAACCGCCACTCTGGTTTCTTCCATCGATCCTTGGCACTCCGAAGCTGATCTGAACTCGAATTCGGTGCAAACCGGCTTGGATCTTTTCTTCACAAGCGGGTACACCAATCATCTGCCTGCAATGATTCCGGTTTCCATGCTGTATGGAACTCCGGATGACAGCGCCTTCGAACTCGCCTATCTCCGAAAGCGTGGCTATCCAATTTCGTATGTGGAAATGGGCGAAGAGCCCGACGGGCAATACATGCTGCCCGAAGATTACGCGGCGCTCTACCTGCAGTGGGCAACGGCATTACACAGAGTTGATCCGCGGTTGAGGCTCGGTGGCCCGGTTTTCGAAGGCGTGAATGACGACATTAAGGTGTGGCCCGACGCGAGTGGCAAAACTTCCTGGCTGGGTCGATTCATCGATTACCTGAAAGTGCGCAATCGCCTGAACGATCTTTCTTTTGTTTCGTTCGAACACTATCCAATTCCGCCCTGCGATGTGAATTGGAGCGATCTGTACCGCGAGCCGGAATGGACACGCACCGTTCTTCACGCGTGGCGCGAGGCTGGCGTCCCCGAAAATATTCCGCTCATGAACACGGAAAGCAATTTGTCATGGGAACTAACCGAACCAATGCAGGATGTCTTCGCGGCGCTGTGGCTCGCCGACAGTGTTGGATCGTTTCTCCAGTTCGGCGGGGCCGGTGCGGCTTATTATCACTCACCAATTCAGCCGGAACCGTTGCGCCCTGGCTGCCGCGGTTACAGCACCTATGGAAACTTTGTTGCGGATGAAGAGCTGAATATCAAACAACACACATCGCAATATTTCGCGAGCCGCATGATCAATCTGGATTGGGTAAAGCATGGCGCTGGAATTCATCGTTTCTATGCCGCCGCGTCGGATCTCACGGACGATGCGGGCAACAACCTGGTTACCGCTTACGCTGTCGCGCGGCCCGACGCAGAATGGTCCGTACTTCTTGTAAACAAAGATTCGGCCAACGCGCATTCCGTTCGCATGCAATTCTCTGCTGGCGGCCAGAGCGCTTCTCAGCAATTCATAGGAAAAGTTTCCGTCACAACATTCGGCGCCGAACAATACGTCTGGCATCCCGCGGGCGCCAACAGCCATGCCGATCCCGATGGACCGCCCGCTGTCTCTGCCATCGACGCAAAGCCCGGGATCGAGTTCTCGCTCCCTCGCGCCTCAGTCACTGTTCTTCGCGGAAAAATTCGCTAACCTTGCGATCCGCTATTTCTTTGCGGCACGCGGGAGAAATTCATCGAGCAGCAGGCCTGCGAGGCGCGCGGAATGATGGCGAATTTTTTCGTGCTCCTCGAGCAGATTCCCCAGGAGCAGTTCCACACGCAGTTTGCGCAAGCCGGCGGCGTCCACGGTGACCTGCGATGCTCCCTGTCTGCGATAGCGGCGCGCAACCGCAGGCGAAACTCTCTGGCGGTTCGCGACGACGTAGTCCACGATGCGCGGCTTCACGTGATTCTGAATCGCGCGAAGGTGCCGCGCCACGGAATAGTCGGTCGTCTCGCCGGGTTGCGTCATCAAATTTGCAATGTAGACGCGGGGCGCGCGCGAGCGCGCGATGGCACTCGCAATTTTTGGAATCAGCAGATTCGGAAGGATGCTGGTGTAGAGCGAGCCCGGCCCGATCAGAATCAGATCGGCTTCGCGAATGGCTTCGATTGCTTCGGCGAGCGGAGGAACGTTTCGCGGCACCAACATCAATTTACGAATCGGCGAACGGCTTGCCGTGATGCTCGTTTCACCGTGCACGCGATGACCGTTCTCCAGAGTCGCCCTCAGAGTCACGTTGGAAACGGTCGAAGGAAAAATGCGGCCTCGTATGGCAAGGACGCGGCTGGAAACACGCACAGCTTCCGCGAAATCTCCAGTAACATGCGTCAGAGCGGCAAGAAATAAATTGCCGAAGTTGTGGCCTGCAAGCCCGCGGCCGGCGCTGAAACGATATTGAAAAAGCCTGCTGAGCAGCGCTTCATCCTTGGAAAGCGCCACCATGCAATTACGAATGTCTCCCGGCGGCAAAATACGATTCTCGCGGCGCAGACGGCCGGAACTTCCACCGTCGTCGGTGACGGTGACGATGGCGGCAAGATCAACGATGGGACGTTGCGCGGTCGGATAAGGATCGTGGCGCGGAATAACGTGCTGCTTCAGCCC
>Ga0137404_10003819_pt1 | contig 10052 bp, 7 predicted proteins | sample CZOMad2_1_16fung_FD_108285 | JGI IMG/M metagenome (GOLD analysis project Ga0137404, IMG submission 108285) | Vadose zone soil fungal communities from Angelo Coast Range Reserve, California, USA - CZOMad2_1_16fungal (Illumina Assembly) | ecosystem: Environmental > Terrestrial > Soil > Vadose zone... | reverse complement strand
CCGTGGGAATCCCGACAGTTGGCTCGGCGAGATAGGTGTCTGTGCCGCTCATGAACTCGTGCCAGTGCCACGGCCGTTCGACCTTCGAAAGATACAGACCGGCGACGTGCAGCACAAACGCGTCCGTGTACGACTTAGCGACGTGAGGGTTCATGTAGAACGTGTATTCGGTTCCCGCCAAGTTGTAAGGCGCGGCAGGAGTATCCACGCACATCGCCGCCACAGTGCGGCGCGCACGATCGAGATGCGTCGACATATAGTGCATCGAACCGTACATCTCGCCCATCAGCAGCACGCGGATGCCGCGCTTCGGCCGCGCCAGCTTCCGCTCGGCGATCAGCCGGTTGAGAGTTGCGAGTGATTCGAGCATTGCGGCGACGCCGGTAGCGTTGTCCTGTGCCCCTTGCTCGGAGCTGTGGCCGAGAGTGAGCACTTCTTCCTCGGAGCCGGCGCCCGGGATCAGACCGGTCACATAAGGATAGACGCCCGCATAGTAGCGCGTATCCACAAGCGCATGGGCGCGCACGGTGCGGCCTTCCGCCAGCAGCTTACGTACAAACGCGGCTTGCCGCGGTGTGATGGAGAAGCAGATCAGCGGCGTGCTCCCCTTGGTGAAAGCCCATCCGTTATCGCCCCAGGCATTTATCCATTGACGGCCATCCTGCAGCTCCGGGTTTTCGGTGAATGTATTGATGGCACCGAGGACCCCTTTCTTGACGAGAGCCCATTTGATGTTCGCTGGGTTCTGGCGGGTGAGCACCAGTTTGCCGCGGACGTCGCTTTTCTCATTCCACTCGACGATTTCCGCTGTAACGCCGCCAGCAGGCGTCGGCCCGCTCCACATGCCCAGCGACGTGGGGACTTTCTCGTAATCCGCCAGCACACGGAATTGCGCAGGCACATCCTCGCCGATCAGTTCGAGCCTTGCCTGCTTGGCGTCCCACGCCATGGGCTCAGTCCAGTAGCCGACCTGCGTTACGCCATCGGCGGGCGCTCCCAGGAGCTCCACCTTTTGCAAGCCGGCGTCTGTCATGGCTTGTTTCAAGTACTCGGCGGTCTGCTGAAATTTTGGGAATGTGAACCAGCGGTCAGTCGAATACACGTGCCGCATGTAATCCATGGCCTGCTCCGACTTCACACCGGAACGGACCTGGTCCAGAACGTTTTCCACGCTCGGATCCGCTCCCAGACACATCGGCAGAGCGAGTAAGAGGATGACACGTGGCTTAGTCATTTCACGTTCTCGTGCGCATCAAGCCGCGTCTGGCTTACGACTTCGACCAGCGCCACTGTATCATCCAGGCTGTTGTGCACCGGCGCCAGCACCGACACCCATCCTGGCTTTTCCGCGACGGCAATGCGCCGCCCCGTCTCAAGCACCTGTTTCATTTGTGGAATCATGTCCTGATAAAGTTTGCCCCAGGGCCAGAACTGGCTCATCTCGTTCACATTGCGAATGACGACGCGAATTTTGTCCGGGTGACCGGCGATGGGCATCCACAGATTCACATCGCAGGGAAATGGCGCCAGATGCGAAAGGCGGATCAGCGTCTTCTTCACCGCGATGAACGCCGGATCGTTGACTTCATAATTATCGCCATCGACCCACGGATCGCGAGGGTCTTTTTTGAACATATAGTCGATCGCGCGGGGCGTGACAATGCGCTGGCAAACGTCGCCATCCACCATGACAGTTGCCGCGCGCGCGACTTCATCCAGTTCGCGCGCCATATCCCTCTCCGCCGCGGCGAGCGGAATCAGTGACACAACAGTCAGCAAAAGTACCTTCATTTTCGCAATGGCTCCTCGGCGGCAAGCCGCATCACATACTGCCGGACGCGCACCCACGCTGCCGGATCGATGTGTTCCAAATGGCTCATGGCCGGCTTCGCCGCGGCATCGAGCGCCGTGCCGCTCCAGTTGTAAGTCGGTTCATCGGCGAACGCCGGGCGCAGATTCCACCAGTCGGCCGGCGCTGTATGGTTGTAAAGGCGTGCGGCTTCCTTCCTTAATTCGTCGACCGGCTTGCGCTTGCTGAAACTCGCGAGCAACGCGAGCTCCTGGACTGCGTTGCGCTGAATCTTCAGCCGCACGCTCGGAATCGGGCCGGCAATGCCGAAGCGGTCTCCGGAATAGACCAGCGCTGTACCGCCGCCATCGAAATGAAACCAGGGATCGCTGCCGGCGCCCACCGTCAGCCAGTGGACGAAGCCGCCGACTCCCCACATCCAGCCTTCGACCGGGAATTGGGTGATGGTCGACGCCGGCTGTGTCACGGCGGGCGGGCCGGAGTAGAACCAGATTACGTCACCGCGCTCGCGCAGCATAGCAGGCGCACGCGGAAGCCAGCTCAAGATATCGCGGCTGGCTACCCACATGTTCACCACTCCTGCAAGGTCTCTGAACTGCTGCTCCATGTCCCAGCTGGTGTCCGCGCGGAAAACAAATTTCACCGGCGTATCCGGCGGCAGCGCCTTCTTCAGCAGGCGCCCGTACTCAAGGAAATAGCGATTATCCGTGGGGAAGCGCACTTCGTCGCCGTCCCACGGAAAGCCCATGTAGCGTTTCTTGTGATTGAAAAACACTTCGAAGCGCGTGCGCGTCCAGCCCTTGTCGCGGAAATGGCGATCCATCTCCGCCATCACGTTGACGAATTCGGCTTCGTAGCCAGGCTCACCCCAGTTCAGGAATGCTGCCGGCCACTCGGGATTGACCGGCAGATAGACGAACGGAATGGGCTGCGCGCCGCGGCGTGTGCCGGCGAAGGCCGAGCCGTCGAACAACGGCCCGTAATGGCGATCGTAGAGGTTCCAGTCCGTGATGTGTCTAGTGCGTCCAGAGCCTCCGAGCGCCGGCGCGAACTCAGGCCCCACTTTGCCGGCATGCCCGTAGCCGAGCTGATGAAAGATGCCGCGATGCTCGAAGAAGATGCGGTGGTAGGCGTGGATCAACCGAAAAAATTCATCACTCTGGAAAAATCCGGCGCCCAGTTTTTTGCTGATCGAGGGATAATCGTCCGCCAGCCACGATGTGCCGTACGAGTTGTGATCCATCAGCATCACGTCATCATCGGGAATTACCGCGGGCAATACCTTGAGCTCGATGTGAACCGCGCTGCGCTGTCCGCCCGCTTCCAGTACCGCTTGCGCGGCGTATGTGATCGGCTCGGCGTCTGCTGGAATCCACAGATCGACCCAGAACGCCTGCGCCGTCTGGGCAGCGATGCGGTTGTCCGGCTCGGCGAGGCGCGAGTGGTAGGGCAGCGTGATGGGAATCAGCGCGTCGGGATAATATTGCTTGTCCGATTCCGTGAAATGGAACCATTCGCGGAACAGATCAGCTTGCAGCTTGCCGCGATCGCGATCAAAGTTCAGCGAAAGAGTGTACGGGCCGGGCTGGGACATTTTCACAATCAGGTGAAACGAAACATAACCGCCGCGCGCGCCTTCGAGGTGCAGCGTACTGGAAAAGCCGCCGGCGCCAATGTGACCGGGCGCGATCTTGTCGGACCCAATCTTGTCAGGCGCGACCTTATCGGATCCGGACTTGTCGGGCGCAACGATACCGCCGAAGGGATCGGGTCTGAGATACTCGGGTGTGGCCAACAGCTCGATGCCGGCATTTTGTGCCGCGAGTGGAACGCCGGCCGTGAGTCCGAACGCCAAGACGAGCGCGCGGGCGTTGGTTGACAGGCTCATAGGAGAGGACGTAACTTACTTGTGATCGGCAAGCAAGTCAACTGGAAGCATACACGCTTTTGAAACAGAAAGCCAAACATCCCCATGCCTGACCAGACCCCCCGTCCGGCCGTTGCCGAGCCCGGCGGTGCGCCACGGTTCAAACGGGTGCTCTCGCGCGGCGACTTGATCCTCTACGGCCTGGTTATTCTCACGCCCACGGCGCCCTACCCGGTCTACGGCATCGTGCAGCAGGTGTCGCAGGGCCACGCCGCGTTGAGCTATCTGGTGGCCATGGTGGCGATGCTGTTCACCGCCGCGAGCTACGGCAAGATGTCGGGTGCATTTCCCTCGGCGGGTTCGACATACACCTACGCGCAGCGCGCGCTGAACGAACACGTGGGCTTTCTCGCGGGCTGGGCCATGATGCTCGACTACTTTCTGATCCCCTTGCTCAGCGTGATTTACGTAGCGCTCACGGCGGAGCGTCTCCTGCCGCAGATCCCTTATTACACCTGGGCGGCGATTTCCACGGTCGCCATTACACTCATCAACGTTCGCGGAATCCGCGTCACGGCGCGCGCCAGTACGGCCATGATGATCATCATGTCGGCCTGTGCGTTGCTGTTTATCTGGCTGGCGGCGCGTTGGGTAATTGGATCGGCGGGAGTTGGCGGCCTCGTATCCGCCAGCGGTTTTTATATCCCCGAATCGTTTGCTCTCCGGCCGCTGATGCTTGGCGCAGCCATCGCCACGCTCTCGTATATCGGTTTCGATGCGGTGTCTACGCTGGCCGAAGATACGCTTCGTCCCGAGCGCGACATTGCGTTTGCCACCGTGATCGTGTGCGTGCTGCAGACGATATTCTGCGTGGCAACCGTTTATCTTGCCACGCTGGCCTGGCCGGACTACCGGAGCTTTCCGCAAACGGAGACCGCCATCCTGGATATCGGGCGGCGCATCGGGGGCCCGTGGATGGTGGGATGCTTGACTTTCGTGCTGGTAGTGGCGGGCCTGGCGAGCGCGCTCACGGGACAGGCCGGCGCGTCCCGGCTGCTTTATGGCATGGGACGCGACGGCGTGCTCCCCCGGAGCGTTTTCGCTTACCTCGATCCGCGGTACTCCACACCGACACGCAGCATTTATTTAATGGGCGCTATTTCGCTCATCGGCGCAATGGCGGTGCGCTTCCAGCTCGCGGCCGAGTTGTTGAATTTCGGCGCTTTTGTCGGATTCATTCTCGTCAACCTCAGCGTCATTCGCCATTACTACATCCGGCTGGGAGAACGCCGCGGCGTATACCTGTTCACTAATCTGCTGTTCCCGCTCGCTGGCGCCCTGGTCTGCAGTTATGTGTGGATGAGCCTCACCGGCAAAGCCAAGCTGGTTGGTTTCGGCTGGCTGCTGGCGGGCGTGCTGTATCTCGCGGTGCTCACGCGCGGATTCCGCGTGGCGCCCAAGAAACTGGAATTTTCTTAGGAGACCCATATCAGCACTGAACGCCACCTTTGCGCTTACGTCGATGATCATCGCGATCGCCTGATCGAGATCATCCGGGACCTGGTCAGGATCCCTTCGGAAAATACGCCGCCAATCGGCGCCGAGATGGCCTGCCAGCAGCACGTAGCGGAATTTCTGCGCGGCTGCGGATGGGAGCCAAGCGTTTACGGACTCGACGAAGTGGTTGGCCTGGAGCAGCATCCGCTTTACTGGAGCGGGCGCGACTACATGAACCGGCCGAACGTAGGCGCGCGCCGCAAAGGCGCGGGCGGCGGACGCTCACTGCTGCTCTCGGGCCATATCGACACCGTTCCGCGCGGGACACAACCATGGACGCGCGGCGCTTTCGACGGCCAGATCGAAGGTAATCGCATCTACGGCCGCGGCTCGAACGATATGAAGGGCGGCGTGGGCACCAACCTGTTCGTTGCCGAAGCAGTCGAACGGCTTGGAATCCGGTTGCGGGGCGATCTGGTTTTCGAAACCGTCGTGGACGAGGAGTTCGGCGGCGTGAATGGCACGCTGGCCGGACGTTTGCAGGGGTTCAACGCGGACGCCGCCATTATCTCCGAGCCGTCGTTTCTGCGCATTTGCCCCGCGCAGCGAGGGGGCCGCACGGCGCATATTACACTGCGGGCCTCGGGCGGCGTGCTCACGGACGGGAAATTCCCGGCCGGCGTGGTGAACCAGCTGACCCACCTGCTGGTACAACTGAAAAACTTCGCGGACCAGCGCCGCAAGAAAGCGCGCGTGCACGAGATGTACGCGCACCATACTGACCCGGTGCCGGTATCCATCACCAAAATCTTCACCAGCCCCTGGGGCACGGGCGAGCCTATCACCACTCCCGAAATCTGCAAAGTCGAGATGTACTGGCAGGCCATGCCGGGCGAACCGCAGGATGCAATCGAGCGCGAATTTTTCGACTGGTTTGATGCCATGCTCGCCCTCGCGCCTGAGCTTTTCCCAATGCGCCCGGCGGTTGAGTTTCCGATTCGGTGGCTGCCCGGCTCGTCGATTCTCAGGTCGGAGCCGCTGGTGAACGAGTTGGCCGAATGCGCCGCGCGCGTGCTGGGTCACGAGCCGCCAATTGTAGGCATCGAAGGCCCGTGCGACATGTATGTCTTTCATCAGGCGTTTGGAATTCCGGCAGTGTTGTGGGGCGCCAAAGGCGGTAATACTCATGGCGCCGACGAATATCTTGAAATCGATTCGGTGGTGGCGGCGGCGAAAACGCTGCTCAGCTTCGTCTGCCGTTGGTGCGAGGCCGCCTAAAGCGGAGCGGCCGCCGTTGCCGTGCGCGCGGGCCGCGCACTCACGCCTGCAACGCTGGCCCGCTCGCCGACCGAGAAAAGCCGCATAAAGGGCAGCGTCGCGGCGCCAATTGTGGCAGCCTCACCACCGAGGGCTGAGGGCCGCAGCATCAGATCCTGGAAATTCAGCAGCCCGGGGTTGGGAAATTGAGCCGCGATCCAAGGTCCCACAAGCGGCCAGGCTTCACTCATCGTGCCGTCGAAGATCACCGCGTCGGCGTCCAGACCCCACACCACGTTGGCGATCCCGATGCCCAGATACCGGCAGGTTTCGCGAAGGGCCTCGGTCGCCGCGCCATCGCCGTTCATGGCGAGCTGGCAAATCTGGCGCGCGCGGGACGTGGATTCTCCTTTGGCTTGCGAGCGTTTTACCTTGGCGAGCATGCTGTAGCGTTCACACATGGCGGGATTCGCAACCAATCTTTCCAGGCATCCGGGGCGGTCAGCCCGTTCCGGTCCATCGGTGGCGGCAATTACCATTTGCCCGAATTCACCGGCCGCCATGCGCGGCCCATGGTAAACCTTGCCATCCAAAACAGTACCGATGCCCACTCCGTCGTCTACCGCCACAAACAGCAGGCAATGTCTCCGCTGAATCTCCGGATCGCCGTAAGTGTACTCGGCCAGCGCGGCCGCACGCACATTGTTCTCGACAAAAACCGGCGCTTGCAGCACCGACTGCAGGTGCTCTTTCACCGGCACCTGAATCCAGTTCGGATCGTTCCCCAGCTCTACCACGCCCGTGTCGCTGTTGACGATGCCGCGCGTGCTGATGCCCAGGCCTTCTACGCAGTCTTTGCCAAAACGCTTCCGGTATGCGGCGAACTGTTGCGCGATCAAATCCATCGTCCGGTCGGGACTCGATGGAGTCTGAAAACGCTCGCTCTCCAGGATGCGGCCCTTCATGGTGCCGATAGAAAAGCGCGTCTCCCAGTTCTGGATGTCGACGCCCACCGCCACGCGGCTCTCTTCGAGCTGCAGACGCGTTGCAGGCCTCCCACCGGTGGAACTTTCGGCGCCGTCCTCAGCCACCAGGTGCCGCCGCATCAATTCGGCTATGATCCGCGATACCGTACCTTCAGAGAGTCCGCTGCGCCGCGCGATGTCCACGCGGGACAGGCGCTCGTGCTGCCTGAGGAGATCCAAGACCACCGCCCGGTTGGCGCCACGAACCTGGCGCGGACGCAAGACTTTGCCGTGGGCCCCGCTATGTTGCAGTACCATTGGATTCCTGAGTGCAAGTAAGTGTACGAAAGAAACCTCCAGGCGTCAATAGCTTTGCGGCGATCGGCGACATCCGCAAGAATGTGGCCTCCATTCAAAGCGGGGGGACGCCCGGTCGGGGAGGGACTGTGCCCGGATTACGCGCGGCCAGTGGCGGCTCCAGCCTTCCTGCGGTCTCAACCGGCCGCCACCCGGCATTGCAGCGATTTTCCCGTTATGATATGAATAATCTCAAGTCGGACCCTCAATCCACGGAAAGCATCGGCTCTCGGATTGAGCTCAACGAACACCGAGACACTGAACATCAAGGAAGGTAAAGCTGTGGAGTCTGCTAATCGAAAACTCATACGTCCGTCTTTTAACGAAATCAAAGAACAACTCAGCCCACCTCGCCGTGCCGCGCAGCAGAAGAAGCCAATTCCTCCGGACCAGACGAACGCCGAGAATTTCTATTACGTCAAGCAAATGCAGGCCAAGACCCCTATGGTGTTTGTGCTGCGCGATGGAGAAAAGCTGCGTGGCGTAATCGAGTGGTACGACAAGTCGTGTCTAAAGGTGAACCGGGAAGGTGAACCCAACCTTTTGCTATACAAGCCAAATATCAAGTACATGTACAAGGACGAGCAGTAGTAACCTCACCAGACATAGAGCTTCATGGTGCCGGCTCTGACGCAGCCGGGCGAATTGCTGTGCGAACATAGAGGCGAGATGGCCGAGGCTGCCAGGCAAATCCGGGTCCGCGACCTCAAAGAGAAAAAGCGCCGTGGCGAGAAGATCGCCATGCTCACGGTGTACGACGCCACCATGGCGCGCCTGCTGGACCGCGCAGGCATCGATGTTTTCCTGGTGGGAGACTCGCTCGGGATGGTGATCCAGGGCCACGAGACCACTCTCCCGGTCACGCTCGAAGCGATCCTGCATCACACCGAGGCGGTGACGCGAGGAACCAAACGAGCGCTCGTCGTCGCCGACATGCCTTTTCTCAGTTATCAGGTGAGCGTTCCGGATGCCGTTCGCAATGCCGGGCGACTCATTCAAGGTGGGGCGGCGGCTGTGAAGCTGGAAGGCGGGCGGCCGATTTTGGAAGTGGTCGAACGCCTGGTTGACGCGGGGATTCCCGTCATGGGGCATCTGGGATTGCTGCCGCAGCATGTCCACGAACTGAGCGGCTATCGCATGCAAGCCAGGGAGCCGCGCGAAGCAGAGCGGCTCATCGAAGACGCGCGCATGCTGGAAACCGCGGGAGCGTTTTCACTGGTGTTGGAATCCATTCCCGCCGACGTTGCCAAGACCGTCACCGGAGTACTCAGCATCCCGACCATCGGCATCGGAGCCGGTCCCTACTGCGATGGACAGGTTCTGGTCAGCTATGATGCCTTCGGCCTGAACGTTGACTCTGTGCCGCCGTTCGTAAGGCAGTACGCGGATCTTGGCGAGTTGATGGTTGAGGCCGCCAGGGCGTATGCCGAGGACGTGCGGCAGGGAAAATTTCCGCCTCTCGAGTGCCACGCTTCTACTCCAGCCGCCAGCGACATGCGCAAGTGAAGCTCGAGGTCGTTCACTCCATCACAGAACTGCGGCGTGCCCTGGTCCCAATCCGAAACGGCCGCCGTTCCATTGGCCTTGTGCCGACCATGGGCGCTCTGCACGCCGGCCATGGGCGCCTTATCGAAACCGCGCGCCGGGAATCAGGCTGTGTCGTAGTCAGCATCTTCGTCAACCCGATTCAGTTCGATCGAAGCGATGATTTCGGCCGCTATCCTCGCGCCCTCCCGAGCGATCTCGAGTTTTGCGCCGCGCTAAACGTGGACATCGTATTTGCTCCGCCCGCCGAAGAGATGTATCCCGGCGTGCAACGCGCTTTCGTCGAAGTGAAGGAAATCAGCGACCACTTGTGCGGCCAATTTCGCCCAGGGCATTTCCGCGGCGTAGCAACTGTGGTGCTAAAGCTGCTCAATATTGTCCAGCCCGACCGCGCGTACTTTGGCGAGAAGGACGCACAGCAGCTCGCGGTCATTCGCCAACTGGTGAAGGACCTAAACGTACCTGTCGGCATCGTTGAGGTGCCGACCGTACGCGAAGCCGATGGATTGGCGTTGAGTTCGCGAAACGCGTACATGACAGCGGAGGAGCGCCACATCGCTCCCGCGCTCCATCGCGCGCTTCAGGCAGCCGCCAACTCGATCTCCGCCGGCGCAACAAACGCGGATAAGATCAAGCAGGAAGCGTTACGCTTGCTCGACGCACACCCCGAAGTCCGCGTCGAATATCTGGAGATCGTAAACCCCGGCGACATGCAGCCTGTCGAGCAGATCATCGGACCGGTGCGCGTGGCGGG
>Ga0137404_10003816_pt1 | contig 10053 bp, 7 predicted proteins | sample CZOMad2_1_16fung_FD_108285 | JGI IMG/M metagenome (GOLD analysis project Ga0137404, IMG submission 108285) | Vadose zone soil fungal communities from Angelo Coast Range Reserve, California, USA - CZOMad2_1_16fungal (Illumina Assembly) | ecosystem: Environmental > Terrestrial > Soil > Vadose zone... | reverse complement strand
CCAATTGGAAGATCGCGGGATCAGCGACTGACATTTCCCTCGCCCAAACGTCGGAGGCAATCGGATTCACCGATCGTGTCGACGGTTTGCTCCACGCCTGCAATTTCACTTTTCGTGGAAACCTGCGCGAGTCGGCTCGGGCGACTGCATCGCTCTGGATTGAACTGACCGAGCTTACCTGGCGAGCCCGCACGGCCGAAGCGATCATGTTCGGCTGCGCGCTCTACAATCGGCAGATCCAACTCCAACAGCTCTATATAAAACAAAAAACAAATCAACTCACGTTGAGCGGCGAAGCCTCTTTCCCCTCCAATTCATCGGACTGGTTGAGCCCGGATTTTCGTGGAGACATCTCTGCTTCGATCAATAACCTTGGCGATTTCGCCAGTCTTTTTGGCGCCGATCCGGATGATTTCGGCGGAGAAATCGCCATCGACGGAGCGATGAACGCACGCGACCGCAAAATCGGCGGTGAGCTCACCGCGAGCGGGGCATCACTCAGTGTCTTCAAAACCTCGGTCGATACACTAAACGCGAAGTTAAATTTGAAGGCGACGGAGCTGGAGCTTGAACAGCTGGAGCTAGAACGAAAAGGCGATCTCTTGCATGTCCAAGGAAAAATCGACCTGTCACACGAGCACAATTATTCCGGAACACTCAACGCGAGGATCGGCAATTTGGCGGAATATTTATCGGTCTTTCGCGGACTCGGTGAAAACAATATCAAACCAACGCCAGCCGATATTCATGCGACGATTGATTCCGGCAGTTGGGACGCTCGCGGCACCATCGGTTTACCCGGTTCGAGTTCGATTAATTTCACCGCCAAATTCCCTTTGCCCGTCGGAATGAACTGGAACGCATTTCTGGCCGCTCCTGTCAGTCTTACGCTTGATTTTCCGTCAATCTTTCTCGCTAACGCGCCGCAGATTTTTCACCCGGAGATTTTTCGCGATGGTATTCTGAGCGGAAAACTTTCTCTCTCCGATACGTTGCAACATCCCCGCCTCATCGGCGACGCGCAGCTACTGAATGGAAAATTGCAGAATGTTTCCCTAAATCTGACTGAAGCGAGTGGTTGGATTACTTTTAATGGAACTCGCGCGTCGCTCGATTTCTTCACTGCCGCGACAAAAGATGTCGATCTTTCATTTCGCGCAGAGATCGATTATCAAGACACGAACGCTCTCGCGATCAGGATAGCCGGCTCAGTGCCGATCTTTGACTTGAGCCCGCGCGCGATCAACTGCGTGAGCAAAATCGAAATCGAATCTGTCGCCGACACGCTCGCCCCCATTGTCACTGAGCTTGAGTTTCGCGGAGGAGTCTTCCGATCCGAGTGGACGATGAATTTGAAAGAGCCGGTGGGCATTGAATCAAACGGCGCATTGATCTTGAACAAAACAGCGCGAACATTGCCGCTTTGTTTGGGAGCGGGCCCAGACGAGGGAACTTTATTGCTTGGCGCGCATCCCCGTCCTAAGCCGGTTAAACCACAAAAACACGCGAAACAGCGTTAGACGTTTCGCCGTGCCAGGTCTCGTTTGACAAGCCAGCGCGAAAGTCTTTCCTCAAGATCACGGGTGAGATCGACACAGAAATCGGCGCCAACATTCATGCGCAAGGAATCCCCTGTTGCGCGATCAAATAGCAACTGAACTGGTCGACAGCCCGGTGAGCTGGCCAGAATCTCGCGGACCTCGTGCAATTCGTTGCTCGTGGTCGCGGAAGAAAACTGCAAAAGCACCGTCGGGTCTTGGAATCTGCTTGCCGATCTTTCATTCGCAGCCGGCCCATTTGTCTTTTCTGACGTTGGCATCGTCACGTTCTCAGCCGTGGCACGAACAGTGTCGTCGCGCTTATCGAGCGTGCCTCGGATTTCTACAACGCGTCCTGGCGCAAGCGCGTCCGCGACCTTCATATAAACCTCATTCCAGAGAACCACCTCGAGTGTACCGCTCAAATCTTCGACCCACACGACGGCGAACGGCTTACCTTCTTTCCTCGTAAATTTTTTATCGATCTGGACAAGTGCCCCGGCAATTTTGAATGACGCGCGATCGCCGAGATCGCCTAACGAAACAATTGTCTGATAATTTTTCGTTGCGAAAGCATCGGCATACGCGTCGAGCGGATGTCCGCTGACGTAAAACCCGAGCAGCTCCTTTTCGTAGGAAAGCTTTTCATGCTCACTCCATGGAGTGATCGATCTTGTTCTCGAGGTGGTGGGCGCGGTTACCTCATCGAACAACGAAACTTTACCAGCAACGCGGTCCCGCTGGGCGGCAGCGGATGCAGTCAACGCCTCATCGATCCGGGCAAAAAGTTCGGCGCGATCGCGGCCAAGAAAATCAAAAGCGCCGCCTTTGATCAGGCTTTCCAACATTTTGCGATTGGCAATGCGTGAATCCAATCGGCTGCAAAAATCTTCCAGCGAGCGAAAATCTCCTCGTTGTTCGCGCTCACGGATGGCCGCTTCCATCGCGCCCGTTCCAACATGTTTGATCGCAGCAAGACCATAGCGAATGGCATTGAATCTGGGAGCGATCTTTGTGTTCTGATTATTGGGGGCCTGAGGCCCCTCTTGCATTTCAGGAATAAATTTCAAACCGCTGCGGTTGACATCCGGCGGCAGAATTGAGATGCCCATGCGTTTGCATTCGCCTACGAAGACGGAGATTTTTTCGGTGTTATTGATCTCATTGCTGAGCAGCCCGGACATGAACTCCACTGGATAGTGCGCTTTCAAATACGCGGTGTGATAACTGATCAAGCCGTAGGCCGCGCTGTGGCTCTTGTTAAATCCGTAACCGGCGAATTTTTCGAGTAAATCGAAAATCGCATTTGCTTTTTTCTCCGGGATTTTGTTGGTGCGCGCACAGCCCTCGATGAAATTTTTTCTCTCCTTCGCCATCTTCTCCTTGTCCTTTTTGCCCATCGCGCGCCGGAGAAGATCGCCTTGCGCGAGTGAGTAGCCGGCAAGTCTGCTCGCCGCGGCCATGACCTGCTCCTGGTAAATCATGACGCCGTAAGTTTCGGCGCAGATTTCTTGGAGCAGCGGGTGTTCGTACCTGATCTTCATCAGGCCTCTTTTACGCTTGATGTAATCGCCAATCAGATCCATCGGCCCGGGTCGATAAAGCGCGATCAACGCGATGATGTCGTCGATCTTCCGCACGTCGAACTGCTTTGCCGTGCTGGTCATACCTCCCGATTCCATTTGGAAGAGGCCGATCGTTTCGCCGCGGTTGTAGAGAGCAAATGAATCCCCATCGTTGAGTGAAATATTCTTCAGCGAAAATTCCGGCTCCCGTTTGTGGATCAACGCCAGCGTGTCCTCGATCACGGTCAAGGTCTTTAACCCAAGGAAATCCATCTTCAGCAGCCCGAGGTCGTTCAGCGGTCCCATCGGATATTGGCTGATGACATCGTTGCCTTTTACGTCTCGGCAAAGCGGGATGTAGTCGGTAAGGTCGCGATCGGCGATAACGACACCGGCCGCGTGCACACCGGCGTTGCGCGATAAGCCTTCGAGAATCTTTCCGTACTCGAACAGCTCCTTCGTTTGCGGTTCGGTTGCGATGGCTCGTTTCAGTTCCACGTTTTTTTCGGCAGCCGAGTCGAGCGTGATGTTCAACTCGTTCGGAATCATCCTGGCGATGCGATCGGCGTCGCGATAGCTTAGTCCCATCACGCGGCCAACATCGCGGACCACGCTCTTTGCTTTCAATTTGCCGAAGGTGATGATCTGCGCGACCCGACGTTCGCCATATTTCTGCCGCACATACTCGAGCACTTCGCCGCGACGCGCTTCGCAGAAATCGACATCAATATCCGGCGGAGAGATTCGATCCGGATTCAGGAAACGCTCGAAAATCAATCCGTATTGGAGCGGATCGATATCGGTAATGCCAAGCACGTAGGCAACGAGCGACCCCGCAGCCGATCCACGACCGGGGCCGACCGGAATGCCGCGCTCTTTGGCGAAGTGGATGAAATCCCAAACGATCAGTATGTAACTGATGAATCCGGTCTTCTTGAGTACCCCAAGTTCGTAATCGAGACGTTGTTGCAGTTCATTATCGCTTTTCCCTCGGTCGCCGTAACGCTGCAGCAAACCTTTTGCGCAAAGATCACGGAGATAGGCCTCGCGGGAAATCCCCTCTGGGACGGGATACTCAGGATACTTCGATTTTCCGAGTTCAATCTCCAAATTGCAGCCCTCGGCGATTTTCAAAGTGTTCGCGATCGCTTCAGGAAAATCGCGAAAGATTTCGCGCATTTCCTCAGCCGATTTGAAATAAAGTTCCGGTTTGTAACGCATCCGGTTTTCGTCCTGCACCATTTTCCCGGTGCCGATGCAAAGCATCACGTCGTGTGCGTCGTGATCGCTCCGTCGCAGGAAATGGGCATCGTTTGCGGCGACCAGTCCGACCCCCAGGTCCTTGGCGATTTTTGGCAAAACGCAATTGCATTGCCGTTGCTCTTCCATCCCATGGTCGTGCATCTCCATGAAAAAATTTTCCGCTCCGAGGATGTCGCGATACTCAGCCGCGCTTTGTTTGGCGATGTCGATCTTGTTCGCTTGAATCGCGGAGTTCACCTCGCTCGCCAGACAACCGCTGAGCCCAATCAATCCCGCGGAATGTTGCGCGAGAAGTTCCTTATCGATCCGCGGCCGGTAATGAAATCCATCGAGGTGCGCGGTCGAGATCAGTTTAACCAAATTGTGATAACCAGTTTCGTCACGCACGAGCAATGTGAAGTGATACGCCGACTCGCGCATCGAATTCGGCCGATCTTTGTGGGAGCGTGGCGCGATGTACGCTTCGCAACCAATGATCGGCTTGACCCCGGCGCGTTGTGCTTCCTGATAAAATTCGATCGCGCCGTAAAGGTTGCCGTGATCGGTCACCGCGACCGCTGGCATTTTGAATTCGGCTGCTTTCTTCATCAGCTCTTTTATTCGAATAGCGCCGTCGAGCAGCGAATATTCGGTGTGAAGATGCAGATGAACGAAAGAATCGTGAGGCATTCGCGTTCACTATAAACTTGGCAATTGCGGCAGCAAGGCGAAGCCGTTGAAACGTGAAGATTTGGAGAGTGGCGCCGAATAAGAGACCGCTTTAACCCTTCATTGCATCAAGGCCTTAACGAACCGAAAAACGATGCTTGCATCGTTCGCTCGGCGTTGTTATGAGAGCGCGTGCCGCGCTCAGCTTTCGATTGCAAAGCACCGCGCGACGCCGAGTTTACACCGACATGAAAAAACTGGAAGCGATCATCAAACCGTTCAAGCTCGAAGAGGTCAAAGAGGCGCTCGCCGAATTGGGAATTGAAGGAATGACCGTCACGGAAGTAAAAGGGTTCGGCCGGCAGAAAGGTCACACCGAGATTTATCGCGGCAGCGAGTACACCGTGGACTTTCTTCCGAAAGTAAAAGTGGAAGTCGTCCTCGCCGATGATCTGGTGGAGAAAGCTGTGAGCGAAGTCGTCCGCGCCGCCAAGACCGGCAAGATCGGCGACGGGAAAGTTTTCGTTCTTCCAGTGGAACACGCGGTGCGCATCCGCACGGAAGAGATCGGCGAAAAAGCGGTGTGAGGAACGCCGCACGATCTCCAAACTCACCGAATAAACGAGCCGTCCTCGAGCGATACATCTCGAACGACATTTAGTGATTTAGTGAATTAACGATTTAGCCATCCAATTTCTTCAGCTCTCAAACATCAACCTCTGAACCAAATGGCCAACAAAAAAACTCCATCCGATGTCAGCAAAATGATCAAAGACCACGACGTGAAACTCGTCGATTTCAAGTTCACCGATCTGCCCGGCACCTGGCAGCATTTCACAACGACGCTCACCGAATATAACGACGATATTTTTACGGAAGGGCTCGGTTTCGACGGCTCGAGCATTCGCGGCTGGAAGGTCATTAATGCGTCCGACATGCTCGTGATTCCGGATCCCTCTACGGCATGGATCGATATCTTCAATGCTGAACCGACACTGAGCTTGATTTGCACGATTGTCGATCCGATCACGCGCGAGCCGTACGACCGCGATCCTCGCGGCATCGCGGAAAAAGCGGAAGCGTACCTGCAGAGCACCGGCATCGCGGACACTGCGTTCTTCGGGCCCGAGGCCGAGTTTTTCATCTTCGACGACGTGCGCTTTAGCTACGCCACTAACTCGTCGTTCCATCTCGTTGACAGCGTCGAGGGACATTGGAACAGCGCACGCGAAGAATTCCCAAATGTCGGTTACAAAATTCGGGCGAAAGAAGGTTATTTCCCCGTCCCACCAATGGACACGTTGCAAGACATCCGCAGTGAGATGTCACTTGAGCTGGAGAAAGCCGGTGTCCCGATCGACAAACAGCATCATGAAGTCGCCACCGCCGGCCAGGCCGAGATCGACGTCCGGTTCGCGCCGCTCAAGGTCATGGGCGACTCAATGCAGTATTACAAATACATCATTCGCAACGTCGCCCGGAAACACAACAAAACCGTCACATTTATGCCGAAGCCGCTCTTTGCCGACAACGGCTCCGGCATGCACATCCACATGTCGCTCTGGAAAGATGGCAAACCGCTCTTTGCCGGGAACGGTTACGCAGGATTAAGTGAGATGGCGCTTTTCTTTGTCGGCGGAATTTTGAAGCACGCACCCGCGCTCACTTGCATCACCAATCCAACCACGAACAGCTTCAAGCGGCTCGTGCCGGGGTTCGAAGCACCGGTCAACCTAGCCTACTCCGCGCGCAATCGCTCCGCCGCGATTCGCATCCCGACTTATTCCGCCAGTCCAAAAGCCAAGCGGATCGAGTTTCGCACCCCGGATTCCGCCGCGAATCCGTATCTCGCCTTCCCGGCGATGTTGCTCGCTGGTCTCGACGGAATCCAGAACCGCATCGATCCGGGCGATCCACTCGATAAGAACCTTTACGAACTGCCACCGGAAGAACTCGCGCAAGTCGCCAGCGTGCCCGATTCACTCCGTGGCGCCATCGAAGCGCTCCAGGCTGATCATTCCTTCCTTTTGCGTGGTGACGTTTTCAACGCCGACTTCATCGCCAACTGGATCGACATGAAACAAAAGGAATACGACGCCCTGCGCCTTCGGCCGCATCCGTACGAGTTTGCGATGTATTACGATGTCTAATCGTTTGCAGCTTTTGCAACGCGACAGCGTGGACGGCTCCAGAAACAGGCTGCGGGATACCGGCTTTTTCTATGACATTTTGCAACCCAATAATAGTTAGACCTGTGAGGTCCCTCTGCATATTGACCGCGATCGGACTGGCAGCTCTCGCACCCGCTGAAAACAGCATCGCGCAAGAGAAACCGCCGGAGGAGCTGTATTCACCTGATCAGCGATATTCGGTCAGAATCCTGCATAGCGCGTTGCCGGATTCTGATCCGTACGATGGCTTTTTCACCATCGCAGTGAGCAGCGGCAAGCAGTATGTCGCCAAATATCGAACAGAAGGATATTTGATCGACGCGTTTTGGAGTCCCGATGGCAGGTATGTCGCCGTCGATAATCGCCGCGCCAACAGTGGCGATTATCTTTGGGTATTTCGCTTACCTGACGGTCGTTCGATCAAGATGCCGGTAGATGCGCAACCCCAGCACGCTGACGATGTGTACGAGAAATACGCAGAGGAAGTCGTCCATCGCGTGACAGCGGTTTACCCTGAGCTAACATATGATCAGTTCAGGAAGCTTTTCGTTTTTGCTCACGGATGGACGAAGACAGGAGAGCTGCAAGTCAAAACTAATCTTGCCTTTCGGAACTTAGAGAACGCGATTGCGGTGGTTTGGGAAACCTACAAAATAGAGAATGACAAGCTTGTGTTGGTTGACCGAAAAATTGAAAAGTCACCATGGCCCCCGCCGAAAGCCTAACCAGGTGATGCAGCCAACCGCTGGCCGACGTACTGTTTCGCTTCCCTTTTATTAAAACACGTCCATTGCAAGCCACGCTCGTTCACTCCTTGGCGCTACTCAGTGGCCGCCGCCCTGCGCGCCGCTGTGCCGTCTACCCGCTGTTTCCCAGCACGCGGTGTCCCCGCCAGCGGTAGTTGAGCTCCTTCTCGTTAGATGACACCGCCCACATCGGAAGCAAAAGGCTGCACTAGATCACTAGTGTTCTCATTGGGAGGCGCTGCGCTAGCTGGTGGCATCGGCTTCATCGCCGGCTTCTTCGGTCCGATCATCTTTGCACCTGAAGCGAATCAGGGACCTCTTCTTGGGATTTTCATTACCGGACCTCTGGGTCTCATCATTGGCGGGCTGACTGGTTTGGTGTATGCGCACGTCAGCGCAAACCGGAAAGGATGAAAGGCATACTATCACCACCGCTGACCTAGTTGTTGCGTGCGCTCCGCTTACCCGACCCTTGGCTTGACCGTCTGCGTCCCTCCTACCCCCTGCGGTTCCATTCTCGTTAGGCGCTTTACGCTTATGTCACGATTCGTTCTCATTTTTGTCGCAGCGGCGCTGCTCCTGCCAAGTTTGGCACTTGGTAAGCGTGCCGCGCCAGCGAAAGTCGAGCCTGTAATTCATCAGGGGATTCGATACATCGCTCCGAATGACGATGGTCGTCGCGCATACATCGAGGCGTGGGATGTTCGGACCAACAAGAAACTCTGGGATTTGACGATCTTCACGAATCGGATTGACCCGAAGCTTGAGGAGGACGTTCAGCACGTTTTCATCAAGACGCTGAACGTTCGAGACGGGACGCTCATTGTGACGTCCGAGCGTGGCGAGACTTACCGGGTTGATTTGAAAACGAAAGCCGTGACGCAATCCGAACAACCTAACACCGCGCTGAGGCCAGCAGTGCGAGCAGAAATCCTGGCGCTCGAAAACCAGTGGGCAACCGCTATAGAGCGGCAGGACGCGGCAGCATTTGAGCGACTTGCTGCCGAAGACTTTCGGTTTATCGAAGACGACGGTCACGTCCTGGACCGTGCGCAGTATATTGCTGCACGAAGCCACAACCCCGAGAACGTGGAGTCGGCAGTTCAGGACGAAATTGAAGTCCGCCAATATGGCGATGCGGCCATCGCGACGGGCCGCTCGACTATTCGCGGAACACGAGGCAGCGTGCCCTTCGTCTACCGGTTTCGATGGACAGATGTGTACGTACGACGGGATGGGCGATGGCAGTCAGTCTCCGGTCAACTGACTCCACTGCCGCAGTAATTCCGAACGTGGAGTTAGACCGCGACGCGCGCTTCCTCGAACCGGAGCTGATCTTGCCCCAGTTGCTCCATCTGGCCAGGCGCCGTTCGCATTCTTCGTAACAAACGCTTATTTAACCGCCACATGTACGAACATCGAAAGCAGCCTCTACTCAGTCGGGCTAAATTCACAAAGCGCGTAATTCGCCATTTCATCCTCGCGCTTGTTGTCCTCGCCCTAGGTTTGGGAATCGGGGTATTAGGGTATCACTGCCTCGGTGAGCTAAATTGGATTGATTCGCTTCTGAATAATTCAATGATTCTGGGCGGCATGGGACCCGTAGATCCTCTTCACTCGTCCGCGGCCAAAATATTGCTTCCTGTTACGCTTTGTTTTCCGGACTGGCTTTTATCGGAATAGCATCCGTGATCATAGCCCCGTTCGCCCATCGCATTTTACACCGCTTTAATCTCGACAAAGAATGAGATAGAAACGCACGTGAAAGAAAAAATATTATGACAAAGAAATACCTTGCACTCGTCGTTCTCATGGCTGGTGTGTTTAGCTGCAAGCAGCTTGCCTGCGCTGCCGATCCGATCCATGCCGACCAGCCGATCGTGCCTCCCGCCGAAGCAATCTCGAGGCTGAAAGACGGCAATGGACGCTACATGAACGGCAATCCGCAGCATCCACGTCAGTCGAGCGAGGAAAGAGAAAAACTGACAAAGAGTCAGCATCCGTTTGCGATCGTTCTTGGCTGCGCCGATTCGCGCGTTCCGCCCGAGATCGTATTCGATCAAGGGCTCGGCGATCTATTTGTGGTCCGAGTGGCGGGCAACATAATCGACGATCACAGCCT
>Ga0137404_10003813_pt1 | contig 10054 bp, 9 predicted proteins | sample CZOMad2_1_16fung_FD_108285 | JGI IMG/M metagenome (GOLD analysis project Ga0137404, IMG submission 108285) | Vadose zone soil fungal communities from Angelo Coast Range Reserve, California, USA - CZOMad2_1_16fungal (Illumina Assembly) | ecosystem: Environmental > Terrestrial > Soil > Vadose zone... | reverse complement strand
CGATCAAGGTGTATTGCGAAGTCGCGGCAATCGAAGGCGCACAAACCGCAGCTGCGGCAAGCTAAGAAGTCGATTGTTTCGCGTCTCACCGGAGAGATCATGCTTGCCATGTGGTACGTCGTAGTCACTCGCCAACCTTCCGCGCCCTCTTGTGAGGGATGATCCCGAGAAGAACCTCCGCGGCGCACGTCCTTCCCTGATTCATGCTCTCCTCAGCGCTTGCGCACCTTCTTCACGACAAGCTCCGGGGAAAGCGCGCCGTTTTTGAAAAGAAGCCCTCGCAGGGACACCGTGTTGCCATCAGCCAAAGCGCTAACATCTGAAACGCCTTCGAAGTCCGTATTGCTAGATGTTTGAACGTGGATGCTGCTAATGCCGACGTTGGTGAACAGCGCTGGCAGCGTATCGACGCTAAAGTTGGGTGGCACGATCGAGTCAGCCTTCACGTTTGCTGTGAATTGGGTCATCCGTAGCCGCACCCGGTCGGCGGTCACCGCGACGGGCGGACCTGGATTCGCCGGACCCGTCAGCCGGATCTCGACCGTCTGGCCGGGCAATAGCTGCGATGTATCCGTTGCTCCTTCGAACCCACCCTGTAGCGCACTCGGTACCGATAGGCCGTCAGCCTTCACCTGGAATCCAGGATTGCTCAAAGTGACGACGGTGGGGTTCCCGACGTTCACGTTGTTGACGCTTCTGAGTTCGTCGAGCACAACCATCTCGAAGTGCGTCGCGTCGTCGATTTTGAAGACGATGCCTTCGAGTTCGTCGTCCTCGGTGTCGTCTTCGAATTCAATCTTCTTGGCCAGGAACACTCCCCCGGCCATGAGCTTTGCGTCCACCTCCACAACTTGATTGTTCTGCAAGCAGGTGAAATTATTCGCGGCGCACGCCTCGAAGTCGAACTCCGTATTGTTGTCTGTCGTGATCGGAAAGTCGCCTTCCGATGTATGTAGCGTGAACTTCTTGTTTGTGGTGTCGAGGCCTTGAACAGCTCCCCTCAGGTCCTCCAGATCGTCCAGCTCACCGGCTGGCTTCATCGTGAGTTGCTGAACGCTGACTGCCCCGGCAAGACTGAAATCCACGCCCAGAGTAGTGCTGAGAATTGTGTTCGGGTTGACGTCCACCTGGATGCCGGCCGGTGAATTCGCCATGATGACAATACCCGACCCTGGAAAATTGACCGTTGAGGTAAGCGTTCCCGTTGGTTTGATCTCGCATCCGGCCCCAGGGGCGCAGCCGGCCAGCGTGGCTCCCGTATCATTCTTGAAAGTAAGTTCGGGATTGGCAAACGTGAGGGTGAGGCTCGTGAACGTCCCCGGAGTTACGGTTGCCGTGGTGAGAAACGCCGATTCTGTTTCGAGTTGCTTTACCTCAATCTGAATTGGCCCCCTGCCGCCGAGCAGATCCACGCTGCCCGGATTGAGCATGGCCCCAGTGACGCTTACTTCGAACGATAGCAGCGTCACACCCGCTGGCGGCGTGTCCGTCATCGTGAGCGACACTGCCGCGGCTCCCGCAGCTGCAGCCGCCGTAACGGTGATCGTCGCAGTGGAGCTTTTCGTGGCGTCGTTGACCGAGGTCGCAGTGAGTGTGACGGTGGTGGGACTGGGCGGGCTGGCAGGTGCATTGTAGGTGACCGAACTCGGCGTCGCGGCGGTGAGCGAACCACAAGAAGTGGCCACGCTGCAACCTGCGCCGGACAGGGCCCAGGTAACCCCTCTGCTCAAGTAATCGTTCATGACCGTAGCCGTGAAATTCTTGGTTCCGGTACCAGCCGGCACGCTGGCGCTTGTCGGAGAGATGGTTACGGAAGTTGGTGTTGGTGGCGGCTGAGAAGGCGGACTATAACTGCCGCAGCCGTCAAGGCCGAGAAGGCCCGCGAACAAGATCAGTCCAGACGAAATACGGCGCGGTATCAGACTGCTGATATGTCGTGGCATGTTCGAACGCCCCCGAATGAGTGATGCAGCCCGGCCCATTTGATTCGATTGCCTGCTGCCAGGACTTCCAAGGAGTGAGGTTAGGCAATTCGCGAACTGCGATTGTCACAGGTTTGTCTGGCATATGTAAAAAGTCATTCACACCTGCATCACACAAGAAATTCACATTCGGGTGACAACTCCACTGTTCCTTCCTGCCACTCTGCATGATCTAACCGGTTCGCGAGAATTTTGGGCACACAAAAATAACCAGCCGAGAACAGTGCGGATCAATGATGCTGTTCAGATTAAGAGTTATATTACTGTTGGTGCTTGTCTTGGGGGCGCTTTTCTCTCTGCGTCAGCCCGCACATGCCATCCCCGCGTTCGCGAGGAAGTACAGCTTGCCCTGCTCTGCCTGTCATGAGGCTTGGCCAAAACTGAATGACTTCGGGATCGCGTTCCGGGACAGGGGCTATCAGTTGGGAAATGAAAAAGATTCCCCGATTTGGCAGAACCCGAGCTACTGGCCGATCACGATGCGAATCACACCGCAATGGCACAGAGAGAGCAGTAGCAACCAAGTAGTGGACACAGTTCCGGGCAACCCTGCACTCGGACAGACGTTCCAGAACGCCACGACTCACGGCTTTGATTTTGGCGGCATAGACATCTGGGCCGCCGGAACTCTTTATAAAGACATCTCTTTTTCTCTGCTGCCCTCATCTGATTCTTCCGGATCCTTTCATTTTGAAAACGCGTTCGTTCGTTTTGATAATCTATTTAGGACACGCTGGGTAAACGTCAAGTTCGGGAAATTCGAACTCGACAACCTGGTCTCCGAGAAGCGCATGCTGTTTCTCTCCAACAATGGCGGGTTCTATCAGGTTTATCACTACACGCCGTTCCGAGAAGCCCAGTTTCGCGCTTCAGGTCCTTCGATCGTGCAATTCGGTGACGCCTTTGGCATCGGCGACAACCAATTGGGCGTTGAGCTGTCGGGCCACTCCGAAAATAGCTATACGCGTTATTCGGTCGCATTATTGAGCAGCAATGAGGGTAATCCGGGTTTGCCTAACCGAACCTACGATGGTTGGGCGAGCTTCAACCAAGGGTTTCAGGTAGGCAAGCTTGGGGTGCAGCGCCTCGGAGGGTTTGCCTATTTCGGACAGCGGCCCACCTTCTTCAACACGTCCCTTGGGACTCCGGTTTTGGGCCAAGGGCTCGGGAGCAAGTCCTTTTATCGTGCCGGACTGACAGGACTCTTCTACATAAAAAAGCTCGACTTCAGCACGGTATTTGTACACGGATGGGACAACGTCTTCCTCGGGACAGGAACCGCGGCAAATGCGTCGCTACCCGTGGGAGCGCGGGGGCCAAGCTGGAATGGTGGATTTGTCGAAACCCACTTCACCTATTCTCCGCAGCTCGTCTTTGTGCAGCGCAACGAAATCGTGCGCATGTCCCGCCAAGTGTTCAGCACAGACCCGCGCGATCTGGGTGATGTAGATGCTTTCTCGTTCGGGCTGAGGTATTACCCGTTCATGTCCAGCCGCGCGGGGCTGGCCCTCCACACCGAGTACTCGTTCGTTCGCTCGTACAAGTCTGCGTCACCGCTCCCTACGAGTACGAGCCCGTTTGGACCCGATCTGCGGGCGAGTAGCGTGTTTGTTGGGCTCGATTTCGCATTTTAAGAGGGAACTCCCGATGAAGCACAGCCGCATGCGGGCGCATCTTGCGGGTATCCTAGTTCTCCTCCTTGCGGGAGGCGGCCCGGCAACCTTCGCCCAAGAGACCCACATAGGCGGCCTCACGGGAGAAGCGAGCCGGGGAAAGCAGCTCTACCGGCGTTATTGCGTCGGATGCCACGGTCCGCTGGGAGACGGTCGGGGAGAAAACGCGGTGTGGATCGATCCCAAGCCGCGTAATTTTGTGACGGGCACGTTCAAGTGCCGCTCCACGCCGACGGGCGCGCTCCCGACTGACGAAGACCTCTACATGTCCGTGACGCGTGGATTCGTCAACTCAAACATGCCATCATGGCTGCCGCTCACCGAGCAGCAACGTGTGGATCTGGTTGCTTATGTGAAGACTTTCTCTTCAAGTTTCCGCGAGGAAAAGCCCGCTGCTCCCGTGCCGGTGCCCTCAGAGTCGGCGGCCAATCAGCAGAGCATTCAGCGCGGCAGCGAGCTTTTTCAAAAAATGAACTGCTGGGCGTGTCACGGCAAGGAAGGACGCGGGGATGGCCCATCCGCGCAAACGCTGGTGGATAATAGAGGCTACCCGATACCTCCCTACGATTTCTCGGGAGGGACGCGTTTCAAGTGCGGCGAGTCTAACCAAGACCTTTATCGCATTCTTATGACTGGACTGGATGGCACGCCGATGCCTTCGTATGCAAGCGGTCTGACGCCGGCCCAGGCATGGGACCTGGTGCACTACCTACGGACACTTCAAATCAATGCGAAACACAAACGGCCAACGGCTGACAGCGAACAAAAGCACAGGAGCGAGAGTAAACCAGTTGGTGAGGAACTCGAGGGACGCGCTAACCGGTTTTAGTTACCCGGCGATTTCGAGGAAAAGTCAAGAGCTGAAGATGAGAGGAGTCCTTTTACCAATCCCGGGCCTTCTGGGAGGAAATTCCCCATGGGAACGATAATCAAATGCCTTCACCTTATCGCTGCGGCGATATTCGCTTTCCCGACGGCACCTGATATCGCCAGGAGGACCATGGCGATTACCAGAGCGAGCGGCGCGACGACAAAAACCAGCGAGGCTTGGCCTGGCGTGCCCGAAGACGGGACCGTATCGGGCACGGTGAGAGTGACAGGGCCGCAAACTGTGGCCACGCGCATCGACATGGCTGCGGATCCCGCGTGTTTGAAGATGCACCCTGCGCCGGTGATGAGCGACGAAGTCGTCACGGGACCGAACGGCGCGCTGAAAAATGCAATCGTCTACATTTCCGAGGGGATTGGGAATCATTCCTTCGATCCGCCCACCATACCCGCCGTGTTTGAGCAGAAGGCTTGCACTTATAATCCGCGTATTCTTGGGATGCGGGCAAGACAGACCCTACGGCTCATCAATAGCGATCCCACGACCCACAATATCCACCCCGTGCCGCAGAACAATCGGGAGTGGAACCTCTCGCAACCCCCGGGCTCATCCCCTATCGAGGAATCCTTCGCCCGCGAGGAGATTATTCCGGTGAAGTGCAATGTACATCCTTGGATGAAGGGCTACATCGCTGTTTTCAAGCATCCTTACTTCGCGATCACCAACAAGGATGGCATGTTCGAACTGAAAAACGTCCCGCGCGGCGAGTATACGATCGAGGCCTGGCATGAAAAGTACGGCGTGCTGACTCAGAAGGTCACACTCGAAACCAATCAAGCAAAAACTCTGGAATTCGTTTTCAAGCGCTAAGGCACGAGCTCGGACACCTGGCGACTCCTGGCAGTGACCCGGCAGACGATGCAAGTCACAAATAGCAGCGACGAACTGCTCGCACAACCATAGTTACGCCCAGTGCGTCCAGTAAAACACCCATTATGGACGCGAATAGAAAAAGTATAGTCGTGCTTTGTGCCGTTCAGCCCTGGCTCTCGTTCGCGATTCAAATTGCTATTGGTGGAGCGCCGATGAAACTGTATCTCCTCATCGGCGCCCTGCAGCCGTTGATTCAGGGAACGCTTCCTAGTTTCCGATTCAACTGTGTGACGAAAAACCGGGCTGAAAGTCGTCCGCTTTATTCTTCGTCGCCGTCGAGGCCGTCAACGGGCGTGATAGTGCCGAAGAGACCGTCCTGTTCGCCGTTAATGCCGGCGGTGAAGAACAGGGTGTTGGCTGGTCCTGCGGTCCCATCATTGCCGAAGGTGAGCGACCACAAACCATCGATGGTGAGGATGGAATCGTCGGGGTTCTTTACGAAGCCCAAGAATTTGTAGGTGAAGCCGTTGAATGCACCAATCTTGCCACTCCCGAAATTCCCGACGAGGATGGCGTTGCTGAACTCGCCGAAATCGCGCGTGGTCCAGACAACTCCCCAGGGTGAGTTGAACCATGGACCATGCTGAAGATGGCCGATGTGCCTGCCGGCCGGCGTGAAGATTTCAACGAAGCCGAGACCGTCACCGGCGACATCATCGTGCCGGGCGGCGTCCTGCTTGGCGTAGGTGACGAAGAGAGTGCCACCGATGTTTTGAATATTGAACGGCGCGAAGCCGTGGGGGATTTCCTCGGCTTCGAACGCCTCTTCTCCAAGGCGCACGCGCTTGAAGTTGGTGTCATAGACTTCAACTCTCGCGGAACGGAAATTTGTAACGTAGAGAAATTTGTTGCCGTTGATTTCGCCGGAGGTTGCGCCTTTGTAGACGGCGCCGTTCGCGGAGCCGTTATCGGAGTTGTCAACGACGAGTACGGCATTCTGTCCGCCATTCCAGCCGGCGATCGTTCCGTCTTCCGTGGCAAAGATGAAGTGAGCGGATTTGCCGGGAGCAACCAGAAAGTCCGTGAGGCTGCCATTATAAACGACGCCTGTGGGAGTCGATTGGGTTCCCGCCGGCGAGCCAGTCGGAGGCGGAACAGTGACGACGAGGGGACCACCCTTAGCCGGTGGCGGATAGGCATTGCCGTTGCCATCGTACAGCGTGGAGGTACCGGAATTGTTGTTGGAAACCCACCAAGGGCTGCCGCCCGGGGAGCGAGTCAGTCCCCAAGGGTTTTTCAGATTGGGGTCAGGAGGATTTGGAGTGGAAATCGAGGCCAGATTCGAAACGAGGTTCGTTTGTTTATAATGTTGCGCACGTGCGAGAACGGGGAGCAGTAGCGCAGCGAGGCCAAGGAATAAAGATGACCTCAAGAACTTAGCGGCACACTTCATATAAGCCCTTCCTTCCAAATGACGTTTAGTGTCGAAATTCGGGCTCCAGCGTGGGGACGATCTACGGGCTGACGCCGGTTTTCGAGCTTTCCCGAATTGAGATAGCAAGAATTCTCCGAGAAGGTTGTCACAACAATTGTAAAAATTTGTCAAAAGATTGTCCGTCGGGGGGAAGCGCTCCGAAGGTCAGACTTCTCTGTTGTAGTTATTTGCCTTACCGGGCCATTGATCCCAGGCAGAGTCAATCGTCAAGCGGAGCAGCGACTCTAAGAATCTCGCGGGTTCGGAATTTGAGTGCACACGCATTTTCAAACTCCAAGTTGAGTCGTCCTTACAGTCACGGAAAGCAACAAGGAAAGGCAGGACACAAGATTGGCTGTGTATGCCGCGGCTCCCGGACTAACCCAGATTCGACGCCCCGCGGCCAAGATTCGCCCGGCCTCGTCAGTGGGACCGGCAAGCGCAGCTCGCCACGGTGGGTTCACCGCCGAAGGAGGTAGACGAGCAAGTTGTCGGGATTTTGTCACCAGCATGTAAAAGTTTTGTTTGCATCAGCGGGAGCGCATCATTAGCGGGGTTTACTTCGTGTACGGCGAAGCGGCTTAATTCCTGTCCGGAGTACAATTGAAAGCTCGTCGATGCTTTGGGAGGAGAGACTCTATGAACCTTTCTACCAGAGGCCTGTTGCGAGCAAGTGGGCGCTTGCTGTGCGTAGTGCTCGCGGGTGGCTTGCCCGCGTTTGCTCAATCCGCTTCCGCACCAGCGAGCGAAGCCGAACTGGACGCCAAAGTTCGAATGTTGAGCCAAACGCTCGAAGAGACGCGCGTCGAGCTCTCGGAGTCGCGATCGGAAATCCGGCAGCTCCGGGCAATGCTTGAACAAGCGCTGCGGAAAATGGGGGAGCCTGACAAACCTGCGCCCGCTGCCGTGGCCCCTCGAGAACAGGCACCCGAAAAATCCTCTGGAAACTCTCAAGAGACGAAATCAAACGATGAGCAGAACCTGGCCCGCATTACTGAGGACGATTGGCAGATTGCAAAGGCAAGGTTGGAGGAACTCCAACAAGACAAAGTGGAAAGCAGCTCAAAGTACCGGCTGAAGCTTTCGGGCATAGCCTTGTTCAACGCATTCGGCCAGACGGGTCATGTGGACAACCTGGACGCGCCAACCGTCGCAATCCAGCAAGCGCCCGGAGCGTCATCGGGCAGCCTCGGCGCTTCACTCAGGCAATCGATTGTCGGACTGACAGGTGTTGGCCCCAGTATCTACGGTGCAAGAACGTCCGGCGACGTTCAGATGGATTTCTTCGGCGGGTTGCCAAGCGGCTACGGGGCGGCAACTTCAGGCGTGATGCGCCTGCGTGTTGCCCGGATTCGATTCGACTGGGAAAATACTTCAGTTGTTGTCGGCCTGGATGGACCCCTTTTCTCTCCAAATACGCCCACCTCTTACATGTCACTGGCCGTGCCGGCATTCGCCTCTGCCGGAAACCTTTGGACGTGGACGCCTACGATTCGCGTTGAACAACGATGGCCGACATCTGTTTCACTGTTCAAAATCGAAGCAGGTGTCATGGATCCCTCAAGGTATGCCAGCTCCAGCGCGAGTGTGCGCACTGCAAACCCCGGAGAAAGCTCTCGCAAGCCGGCTTATTCGCTGAGAATATCGGCAAACGGAAGGAGCGAAAATCGGCCCCTATCCATTGGAGTTTCCGGCATTTACTTGCCGCAGCGCTATGGAGGGGAGACAGCTTCTGGATGGGGCGGTGTAACGGATTGGCGGCTGCCGTTGTTTCCGCATATGGAGTGGAGCGGCGAGTTTTTTGCAGGCAAAGGCCTGGACGTCTTTGGTGGAGTGCCCTACGTATTGGTTCAGCCTTCAGACCTCAATCGCTATAATTCTGTTACGGCGCCTGCTCTTGCCGGAATCAGGATGCTTGGCGGGTGGTCGCAAGTGAAGGTCAAGTTGAATTTCCGGAACGAATTTAACTTGGCAGCTGGCTCGGGCGCTCGCAGCGCCCGTGGTACACGTCAAACAGCTTTACTCGACCCGACTCTCCAATTCCTGTCGCGCCGTAACGATATGTGGTTTGTGAATTACATCTTTCGGCCACGGTCTGACCTTGTGTTTTCGACTGAGTACCGCCGCCTGAGGACCTACCAGGTCTCGGGAACTCCGGCGATCGCCGGTCAAGTCGGCCTGGCAATGGGGTTCATTTTCTAGTTGGCTATGAAGATCTGTCCACGCGGAATCGTCCCGTCGCTTTTGATCTTCTTCATCTCGGCGGCGGCACAAACAAACGACCTTACTGGCCATCCGGCGCAGGCGGTCAAGGGTGAGGTCAGGCTGATTCAGGTAGACTCGGGGGGGACCGTAATGGACAGTTCCCGGGTAGTGGTTTGGCTCGTTCCTTTGGACACGGTCCGCCCGATTCGATTCAACGCTGAGCGACCGAACTACCGTATGGTGCAACACAACAAGACGTTCGAACCCAATTTGTTGGTCGTGCCCATGGGAAGCGTCGTCGTTTTTCCGAACCTCGATCCATGGTTTCACAGCGTGTTTTCGCTTTACCGCGGGAAACGGTTTGACCTCGGACTTCATGAGGCGGGATCGCGGCAAGAGGTAAGATTCGACCGCCCTGGCGCATCTTATGTATTCTGCAACATTCATCCGGAAATGGTGGCGGTTGTATTAACCGTGGACTCGGAATTCTATGGAATATCTGACAAAGCTGGACACATTTCCATCGCTGCCGTCCCTCCCGGAAGATACCTTCTTCGCGTGTGGTCCGAGAACGCCACTCCGGAGGCTCTGCGAGCCCTCGAACGTCTAATCATAATGGGGAACGGGAGCCACAGCCTTCCGACGGTCTCGATTCCAGCGACCGGGCAAATTTCGATGAAGCACAAAAACAAGTTCGGGCGAGATTATGATTCCAAGGCACTGACGCCAGAGTACTAAAATCTTGCGTCTTCAAATCCAAAAGATGGCGGCACCCGTGCAATGGCGAGCCGCTCCGTCTTACGGAAGGTTGACAACTGTTACATATATGGGACCAACTTGGAAGATTCGGGGACGACAGAATGGAAACCGTATTGGTGGTTGAAGACAGCCGCGCCATGCAGCGGACTTTGCAGCGTCTGTTTGAAGCGGACGGGTTGCAAGTCCGGCTTGCCTCCGACGGCGTTGCAGGCCTTGAGAGCTTCAAGAAAGAGACGCCGAGCGTCGTGGTACTTGACCT
>Ga0137404_10003811_pt1 | contig 10058 bp, 7 predicted proteins | sample CZOMad2_1_16fung_FD_108285 | JGI IMG/M metagenome (GOLD analysis project Ga0137404, IMG submission 108285) | Vadose zone soil fungal communities from Angelo Coast Range Reserve, California, USA - CZOMad2_1_16fungal (Illumina Assembly) | ecosystem: Environmental > Terrestrial > Soil > Vadose zone... | reverse complement strand
TGCTGGGATGATCGCGCGACCGCGCGCGACTTCTGCCCGCACGAATTCGGGTGTTATGTGATCAGGGATGTTAGCTCCAAATGAGGTTCCGGTGTGTTGATGGGCGAGATCGTTGCGGGCGATGTTTGATGTTTGATGTTTGATGTTTGATTTAGGCGCTTCGCGTCCCAAGTTTTCGCGCAACGCGATGAATTCCATTTCGTGTGTGATGATGCCGCGCCGCGCATAAGCCAACTGCGTCACGCATTTGCCGGGCTTTGCCCGAAGCGGCTTACACGCGGCGAATGACGAATGACGAATATCGAATGTCGAATCCCCGTTGCGTCGCGCGGCGTGTTTTTCCGAAAGATAGCCGTTGTCTTGGGGACGTACGACGCGACCAGTGATTTTTTCCACATCGCCGCGATCGCGAATCCATTTCGCGCGCAACGGCGGCAAGCCACGCGTGACATCGACGTGTACATTCGGATCGCCCCAAGGGCCGCTCGTGTCGTAAACACGCACCGGCTCGTTGACTTCGATCTCGCCGTTCATCGCTTTCGTCGGCGCGAGCGAGATTTCGCGGAATGGCACTTTGATCTCAGGATGCAATTTACCGGAGACGTAAACTTTGCGCGAGTTCGGCAAGGTGCTAGCACTGCCATTATCTTTCGCTTCCCCGTTTTTGTTTTGTGCGATCATATTTAAGCCACTGATTTACACGGAGGAAACACAGATAACTCAATTCTCCGTGATTTCTGATCCGTGAAAATCGTGTCCATCTGCGGCAAAAAAATTAAAACCATGCGCGGAAAATCGCATGGCCAAGCCTCGCTTCCTTCGGCGGCATTACCCGCATCAGGTTCAAGGGGTTCGATCGACGTTTGGCGCCGATCATCTCAGCCAGGCGGCTCCCCCGCACTCAATTCTCAGTGAGAATAAGACTCGCCTCGGCGAAGTCAACACGCGCGACTTGGGAAGTCGCGCAGTAGGCGAGATGTAGCGGTGCTTGTGACAAGCACCGAAACCAACGCGAACAGGCGCTCGCCGCGGCGAGCGCCTCTACAACTCCCAACGTCGCACAGCGCCGTGGCTACAGAAGATGTCGATCAAACGATAGCGCCGGTTATTGCGCACCCGGTTTCGCTCCCTCTTCCTGTTTCATGTTCGTGTGAAAGATCGCCTGCCATTCTCCCTTCTGTTTCTTCCAGACTGAGGCGGCATTGTAGGTACCCGATTGATCTTTCCCGTCGTATGTGCCTTCGACCGCGACCTTGTAGGTGGCGACCACTGTGTCCGATCCGTCGGACGTGACTTTGTAATCGCTGATTGCAAACGATTTCATGTCCCACTTCTGCATGTCCGCCAATTCTTTTTGCATGTCGGACATGCCTTCAGCATAGACAGCCACCAACTTTGCGGAAACGACTTTCTTGAAATCGTCCGGCTTTTTGTCCTTAAACGCCTGCCAGGCCGCTTTCTCTTTCTCCATCATCGCGTCCTCATTTGTCGCGGCGGTCGAAATGGCGACCGTCGCAAGCAACGCGACCATCGTGGAGGTAATCATTCTTCTCATCATATCCTTTCGTTGAGGTTAATTGGTTAAAATCACCCTGCTGCGTTCGAGCAGACGGTCAAGGAGAATTCAGAAGGATCCGTATGCGAAGAGCTTTGGTGCAGCCTGGCGTTTCACAGAAATGCGCGCAAGAGCGGGCGACATAGCCCCGCCATGGCTAGACGCGGTCTTCGCCTTATGGAACGATGACGGCGGATTCGAGTAACGAGGTCGGTCGAGGAGTTGAGGCAGGCGTCGGCGAAGGAAACGCAGATTCGCCGAGCAACTCGACCAAGCTTGAATCCATTTCCTGGACAACGCGTTCAGCAGGATCAACGGATTCAACGGGCAGTGATGCGCCTTGCCGCCGATAATCAGCGACAAGCATCGGCGGCTGCTTTTTCACCGCCAGCGCCCGATAATTTTCAATCCCGATGCTAATCGCCTGAGCGAGTTTCCCGCGCCAATCTTTCTTCGAAATCAGCCGGCTTTCGCCACGCTCAGTCAGGAACCCTCCTTCGACCAGAACAGCCGGAACTTTCGTCTGGCGCAGCACGGCGAATCGCGCCCGCTTAATTCCGCGGTCGAACTCAGGGATATGTCCGAGCAGAGAATGATAGATGCAAGCCGACAACGCCATGCTCTGGGCATCCACCAGGCTACCGGCTTGCACGCTGGCAGAACTGGAAGTCACCCAGTTGTCGGACGTCGATGGCGCTCCGCGCGGTGTAAATGAAAAAATTTCGAAGCCGGTCGCGCTCGGATCGCGATCAGTCGCGTTGAAGTGAATGCTGACGAAAATCGAATCGCGCGCGGCGTTGGCAATCCGGGCGCGAACTTCCAACGGGACAAAGTAATCGCCTTCGCGAGTCATAATCACTCGGAAACCCTTCGCCTGCAAAAGCGGGCGCAACTGCCGCGCCACGTCCAACGCAAAATTCTTTTCGGAGCCATAACGACAGATCGCGCCCTTATCGTAGCCGCCGTGCCCGGGGTCCAGAACCACCGTTCGTATTTTACCCGCGTTTGCAACGCGGTGTGGACGCACTAACGGCTCGATCGTCTTGGCCACATCTGTGCGCGAGACCAAAAATTTTCCATTGTGCTCGATCACAGAAAAACACAACCAGCTGCGCGCCCCGTTGATGATGACCTCGCGGCTGCCGCTGATAAATTCGAGCGGATTCTTCACCGTCTCGAGTTTGATTTGCGCTCCGGAAGGCGCGACTCCGGCCGGCAATCCGTAAAACTTCGATAAATTGTCAACCGTCAGGTAATCGCGACCATTAACTTTGATCAGCTGCCAATCGTCTGCGGCAAAACTGGAATGCAAAATGATGAAAACGCTCAAGAATGCGGGGGGAAACAGACGTTTCAGCATATGATCATCACCCGGCTACGGTACCGAAAAGGCTATTGGTCTCAAGTCGTCCCGGGGCCAAGCCGATGGCTGTGAACTTTCATGTAGAATTAATTGACTCGGAGTTTTTTTTCGCTAAAGGCCGGAAATGTTCTCGTCTCTTCGACGCACTACTGACGGTTGGATCGCATTTGTTCTGTGCGGTGTCGCGGTAGGATTTGCAATCCCAGCTCACGCTGCTCAAACGCTGCCGAAATGCTGCGTTTGGCGGGTGACCAACGCAAAAGCGCCATTCTATTTAGTCGGCTCCGTCCATACACTCAGTGAAAATGATTATCCGCTGCCTGTTCCTTACGAGATCGCACTAAAGGAGGCAAAACGGTTCCTCTTCGAATTTGATCCGACCCGACAGGCAGAATTCGAAGAGAAATTGAATGCAGCCGCCAAGTACCGTCCGGGGGAAGACATCAGCTCGAAGATTGCTCCGGAACTCTTCGCCTGGCTCCAGGAAAATATTTCGACCGTCAATAGCGATCGACGTCGCGGAAAGAAATCCCGGGCTGCCGGTTTTGATGCCGGACTTGGCTACAAACCGTGGTGGATCGCCCAGCATCTCGTTGACAAGAGTGCGTACAGCAATGTCTCTCCTTCTCCTGGTTTAGATGACCATTTCCTCGTCCGCGCCCAAAGAATGGGAAAAGAGATAGGCGGTCTCGAATCGGTGGATGAGCATGTGGCTGTTCTCGGCGGATTGTCAGATCGCGATGGCGAAATCATTCTGTGTGATGCCCTGACTCCGCAGAAGGATGGCGCGGCCCAACTAGGCAGCATGCAGCAGGCATGGCGAAGAGGCGACACCGCTACGCTCTGGGTTCGCGACGGGCGTTTCCGCAAGGAAGCGCCCTGGATTGCCGCGCGCTTTGTTGATGACCGAAACCGCAAATGGGTGCCGCGGATCGAGGCAGAACTGAAAACCGGCAGACCAACTGCGATTGTAGCTGGTGCGCTGCACTTTTCCGGCCCGAATAGCATTGTAAGATTGCTGGAAAAGCGCGGCTACAAGATCGAGCAATTGTAACGGCGGTTTGCCGGCGCTATCGCGAAGAAAAAGCACTCGCTGCGAGTGCTACTTCAACGGAACTGCGTCTAGGAGGTCTAATCCGGATTAGACAACTCCAAGCCTACATTCTTTCCAAACAATGAGATCATTTGTCCCTATCCTCGTCGCGGTCTTTAGCGCGTGCAGTTTGAGCGCACAAACTGAATCGCCAAAGTCAAAACCTTTCGGCAGCAGAACGGCAGCGCCAAACACTCAAAAACCCCCGCCTCCTCTCACGATCGCTTCTCCTCAGTCCACGAATCAATCAGTAAAACCGCAGACCGAAAAAAATCCGCCGCCACTGGACGCGAGCAACAGAGATACATCGACGAAGCCACAGGGTGACTTTTTCATGTACGCCAATGGCGGCTGGATCAAGCGGACTCAGATTCCGCCGGAATATTCGCGCTGGGGCAGCTTCAATCAGTTGATCGAGAACAACAACGATGCGCTGCATGACATAGCGGAAAAGGCGGAAAGCACGCATGTCGATCCGCGCCTCGCGCCGGAAACAGAGAAGGTAAGCAATTACTACGTGAGCGGCATGGACGAGAAAACGATTGAGGCAATGCGCACGAAGCCGCTGGATGATGAGTTTAAGAGGATTGAAACAATCAAGGATCGCAATGATTTGCTCAAAGAGATCGCGCACCTCCACAGCATCGGTGTCGGTGTGCTTTTCGGTTTTGGTTCCGGCCAGGACGACAAAGACAGCACTCACGAGATTGCGCAGGCGGTGCAGGGTGGGCTTGGAATGCCGGACCGCGATTACTACACAAAGACCGACGAGGCATCGAAAAAGCTGCGGGACCAATACGTCGGGCATGTCGCAAAAATGCTGACGCTCCTTGGTGAACCTGCCGAAACCGCCACCGAACAGGCCAAAAAGATTCTCGCGCTCGAGACGAAGCTCGCCGAAGCCTCCCGGACACGAGTCGAACTGCGCGATCCACAAAAAAATTACAATAAAATGTCGGTGCGCCAGCTCCAGGAGCTGACGCCTGATTGGAATTGGAGCGATTACTTCAACGTCATCAACTTGCTGGAGCCCGGCAGCATTAACGTGCGCCAGCCCGAATTTTTCAAAACTGTCGACGAGGTGTTCAAGAGCCCACCGCTGGACGATTGGAAAGCATATTTACGCTGGCATCTCGTCAATGCGGCTGCGCAGGAGCTCTCCAAGGATTTTGTTGATGAAGACTTTAACTTCAGGGAGCGGGTCCTTCGCGGCACTGAAAAAATCAAACCGCGCTGGAAACGCGTGATCGCTTCCACCGATGACGCAATCGGTGAGGCACTCGGCAAATTGTACGTTGCGTTCTATTTTCCGCCAGAGGCCAAGGCGCGCGCGCTCGAACTGGTGAACAATTTGAAAGAGGCGCTCGCCGACCGAATCAAAACGCTGGACTGGATGGACGAGCCGACCAAGCAGGAGGCGCTTAAGAAACTGGCCGCGATGGGAGTGAAAATCGGTTATCCGGATAAATGGCTGGATTATTCCTTATTACCGGTCGACCGCGGACCATTCGTTTTGAATGCGATACGCGCGGCAAAATTCGAAACAACTCGCGACTTGAACAAGATCGGCAAACTGGTCGATCCCACGGAATGGGGCATGACGCCACCGACCGTCAACGCGTATTACAATCCGAACAGGAACGAAATCGTGTTTCCCGCGGGAATTTTGCAGCCGCCATTTTTCTACGCTAATGCGGACGACGCTGTCAATTACGGCGGAATCGGCGCGGTTATTGGACACGAAATGACGCATGGGTTCGACGATCAGGGCCGCCAATTCGATGCGGCCGGGAACTTGCGCGATTGGTGGACACCAGAATCTGCCGCGAAATTCAAAGAGCGTTCACAAGCGATCGTGAAGCAATACAACGAATACGAACCATTGGCCGGTTTGCATGTCAATGGCGAGCTGACTCAGGGCGAAAACATCGCCGATCTGGGCGGCGTGAAACTCGCCTACGCCGCGCTCCAGAAAGCGCTCGATAACCATCCGGAGGAGCGCGACAAAAAGATCGACGGCTTAACGCCCGAGCAACGTTTCTTTTTGTCGTTCGCGACGATTTGGAAATCCAAACAGCGCGATGAAGATTTGAAATTACGGCTCAACACCGATCCGCATTCGCCCGCCCGCTATCGTGTGGACGGCCCACTCTCGAATCTGACTGAGTTCCAAAAGGCGTTTAATCTACCCGACAATTGCCCGATGGTTCGGCCGCCGGATAAACGCGTGAACATTTGGTGAGAAGTGAGACGTGAGAAGTAGGCAGTGAGATTTTACCAGTTCTCACCAATCACTTCTCACTCCTTGGCCACCTTCCCGCCCCAGGAAAGAATCTTCGCCTTCGCGCCGGCTGCTTCGGCTTCCTTAATGTTGCCCGCGCGATTGTAAAAGAGGGAGAGGCTTGTCCAGCCAATTTGGTCGTTAGGCCGTAATTCCACTGCTCTTTTTCCTGCTTCGATTGCCTCTGGAAAACGCCCGAGCTTCATCAGGGACATGCCAAGGGCATGCCAGCCATCGAAAAAATCCGGAGCGATCTGGACGCAACGCCGGTATTTCTCCACCGCGCTTTCCAAATCGCCGACGGCGAGATCACCATTGGCGTCGTCAAAGATTTCGTCGAGGATTTCCACGCGCGAAGTCTACCCTTTGGCAAATTGCACGCCGGCCGCTTGCTGCCGCTCCCGCAGCCATTCGTAAAAGACAAATCGTTGTTTGTTGTTCAAGAGCCGTTTTTCAAACGCCGCTTTCTTCTCGCTATTTGTTGCGTCCGCGGAGGGCTCCCGCTTTTCCAACACAGCGATGAGTCCACCGTCCCCCGTCGGCAAAAAGTCAGTAAGCTCACCTGGATTCAGGTATGCCACAGCATTCTTGATTGTGACCATCTCGGGCGACTCCTCCTTTGGCTTTTTGTTCTCGCCTTCCGTTGCTTCCTCGAGCACTGAGAAAGGCGGAAGCTTCTCCACTTTTACTCTCGCTTGTTGAGCTATAGCTTCGAGGGCCTGGCCGGATTTCGTTGCCTCGCGTAGTTGCTGAGCAATCTCGGCCCCTTTTGTTGACATCAGCTCACGAACTCGAGAGCGCTTCATCGCCTCCACAATCTTCGGTTTCGCCTCTTCTATAGTGAGAGGACGCGCCTCCACGATCCCTGCGAGATGCAAAATATAAAATCCATCCGTCACCTGGATTGGATCGCTGTTTGGCTCTTTCATCGATAGTTTAAAGGCCGCGGCGCTAAGTTGCGGGTCGAGATTCAACTGCGGATCCGGCGTCGTCGCGGTAAACTCGCCGGTTGTTCGCACCGCCACGTGAGACTTCTCAGCCACTTGTTTGAAATCCGCGTCTTTTTCCAATAGCGCTTGGGTTAGATCGGTTGCGCGGTCGGAAAGTTCCTGCAAAACGTCGATGCGCTCTTTTCCAGTTAACTTCTTTTGGTCGTCAGTTAGCGTCATGCTGACAAAATCGACCTTGCGTTTTTCCTCGCTTTTGAGCTCAGCCTTGTGTGTTTCGTAATACTTCTGCAGGTCTTCATCACTGATTGTGATGTCTTTGGTAAAGTCGTCCGGACGCAGCCGAATCAGGCTTACATATAACTTGTCGTAGGCCCGTTGGTAATCTGCGTTGATCTCCGCTTCCGGGATGGAGACTCCTGTCCCAAGCAGCTCCTTAATTTGATTTAAGTAGAGCTCGTCGCGAACCAGTTGCTCGATGTGCTCCTCGGCAAGGCCATTGGGCGCGAGCGCATTCTGCACGAAATCGCTGAACTTGTGAAGGTCGAAGCCCGATTCGCCTTGGAATACCCGGAGCGCGCGTACAACGTCGGCGACCTCCGAGGAGCCTGGTCGAATGCCGAGCCGGGCCGCTTCATGACGCAGGACCAATAAGTTCAGTATGAACTGGACATAAACCTGGTTCGGGTCTTGCACACCCGGAGCCAAATTCTGCACGAAATCCGACATGCCAAGGGCCTGCGCAAGGTTGAACAAGCGCGCCATTTGCTGGGCTTCCAACGTCGAAACGTTGCGATCGTAAATGCGAACGAATTGATCCGAGCGCATCGCGCCGTAATCCGGCCGTTGTACGAAATAGAAGATGAAAGGGATCGCGAGAATGGCGATGACGACCATCAACCAGTGACGATGCTTGCGCAGTAACTTCATCATAAGCCGAATGTCCTTTTAACCCGCAGAATTTAGGGAGCATTCAGAGCACGCCAAATAGTTTCTGGATGCGACCGGCCACATGACCGGAAGAATACGGCTTCTAACAAAAACTATGCGGCGACCTCGGTCACCGTTTTCTGAATAAGTTTCCAGGCGTTGCGCAAGTGTTGCTCAGTCGTGAGAACATTTCCCAGGCCGATGCGCATGACGGTTCGGCCGCGCAATCTTGTCTGCGTGAGATAAGCCCGCCCGGAAGCATTGATGCGCTCCACGATCTCGCTGTTCAGCCTATCCGTCTCTTTTTCTGGTGCACTGATACATCGAAAGCAAACAACCGGCATCACCACCGGCGCCGCCACCTCAAAGCGATTGTCGGTCCTGATCCAGTTGGCCAGAAGATTTGCCAGACGCAGGTGCTCGCGAATGCGCGCCGCCATTCCAGCGCAGCCAAACGCGCGAAAAACCATCCAGGCTTTCAGTGCCCGGAATCTTCGGCCCAGTTGGATGCCGTAGTCCATGTAGTTTTTCTCCGCCTCCACTGTGTCGCCGCGCAAATATTCTGGGACAAGTGTGAAGACCCGGCGCAACCGCTCGAGGTCGCGCACGTAGAGCACACTGAAATCCAGTGGCACAAAAAGCATTTTGTGCGGATTCACAACGAGCGAATCGGCCTTGCTCCAACCCGAGGTAACCCACTTTTGTTCGGGGAGAAGCGCCAGGCCCGCACCATAAGCGCCGTCAATGTGCAACCACATTTTATGTTCGCGGCAAATCTCCGCGATCTCGGAAACCGGATCGACGCTTGCGGTCGACGTTGTGCCCACCGTCGCGACTGTGGCGAGCGGCTTGAATTTCTTGTGCAGATCGCGCGCGATCATCTCGCTCAATGCTGATACGTCCATTCGGAAGTCGGCATCGCACCCAACGCGTTGCACATTTTTCTCGCCAAGCCCGAGCGCAATCGCCGCTTTCTCCGCCGAGCTGTGCGCTTGCTCGGAGGCATAAATCCGGAACGTCGGAAGATCAGCGCGGCCGGCTAACCCAAGTTTACGAGCCTCTGGCGCGGCTTCCTCCCGCGCCACCGCCAGCGCGTGCATTACGCCGACGGAAGCGGTATCGTAAACCACGCCGTCGAATTCCTTCGGTAACTGCATCCACTGCCGCAACCAATCGATCACGAGCGTCTCAAGTTCGGTCGCAGCCGGCGATGTGCGCCAGGTCATTGCATTGACATTGAGTGGCGCGGTGATGATTTCGCCAAGGATTCCGGGCGCAGTCGTTGTCCAACCGAAGTAGCCAAGAAACATCGGATGCCCCCAGTGCACCATGCCGGGAACGATCAGCCGCCGGATATCGGCAAAAATTCTGTCGAGAGATTCGCCATCCTCCGGAGCTTTTTTTGGCAGCGCGCCAATAATCGCCCCTGGCCTGGCATTTGGCGCGACCGGCAACGTTTCTATTTTTTCCCGATAATCGGCAATCCAATCCGCGAGTTCATGCAACTGTCTCCGGAATTCTTCCGGCGGAACATCACCAAGGGGTTGTCGATCTTTCATTCAAAAGCCAAACACTAGCATCCCGCTTAAGCGCGGTACCAGGCGTCAGTGTTAACAAGTGCTCAAAAAGCAAAGCCGAAACTGAAATGGAATGCGCCGGAGTCTTCATCGGCTCGCGGATCGGGATTGACGCCGTAATCGAGGCGGATCGGGCCGACGGGCAGTTTATAACGCAACCCTACGCCCACAGCATAGCGCATGTCGTCGAGACCTGGTTCTTCCGATGTCGGGAGCAGATTGCCCGCGTCCGTGAACAGCGCGCCCTGTAATTCGCCGAAAATTGGAAAGGTGTACTCGACATTAAAAACGGTGAAGAATTCACCTCCAATT
>Ga0137404_10003809_pt1 | contig 10059 bp, 10 predicted proteins | sample CZOMad2_1_16fung_FD_108285 | JGI IMG/M metagenome (GOLD analysis project Ga0137404, IMG submission 108285) | Vadose zone soil fungal communities from Angelo Coast Range Reserve, California, USA - CZOMad2_1_16fungal (Illumina Assembly) | ecosystem: Environmental > Terrestrial > Soil > Vadose... | reverse complement strand
CGCAAAAGCGCAAAGTAAAGCCGATTGTCATTTCGACCGAAGGGAGAAATCTTTCTTAGATCCTCGCATTTTCGTGCCGTTTTAGACTGCTCACTGAAAACTGTTCACTGCTTACTGGAGAACCGATGATCCGATTCGATTACCAAGAACCGACCACTCTCAAAAAAGCCTTTAGCTTGATGGAAAAATACGGCGACGACGCGCGGGTCATGGCCGGCGGAACAGCTTTGATCATCATGATGCGCCAGCGCTTGCTCACGCCCAAGGTCGTGATCAGTTTGGGGCGTATTCCAAAGTTCGATCGAATCACCTACAACAACAAAGACGGCCTGCGCATCGGCGCCGGCGCGCGTCATCGCGATATCGAGCTTTCCGCCGCCGTGCACAAGCACTATCCCCTGCTGCACGAAACTTTTCGCAAAGTTGCTCAGCCGCGCATCCGCAACATGGGCACGGTCGGCGGCAACCTTGCCGGCGGTGATCCCTTGACCGATCCGGGAGCCAGTTTATTTGCACTCGATGCGGAAGTGACGCTTACTAGCAGCAAGGGCCAACGAAGGCTGCGGTTGGACGAGTTTTTCATCGACTATTATCAAACCGCTTTGGAGCCGGGTGAATTGCTGACCGAGATCCATGTCCCGCTGCCACAGAGACCGGGTTGGTCACATATCAAATTCACGCCGCGCAGCATTGAAGATTTCGCGACCGTCGGCGTTGCGATTACCTTGAAAGCCAATAACGGCACCTGCGAGGATGTTCGGATAGGGCTCAATTCCGTCGCTTCGACGATCGTGCGCGCCAGAAAAGCCGAAGAAGTTCTGCGTGGAAAACCCATCACCGATACCGCTCTCCAGGAAATGGGCGAAGTCGCCGCGACGGAATGCGATCCCACGGACGATAACCGCGGCTCTGCGGAATATAAACTCGACCTGGTCAGAGTTCTGGTTCCGCGCGCAGCGAAAGAAGCGCTCGAACGCGCTACTTAATTCCACGGTTGTCATTCCAATCAAAACATCATCAGTGGGTGGTCGACCAGCAGGTTACAACTGCACGATGCGAAAACTTTCTTGAGATTTTGAGAATTCCCAAATACGCTCCCGCTCCGAATCTGTCCCTTGAACGTTTGAACGCTTGAACCGCCGTGAGGTCTAGAACGTCTTGAACGTAGCGAAGCGGTTGAACGTCTGGAACGATTGGAACGGACCGATCCCCGTGATGAACGAAGCACAGCGGTGAACCACCGGATCAACGCCTTAAGGCGATGCCTTGTATTCGTTCAATTCCATCGTTGCCGTAGAGCCTTCCGTATTTATCCGAATGATGTTTTTAACATCCGGGGCGTACCAAAATGTCCATTTTCCACATTCCGGTTCGTATGCGACGCTGATGGTCTTGCATTGGCACTCACATTCAAACGCACCGAAGGTTCCGGCTGTCACCACGATTTGCCGAAAGGTTGTCACCTGGCAATCGATTCGCGTAGGTGTGCGTGGTGCCTGGCTTGTCGGAGCGTTCCGTCCTCGCGGCAACGCTTCGCTGTCGTAGTTCCAGATTTTACCAATCCAGAGAGGAAAACCCACATTCGGCGCAATAGCGGTTGTTTTTGTTCTCGTCGAGTCTCCGCGCCGGTAAACCCAGTAGTCTCCTCGCTGTAGTACCGGCCGCTCCGCGATCGGCCCCCTGTAAGTTTCCGGCGGCCTATCGGGTAACATTGTCGGAGCGCAGCTAATTAGAAACCCGCACAGAGCCACGAGTGAAATAATATCCTCAGGTTACGAATCATACGGACAGGTATTTTTATTTGTGAAGGAATGTTCGTCACTAAACGCGACATTGTCAAGTTGTCTCTTGCCTCGACACGCTACTAGAAATGCATCCAGGTGGCGATGATCGTGATTCTGCTGAAAAACCCTAGGAATGCTTCGACTAGGCTCATGCTTCGGCAAGCTCGGTAGAACGGAAAATCTCCGATGATTTCCACCGGCCCTCCATTCGTTCCTTCGCAAGCTCAGGACTGGCTCTGAGACTCTCGAGGGATGACCGCTGGGTTTTTCAGCAGAATCGATTGTTATGTCAGACGCCGCAGTTATCCCTATTTATTTTCTCTCGCAACGTTGATATGCAGTCGAGTGCTTCGGCGTTTTACGATTTGCAAGCAAGAAACGCGACCGGGATATGCCACTGGCCGAACGCCAAATGTCAATCGGGCAGATGGGAAACTCAGACCCGGATCGTTCTCGCAAGCGCAATGGAAAAAAGCGCGCTGCAAATGCGACTCATCAACTACGTACCGTGCCAGCCGGCACCGGAGGCGGCGCTCGGTTTGCCTAATGGGTTTAAGCCGTCCGGCAGAATGCGAGGAACATAAGCCATGATTATCGATGTCCACGGCCACGTTTCAGCCCCAACCGAATTGTGGGCGTACAAGGCGAACTTACTTTCGGCCCGCGGCGCGCACGGGCGCGGCGGCGTCAATGTATCGGATGACGAGATCCGCGCGGCGGCGAATCGCAAAGAAAACTGGGCGAAAGGCCACCTGGATTACATGCGCGACCACGGCACGGACGTCCAGCTGATTTCGCCGCGGCCGTTTCAGTTGATGCAGTCGGAAAAGCCGACCAAGATCGTCCACTGGTTCACCGAGGAATGCAACAACATCATCCACCGACAGATGAAACTTTTCCCCGGCAAGTGGATCGGCGTTTGCGCCCTGCCGCAAACGGCGGGCGATCCGATTCAGAACGCGATCCCCGAGCTCGAGCGTTGCGTGAAGCAGCTGGGTTTTGTCGGTTGTCTTTTGAATCCTGACCCGTACGAAAACAGCGGCACGGAAGCGCCGCCGCTCGGCGACCGCTACTGGTATCCGCTCTATGAAAAGCTCTGCGAGCTCGACGTGCCGGCGCATATCCATGGCACGGGCTCGCGCTCGGAGCGCAGTCCCTATTCCGTGCACTTCATCAATGAAGAATCCATCGCGGTCTTCGGCCTCGTCAATTCAACCGTCTTCAACGATTTCCCCAATCTCAAGATCGTCGTCAGCCACGGCGGCGGCGCGATGCCTTACCAGCTGGGCCGTTTTGAAGCGCCGTCACTGCGGCGCGGCACCGGCGGACGATTTTCCGACGGCATGCGCAAACTCTATTACGATACCGTGCTGTATACCGAAGAGGCGTTGCGTCTGCTGATAAAAACCGCCGGGGTTGACCGCTGTTTATTCGGCACCGAGTGCCCGGGCATAGGATCATCCGTTGACCCGGCAACCGGCCGCTCCATGGACAACGTAAAAGCGATGATCGAGAACATCGAGTGGCTCAGCCCAGCGGATCGCAAAAAGATCTTCGAGGACAATGCCAGGACGGTGTTTAAACTGACCGTGTCTTAACACCACGCACCCAAGCAGAGATTGCGGCGTTCAGGGCCCAGGTTGGCCGCTAGCAGACCGAGCGCGTGGCCTTTGCAAGCGCCAACCAAGAGCCGCTACTTGACGGTCGAACGTCGTTCATCCGGGACAATCGGTTTGAGGAGGCTTCGCCATGAAAAAATGGTCGATGGCTATCGTCGTCTTGCTCGTCGTGACCATGGGAGTCGGCCTGGCAACAGCGCAAAAGCCCAGTGGCAAACCCATCGTCCGACTGGATCCGGCGCTCGATGCACTCGTGTCTCCCGACGCCAAGTTGGAACTGGTGAAAGGCGGCTTTGGATTTACCGAGGGAGCTCTCTGGGTTCACAAAGGTAAGAGCGGGTATTTGCTGTTTAGCGATATGCCCGCCAACGTGATCTACAAGTGGACGCCCGACGGCAAGATGTCCGTCTATCTGGACCACAGCGGCTATACCGGACAGGACATTTGGCGTGTGGGATTCATGCAGACGAATGGGAAGGATCGAAGTGACCCGCTGTTCGAGGAGTTTCCCATGATCGGGTCGAACGGGCTTGCGTTGGACCGACAAGACCGACTCATCATCGCGACATGGGCAGGCCGGTCGATCGATCGCATCGAAAAGAACGGTAAGCGCACCGTCCTCGCCGATCGCTACGAAGGAAAGCGCTTCGGCGGCACCAACGACGTCGTCGTGAAGAAAGACGGATCGATTTATTTCACTGACGGGTTTGGCGGCCTGCGCCTCAGGGAAAAGGATCCGAGAAAGGAGTTAGATCACGGCGGCGTTTACATGCTCAGGGACGGCAAGGTGAGCCTGGTCATCAACGATATCCCAAACACGAACGGGCTCGCCTTCTCACCGGACGAAAAGTATCTCTATGCCAATGGCAGCCGCGACAAGTTCGTCAAGCGTTATGAGGTCCAGCCAAACGGCACGCTCACGAACGGGATGATGTTCATCGACATCAGCAAAGACCCGATTCCAGGCATCACCGACGGCCTGAGAGTCGATAGCAAAGGGAATCTTTACGAAACGGCGGCCGGCGGCGTCTGGATTATTTCGCCGGAGGGCAAACATCTGGGCACGATTCCTACGCCGGAGCTTGCTGCCAATGTCGAATTCGGCGACGCCGACCGAAAGACTCTCTATATCGCGGCGCGGACGAGCATCTATAAAATTCGCGTGAACACGCCGGGTATTCGGTAGCGCTTCGGGCAAGATGAAGATCCCGGCTGCCAGGCATTCGTATGACTTAATCTTCCCGCCGCTTCGATGGCAGTGGCGGCAACACACAATCCATATTGCGGAGGTGGCAATAGCTCGCTCACCTGATCTTCGAGGGCACGCTGGACCGCTTTCCGAATGTGAAAATCTGCGCGGCCCACGGTGGCGGCTTCGTGCCGTTCTACGCCGCACGGATGGATCATGGCTGTGCCGTGTTTCCCGACCAATGCAAAGGTCCGACCCTGAAGAAACAAGCAAGCGAATATTTGAAGCAGCTCTATTTCGATTCGCTGGTCTTCACGTCCGAGGCACTCCGGCATCTGGTGAACGAACACGGAGCGAGCCAGATCATGATTGGAACGGATTACGCGGTTCCTTGGGTGAAGGGGCCCGTCGATCATATCCTCAAGACGCCCGGTTTGAGCGACGCCGAGCGCGTCGCGATCCTCGGCGGCAACGCTGCCAAGCTAATGAAGATTCCGACGTGAGCCACGGCGAGAATGTCTAACTGGTCGGAGGTGATCTGTGCAGGTCGCGATGGTTTTATCTTTTTTGCCTCTAAAATTCATCGTGCGCGTTGTTTCAGGGAGGCGTTCACTTCTACTAGCGATGTGTTTAGGTCTGCTGTTTTCTCAGGGCTGCGCAATGCTTCAACGTCCTCCCGCGTCCACCGAAACGACCGCACAGCCTGAGACTGCTAAACCGCCGATCAAACAAACTCCCGCTGAGCAAAGGAAATTGCCACAAACCGGCGAAGCTTCGTGGTATGGGGCGCAACATCAAGGAAAAAGGACGGCCAGCGGAGAGATTTTTGATCAAGGGCTGTTTACGGCCGCGCATCGGACCCTGCCCTTCGGTAGCAAAATAAAGGTTACGAATTTAGCCAATGGAAAATCGGTGGAAGTAAAGATTAACGATCGCGGACCCTTTGCAGAAGATCGTATCATCGATCTATCGCAGGCGGCGGCAAAAGCTCTAGAGATGTTGCAATCGGGCAAGACAACGGTCCGACTCGAGCTATCATCGGACTGACAAATACAGTTGACGCTATCAGTCGGAGAGTTAAAAGAGCGGAGTTACCGGAACATTTTCGCCCTCGGCGCCTCGCCAGTGAATCATCCGTACCTTTCAGAGAACGTTTTGACGTTTTGATAATTCTCAAAACGTGCAAGTCCCCGCGCCGAGTCTGTCCCTTGAACCTTTGAACGGACTTGTTCTTAGTTTAACTTGAACCTAGCGCAGCGATTGAACGGCTGGAACGATTGGAACGGGCCGCCGTATAACGATGGAGAAGAGTGACCCTGTCGCTTCGACGCGTCAGGTCTGAGGAATAGCCCAGCGCACTTTCCCTGCGGCGATCTCGCGAAGCGCAATAACAATATCTCGGTTCTTCGATTCTACGAGCGGCTTGGCACCTTTTAAGAGTTGCTTTGCTCGTATTGATGCGAGCAATACGAGATCAAAACGACTCGAAACTTTATCCAAACAATCTTCAACGGTTATTCTTGCCATAGCTAATCACTGTAGGCCCCCGGATCGTAGAACACAAGGACAATTTCTCCAGTTTTGCAGTTTTCACCTCCGCGTCCGCCGCCAGTCTCCATAATCGTCAGCGATCCCACGGAGTTAGTCGAAACGACCCAACGAGGGAGTGTTTCATTTATTTTTCGTCTCCGCCAACCGCCCCAGCGCAATGGACTTCCAAGTGTAAAGTCTTGCCACTCCAGAGAACGTTTTGACGTTTTGATCATTACCAAAACGTGCAAGTCCCCTCCAAGTTGTAATTGACTATAGTGGCTTGAACAAAGCGTAGCGATTGAACGTTTGGAACGACTGGAACGTTTGGAACGGGCCGCAGTATTAAATAGCGGTGGAACGGTTTGAACCGTTAGTCTTGACTATTGCCTCGCGCCTAAGCCTTGTGCGATTAACCTTCATCCATGTAGTCTCTGCCGAATCGGAACTGCTCAAACCGTTTTTGTGCCTGAATCTGCTCTGTACTGGACGGTCCGTCGCACGGACCATAGTAATCGATGTAGTCACCCGTACCCATTACCGTTGGCCTTGCGGGATCCGTGGGACCAACAGGTTGCAGTTTCTTGTGACAGTAGCCGCTAGCGGTTTCTTGCTTGTCAACAGTGGCCACATTGTAAGTGCCGGTAGCACAGCCAACCAAAGAAACCAAAAAGAGAACCAGTGCGCTCGTTAGACCGAAACGGTTCATAGAAATCTCCTTTTGATCACGGCGTCATTATCTGAACCACTATCAACCCTTTGGCAGAGCTTATCAAGGGAGGACATCGGGGGCAGAGAAGTATTACTAGCTTTGCTGATCGCCACCAATAAAAAGCCCTCAACCCCTTCGTGATCTCGTCTCCCGCGGCTTAGTTACGGCAGGCTTAGCCGAGGCGTCGAGGTAGCTTCAAGCAGACGTAAAATCGAACGGTAACGGGAAGTTTCTACTTTCCGGATCGAGTCTTTTCTGTGCAAATTTCACCGCCCCGCGTCCTCGGCGCCTCGGCGGTGAATCATCCGTACCTTTCCGAGAACATTTTGACGTTTCGATATTCTCAAAACGTGCAAAGTTTCTCCTCCAGATTTAATGTCTATAACGACTTGAACGGAGCGCAGCGATTGAACGTTTGGACCTATTGAACGGGCCACAGCAGTCAATGAGCGCTTTCGACACCTCCCATTGGAAGAAATTAACTAACTTTTAAACATAACGCCAAATCTCGAGCCGGCTGATTTGCTATCGATGATAAAAAGTTTATTCTGGATTTGTCGCGCTGCGATTTTTTTTCACCTCTGAGACTAACGCATAGACAGAACACGAGCTATCAGGTGCCGACGGTTCGTTAAACCCGATCCTGCGAAGACCACCGATCGCTGAACGCAACTTGCCATGTTACAAGAGACCATCACCTTGATCTCCGCGACCGCCGGACTTGTCGCTGCCGCTGGAGGTGTTTGGGCCGCTCGTGCTGCCCATCGATCGGCCGTTACGGCACACGAGGCAGCCAGACATGCGGAAAATGTCGATCGTCGTGGACTGCTGAGAGATCTAACGACAACCGCTCACCGTGTTGTTGCGGAATCATTACAGATAGGTTCGCTCGTCGAAGAATTGAAGACCGAGTATCGCATGCTCCATACTTCCGCCGGGCAATCGGGAAGTTCGAGAGAGAAGCTGCTGATCCAACGGGCCGAAGTTAAGCAGAAGGAAGTATGTCCGTTGCAGGAGGAAGCACGAAAACTGATTGAAGAGCGAGCGCAACTTCGCAATGCTTCCGAAGAGGATTTGACGCAATCACTGAGCAAGTTCGACGGCTATCTCGTTCAGGTACTCCGGATAAAAGATAGTCTTGAAAGGGAAGTCGTCGCAACGGCACGTGATAACCGAATCCACCGTGAACGCCGCATCAAAGCTCTCCACCAGCACCGGTAGGGCAATCGAGATGCGAAGCCATGTTACTCAGCTCGCTCAGCTGTTTGAGTCTCCGACTTACCGTCGCAGGCGGCACACGGAAGGCGTCACCCACTCAAACGGGCGTCGAGCACGTTGTGAATCTGAGCAATCAAAAGGAGCCGCACGGGTCGACGTTCACCGGGATCCGCGATGGTTAGTCCAGAGCGGTTTTTTCGCGGCCAAAATGTGTCGCAACCATGAAACACGAACGCTTCCATTATTCGCGTGCATGGGACATCGCGCGGAATTTCCGATCATCGTTTGTCACCTCTGGTCATTCGAGCGGCAACCGATCATCGGCATTCGCATTGCTAAACCAACGATCATGAAGTTCTTTTGTAAACATTGTGATCAGATAGTCATCGGCAAGCCCTATCGGGTAGTCAGCGAAGACAATGGCGTTATTTTGCTGAATATGACGGTTTGTGATTCGTGTCACAAACAAGCGAGAGCTCTTGGTTTACATTCCGAAGCCATCCAGAGCGATCAGTATCGTCGCGCAAAAATCGCTTTTCTTTCGTTTCCCCGGGCTCTGAGATAGTCGAAGCACGCGGCACCTTTTTTCAATAGTCGCTCGGTTTGTGACATCGAGGTGATCCGCTGTCTGAATGAGACCGCCTCTCACCTACCCAAGCTCAAATTCCGGGCTCTGGATGTCACCGCCCCACATATCGATGGGACTCCCCACTGGATACTCGATCGGCTGATGCGCATCATCGAGACGGCGCTGGCCCCAGCCGAATTCGACGGCAAATCCGCCGGGTGTTTGCACGTAAACGTGGACGGTCTGACAGTTGATGTGGCGGCCGGGGCCCATACCAATGGGCGCCTTGCGTATGCGCAGGAAATGATACGAGGGCATGACGTCATCGAGCGACTCCACTTCGAACATGATATGTTGCAGCCGGGGAGATTTGCCTGGCATGCATGGCGCGAAAGCCATGCTGTGGTGACGCTCGTTGCAGCGCAAGAAGCACAAACGAATGTGGTCGTCGATGTTGATCCAATCACTCAGGCGAAAGCCCAACACGCCGGTGTAGAAACCATGCGAGCGCTGGGTGTCTGCTACCGTGAGCCAGCACGTGGCCTAAGCGCAGGACACTCAGATCACGGGTATAGCGCACCGGATCTTTGTCGACCTCGAAGCCATACGATAAAGCAAGAGCGTGTCCGTCGGGATCGTTGAATTCAATGAAATCGGTCACGCGTCGTTCGGCACGCTCTTTCGGGCTGCTGCGGCGCCAATCGATGCCTTCGGCCGTGAGCTTGGTCTCCCACTCTGCAAGCTGTTGATGGCCGCCGACATCCAAACCGATGTACTGCAGAGCTGGTTGTGGAGCCGTATAGGCCGCGATGCGATGGGAATACTGATCCGGCCGCAGGTAGGTAACTCTCCCGTCCGGCGATTGGCTGGCGGTAAATCCCAGCAGATTACGCGCAAAATTTTCGAATCTTTCGCGATCCGGCACACCGACGCCCACTTGCATGATATCTTGAATTGCCGTCACGGTAGACCTTCTTTCGTGTTTGTCATTCGATCCCTTACGAGCAACGGGAAAGCTATCCTGCGACGACAGTACTGTCAAGAATTTTTAAGAAGCAGGTAAGTGAAGGCCCTCGACAGTAAATCATCCGTGGCTTTCAGAGAACATTTTGACGTTTTGATAATTTTCAAAATGTGCAAATCCCTCCAAGTTGTAATTGTCTGCAATGACTTGAACAGAGCGTAGCGATTGAATGACTGGAACGATTGGAACGGGCCGATCCCCGTGATCTCGTCCTCGTGGAATTCCCGGCACAAATGGCTTCTAGCACGCGCGCCGCCGCCCTTTCAGTGAAAAGTAGCCTGCCTTTCTTCTCCCCCCTTTTAAGTTATAAGAATTGCTTTGCGGTCATTGCCGCACGACATGACGTGGTAAAGTGCGCCGTCGTATTCGATTCGTAAGGTTCGTGCCTGGCGCGCAACCGTATTGGAAATCAGTT
>Ga0137404_10003804_pt1 | contig 10062 bp, 7 predicted proteins | sample CZOMad2_1_16fung_FD_108285 | JGI IMG/M metagenome (GOLD analysis project Ga0137404, IMG submission 108285) | Vadose zone soil fungal communities from Angelo Coast Range Reserve, California, USA - CZOMad2_1_16fungal (Illumina Assembly) | ecosystem: Environmental > Terrestrial > Soil > Vadose zone... | reverse complement strand
TCCGAGACGGACCCATGATCGAAGAGCAATTTCTTAAGCCGTTCGCGGTCCGCCGGGTTTGCGTAAAGGGCCCCCGTATCGCTTTTCACCAGCTCTTCGCGTGTGGAATAGCCAGCAATGCGCAAGAAAGCGTCATTGAAGTCCAGAAAGTGTCCTTGCGGAGTGGTGATGAACACGCCTTCCTGAACGTTCGAAACAAGTGTGCGGTATTTTTCTTCCGCCCGTTTGCGATCCGAAATGTCCTTCAAGACGTGCACGGTGCCCATCTGGCGGCCGGCAGGATCTGCGAACACCGAGTTCGACGCCAGGAAATAGCCGGGCAGCCAGGGATCGGGATCGTCTCCTTCACCCGCAACGCCCTCGCAATAGGGACATTGTTCGTACTCCGCGTTCTTCTGCGGAAATAATTCCAACACGGAACGGCCAACCCACGATTTGTTCTCGCGTCCGGCGAGATGGAGCATACGCTGGTTGATGCGCAGCATACGGCCTTCCCTGTCGTGAACGAAGATCGGGTCGCCGATGGAGTCAAATGTATAAGCCCATTGCCGCTGCACCTTGTCGACCTGTTCAAAGAGCAGGACGTTCTGCACAGTGAGGCCCAGCAAGTTGGCGATATTCTTCAGGTAATCGACTTCGTCGTCCTGAAGTTTCGAATCGTGTCCGGATCCGACCGCGAAAATTCCCAGCGGCGCGTCCTTCCCTCGCAGAACCAGTGAAACAATTTCTTTCACGCCAGTGGCCAACATGCGATCGCGTTCCTGTTTGTCGGTTTCGTTGGCAACGTTCATCGTCGCGAATTCTTCTTTGAGAACTCTCTGCGCCCAGGACTCGCTCACCGGAATCTCTTTTTCCTTCGCAAGATATGCTTCATCGAAGCCCACTGCTGCGCGCACCACGAGTTTCGCCGAGCTTCCTTCTCCTTCGAGGAGCCGCACGATTCCGTGAGAGACGCCAAGACTGCCAACGACGTTAACGAGCACGAGATCCAAGACCTCGCGAACCGAAAGCGTCTGGGTGCTCGAAGCGGTAAGCAGACTCAGCCGGCGAAGCTTGTCATTCAATTCGTCGGTGCGAGCGCGAGCCCTTTCCAATACGAGCACCACCATGGCAATGCCTAGCGACACGGCGAGCAAATGGTCAAAGGCAAGCCGAAGAAGAAACAAGGGACTCTCCGACCACAGCGGGCGGTCAATACCGTGTAAACCGAGAAGTAAAAAAAGGCCTGCTAGCAACCGGGCACCGTGGCCCTTAGTGCCTCTTGTGGAGTTCCAAAGAAACCAACCCGCCGACAGACTTGTACAGGCAAGGATCGTCGAGGTAATCCAATGAATGTGTGCGGCGCCGACGACAAACCGCGACTCAATAAAATAGACCAGAACGACCAGCGCGAATGAGCCAGACCAAAGAAATGAATAGGCCGTTCGCGTCTTCCCGGCATAGCAAATCACTGCTCTCAGGAAGATAAAGTTCACGATGACGAGGAGTATCACGCGCACCAGTCGCAATTGGGGAACGGACATCGCTACCTGCGTCAATTCAAAGCCGGCCTTCAGCGTGAGTAGCGTCCAGCCGGTAACCCAAATGGCCAGAAATCGTGTCGGATGGTCTTTGCGCAGCAGTACAAACAGAACAAGCAGGATTAAAAAGGCGGTTGCTTCAAAGAAGGCAACGGCAGAAGGGCCCTGATTTTCGAGCACGGTGCGCCGCCTCCCAAGTAGAAAACGCAGTAGCCGGAGAACCGAGGCCATGAGGACCTTGAAAAGGCGCTTAAGCCACCGGTGTCTTGACTGGGGTCAAACTAACACGCTGTTTTCTTAATGAGCAACGGTACTCCGGGGTCCGTGTGACCTCTCGTATAATGGGAACGGGAGCCTAGCAAAGTGCAAACCGATACCATCGAAAACATTCTGGTCGTCGACGACGAAGAGGCCATTCGCGAAGTTGTCTCCACGATGCTGGAGTCGAAAGGCTATCGCTGCACCGCGGTTAGCAATGGCCGCGCCGCACAGGATCAGGTGAAACGTACCACCCCGGATTTGGTCTTGAGCGACATGATCATGCCGGAAATGGACGGCATCAAGTTGCTCGACTGGCTTCGCCAATATGATCCAGAAGTGCCTGTAATCATGGTCACGGCCATTCACGACATCTCGACGGCACTCGAGGCGATTCGACGTGGAGCATACGACTATATCCTCAAACCGTTTGAAAAGGACCAGCTCTATCTCGGCGTGAATCGCGCATTGCAGCATCGCCGGCTGGTGGCGGAGAACCGCAATTATCAGCGCACACTCGAACAGCAAGTGGAAGAGCGTACCGCTAGGCTTACTGTCGCGCTGGCGCAACTCGAACAGTCCTACGACGACACTCTCGAAGCGCTAGGCAGCGCATTGGACTTGAAGGACGCCGAAACCGAAGGCCACTGCCAGCGTGTGACGGCTTTTACCATTTCAATCGCCAGGACTGTCCCCGTGCCGAACGCATACCTTCCGGTATTGGCACGCGCGGCCTTTTTGCATGACATCGGCAAGATGGGCGTTCCGGATAATGTCTTGCTGAAACCCGGCCCCCTGGATGACGCCGAGAAGGCGATCATGCGCAGGCACTGCCAGATCGGCTATGACATGCTGATTCGCATACCGTTCTTGCGCGATGCGGCGGAAATCGTATTGGCCCACCAGGAGTTTTACGATGGGACAGGCTATCCACGTGGATTAAAGGGCGAACAGATCCCGCTTGGGGCCAGGATATTCTCGATTGCAGATAGTATGGACGCGATGATCAGTGACCGGCCCTACCGTAAGGCTCTGCCAATGTCGCACGCGCGCGAGGAAATCAAACGCTGCGCTGGGACCCAGTTTGATCCCAAGGTTGTCGAGGTATTTTTGTCGATTCCCGAAGAGCATTGGAAAGAACTCCGCGAAAATCTAGGGTCGCCCTTCCGTTTGGCCCACTTAAGAAACTTACAACCCTGAGATTTTTGCTTGCGCTGACGCACGCATCTGGCCCGCCGTTCCGCCTATCGTATACTGCCTTATCGTGCGATGACCATGACTTCGACGCGGCAAACCATGTCTGAATCGAAACCGATTCCACAAATGGATCTCGCGGCGCACTATACCGCGATTGGCGGTGAGATCCGCGAAGCAGTAACGCAAGTGCTCGCTTCCCAGCAATTTGTGCTTGGGAAAGAAGGCGCCGCTCTTGAACGCGAAATCGCGGGACTCTGTGGAGTGCAGCACGGCATTGGAGTCGCTTCCGGGACCGACGCTTTGATCCTCGCGCTTCGCGCCGCCGGAGTGGCTGCCGGAGACGAAGTAATCCTTCCTCCCTTCACGTTTGTCGCGACAGGCAGCGCGGTGAGCGCACTGGGTGCGAAGCCGGTCTTTGCAGACATCGACTCAGAGACGTTCAATGTGCATCCCGACGAAATCTCCAAACGAGTTACGCCTCGCACCCGCGCAATCCTCGTTGTTCATCTGTACGGTCTGGCGGCAGACATCGATCCAATTCGAAATGCGGCCACGCGTCACGGGATTCCTGTTATTGAAGACAACGCGCAGGCGATCGGAGCACGCTACAAGGGCAAACCGACCGGTGCTCTAGGCGATTTGGCCTGCGTCAGTTTTTATCCAACAAAGAACCTGGGCGCTTACGGCGACGCGGGAATGATCGTTACGAGCTCCGGAGAAATCGACGCAAGGCTCCGCACTCTCAGGAATCACGGCCAGGCTTCGCGTTACAGCAGCGTGGAGCCGGGCTGGAACAGCAGATTGGACGAAATTCAGGCCGCAATATTGCGGGTTAAGCTGCGTTACTTGGGGGATTGGGAGCGCGCTCGACGCACACATGCGGCTCACTACTCAAGACTATTGGCTTCGGTACGCGAGGTGAAAACACCCAAGACACCCGAAGGCTACGAACATGTATTTCATCAATATACGATTCGCGTTCCGCGCAGAAATGAGCTGCAGAAATACTTAAGCGATTGGATGATCGGCAACGCTGTCTACTATCCTGTTCCGCTCCACCTGCAACCGATTTACGCAAGCCTTGGGCATGGTCCAGGGTCGTTTCCCGAAGCCGAGCGCGCAGCCAACGAGGTCGTGTCGCTTCCGATGTTCCCTGAGTTGCAGGCAGAGCAGATCGAGCGTGTAGCTAAAGCTATCGCAGAGTTTTTCGCTGGCTAAATCGCGGACCCAGACCCGAGACCAACTATCTTGCGCGGCTGATTGCTTACTGTCCGAAGTAAAGCAGCGCAAACAAGAACAGCCACAATCCGTCCATAAAGTGCCAGTAATAGGAAGTAACTTCGGCGGCCGCGAATTGGCTGACGCGCGCCGTCTCGAATTTGCGCAATCCCACGTAGAGCAACGCGCAAATTCCGCCGACGAGGTGCGCGGCGTGAAGCGCAGTGAAAACGTAAAAAAAACTGCTGGCCAGCCGCGACGTCATGTAGACGCCCTGGGCCGCCAATTGCCGCCAGGCAATCACTTGCCCCACAACAAAAACCGTTCCAAGAAAAGTAGTCAGCGCCCACATCTGTTTGAATCCGCGCAGACTGTCCATCTGCAGTTTGCGCCGTGCCATCTCAAGCGTTCCGCTGCTCGCCAACAGCACCACGGTATTCACCCAAAGAATCCAGGGCATGTGGATACCTGCCCAGCTGTGAAGATTGTCCACGCGCAGAACGACGAATGCCGCGGTCAGCACCATGAAGAACATCAGAATGGAAAGCATCGCGAGAGCTATTGCGGTGGAATATTTCCTAGCACTCGACCCGCGAGGCTCCGGATTGCCTTCTCCGCCGCTGTTTCCGCCGTCACCGTTATCGTCGCCATCGTCATCTCGCGAAGGCGGCTTGCCACCACCGCTGCCGCGGATGTCTTCGATGATGAGTTCGATGTCGTCCAATACGGGTGTGCCCGGCATGAAACGGCCCTCACTTCTGCCTCAGCGAAATCTTGCCAAACTTTCGGGCGGGATGTGTTGCGGCAAAAAGTCTAAACCAGCCAGGGGCACGCCGTACAGATAGGCGCCACGGTATACCTCTGGAGGACGACTGCCAAAATCATCCAGAGGGATCGGCGTCGGCAAGAACCATTCCAGCGTCGCGGCGCGCCAGGGATTCCGTAGCTGCTTCTGCTCCTTACGCAGCAGGCTCCAGAAAAAATTGTATAGGAAAACCGATTGCGCCGCGATTGTCACAATTGCAGCCGCGGTAATAAACGAGCGCGCCGCACTTGGACTTTGCGCGCCAGAAACGGCAACGCCGCCATTTCGCGCTCGATCCAGGAGCCCGAGCCAATGCATAGGCATAAAGATGCAGTAAACCCCCGTGAAGGTTACCCAAAAATGGATTTTGCCCAATGTTTCATTCAGGTTCCGACCATATAGTTTCGGAAACCAAAAGAAAAGCGCGCCAAGAATGGCGAATGTGGCCGCAACACCCATCACCAGATGGAAATGTCCAGTGACGAAATCGTCCGTGATTGCGGCGGCCGCAACATCACGTCGCACCAGAAACAGGCCCGATAGGCCGCCTGAGAGAAACAGCGAAATGAACCCGATCGCAAAAAGCATTGCCGTCGTCAGGCGAATTTCTCCGGCCCAAAGCGTGCCCAACCAGCTGGCGAGCAGAACGGAAGCCGGAATCCCGAGCGACGACGCGAGCAGCGAAAACACCAGCGGCGAGTAGGGATTCAACGCGCTTGAAAACATGTGAAATCCCCAGATGCAGAAACCGAACACTCCGACTGCGCAGAGGGCCAGCACGGCGGTGCGCTCCGCCCAGACCGGCCTCCGGGAGAAAGTCGCGATGAGGTGCGACACGATGCCGAAACACGGCAACATCGCCACATAAACTTCAGCCTGCGCAAAAAACCAGAACCAGCGCTGCCAAACCGCCGAGAGCGAGTCACTCGAAGTCACGCGTGCCGCGAAAAACTGCGTTCCCAGGAACCAGTCCGAAAGCAGCAGCACGCATGCCGCGAGCAGAATTCCAAAAATCAGCAGGCTCAGAACCGCTGTCACGTACCACGCCCAGACGGTGAGAGGCAGACGCGTCAACGTCATGCCTTCGGTCCGAGCGTCAGTAACCGTGGCGCAGAAATTCACCGAAGACAGGATGGCTCCGACGGAAAAGCAAACAACGCTGAAGAGCCACAGGGCCATGCCAGTGCGTATGGGCAAGAAAAACGAGGCAGAGACACCGAGGAGTGCGGCGAGCGTCAGCCAAAATGACAGGCCGCTCAGGAACGGAAGCGCCATCTCGTTTGCGCCAATCTGCAGGGGCAAAAAGAAATAGCCAAAACCGAATTGCGGCGCAGCGGTGAGAACGAAGAAGACCATCAGTGACCCGTGAAGCAGCGTCAGCGCTACATATCGTTCGCTCATCAATCCAGCGCCGCTGTACGCAATCTGCACGCGCATGGCAACGGACAACACCATGCCCAGCACTACGCTGAATAGCGCCAGCCACAAATAGCGAAGGCCCACTTGTTTGTGTCCGCGGGAAATCAAAACGGAACCTTTAACTCCAGGCAGCCCTGAGTTCAGCCGCTTGAGTCTACATGAGATTTATCAGCAAGGCCTGCAGACCCCAGCCAAAGCGTAGCAACTGCAGTAAGGAAGGATGCCGCAAAAGGAGAAAAATTGGTGCGGTGGAAAGGATTCGAACCTTCACGGTATTGCTACCGCCAGCCCCTCAAGCTGGTGCGTCTGCCAGTTCCGCCACCACCGCATAAAACTCAATCGCTGCTTCTGTTTGCTGCTCAGTTCAGACTCGCCGCTTGAGGTAACGGCTGCCTTCTCCGGCTTCGATTGTCCTGCAAACTTGCGCAAAAGCAATCAAAACTGTGTGACTCATTTTCCCGCTTCGCGAAATTTCCGCTCGCGCTGCGATTACGGCTTCGGATTCTGTGAAGCCGGCGGCTGCCCCGCAGGAGGCGTACTCCCCGGGGTGGTCGCAGGAGCCTTCTCTGGACTCGGCGCAGGAGATTGCGGCGGTGCCGGTTTCGTAGCTGGCTTCGCTCGATCGTAAATGACCGAGCTCCCTTGCCCAGCCGAACGATCAGAACGCAACGCCAGGGCCATCGCGCAGACCATAAACATCACCGCGCACCAGGTCGTCGCCTGGGAAAGCACGGTTGCGGCGCCACGCGGACCAAAGGCCGTCTGGCTACCCGCACCACCGAACGCTCCGGCCAGGTCAGCCGCCTTGCCGCTCTGCAGCAACACTACGATGATCAGCACAAGGCAGTTCATTACGAAAAACGCGGGCAACACCCAGGAAAACCAGCGGTTATCGCCAAGCCGCCAGCCCATAACAATAATTCCAAACCCAATCAGGATCGCAACCGACCATTTCATCCAACCTGGCATTGCTTCAGCACCTCAAAATTCTTCAAAATTCTGACTTTTGCCGGACTACTTGCAGTTCACGATCGCCGCAAATGACTTCGCGTCCAGACTCGCTCCGCCCACAAGAGCACCGTCCAGTTCCTGCTGCGCCATCAACCCCTGAATGTTGTCAGGCTTGACGCTGCCGCCGTAGAGAATCCGTATGCTGGCGGCCAACTCGTCGGAAAACTGATCACTCGCACAGCGCCGCAAGAACCCGTGAGCCGCTGCGGCAATTTCGGGCGTAGCCGTACGGCCCGTCCCAATTGCCCAGACTGGCTCGTAGGCTAATAGAATACGGGAGAACTCATCGGGGGTCAACGCACCAGGTCCGCCGATAAATTGCTGAGAAAGCACCTCTTGGGTCCTTCCCTCCTCGCGCTCGGCAAGCATCTCTCCCACACAGACAATTGGGATCAGCCCGTCGGCAAGCGCGGCTCGTGTTTTCTGAGCAACGGATCCGTCCGTCTCGCCAAAGTATTGGCGCCTCTCTGAATGTCCAATGATCACGAATTGGCACCCTGCCTCGGCAAGCATTCCGGCTGAAACTTCACCTGTGAACGCGCCTTCATTCTGCCAGAAAAGATTCTGTCCGCTGATTGCAAGGTCGCTGCCCTTTACAGCTTCGACAGCCGCGGGAATTGATGTAAAGGGCGGCGCAACGACGATATCGCAGTGCGATGCGTCAGAAACGAGCGGCAACAACGCCGCAAAAAACGCTCGTGTATCCGCCTGCGTCTTATACATCTTCCAATTCCCTGCGATCACTCTGCGACGCCCTCCGCCGCTTATTGTGCCGCTCATCGGTTGGTCAGCGCCTCGACGCCAGGCAATTTGCGGCCGCCGAGAAACTCGAGCGACGCGCCGCCTCCAGTAGAAATGTGCGAAATTTTTCCGGCTACACCGGACTGGTGCACTGCAGCCACGGAGTCTCCTCCGCCGACGATTGATGTCGCGCCAGAATCCGTCGCGGCCGCCACCGCTTTCGCAATTTCAAGCGTGCCTTTGGCGAACGCCGGCATCTCGAACACCCCCATCGGCCCGTTCCAAACGATGGTTTTCGCCTTAGCAATTTCCGCGGCGTAAGCCTTGCTCGTCTTGGGACCAATATCCAGCCCCATTTGCTCCGCAGGCGTCGCAGCGACGTCACCTGTGGTCGCAGGAGCAACAGCTTTGAATTCTGGCGCTGTCACATGATCCGAAGGCAACAAAAATTTGAAGTTGCGGGCTTTTGCGTCGCCAAGAATTTTCTTCGCCAAATCGATCTTGTCATTCTCGACGAGCGACTTCCCGATCGTCAGACCTTGTGCCTTCAGAAATGTGTAAGCCATGCCTCCGCCGATCAGCATCGCATCGGCAATCTTCATCAGGTTTTCGACGACTTCAATCTTGTCGCTGACTTTCGCACCGCCGAGAATTGCCACAAACGGCCGCGAAGGATTGCTCACTGCCTTGCCCAGATACGCCAGTTCTTTTTCCATCAGCAATCCAGCCGCGGCTTGACGAACAAATTTTGTGATTCCGACCACGGAAGCATGCGCGCGGTGCGCGGAACCGAACGCATCGCAAACGAAGAGCCCGTCACAAAGTGCCGCAAGCTGCTTCGCAAATGCCTCGTCGTTTTTCTCTTCTTCGGGATGAAACCGCACATTCTCTAGGAGCAGCACTTCGCCGTCGCGCAACGCTTTACTTTGCGCTTCGACGCCTGGCCCGACGCAGTCCAGTCCGAATACCACGGGCCTGCCCAGCAGCTCTTCCAATTTTCTCGCAGCTGGGTGCAGCGAATATTTCGGATCGGGACCGCCTTTAGGCCTGCCGAGATGTGATGCCAGCACCAGCCGGCCACCTTTTTCGACGGCTAACTGTAGTGTCGGGAGCGTTTCGCGAATCCGTGTGTCGTCTGTCACCACGCCATCTTTCAACGGCACGTTGAAATCGACTCGCATGAAGACGCGCTTGCCGCGTAAATCCAGATCCTTGACTGTAAGTTTATTCATTTTGGTCCGATGAAGGTCGCGGCCGGCGGACTCGCCGAGTTCGTAAAATCTCGGCACGTCCGCCGCCGTCAATCACTCGCTTAGAATTTTGCCGCGATAAACTTGATCAAATCCCGGCAACGGCACGAATACCCCCACTCGTTGTCGTACCAGGCTAGTACCTTAACGCACTTGTCGCCGACCACTTTTGTGTACTCCGAATCTACAATCGACGAATTCGAGTTGCCTTTGAAGTCCGCGGAAACCAATTCCTCCTCGGTGTAACCGAGAATTCCCTTGAGCGGACCATTCGCCGCGGCCTTCAACGCCGCGTTCACCGATTCCTTCGACGCCGGCTTGTCCACAAACACTGTCAAGTCCACGACGCTCACATTCGGCGTAGGCACGCGCATCGCATAGCCGTCGAGCTTGCCTTTCAAATCCGGCAGCACCAGGTGCAGCGCTTTTGCCGCCCCAGTCGAGCTCGGAATCATGCTGATTGCCGCGGCGCGCGCGCGACGCAAGTCCTTGTGTGGCAAGTCGAGCAGCTTCTGATCGTTTGTGTAAGAGTGAATGGTAGTCATCGTGCCACTGTGAATCCCAAATGTCTCGTGCAATACCTTGGCGACCGGCGCAAGACAGTTGGTCGTGCACGAAGCGTTCGAAATCACGTTGTGCTTCG
>Ga0137404_10003800_pt1 | contig 10064 bp, 7 predicted proteins | sample CZOMad2_1_16fung_FD_108285 | JGI IMG/M metagenome (GOLD analysis project Ga0137404, IMG submission 108285) | Vadose zone soil fungal communities from Angelo Coast Range Reserve, California, USA - CZOMad2_1_16fungal (Illumina Assembly) | ecosystem: Environmental > Terrestrial > Soil > Vadose zone... | reverse complement strand
GTGCCGGATGCGCGCTACAAGAATAGTCTGGCCCTGCAAAGCTATTGGGACGAAGTGTTGGCACGCCCCCGCAGGCTGCCTGGCGTCACATCTGTGGCAGCGGTCTGGCCACTGCCCATGTCCGGCGACGATTTCAGCAGCAGCTTCCGCGTGGAGGGCCGAGGCGTGGCCGACAAGGAGGAAGCATCGGCCCAACTCCGAGCCGCAACGCCCGATTATTTCCGCACCATGTCGATTCCGTTGCGCCAGGGCCGCACCTTCACGGATGGCGACCGGCTCGGGTCCCTCCGCGTTCTGCTAATCAGCGAGCGGGCGGCGCGGATGTTTTTCCCGGTCGGAGATGCCATCGGGCAAAGAATTAAGTTCGGGGCGCGAGGTGGGTACGAGAAGAACGAAGGTGAGATCGTAGGAATCGTGGGTGACGTTCGAGACTTTGGAGTGGACGCCCCCACGTTGCCGACATTCTATGCGCCGCTGGCGCAGTCCGGATTAGATGGAGCCGCGGTGGTAATTCGCGCGCAACAGCTGTCTGGGTTGGGACAACCGGCGCGCGAATTGCTGCAAAAGATTGACCACGAGGCTCTGGTGGGAGAAGCCGTGCCGCTAGAACAACTGGTCTCCGGCTCGCTGGGGCAGCGGCGCTTTTACATGATGCTGCTCGGAGCGTTCGCAGCGCTGGCGCTGGTGTTGGCAGCGATTGGTTTGTAAGGTGTCGTTTCGTACTCGGCGTCGCAAAGAACGAAAGAAATCGGCATACGAATGGCACTGGGTGCAACGCGCAAGCAAGTGGTGTCTCTGATCATGGGACAAGGACTGCAAGTGGCCGCCGCGGGACTCGCCATGGGCCTGGTGCTGACGACGATTCTGAATCGCGCGATGAAGGACTTGCTGGTGGGAGTAAGCGCGACGGATCCGGCGACGTTGACAATCACGGCGGCAATGCTGCTAACCGTGGCCGCGCTCGCGTGCTATGTGCCGGCACGTCGCGCGACACGCGTGGATCCCACGGTAGCGCTGAGGTTTGAGTGAACCGAGTCAATCCGAGACTAGGCTTCTGCCGCAACTAAGCTACAGCCGTGCGAACTCGTGATCGCGGAGACTTGCCATTTTTCCATTTGGGCGCGTTGCGGCGCCAGCCACCCATGCGGATGGCGACGTCCATGCAAGCGGCCCGCAAGTCATTGGCGAGAACTGGATCGACCAGAGTGCGGGCGACGATCATGCCGCCGATGCACAGCGACGCTATGCCCTGGGCAGTGGCGCGGCGATTGCCGCCGTTGCGGGTAAGGCTGCGCTCCAGAACGCTGACCATGGCTTTGAAGACGGTCTCGAATGCGGCGCGGGCAGATTTACCGCTGCGCGCCACGTCGGTCGGCAGCGCCACCATGGGGCAGGAGTTTTCCACGTCTTCGAAATGCTGACGTGACAGGTAGGCGCGGATCACTTGCGGGCCGACGTCTCCCGAGGACAGATCGACGTGCACGCCTTCCCAGCAATTCTTCCATTCGGGGTCGGTGAAGAAGCAGCCCAGGACTTCGGCGTACAGGTCGCTTTTACTTCGGAAATGGCTGTAGAAGCCGCCGTGGGTGAGGCCGGCACTGGCCATGATCTGCTGGATAGAGACGTTGTCAAAGCCGTGGCGATTGAAGAGCTTGCGGGCGCTATCGATGATGGTCTTTTTTACGGCGACGCTGTGACCCTTGGCGTATGGCATTGGTCCTCCGGATTGGTCGGGGCCGAAGTATGCCTCGAAGAAGCTTTGGGCGCACGGAAAATATTATCTTGAACATATTTTGGGGCGATGTTCTTATGCCGCGACGGTTGGATGGACAGACCAGGGATTGAGGAGGAATGATGAGAAGCGACGGGAATAGAATGAGCTTGCCGGGCCAATTGGCTACGCGCCGGCAAATCATTACCAGTGCGGCGATGGTGTTCGGCGGCGCGGCCTTTGGCGCTACGAAAGCCGGGGCCGCCGATGAAGAGATTTCGCACACGGCGGAATCGATTCACCAGGAAGTGATTTTCAAAGCGAGCCGGAAGCGGGTCTACGAAGCACTGATCGACAGCAAGCAGTTCAACAGCGTGATGCTGCTCAGTGCGGCAATGAAGTCCGGCATGGCGCCGGGAATGAAGGCAACCGAGATCAGCCGTGAAGCTGGAGGCGCGTTGGCCAGTTTCGGAGGGTACATCACGGGACGGCAGATCGAACTTTTGCCGAACGAGCGAATCGTGCAGGCGTGGCGGACGGGCAGCTGGGATCCGGGCATCTACTCTATTGCGAAGTTCGAACTCGCGGAACAAGGCGCACAGACCAAACTGGTGTTCGATCACAGCGGCTTCCCGAAAGGTGAAGCGGAGCACCTGGCGGCCGGATGGAAGAGCAACTATTGGGAGCCGCTTGAGAAGTTTTTGGCTCAGGGTTAGGCACAGAGCAGGCGAAACAAATCCAGCCTTTTCAGAGAAACGAGAAAAGGCCGGATCGAACTTCGTTTGAGTGAGCTCAGTCGCCTCGGTTAGTGAGGCTTGGGCGGCTTCTGTTGCTGTTGCTGCGGACGCGGTTGCTGGCGCTGCTGGATCTTCTGCTGCTGTTGGGCGTGTTTTTGCTCCAACTGTTGCGTCTGCAGCTGGTGCTGCTGTTCCAGTTGCTGCTGCCTCGCGTCATTCGCCCTCTGTTGCGATTGCCGCTGATGTTCCTGGTCCTGCCTTTGCTGCAGCTTTTGGTGTTCCTGGTCCTGCTTCTGTTGCAGTTTTTGTTGTTGCTGCTGATATTTCTGGTCGAGCTTCGGGTCTCCGGTGTTCGGAGCTGCGGGTCGTTCATGCTGCGGAACGTCCTTGGGGTGGACAATATTGTTGGGGCGGTTGCCGCCGTTGTTCTCGGGACGGCCTGGATTGTTGACCGCTCCTCCCTCTCTGGCCGGCACTGCTCCGCTGCCGCGGAAGTCTCCCGGTCTTTGGGTGGCAGCCACCGGCGGCCTGCCGTGATTCTCTGAAACGTGCAGCTCGCGATTGGACCGTGCCGCTTGTCTATGCTCATTCTGAGCCGCTACGGGAGCAATATGCCTCTCGCGAGCGGCGGATTCTTCGCGTGCGTCCGCACGAGCGTTGATGCCGCCGCGCCCGCCGTTGAAGCTGACGCGAGTCTCGGTTCTTTCGTTCACTCGCGTCTCGTACACGTTGTGAATTACCGTGACATTGACGTTGGTGACGGCGCGGTTGTAGAAGAAATGTCCGCGATCCCAGCGTCCGCCTTCAAAGCCGTGGCCGAAGTAACCGAAGCCGTAGTTGATGCCGCCGTAGAAGCCGACTTCCGGGCCCCAATAGCCGGCGTTAAAGAAAAAGCCGTTGTCGCGCCAAGCCCAATAGCCTGGGGTCCATAGAAAACCCGGTTCCGGCGCGAGCACCCAGGTTCCGGGAACCCAGTAGTAATCCTCGTCGTACGCCCAATAGCCGGGAACCCAGATGTAATCTTCCCCGGGGCAAATGGGCTGCTCGTAGACTGGGAGTTCCGGAGGAGCGATCGTGACGGAGACGGCGATCTGTGCGCGGGATACCGGCGTCATGCCGAAAATCGCCGCGAATAAGGCCGCTAGCACCAAGACGTACAACAACGAACGCAATGGGAAAACGCTACGCATTTTTGCTCCTTCTGCCCATCATCCTTAGGCGCTCTGAACTTTTGCGAAGCTGCGTGGATGAAGGGCGGGATCCCCTGGAGGAAGAGTTGGTGAGCCTCCAGCCGTAATGAGGGCAGCTTACGGGATGCGGCGCGTTGCTCCCATCGGGGCATCCGTGTAGGCCCGGAGAGAGAAGGCTTGACGCGATTAGTTCCAGCCGAGCGCGATCAGGTGGGCAACACCGTGGGTTAGGACGGCGCACTCGAAACCGTAGCGCGCGTAGAGCCAGCCGGTGAGCGTGCCGAAGGAAAAGTTGGCGAAGATGATCAAGGCAGTCATCCAGGGACTGCCGATCGGGCCGGAATGAAAAATCAGAACGAAGAGTGCGCTGCTGAAAGGGATGGCCAGCCAGCGTTTGTGGAAAAGCAGGAGAAAGCCGCTCATGGCGAAGAGGTGCACGGCGATTTCGGTGACTATGGCGGCGAAGAAAACGGTGAGCAGGCGAATCGTTAGCGTGCCCGGGTTCAAAGGAATGGGGAGTAGGTGGACGATGCTAGCGATCAGAAGGCCGGCGGCGAGGCCTCCGAAAATCGCGGGAACCAGAATTTGGCGTAGCGCATCGTTAGGCGTTGACGCACCTTCCTCCCAAGCGCGAAGCAGCGGCATGGGCAGCTCGGTGCGGTCCGCGAGACGCAGTCCCGCCCAGGAACAAAACCCTGCTAGCACTGCAGAGCCGAAAAAGAACATGAGTGCTAGATGTCCAAGGGACGGAACCGCGGAGACGGCTCCTATACTCATCCCGGCGTGAATAAATGGCGCAAATAGCAGGCCACTGAGCGCGGAGAGCGTGGTCAAGAGGACCAGGCGGCGACGAATAGGCATGGCACGGGTGTGATTCGTGACTCAGTCCAGCTTCTTGCGCGCGAAATGAAAAAGTGACGCGGCGAGGAGCATGAACATAACCACGCCCAAGAGCGACTGTGCTGACGTCGGCATGGGTAGCTTGTCGTTGGGCGCGAGCGCGGGCCAATACTTGGGACCGAGGGCAAAAAGGGTGTCCGGCCAGGGAAGATGCAAAACCGTGGTGACCCAGTGCGGAACGCGAGTGGAAATTTCTTGATCCTGGAAAAGATTGATGACGATGCCGAGCAGACCGAAGACTCCGCCGGCTGCGATCAGTCCGCTGGAGTAGAGGGCGCCGGGACTGGCTTCGCTTTCATCCTTTTTCTTGGTGGTGGCTTCCACCAGCGCGCGGACCAGGCCACCAGCGAACATAGCTCCGGTCGTGGCAATGGAGAGATACGATCCGGTGGCAAACGCGAGCGAGCGAACGCCGAGAATTTCCACAGCAATCACTAACGCCACGCCCATCAGCACGAGACGCCAGGGCAAACGCTGATTCAAAATGCCGCTGATGACCGTAGCCATCAGGCGCGCTTGTGGCGCCGGTGCTTTGCCGCTGCCGATTCCTTGCGCCCACTGGTATTCGATTTGTTTGCTTGCCGGATCGTAGAGATATTCGCCGTCGGGAACTTCATGGGAACCCAGCGAATTGACGAGGACGTAGGTCTTGCCCTGATGCATGAAAGTGTCGCGTTCGATTTTCACGCCGCTGGGCAGTGACGCAATGTTGACGGGAATCTCGGTGGGTATGTATTTCTCGAGCCCGGCGTTCATCAGATTCAGCGTAAAAGCGATGGCCACCGTAGAAACCGTAACGCCAACGAGCAGGCCCATCTGCTGCCAGAAAGGAGTGGCGCCGACGAGGTAGCCGGTCTTGAGGTCTTGCGAAGTAGCGCCGGCAATCGCGGCCGCGATGCACACGGCGCCACCAATCATCAACGCCAGGACTGCGTACTTGGGGCTGGTCCATCCAGCCAAAAAGAAAATCGCGCAGGTGGCCATCAAAGTGGCGATGCTCATTCCGCTGATCGGATTGGAGGAATTGCCAAGCAGGCCGCTAATCCGGCCAGCCACGGTGACGAAGAGAAATCCGAATACGACAACAAAGACGGCGGCAAACAGGTTTTGATACCACTGAGTCTGCGCTCCCTGAATCGGGAAAAACGTCAGCAGGACCCAGATCATGGCCACGATGACGATGGAGCCGACGATCACCCAGCGCATCGGAACATCGCGGTCGATACGGCTGGAGGAAGTGGCTTCACCCGCGCCTTCTGCGCGAACGTCTTTCAATCCCGCGCGCAGCGCGGAAATAATCGTAGGCATGGTGCGCAGCAGCGTGATCAATCCGGCCGCCGCAACCGCTCCCGCACCCATGGGCCGGATGTAACTGCTCCAAATCTGGTCGGGCGACATCAGCGAAATAGGAATCGTCGAAGGATAGATCGGCACGTTGCCGCCGAGCTGTCCGTAAAACTTGATGGCCGGCATCATTACCAGCCAAGAAATAATTCCGCCAGCAAAGAGGATGCCGGCAACTCGCGGCCCGATGATGTAGCCAACGCCGAGATACTCGGAAGTGATCGCGGCGCGGAATGACGATCCGGGAAACCAGCCAGGGCGGCTCTCGGGCTGGCCGGTCCACGCCTGCAGCGTGTTCATCAAGAAGGTGTAGACGCCACCGATGCCCAGTCCCCAGAACACGCGTCCCGCGAACGAACCACCTCGTTCACCTGCGACAAGCACGTCCGCACAAGCAGTGCCTTCGGGAAAAGCCAGGTTGCCATGTTCCTTGACGACGAGCTGACGGCGAATTGGCACCATAAACAGAACACCGAGCCATCCGCCGAGGAGCGCCAGGGGAAAGATGCGCGCAAAAGTGAAGTCGGAACTGAAGCCGAGGAAGATGAGCGCCGGCAAAGTGAACATCACACCCGCGGCGAGCGATTCGCCGGCCGAGCCAGTGGTCTGCACGATATTATTTTCGAGAATCGTCGAGCGGCCGAACGCGCGAAGGATGCTGATGGAAAGAACGGAGATGGGAATAGATGCAGAAACCGTGAGCCCGGCGCGCAGACCAACGTAGACCGTCACCGCGCCGAACAGCAAACCGAACAAAGCGCCAAGAATCACGGCGCGAACCGTGAATTCCTTAGGGCTTTCGTTTGCCGAGACGTAAGTGCGGAATTCGCCTGGCGGTGCCGTGGAACTCCATGGGCGTTCGCTCAACGGAGACCTCCCGAATTTTGTGAATACGCTGTAACGAAGTGCGGGGGGGATTATGCCGCAGCCAGGCGGCGCGGCAAAGCAAATCCTCGGGTCGTGCGGGCCGGCGAGATGCCGGCGCCACGAGAAGCGCTCAGATCAAATGCGAGTTGAACCAGGCGAGCATGCGCTGGGTGACGTCGCGCTGGTGCTTGGTGCTGGAGAACATGTGGCCTTCGTGGTTGTAGACGACTAGCTGGGTTTCCACGCCCAGCGTTTTCAGGGCGTGCCAGAATTCGTAGGATTGCGGGGTGGGACATTCACCGTCCGAATCGCCTACGACGACGAGCGTGGGCGTTTTTACGTTTTTGATAAAGGTGATGGGAGCGCTTTTCGCGTAGACTTCGGGATCTTCGTAGACGGTCTTGCCGAAAAATGGAGTCATCCACTGATCTATTTGATTTTCGCCGTAATAGCTCTGCCAATTCATGATGCCGGCGCCGGCGACTGCGGCTTTGAAGCGATTGGTCTGCGTGACGCCCCACATGGTCATGTAGCCGCCATAGCTCCATCCGAAAAGGCCTAGGCGATTGGGGTCGATGGGAGCGATGCGCAGAACTTCATCGACGCCTTCGAGAATGTCTTTCAGGTCGCCGTAGCCGAAATCCTTGACGTTGCCACGGGTGAAGGCTTCGCCCTGGCCGTAGCTGCCGCGGGGATTGGGTTGAAAGACGAAATAGCCGGCGGCGGAGAGAGGCAGCGCGTAGTCGTGCGCGTTGGGCCAATCGGAGAGGACGCCGTAGCTGGGACCGCCGTGCACACTGACGACCATGGGATATTTTTTCGCGGCGTCGAAATCTTTCGGGTAGATGAGCCAGCCCTGCACTTCGTGGCCGTCAGTCTTCCAGGTGATACTTTTGGCTTCGCCCCAAGCGGATTTAACTCCGACGTTGCGATGCGTGAGTTGCTTCCAGTCGCCCAGTGGGCCGGACCAAAGTTCGGGCGGGGAGCTGAGGCTAGTGCGGACGATGGCGGAAGTTTTGCCATCGTTGGCGACGGAGAGCGTGGGGCCCCAGCCGCCGGCGTTGATCCGCTCCGGGCCGCGCCAGAGTTGCTCGGCTTTGCGAGTGCCGGGATCGAGAAGAGCGATGGCGGAATCGCCTCCGGCGTATTCGGCTAAGAGAATCTTTCCTTGTTTGGTCCAGGTGAACCAACTGGGCGAAGTTTTGCTGTTGGGCGTTAGATTTTCGGGATCGCCGCCCGTGGCGCTGATGGAGTAGATATCGCCACCGGTCAGGCCTTCGTCGCTCATCAAGCCTTCGATGAAGGCGATTCTGCTGCCGTCTGGCGACCATTGCGGCTGCGCGATTTGCGTTTTTGGCTTGTAGATGGACTTCATCAATCCACTTGTGACGTCTAGCGTAGACATTTCGGCGAGCCACCAATTGTTATCGCCATTGCCGAGCGCGGAAGAAACGACGAAGCGCTGGCCGTCGGGAGACCAATCGTATTCGTAGACGTAGGTGTCGGCGGGAGAGATTTGGCGGAGTTTGCCGGTTGCGAGATCGATGACGGCGAGACGCTGTTCGTAGAAAGCGTCTTTGATTTCGCCGGTGGGATGCTCTTCGGCGACGAGCGGGCCCGCGGTCTTAGTCATGTTTTCCGTAAAGAGGATGGCGATCGATTTGCCATCGGGAGACCAACTGGGTGCTTGCAGAAATCCTTTGACGCTAGTGAGTTTGCGAGCAGGACCACCGGCCACGGCTGTGATGTAAAGCTGGAGCTGGCCGCGCTTTTCGGCGTCGGAGAGAAAAGCCGTTTGTTTGCTGTCAGGCGACCAGGCGACGCTGCCCTCCGCGTGAACAGCGTCGTAGGAACCTGCAGCGATGCGACGAGGATGGACGCCATGGCCGGCCGTGTCGACGCCAAAGATGGTGGTGTCTCCTGTGGGCGCGCCATTCTTGGCGATTACGGTTTCCACCCAGGTGGCCTTCGTACCGTCAGGCGAGATGGTGGCTTGTTCAAAGCGGCGCGTGCGAAACAGAGTGTTGAGTGCTTCGTCGGCTGGACTTGACGACGGCTTTTGCGCGGCTTTGAGGCGAGCTTCGACTTGCTTGGTGGTCGCGGGTTTTTCTTGAGCGCACGCGGCGTTCGCGGATAACACGGCAAAGATGGCGGCGCAGAGTATTTTGGTCTTCGAGCTTTGCATCATCGATTGGTTCCTTTGTGAGAGCGCAGGCCGTATTTGAGCCGCACGAATTTTGCCAAGAGGCCGGGCGAGAAGCCGTACCTTTGTACTCCTGTGGCGGAGATTTTGAAACTTTCATCTTTGCTCTGAAGGGCTTGGCGCATAGAATCCGTGGCAATTCGCTCTGTGGAGGCGCCTATGCTGGACCGTCGAAATTTCTTGTCTTCGTTTGCTGCGTTGGCTGGCGGTGTGCCGCTGTCAGCAAAATTGCTCGCGCTGGACGAGCAGACTCCAAAATTGCCTGACGACGCGCTCTACGCCTCGAACGAAGAAGCGTACTGGAGCGAGCTTCGTAAACAGTATTTGATTCCAGAAGACGAAGTGTACTTGAACAACGGAACAGTGGGATCCTCGCCGAAGCCGGTGCTGCACGCGATTCTGGAGGCGTATCACGACTCCGAGCGAATGGCGCAGGCAGATCCGGAAGATTATCCGATCTGGGGCTATGGCGCATGGAACGAATTTCGCGATCCGCTGGCGGCGTTTGTGGGATGCAAACGGGATGAGATCGCGCTGGTGCGCAACGCGACGGAAGCGAACAGTTACATCGCCAACGGCGTGGACTTGAAAGCAGGCGATGAAGTGTTGATCACCGACCAGGAGCATCCGGGAGGCGAGCATCCCTGGAATTTGCGCGCGAAGCGGTACGGCATTGTGATGAAGAAGATTACACTGCCGCGTCCGGTGCCGAATGCCGCGGCGGTGCTGAATCTGGTGAATGATGCGATTACGCCGAAGACGCGGGTGCTTTTCTTCAGCCATATCACGACGGTGACTGGCGTAGTGCTACCGGCGAAGGAGCTTTGTGCATTGGCGCGATCGAAAGGGGTTTTGTCGGCGGTCGATGGAGCGCATGTGCCGGGGATGATGCAGTTGAATGTGCATGATCTGGGATGCGACATGTATTCGTCGAGCCCGCATAAATGGCTGCAAGCGACGAAGGGCAGCGGATTTTTGTATGTGCGGGACGAAGTGATCGACCGATTGTGGAATACGATTGCTACCGAGGGCTGGGACGATCCAAAACTTCGCGCGGAGCGGTTCCAGCGGATCGGCAGCTCCAACGTTCCAGCGCTGCACGGATTGCGCGC
>Ga0137404_10003799_pt1 | contig 10066 bp, 8 predicted proteins | sample CZOMad2_1_16fung_FD_108285 | JGI IMG/M metagenome (GOLD analysis project Ga0137404, IMG submission 108285) | Vadose zone soil fungal communities from Angelo Coast Range Reserve, California, USA - CZOMad2_1_16fungal (Illumina Assembly) | ecosystem: Environmental > Terrestrial > Soil > Vadose zone... | reverse complement strand
GTTTGCGCCTGGGGGGTAAATTTCGGGAGCCCTCAGGCGCAAATAGCGTACCTTTGCGGCAAATTTTTAACGTATATGGCGACATTTGATGAGTTGGGATTAGATGCCAGGCTGGTGCAGGCCACAGACGCGCTTGGATATAAAGAACCGACGCCTATCCAGGCGCAGGCGATCCCTGTTTTATTGAGCGGTACCAAGGACCTGGTAGGCCTGGCGCAGACCGGCACCGGGAAGACGGCCGCTTTTGGCCTGCCCTTGCTGCAGCTCGTGGATGAATTACAGAAGCATCCCCAGGCGCTGGTGGTATGCCCGACAAGAGAATTATGCCTGCAGATAGTCAGTGAGGTGGAGCTTTTTAAGAAATTCATACCGGGCATGCACGTGATCGCCGTATATGGAGGCACCTCCATCGGTCTTCAGATCCGGGACCTGAAAAGAGGGGTGCAGATCGTGGTCGCCACTCCGGGCAGGCTGATCGACCTCATCGAGCGCAAGGCGATCAACCTGGAACAGATCAAATATGTGGTGCTGGATGAAGCGGATGAAATGCTGAATATGGGCTTCCAGGATGATATAGAGTTCATTTTACAGAATACGCCCAAACGGGAAGCTACCTGGCTGTTCAGCGCCACGATGCCGCCCGAGATCCGCAGGGTCAGCAAAAAATATATGTCGAGCCCGATGGAGATCACGGTGGGCAAGATGAATACGGCGAACAAGAACGTCGATCACCAGTATTATGTGGCCTCGGCGCATCACCGTTACGAGACCCTGAAAAGGATCATCGATTTCAACCCCGGCATTTACGGGATCATTTTTACCCGTACCAAGGCCGATGCGCAGGGCATCGCGGAAAAGCTCACCCGGGAGGGATACGATATCGATGCGCTGCACGGCGATCTGACGCAGCAGCAGCGTGATAAGGTGATGGGAGAGTTCCGGGAAAAGTCCCTTCAGCTGCTGATCGCCACGGATGTGGCCGCGAGGGGCATCGATGTGAAGGAGATCACGCATGTGATCAACTACGAGCTGCCGGACGATGTGGAAGTGTATACGCACCGGAGCGGCCGTACCGGCCGGGCAGGGAATACGGGGATCTGCCTGTCGATCGTGCATAGCCGGGAGATCGGCAAGCTGCGGCTGATCGAAAGAATGGTGCAGGTGCCCTTCCATAAGCTGGAGATACCGAGCGGTAAGGATGTATGTCGCAAGCAGTTCTTTCATTTCATGGACAAATTATTACAGACCGATATCAGCCATGGCGATTATGAGTCCTATGTTCCCATGCTGGCGGAGAAATTTGCCGACGTCAGCAAGGAAGATGTGTTGAAGAGAGTGGCGGCGATGGAATTCGACCGGTTCCTGAAATACTATGAAAATGCAGAAGACCTGAATGTACGGGAAAGGGTCCGGGAATACGGCGGCAGGGATGGCGGCCCCCGCGTTGGCAGTGGCGAGAAGCGCGAATTCGGCCGCAGGGAAGGCATGGCGCCGAGGGCCAGGGAATTCAACGGGAACGGCGATTATGCCAAGCTCTTCGTTAACCTGGGCACCAAGGATGGTTTTTACAAGGCCAGCTTCCTGCAGTTCATCCTCGACATGAGCGACCTGCGTAAAGAGGTGCTGGGCCGGATCGACATGAAGGAAATGAACACCTGGATCGAGATCGACCGCAAATCGGCTCCCCAGATGATCAGGGCCATCGATGGCAAGAATTATAAAGGCAGGCGCATCAGGATGAATGATGCGAACAGCGGTAAATGACAGCAGGGCTACCGGGCCCTGCTGAAGGACAACAGATTCTATTATAAGTCAAAATAAACCGATATGGAAGCGACAGCGACAAAAAGCGCGAAAGACATCGTTCAGGCGGCCTGGAACAAGCGTCCCCTGATCATCTCCGGCCCCTGCTCTGCAGAGACGGAGACCCAGGTCCTGGAGACGGCCACCCGCCTGGCGGCAACGGGTAAAGTAGACATGCTGCGCGCCGGCATCTGGAAACCCCGTACGCGCCCGGGCAGCTTTGAGGGCATCGGCACCAAGGGATTGCCCTGGATGCAGCAGGCTAAGAAATTGACGGGCCTGCCGGTCACTGTCGAAGTGGCTACCGGCAAACAAGTTGAGGACGCCCTGCATTTTGACGTCGATGTATTATGGATCGGCGCCCGGACCACGGTGAACCCTTTCAGCGTACAGGAAGTGGCGGACGCCCTGCGCGGCGTGGACGTACCCGTGCTGATCAAGAACCCGATCAATCCGGACCTGGAACTATGGATCGGGGCAGTTGAACGAGTAGCAAAAGCGGGTATCAGACAAATAGGCCTGATCCATCGGGGATTCAGCTCTTATGGCAATACGGAATACCGGAACGCCCCCATGTGGCATCTGGCTATCGATATGAAGCTGCGCAATCCGGGGATGATGATGATCAACGACCCTTCTCATATCAGCGGCCGCCGGGACATTCTCCTTGACGTGGCGCAGAAAGCGATCGATCTTGATTTCGACGGACTGATCATCGAGAGCCATATCGACCCAGACCAGGCCTGGAGCGACGCCAAGCAACAGATCACCCCGGAAAAGCTGGGAGAATTGCTCGGCAGCATCAAATGGCGCCACGAGACCACCACGGAAAAGGAATTTATCAGCGCCCTGGAAAAGCTCAGGGAGCAGATCAACCATATCGATGACGAGCTGATGCAGCTGCTGGGCCAGCGTATGAAGATCGCCGACAAGATCGGCACCTACAAGCGGGATAATAATATCACCATCCTTCAGACCAATCGCTGGAATTCCATCCTGGAAAGAGCATTCGTGAAAGGAGAGAAGCTGGGCCTGGGCAAGGAGTTCATCACGAAATATTATGACGCGGTGCATATGGAGTCGATCAGCCATCAGAACAAGATCATGAACTCATAGTGAAATAAAAAGAATGATCGATCTCCCCAAAACGTACCTCTTCGTTCATGCGATCTGGTGCGTGCAGAACCGGGACCCTTTGCTGACCAGGCCGGTGAGGAAGATCCTGTTCGCACAGATCCAGAAGGACTCGGAAGAAAAAGGAATGAAGGTGCTGGCCGTCAACGGGGTGGAAGATCATGTGCACTGTCTGCTGCAATTGTTGCCTTCTCAGAATCTTATCCAGGTCATAAAGAGCATCAGGACGCTGTCTTCCGGCTGGCTGAATGGAAATAAGCTGCTGGCAGCCCCTTTTGAATGGGAAGAAGGCTATGCCGCGTATTCGGTGAGTCCCAGCAGCCTGAAGCAGGTAATGGATTTTATCGGCAAACAGGAAGATCATCATAAATCGAAAACACTGGAAAGTGAACTGGAGGTGTTCGAGAAACTTAAAGAATCCTTGTAATGCAAAAAGTTCAGTACAAATTCTCCGCAAAGACCACGACCTGTTATTTCGACGCCGAGCTGTCCTACCTGGAAAAGCTGGTGGATAAGGCCCAGGCGGTCATTGTCACAGACGAGAATATCTTCAGGGGTCAGCAAAAAAAACTCGGGGGCTGGAATACCATTGTCATCAACAGCGGGGAAGAATTCAAGATACAGGCCACCGTGGATTCCATTCTCGAGCAACTCATCGGCTTCGGTGCGGACCGGTCGACGTTCCTGATTGGCGTTGGCGGCGGCGTGGTCACGGATATAACGGGATTCGTAGCTTCCATTTATATGCGCGGGATACGTTTCGGCTTTGCGCCCAGCTCCATACTCTCCATGGTGGACGCCTCCATCGGCGGCAAGAACGGGATCGATATCGGCGTTTACAAGAACCTTGCGGGTACGATCCGGCAACCCGAATTCCTCCTGTACGACTTCGGCTTACTGAAGTCCCTTCCGAAGGAAGAATGGATCAATGGCTTTGCGGAGATCATCAAACACGCGTGTATCAAAGATGCCATCATGTTCCGGGAGCTGGAGAAGAACAAGCTTGGATTCTATCAGAAAGACAAGGCCGCTCTCGCAAAGCTCATCCGTAAAAATGTGGCGATCAAGTCCCTGGTCGTTCAGAAGGACGAATTCGAGAAAGGGGACAGGCGCCTGCTTAATTTCGGACATACCATCGGCCATGCCATTGAGAATTTATACGAGCTTTCGCATGGGCAAGCGATCTCCATCGGTATGACAGCCGCTTGCATGATCTCGGAAGAGCTGACGGATTTCACGGATACCGGCCGGGTAATGACAACGCTTAAAAAATATGGCTTGCCAACAGAAGCCAGCTTTGATGCGAAAGAAGTGCTGAATGTCCTGAGGATGGACAAGAAGAAAGTAAAAGATTCAATGAACTATGTGCTGCTGAACAAGATCGGGCAGGGAGTCATACGGAAGATCCCGATCGTGGAGCTGGAAAAACTGGTGCAATCAATCCTAGCCGCCAGGAGCGGCTCGTCCGCAAGGACAAATATTTAACCATTTGCGGACGAAGCGCTATTTTTCTGGAAGCGCTTTGTCCGCAAATATAACGGCCCGCTGATCATGCTGACAACAATACAACCATCGGTCATAAAAGGGATCATTCAGGCTCCTGCCTCGAAAAGCTCGATGCAGCGGGCATGCGCCGCCGCGCTGCTATACGGGGGGGAGGTCATCATCCATAATCCGGGTCATTCCAATGATGACCGGGCTGCCCTGGGAGTGATACAGGGATTAGGTGCCCGGGTAGAGGGGCTGGAGGATGGGTCTTTGAAAATAACTGCGGCATCTGTACCCGCGCTTACAAAAGGCGCATCAGGACCCACAACCCCGAAAGTCATCAATTGCGGGGAGAGTGGGCTGGGTTTCCGCATGTTCGCTCCGATCATCGCCCTGAGCGGCGAGCCGGTGACCGTAACGGGAGAGGGCAGCCTGCTGACCAGGCCCATGGATTTTTTCGATGAGATCTTTCCGCAGCTGGGAGTTCGCGTCGTGTCGGATAAAGGGAAACTTCCTTTGCAGATACAGGGTCCTCTGCGGCCTCGCAATATCGAGATCGACGGCTCGCTCAGTTCGCAATTCCTGACGGGGTTGCTGTTCGCCTTTGCCGCTGCTGGCGCGGATGGAGTATCGATCAGGGTGAAGGACCTGAAGAGCCGGCCCTATATCGATCTGACGCTGGAGGTCATGCGCCATTTCGGATGGGGAGTAGAGAACAAAGATCATCGCTACGAAGAATTTTATTTCACTGGTAGTTCCCGGCGATCCGATATTGCTCCATGTTCTTACACTGTCGAAGGGGACTGGAGCGGAGCGGCCTTCCTGCTGGCGGCGGGAGCGATCGCGGGAAAGATAAAGGTGAAGGGACTTGATCCCGACTCGGCCCAGGCGGATAAAGCGATCCTGCAGGCCTTGATGGATTGCGGTGCTGCCTTGTCCTTCCAGGAGCGGCAGGACATCGAAGTCGGACCGGGAGAAAAAAGGCTGACGGCTTTTCGGTTCGACGCTACCGACTGCCCCGACCTCTTCCCCCCGCTGGTGGCCCTGGCCTCTTTCTGTGAAGGAACGACCACCATACAGGGCGTTAGCCGCCTGGCGCATAAGGAGAGCAACCGCGCCCTGACCTTGCAGGAAGAGTTTGGGAAAATGGGTGTTATCATTCATTTAGAAGGCGACCGCATGCTGATCCATGGCGATGGACAGGTCAGCGGCGCCCAGGTCCATTCCCGGCATGATCACCGTATTGCCATGGCCTGTGCCGTAGCGGCCCTGCGGGCGGATGATGAGACGGTCATCGCCGAAGCCCAGGCTATCGATAAATCCTACCCGGATTTTTATGAGCATCTGCGGCTGCTGGGCGCCAATATCAGGTCACAGCAGGCAATAAGCAATGCGCAATAAACGTAATACAACGGGATCTTAATATGAATTCATTCGGTCGTTTATTCAGAGTAACCATATTTGGCGAGTCGCATGGGGAGAGTGTCGGCATAAACATCGACGGATGTCCTGCCGGCTTGCCGGTAAGCCTGGACAATTTCCTGCCGGACCTGGAAAGGCGTAAAGGCGGTACCCAGAAAGGGACTACCCCGCGTAAGGAAGATGACCTGCCCATGTTCAAGAGCGGGATCTTTAACGGGCGGACCACGGGTGCGCCGGTCACGATACTTTTTGAGAACAAGAATACGCGGTCGGGCGATTATGAGAAGCAACGGGCCGTGCCGCGTCCGGGACATGCGGATCTCGTGGCCAGCCAGAAATTCGGCGGCTTCGAGGATTACAGGGGCGGCGGGCATTTTTCCGGAAGGCTGACCGTGGCCCTCGTGGCAGCGGGCGTGATGGCTAAGCAACTGCTGGCAGGGGTAGCAGCCCCGGCGCAATCGGGAGAGTCGGAGCGTGGTGGGCTGCGCGTAGTCGCCTCCATTCTGGAGATCGGAGGAGAGCAGGACATTGAAAAAGGCCTGCAGAAAGCCATCGATGCAAAAGACAGTATCGGGGGCATTATCGAGTGCAGGGTGGCAGGATTGCCGGCTGGCTTGGGAGAGCCTTTTTTTGATTCTGTAGAGTCTGCCCTGAGTCATGCCGTATTTGCGATACCGGCCATCAGGGGTATCGAGTTCGGTACCGGCTTTGCGGCCGCAAAGATGTTCGGCAGCGAGCATAACGATGCGATAGAGGACAAGAACGGAAGGACAAGGACTAATCATGCCGGTGGTGTGGTAGGCGGCATCACGAATGGCAATGAACTTGTTTTCCGCATCGCGGTCAAGCCTACTTCATCTACTCCGAAGGAGCAGCAGACGCTCAACTGGGAGACGGATGTCGTAGAGCCCTTCTCGGTGGAAGGCGGTCATTATCTTTACAACGCGCTGAGGGTGCCTGTCGTGCTGGAGGCGGTCACGGCGATCGTGCTGGCAGACCTGCTGCTGCTGGAACAGCGTATCAACAGAATTTACCCATAATCAACCAATACAACCCCGATGGCAACCATTTATCACCTGACGACCGCACCTGAATGGCTTCAGGCAAAGCAGAAAGGCCGCTACGAGTCTTCTTCCCTTGCCGAGGAAGGATTTATCCATTGCAGCGAGGAACGACAGATCCAAGGAGTGCTGGAGCGTTATTTTTCAGGGAAAAAAGACCTGGTGAAACTCCTTATCGACACCACCTTGCTGACAAGCCCGCTGTATTATGACTGGTCTCCCTCCATAGAAGATACTTTTCCGCATATTTACGGTCCCATTAACCTGGATGCGGTCACTGCCGTGGAGTCGATGTAGTTGAAAAAATAATCATGTATAATTATAAAAAATTAGCGGGTTGTATTATATTGTAACCTGATATCGGTTCAAATGAATTATCGAAAGTGTTCCATCCAGTTGTTTTTTTTCGCGTTATTACAGATAATTCTTTTTTCCTGCCGGGATCAGCAAAAGGATACTGAGAAGGATAATGTGAAGCCCCCCCCTAAGGAGGAGCATGTCAGCGGGCATATAAAAAAAATGCTGGAATCCGCGGCAGGCGATCATGACAAGATTAACGACTCCACTTTTCTGAATTACCGGAAATTGCTGGACAGCATTTATAACAATAATGGGTACAATCCCATCTGGAGCATCAACGGGATCTGGTTGCATCCCGGAGATTCCCTTTTCTCCTTCATCACGGATAGTAAAGAATACGGGCTTTTCCCATCCGATTATCATTATACTTCCCTGGCCCTTATCCGTCGTTTGCTGACAGATAGCCTGGCCCGTAAGAATACGGCGATGTGGGCAAGGGCCGACCTCATGCTGACGGATGCATTCCTCACACTGGCCAAACATCTTAAGCAGGGCCGGCTTCCCTATGACAGCGTTACCCTGCGCAAGGATACGGTGCTGGCAGACAGTTTCTATACCAGGGCTTTATTTACCGCATTGCATCCGGACAGCCTTGGCTTCAGCGCTTCGCTGCAGGCCCTGGAACCCAGGCATAGAGGCTATGATTCCCTGAAGACCTATTTAAAAGATTTCTTAACCGCTGCTCATTTCAGGAAGCTGACCTGGTTGCCTTATCCTTATAAGGATTCCCTGAGCTTCTACCAGTCCCTGGCCAGGCGGTTGCAGGAAGTGGGATATATAGATTCCACGACCCTGGTGAATACTGTCGATACCGCCTCGCTGGCCCATGCGATAAAAAATTACCAGCGCGCGAATGGATTGACCCCGAACGGTAAGGTGTCGGAGGCGCTTGTCAATATGATGGATAACAGCGACTGGGAAAAGTTCAAGCGGATCGCTATTACAATGGACCGCTATAAGCTGCTGCCGGATTCCTTACCTCCCGTATATGTATGGGTCAACCTGCCTTCGTTCTACCTGCAGGTCGTAAAGTCCGACACGGTGATGCTGGAGTCCAGGATCATCGTAGGATCTCCCAAGACAAGGACCCCATTGCTGAGCAGCGAAATATCCAATTTCGTGACCCTCCCTCAGTGGACGGTGCCGGAGAGCATTATTTTTAAGGAGATGCTGCCACAGATCAAGCAAAACATAGATTATCTCCGCAAGCAGAATTTAATGGTAGTGGATCAGAATGACAGTATCCGGGATCCTGCGAAGATCAACTGGCGCCGGCTTAATAAAAATAATTTCCCTTACCAGCTGAAGCAGCGGCAGGGGGATGATAATTCACTCGGCGTGCTGAAGTTCAATTTCCGGAATAAGTATGATGTGTACCTGCATGATACCAATGTCCGGTGGATGTTCGGTAAATCATTCAGGGCCCTCAGTCATGGATGCGTGCGGGTGAAGGAATGGCAGAAACTGGCGGATTTCCTTGTTCGTAACGATAGCGTGAAATATCGTCCCGATACCCTGCGTGCCTGGATAGAACGGAAAGAGAAGCATACAGTATACGGATTTGCCAGGGTACCCATCTTTCTCCGGTACTTTACCTGTGAAGGCAAAAAGGGCAGAATTGTCTTTTATGACGATATTTATGCCGAGGACAGACGTCTCCGGGAGGGATACTTTGCCAATAAGCCGATTTATTGATATATTGAGTGCCCGGCGGACCCCGATACCAGGAATATGAGCCTGGCGTTGGTGCTATTCGCCGGCATATCATCCATCGATCCTTTGGAAAAGCAAAACAGTTTGTCATGCAAAAAAAAATCCGGGTAGGGGTATTTGCCTGTTTCTTGTTCCCCATGGCTGTTCTAAGCCGCGACACAGGTCTTTTACAGGATAAGGGCCAGGCCACCAGGAAGCCCCAGGAGGCGAATAAAGCGCCAGGCCAGCCGGGCAAAGCGTCACGCAAGACCGTTCCTCATAAGACCACCAGGACACCCGGTAAGTCTGCCAACGTGCAATATGGAGTGGCTAGTTTCTATGCCAATAAATTTGAGGGGCGCAAGACCTATACGGACGAGATCTTCAGCCAGGAAAAACTGACTGCCGCGAGCAATACGCTTCCCATGCATACCTGGGTCCGGGTGACCAACCTGCGGAATAACCGGTCGGTGGTGCTCCGGATCAACGATAAAATGCATCCTCGTAACAAGCGCCTGATCGATCTCAGTCATGCTGCGGCCGAAAGGCTTGGCTACACCGGCAGGGGGCTGACCAAGGTAAAAGTGGAAGCGCTGGGTAAGAAAATGCCCCGCGAGGCAAAGGAAGAGCTGGCTTCGAAAGAAAAATAACAATGCCGGGGATTGAACTTTTTTGATCTGTTAAACGTCTTTGATTGATCATAAAATTCCTACATGAATACAAATATTGGCATTACTCCGAAAAATCTGCAAGCCGTAGCCACAGAGCTCTGTAAATTACTGGCCGACGAATTCGTTCTTTATACCAAGACGCGCAACGCCCACTGGAATGTGGAAGGGGCGGATTTTCATTCTATGCATGTTTTTTTCGAATCGCAGTACGAACAGCTGGACGAGGTGATGGACAGTGTGGCGGAAAGGATACGGCAGTTGGGGCATTATGCGCCGGCGACATTACAGAGCTTTCTTTCACTGACCCATCTTACAGAAAAACTCGGTGAAAAAAATGGGAGCCTGGGATTTATAAAGGAACTGGTCATGGATCATGAAAGCATCATTGTCTTCATCCGCGAAAATATCAACAAATTTGCCAACGAGTATGGCGAT
>Ga0137404_10003795_pt1 | contig 10074 bp, 7 predicted proteins | sample CZOMad2_1_16fung_FD_108285 | JGI IMG/M metagenome (GOLD analysis project Ga0137404, IMG submission 108285) | Vadose zone soil fungal communities from Angelo Coast Range Reserve, California, USA - CZOMad2_1_16fungal (Illumina Assembly) | ecosystem: Environmental > Terrestrial > Soil > Vadose zone... | reverse complement strand
GACCGGCAGGCGGGCACGACCCCGAGCGTGCTCAAGCGGCCCAAGCTGGGCTTGAGACCCACCAGGTTGTTGAATGCCGCCGGCACCCGGCCCGAACCCGCCGTATCCGTCCCCAGCGAGAAGCTCGCGAGTCCGGTGGCCACGGCGACCGCCGAACCGGAACTGGAACCGCCCGCGACGTACTCGGCATTGAAGCTATTGCGGCATGCGCCATGCGGCGAGCGAGTGCCGACGAGGCCGGTGGCAAATTGGTCGAGATTGGTCTTGCCCAGGGGAATCGCTCCGGCGTCGAGCAATCGTTGAACCACGGTCGCCGATCGAGTCGGCGTGTACGCAAACCGCGGACAGCCCGCCGTCGTCGGCACGCCGGCCAAGTCGATATTGTCCTTGATGACGAAGGGAATGCCGTACAGGGGCAGGTCATCTATGGCATGCGCCTGCAGCGCCCGCACATAGCCCATGACCTGATCGCGGGAGAGACGAGTGATCCAGATGTGGCGCTGCTCTGCAAGATCGGCGCGATCCATCAGCTGCACCATGATCTCGGCCGGCGTGAATCGGTTCGCCAGGTAGCCGCTGCGCAGGTCGGAAATTAGCAAGCTGTCCGGAGTGTGCATTGATTGAATATAGCGTGTTGGGTCTGGGCGCGCATGCAGGGCGATGCACGCAATTGGGGCGTTGATTTGCATTCCTGCGCCGCCCTGGTGCGAAAAATTTCGCGCGTGCAACGCAAGGCTCGCTCCGGGGCGACGCGCAAACGCGGTGTCCAGCGGGAAATCCACGCGTGAGTCGCGGGCCGCCGCGCTGGGCACGGGATTTGCACTGTCCTAGATCAATGTGCGTCTAGGGTTCCGGTCCGCTTCGGCGGGCGACTGGTCCGAGAGACTCAGTCCAGTGCGGGTTGCCGAGCAACGCGGCGAGCGGCAAGGATACACGGCGGGATAAAAGCCCGGGAGAACAACGTCGAGGAGAGTGCCATCCTCGGGATGCTCTCCCTTCCGTGGGAAAATCCCGAATCCAACGCGACTCTCTTCATGACATGGCCAGAGAGCGGGGAGGCGTCGTGTTCTACGAAACGGTCATTGAAGGCGGCAAGCACTGGTCTCTCACCGTGCGCGCGGGCACCCAACTTCGCATCATCGACCGCGACGGCGGCGCCAACGTCGGGATGCTGCTCTACAACCCGCAGAACCTATTGGAACGTTACAACGCGCCCGACACATTGAAGTGCCAGCACACGTTCAAACTCACCAAGGGACATTGTTTGTATTCCGATATGGGGCGAATTTTCTGTTCGATCACCGACGACACAGTGGGCTGGCATGACACGGTGTGCGGAAACGCGAACCGAGAGCTCGTGGCCAGCCGCTGGGGCGAAAGGAGTTATCAAGAGTATCGGAACGAATGGACTCAAAACGGTCATGACGCATTCTTGGTCGAAGGCGGCAAGTACGGCTTGGGACGCCGCGATCTCGCCGCCAACGTCAATTGGTTCAGCAAGGTGTCCGTTGCGGACGACGGCACGATGCTCTTCGACCTCGAGAACTCTCGCGCCGGCCAATTCGTCGACCTGCGTTTCGAGATGAGTACCCTGGTGCTGCTGCACACCTGCCCGCATCCCTTGAGTACATCCCTGACCTATCCGCGCAATCCCGTCGCTTTGCAGCTGAGCAAGGTGCCCCCGGCGGCCGATGACGATTTCTGCCGAAATTCCAGGCCCGAGAACGTCCGCGGCTTTACCAATACGGAACTGTACCGTCTGTGCGGCGGCGGGGGAGAGTGAGTCTCATGCGCAAGGAAAGTGAGCTGCTGCCCGGCGAGGCATTGTCTCGACGAGTGATCCCGGCGGGGGACTATTGGATCGATACCGTCAAGATGGGGCAAACCCTGCGGATCGTCGATGTGGAGGGGAATCAAGCCGCGGACACCCTGTTCTTCAACGCGGCCGATGTTGCCGAAGGCTACAGCGCCGTGGATACCATCCGCGAGCAGTGCAACGTGTACTTGAGCTGCGGTTCCAAACTGCTCTCGACGGCCGGCAATCTCATGGCGGAGATCGTTGCCGATACGGTGGGACGCCACGATACTCTGGGCGGCGCCTGCGCGTCGGAATCGAATACGGTCCGATATGCGCTCGATAAGAGAACCATGCACGCATGCCGCGACAGTTACGTCTTGGCGGTCGCACAACACGATCGGTTGGGTCTCGGCAAGCGCGACTTGAGCCACAATATCAACTTCTTCATGAACGTACCGGTGACGACGGGCGGCGGCTTGACCTTTGCCGACGGATTGAGCGGTCCCGGCCAATACGTGGAAATGCGCGCGGCCATGGACGTCATCGTGCTCATCTCCAATTGCCCGCAACTCAACAATCCCTGCAACGCCTATAACCCAACTCCGCTCGAGGTTCTGATCTGGGACGCGGATGTTCGATAAGGTCCTAATCGCCAATCGCGGTGAGATTGCGTGCCGCATCATCAGGACCCTGAAACGTTTGAAGATAGGCTCCGTGGCCGTGTATTCGGATGCGGACAGAAATTCCCTGCACGTGGCGCAGGCCGATGAATCGGTGTGCCTGGGCGCAGGACCGGCCGCCGAGACCTACCTTCGACAGGACAAAATCTTGGACGCGGCGCGTGCGACCGGCGCAGCGGCGATCCACCCCGGGTATGGTTTCCTGAGTGAGAACTCCGGTTTTGCCGCGGCCTGCTATGCGGCGGGCATCGTATTCATAGGCCCGACACCTGCACAGATTCGCGACTTTGGACTCAAGCACCTGGCGAGGGACCTGGCAAGGCGTTGCGGCCTGCCGCTGTTGCCCGGCAGCGGCTTGCTGGCGAATCTCGAACAGGCGAGGGACGAAGCCGCGCGGATCGGTTATCCCGTGATGCTGAAGAGCACGGCCGGAGGCGGCGGCATCGGCATGCAGCTCGTGCGGCGAGAGCTTGAACTTGCGGAAGGCTTTCATGCGGTAGAGCGCATCGCCAAAAAGAACTTCAGCCGCGGCGGCCTGTTCTTGGAGAAGTACATCGAGCGCGCGCGGCACATCGAGGTGCAGATATTCGGCGACGGTGCCGGTCATGTCGTCGCACTGGGCGAGCGCGACTGCTCGGCGCAGCGGCGCAACCAGAAGCTCATCGAAGAAACTCCCGCGCCCGGACTGTCGGCCGACCTGCGGCAGCGCCTGCTCGCCTCGGCCGTTCGATTGGGCGAGGCGGTCGACTATCAATCGGCGGGCACTGTGGAATTCGTCTTCGATACCGTCACCCGGGAATTCTATTTTCTGGAGGTCAACACGCGCCTGCAGGTAGAGCACGGAGTCACCGAAGAAGTCACCGGCGCGGATCTGGTCGAGTGGATGATACGTCAGTCGGCAAACGACGGCTTCGAGCTCGAGACGCCGCAGGCTCAGGGCGCGTCGATCCAGGTACGGCTGTACGCGGAAGACCCGGCGCGGCAATTCAGGCCCTCGACCGGTTTGCTCACGCATGCGCGATTCGCCGCCGACGCGCGCGTCGAAACCTGGGTGGAAGACGGATCACTGATCACACCGCTGTATGATCCGCTCCTGGCAAAGATTATCACCGTCGGCGCAGATCGCGCCGCCGCCCTGTCGAGAATGCACGAAGCCCTGGCCGGCACCGTGATCGGCGGAATCGAGAGCAACCTCGATTATTTGCGGCAGCTCAGCGCGGATCCCGTGTTTGCCTCCGGGGGCATGACCACGCGCGCACTGGACGATTTCGCCTACGCACCGCGCACCCTCGAGGTATTGACTGCCGGAACCCAGACGACGATTCAAGACTACCCGGGGAGACTTAAGTTTTGGAACGTGGGTGTGCCGCCGTCGGGGCCCATGGATAGCCTGTCATTCCGTCTCGCCAATCGGGCCCTCGGCAATCCGGCCGCTGCGGCAGCTCTGGAAATCACGGTCTCGGGACCCACGCTGAAATTCAATGCCGATGCCGTGATTTGTCTTACCGGCGCTCTGATGGGCGTCGATATCGAGGGTCGGCCGGCCGTGTACGGGGTGCCGATCGAGGTGCGCCGGGGCGAGACTCTGCGTATGGGCGCCGTCAAGGGCGCCGGTTGCCGCGCCTATCTGGCGATTCGCGGTGGTTTCGACGTGCCCCTCTATTTGGGCAGCCGGTCCACATTTACCCTGGGCAAGTTCGGTGGCCACGGCGGCCGGGCGTTGATGGCGGGGGATGTATTGCACGTGGGGTCAATGGGCAGCGATTTGACCGGCGATTCTGCCGCCGCCGGACCCGAGCCGCGTGCCATTCCGGTCGAACTGATGCCGGCGATCGGCGATGAGTGGGAGTTGGGCGTTTTATATGGTCCGCATGGAGCGCCCGATTTTTTCACCGACGATGACATCGCCGAATTCTTTGCCGCCACCTGGGAGGTTCATTACAACTCCAGCCGCACGGGCGTGCGGCTTCTGGGCTCGAAGCCCAAATGGGCACGCAGCGACGGCGGCGAGGCGGGACTGCATCCGTCGAATATTCACGACAACGCCTATGCCATCGGTACAGTGGATTTCACGGGGGATATGCCGGTCATTCTGGGGCCTGACGGGCCCTCGCTCGGTGGATTCGTCTGCCCCGTGACGCTGGTGAAGTCCGAGCTCTGGAAGCTCGGCCAATTGCGTGCGAACGATCGCGTTCGATTCAAGCGTCTGTCGGCGCGCGAGGCGTTGCAGGCGGAACTGGCGCAGGAAGAGATGATCGCGATGCTGCGCAAGCCTTTCGAGTCCGGCGTACAAAGCCGACCCGCACGCGGGAGGACTTTGAGCGGCACACGGCCGGAGCGGGGTGTGGAATCCGATACACCGATTCTAGCGAGCATTCCGGCGCGGGACACCCGGCCGGCCGTCGTCTATCGGCGCGCCGGCGATAAGTACCTGTTGGTGGAATACGGGCCGCTGATTCTCGACCTCGAGTTGCGCCTGCGGGTGCATGCGCTCATGTCCTGGCTGCAAGCGGCCGCACTTCCGGGCATCGTCGATTTGACTCCCGGGATTCGCTCACTGCAGGTTCACTACGACAGCCGCTTGCTGCCGCTCGAACGGCTCCTCGACCTATTGAGCACCGGCGAGCAGTCCCTGGCGGCAATCGACGATATGCAAATACCGACGCGCACGGTCAAGTTGCCGCTGTCCTGGGACGACGAGTCCACACAGCTCGCCATCGCCAAGTACATGCAATCCGTTCGCGCCGATGCCCCGTGGTGCCCGAGTAACATCGAGTTCATCCGGCGGATCAACGGCCTCGACAGCATAGAGGACGTCAAACGCATCGTGTTCGATGCAAATTACGTGGTGCTGGGGCTGGGTGACGTGTACCTCGGCGCACCGGTGACGACGCCGCTCGATCCGCGACACCGCTTGGTCACCACCAAGTACAACCCGGCGCGCACCTGGACGCCCGAGAATGCGGTGGGCATCGGCGGCGCCTATCTCTGCATCTATGGCATGGAAGGGCCGGGCGGTTATCAGTTCGTCGGCCGCACTTGTCAGGTGTGGAACACGTACAAAGTCACGCCGGAGTTCCCGGAGAACAAACCTTGGCTGCTGCGATTCTTCGATCAGATCCGCTTTTATCCGGTCAGCGGCGCGGAATTGCGTGAATTTCGCGAGGATTTTCCGCATGGCCGCGCGCGGCTCGACATTGCCGAAGACACGTTTCGGCTCAAGGAGTATCGGCGCTTTCTGGCGGAGAATTCGCTGAGCATCGCGTTGCAAAAGGCACGTCAACAGGCGGCATTCGAGTCCGAGCGGCGGCGCTGGGAGGCCACCGGTCAGATTGGCTACGCGGCGGATCTCCCCGAAGCCCATGACGATGAATGCCCGGAGGAGCTACAGCTCGGCTGTGTGGCCGTGGTGAGTCCGGTGTCGGGCAGCGTCTGGAAGATTGCGTCGGCGCCGGGTCAAGCCGTCAAGGCAGGGGATACGCTGGTGTTGGTGGAATCCATGAAGATGGAATTACCGGTCACGGCGCCGATGGACGGGATCGTGACTCAATTGCGCTGCACGGAGGGCCGCGCCGTGCTGATTGCGCAAACGTTGGTCGTCATGCGGCCTCACGAAACGCTCGCCGTCGCTTGAGGTTCGAAACAGAACAGGGGAGATGCCATGCTTTTTCGTCTCAAAACACTACGCGCCGGGACGCTGCTGCTGGGGATCCTCGCGGCGGGCTTGGCGCTGCCGTCGTCGGCCGCCGAACGGACTTCATTCAATGTTGCGTGGAGCATCTACGTCGGCTGGATGCCCTGGGACTATGCGGATCGCAGCGGCATCTTGAAGAAGTGGGCCGATAAATATGGGATCAAGATCAACCTGACGCAGGTCAATGAATACGTGGAATCGATCAACCAGTACACCGCCGGGACCTTCGATGCCTGTGCCATGACCAATATGGATATGCTGACCATTCCGGCGGCGGGCGGCGTGGACTCGACGGCTCTGATCGTCGGCGATTTTTCCAACGGCAATGACGGTGTGGTGCTCAAAGGCAAGGGCAAGACGCTCACCGATATCAAGGGCCAGAAAGTAAATCTGGTGGAGCTCTCCGTGTCGCATTACTTGCTGGCGCGGGCGCTCGAGTCGGTGGGGATGCGCGAGCGCGACTTGAAGGTCATCAACACCTCCGATGCCGACATCGTCGCGGCATTCAGCGCGCCGGCGAGCACCGCAGTCGTCACCTGGAAACCGCAATTGAGCGCGGTGTTGTCGGCACCGAATGCTCAGCTGGTGTTCGATTCCAGCAAGATACCAGGAGAAATCCTCGATCTGATGGTGGTCAAGACCGATGTCCTGAATGCCAATCCAAAGTTGGGTAAAGCGTTGATCGGCGCCTGGTATGAAACGCTGGCACTGATGTTCAAGGATGATGCCGCCGGCCAGGCGGCCCAGACGGCGATGGCCAAAGCGTCTGGAACGGATCTCGCCGGTTTCGGCCGCCAATTGGCGACGACTCACTTATTCACGACACCCGCCGACGCCTATGCCTTCGTCACCGCCGCTGGCGTCATCAAGAGCATGGATTCGGTACGCAAGTTTTCATTCGAGCACGGGATTCTGGGGCAGGGTGCGAGTTCCATGGACGCCGTCGGCATTCAATTTCCAGCCGGGAAGAGTCTTGGCGATCCTCACAATCTCAAAATGCGTTTCGATTCCGCCTTCTCGAAGCTGGCCATGGACGGAAAACTATGAGTTCTCGCTGATCCATGCGCCGGCTCATCAACCAGCAACCGGGACGGGCGGGCGCGCTCATGTTGAGTGCGCTGCCCTTCATTCTCGTGGTCGCCGCGTACCTTTACTACTCCAACGCGCGCCTGGCGGAGAATCCGGGAGACAAATTGTTGCCGGCGCCGGCGACCATTGCCGCGACCATCCATCGATTCGCGCTCGAGGAAGACGAGCGCAGCGGCGAATATCTGTTGTGGAACGATACCCGCGCCAGTCTCGAGCGGCTGTTGACGGCACTCGCCATCAGCGCGCTCATCGGCGTGACCTTGGGCGTCGCGATCGGGGTGTTGCCTTATCTGCGCCACGCCTTGGGCCCGTTTGTCGCCGCCGTGTCGCTGATACCTCCATTGGCCGTTCTGCCCATCTTATTCATCGTCGTGGGGTTGGGAGAAGGCGCAAAAATCACTCTGATCATCATCGGTGTCGCACCCGTGATCGTGCGCGATTTGGCGATGCGGACGGGTGAGCTGCCCGGCGAACAGATGATCAAGGCTCAAACCTTGGGCGCGTCCACCTGGCACTTGGTACTGCGCGTGGTGTTGCCGCAGATGTGGCCCCGCCTGATCGATGCCCTGCGTCTCACCCTGGGCTCGGCGTGGCTATTTCTGATCGCCGCAGAGGCCATCGCCTCGACCGAAGGTTTAGGCTATCGGATTTTTCTCGTGCGCCGGTACCTCGCCATGGACGTCATCTTGCCATACGTGGCGTGGATCACCGTGCTGGCGTTTTCGACGGATTGGCTGCTGCGGCTGTTGCGCGCCAAGGCATTTGCCTGGGCCAAGGCGAGCACATAGCGCATGACTCAGGTGACGGTAAAACGCTTGTGGAAGGAGTTCGGCGCTCAGGTCGTGCTGGAGAATATCAATTTGCACATCGGCGATCACGAATTCGTGACCATCGTGGGCGCTTCCGGCTGCGGCAAGACCACGTTTCTTCGAATGCTGTTGGGAGTGGAGACGCCCAGCCGAGGCGAGTTTCTCATCGATGGCAGTCCATTGCCGTCCGAGCCGGGACCGGATCGCGGCATCGTGTTTCAGCGTTATTCACTGTTTCCGCATCTGACCGTCATCGACAACCTGCTGTTGGGTCTGGAGTTGCGCGGCTCGCCGATGCTCGGCCGGCTATTCGGTAGGCGACGGCGCCGCGCGATGGATAGGGCCGATCAGCTGTTGGATGCGGTGGGGCTGCAGGGCGCAGCCGATAAATATCCGAAAGCGTTATCGGGAGGCATGCAGCAGCGCTTGTCGATTGCTCAATCGGTCATCTGTGAACCCAAGATATTGCTGTTGGACGAACCTTTTGGCGCGCTCGATCCGGGCATTACGTCGGATATGCACACGCTCATTCTCAAGCTGTGGAATATGAACAAGATGACCGTGTTCATGGTGACTCATGATTTGCAGGAGAGCTTTGCGCTCGGCACTCGACTAGTGGTATTCGATAAGGTGCGCGTGGACCCGCAGGCGCCGGATGCGTTTGGCGCGACAATCACCTTCAATATTCCTCTCAAGGGACGTCGGACCCAGAATAATTAAATAAATACAGTTAGTTATAGAATATTCCTCTAAAACGAATCCGTCATCGTGGCGACGATGCGCAGGCGAAGCGCTTAGAGAGTTGGCTGGACAGAGTGACGACCGATTACGCCGATGCCATCATTCCTTTTGACGAAGAGACGGCCCACATTTGGGGACGCCTCCGAGCACCGCATCCGGAAAACCCTTTGGATAAACAAATCGCAGCCACCGCTTTGCTGCACGACTTGATCGTGGTGACCCGTAAGACGGCACACTACGAACCCACTGCAGTGCGGTTGTTCAACCCCTTTACTTGACACATCGCGCGAGGCTGCGTCCGGCGACACTTTGAACATGCTCCGGCTAGGTGTTCCATTGGTATTCGTGTTGATTTGGTCAACCGGCTTCATCGTTGCGAAAGCCGTGTTGCCGCACGCGGATTTGCAGTGGTTTCTGGTTGCCCGCTTTTCTTTGACGGCTGTTGTGATGGGCTGTGCCGCACTCATCGCGGGAGCGCAGTGGCCGGGAGCGCGCCGGGCGGCGCCGCATGTGTTGGCGGGTGCATTGATGCAAGGCGTATACCTGTGCGCGAGCTATTGGGCCATCTCGCGCGGCTTGGCGGCGGGTGTCATGGCGCTGCTCGGTGCTCTGCAACCGCTGTTTACTGCCTTATTGGCCGTTTCCGTCATGGGCAAAACGCTGCAAGCCCGGGCGTGGGCGGGGTTGCTCGTTGGATTCGCGGGGGTGGGACTCGTGCTCGCCCCGAAGCTCGCGAGCCACGGTGTGGGGTCGCTGACTCCGCTGCCCGTGGCGGCGGCGTTGGTCAGCGTGTTCGCCGTCACCACCGGTACCATCGTGCAAAAGTGGCTGGCCTCGACAGACCTGCGCACGACCGCGAGCATACAAAGTTTCGGCGCGGCGATCGTCGCCGCTCTTGCGATGCTGCTCATAGGAACGCCACGGTGGGACGGGACGCCGATTCTGTGGGGTGCGCTTGCGTGGTCGGTCTTGGTGCCTTCCGTGGTGGGCACGACCTTGCTCATGTGGATGATGCGCCATGGGGAGGCGACGAAAGTGACGGCGCTGCTGCTGTTGGTTCCACCGCTGGCGGCGGTCCAGGCGTATCTGTTTTTCGGTGAGACGTTGGCGCCGGTGCAGTTCCTGGGGTTCGCGCTGGCATTAGGCGGGGTGCTGATGACCCGGTCCGCGCGTGCTCCGAGTTGACTTTCTTGATCCCGCATCCGGGCACCGGACGCGGGTTCGCTAACTTTCAAGGATCTCTATGTTTCTGCTTCGGCATGG
>Ga0137404_10003794_pt1 | contig 10079 bp, 8 predicted proteins | sample CZOMad2_1_16fung_FD_108285 | JGI IMG/M metagenome (GOLD analysis project Ga0137404, IMG submission 108285) | Vadose zone soil fungal communities from Angelo Coast Range Reserve, California, USA - CZOMad2_1_16fungal (Illumina Assembly) | ecosystem: Environmental > Terrestrial > Soil > Vadose zone... | reverse complement strand
CGGGACTGCGCTCGGCAAGCTGTACACGATGTCGCCAGAGGATTTCCTCAACGCGAGTCGCTACGCTCATATCGGAGGCAGGTTCGTCGCTGACTGCGGCGACTACAGGGTCATCGTGGAACTGTCCGACGACGGCTGGATCGCCCGGCGTCAGGGACGCATCAGGCGCGAGATGGCTCCAGAAGACTTCCAATCCGGAGACGGGAAAAAGGGAAGCGACGGAAATGCTGGCCAAGTTGGCCAAGATCGAGCTTCGGCAGGAACTCAGGTGGAAATACCGATCGGGCACCGCCTTCGCCGCGCGGCGCCAGCTTGGCCGTGCCCCGGCTTCCTCCGGTTCAAGCTCGACAAATCCCCGTTGGACAGCGAGCGCTAGCAAGAGGCTACCGGGGCGAATACATCATACACCGCGCGATCGGCGCTGGCGTCGACGCAACGGAAGAATTGGGCTCTGGTGAAGGCGGAGAATGGCGGCTAACCAGCTGACGACAGGCGAGCGAATATGGCAGGCGAAGCGTAAGACGTTCCCTGACCCCTCGTATCGACGCCGCGGGTCCTGTTCGGTGCCCAACCTGAACAGTGTCTCAGATTGCGTTTCGCCCTGTCGGCTCGGCGGCGTGTCCACTCTATCGGGCGCCGCGGTAATACAATAGAAGGCACTTCGCAAAGGTTCCAAGGAGGCTCGATCTCCGGGTTCGAGTCGGGAAATTGAAACGGGCCACTCTCAGTCCGTCTCTCTCTTTTGCTGGTTAAAGTTTGGAGGTTCTTTTCATATGGGCATCGCATTGACTTCAAAATGGTGGGCTCGCGCCCTCCCCGAACGAATCGGCATTGTGACCGCAATTTGCGGCGTGTCGCTGTTGCTTGGGCAATCGCAGGAGCCACCAAGTCCAGTCTTTAAGGTAAACGTTGTCTCCAAGTCGACGAAAGCGATCAACTACCGGCATCGCAGTGGGTCCACAACGATCAACTTCGTGGGCACGGCGTTGATGCCGAAAGCGCAGGGGCAGGCCAAGGTTGACAGCCGTCCGGGTGCGATCAGTATCGATGCCACCTTCAAGGACGTAGGAGCACCGGGCCAGTTTGGCTCCGAATACCTGACGTATGTATTGTGGGCGATCTCACCCGAAGGAAGACCAAAGAACCTTGGGGAGATCCTGCTGGACGGCAGCAAGAGTAGCCTCAAGGTGACCACCGATCTGCAAGTGTTCGGCTTGATCGTTACCGCGGAGCCCTATTTCTCGGTCACGCAGCCCAGTGACTTGATCGTTATGGAAAATGAAGTCCGGCCGGACACCCTCGGGAAATTCGAGATCATCGATGCCAAGTACGAGCTCCTGCAGCGCGGTCAATATCAGAAACTCGCAAATGCACTGCAACTGCAACCGGACCCAAGAGTCCCGATCGAGATTTACGAGGCTCGGAACGCAGTGCAGATTGCGCAGTCCTCCGGCGCTGATAAGTACGCGGCCGACTCCTTCCAGAAGGCGCAGACTACTCTACAACAGTCTGAGGACTATTTGAAGCGGAAGCAGCGCAAGCCGGCGATCATGATAGCTCGTGAAACGGCGCAGACGGCGGAGGACGCCCGAGTGATCGCGCTAAAGCGGCAAGAGGAGGAAGCGCTCCAGAAGGAGCGCGGGGCAGCAGCGGCTCGTGAGGCCGGAGCCAAGCGCCAGGCCGAAGAAGAGCAACGGCGCCGCGAACAGGCCGAGGCGGAACGCAAGGCGGAGGAAGCGCGTCGGGCCCAGGCCGAAGCAGCGAAGGCAACAGCGGAATCAGAGAAGGCCACTGCGGAGACACAGCGGCTTCAAGCTGAATTGGCTGCAGCGAAGGAGGCGGCGGAACGGGCCAAGGCGGAAACTGCGCAAGCGCAGGCTGCGGCGGCTGCCGAGAAGGCTGAGCGCGCAGCGGCTGAATCGGAACGCCTACGGCAACAAGCGGAACAGGAGAAGCAGCAACTCCGCGCGCAGCTTTTGCAGCAGCTCAATGCCGTGTTGGAGACGAAGGACACGGATCGCGGGTTGGTGGTCACCATGGCTGATGTCCTGTTCGACAGCGGCAAGTATACGCTGAGGCCAGCGGCACGCGAGAAATTGGCAAAGCTTGCCGGCATCGTGCTGGGACATCCTGGCTTGAGGCTGGCGGCTGAGGGCCACACTGACAGCACGGGAAGCACCGAATTCAATCAGAAGCTCTCGGTGAAGAGAGCAGAGTCAGTAGCGGAGTACTTGAGCAGCCAGGGCGTACCTCGCGACAGCTTGAACGCTTCGGGATTCGGAGATACTAATCCTATTGCATCGAACGGTACAGCGGCTGGGAGGCAGAAGAACCGGCGCGTGGAGTTGATCGTATCGGGTGAGGTGATCGGTACAAAAATTGGTGGGGCCGCGAGACTCTGAGGCAGTCAGCTGCGGAGGGCGGAGGCGGCAACGGGCGTCTCGCCCTTTAAGATCAGCCCGAACCGCCGGAACGCTTGCTTAATCGCCGCGACCTTTTCTGGCGGGCACGGATTCTCTTTGGGTGCGGTACGGGCGCGGCCAGGCCGAACAGCTCCTTGCAGTGCAGCAGCCATGCACTCTCGGGCACGAAGCCGTGTTGGCGCGAGGGCCATTTGTGATTTCCTGAGTCGGGCGAGATTGGGGTCATTCGTAGCGGAGTGCGTCCACTGGATCGAGCCCTGCCGCTTTGTAAGCGGGCCAAATCCCGAAGAACAGGCCGACGCCCACTGATACGAGGATGCCCAGGACGGCCGCCCATAGAGGGACCGTTGCAGGTAGCGACTCGAAGACCAGACGGCTGGCAACAGAAACAAGCCAACCAAAGATGATGCCTGCGATCCCGCCCATGGCGGTCAGAACCGCCGCCTCCAGCAGGAATTGCAGCACGATATCGCTTTTCTTAGCGCCGACGGCTTTACGTAAGCCAATCTCCTGCGTGCGCTCGGTAACAGAGACCAGCATGATATTCATCACGCCGATGCCGCCTACCAACAACCCAATCGAACTGAGCACCGCCATGATGAGGAACGTCATGGCCGTGATCTGGCGGAAGTTGCCAATCATCTGGTCAGCAGTGGAGAGAGCGAAGTTATCCGGCTTGTTGTACGGCACGCGCCGATCGATGCGCAGTACCGTTCTGATTTCATCCAAGGCCTGCGGAAGCTTTCCATCCTGCGCAGTAACGACGATCGCATTTTCCCTCGCATTCGGGAACATCTTCCGCATCGAACCGTACGGCAGCAGGACACGATTGTCCTGTTCGCCGAAGAAAGACGCCGCCGGACGAAGCATGGTACCCACCACTTCGAACTCGTGACCATGCACATTAACAAATTTTCCGATCGGCTCGATGTTGGCGAAGAGGCCTTTCTCAATCTCGGCGCCAATCACCACAACAGGGGCGCGACGTCGGCTTTCTTCATCGGTAATGAACCGTCCCACGTGGAGTTCGACTTGTCCGCCCCTGGCATATGCCTCCTCCACTCCAAAGAGATTCACATCGTACATGTCATTCCCTTTGTAATGGATGTTGATGAATTCGCGATTGGCGAACAGCATCGGGGAAACATCCTGCACCGACCGGCACCTCTCCTTGATATCGAGCGCGTTCTGATAGGTAAGATCTTTGCGGGTCCGCTCCTCAGGAGTCAGTTCAGTCATACGAGGCCCCACAGGGAATTTGAAGACAATGATCGAGTTGGGACCAAAGCTGCGTAGCACCGCTGCGATGTTGGCATCGAAACCGGTTAGAATGGCACCGACGCCGATTATGGTTCCGGTCCCGACGATGACACCGAGCACGGTAAGAAATGCGCGCAGTTTGTGTGATCGGATGGTCTGGAACGCCAGCATGAGCCCGTTGGCGAGAGCAAGCCGGGTCATCGTCTATCTCTCCACTCGCAGCGCCTCGATCGGGTCCAGTTTGGCGGCGCGCCGGGCAGGATAGATGCCAAAGAACAGGCCCACTACACTCGAAAGTCCCACGCCGGTGAACACCGAGGACCAGGGTAAAGCCATCGGCAAGGGTGTCGCGTTGCGCACGAGAATCGCCAGAAGCCATGCGATCACGACACCAATCAAGCCGCCGCTGGCCGCCAGAACCGAAGCCTCGACCAGGAACTGGTTCCGGATGTCACGCCTCGTCGCCCCCAGGGATTTCCGGATACCGATCTCGTGAGTGCGCTCGGTCACCGCCGCCAGCATGATGTTCATGATGACGATACCACCCACGAGCATGAACACGGAAACGATTCCCACGGCCATCCCGGCGATAGCCGCGGTCAACCGGTTCCACAGACTGACAAACGTTTCCGATGCGAAAATCGAAAAGTTGTCGTCCTGATTTGGCCTCAAATGTCGATATGCTCGCAACAGCATGCGCACTTCGTCTTCGGATTCCATGAGATGTTCTTGATCGATTGCTTTTGCAACGAGATCGATGCCCTTATGTGAGCCGTAGGTCTTGAAGTAACTCTCGATGGGAATCATGACGAAATTGTCCTGAGATTGACCGAAAACGCTGCCCTGCGCTTTTGCCACACCGACGACTTCATATGAATTTCCTTCAATTTGGATCGTCTTGCCAATGGGATTGACGCCTTCAAAGAAGCGGTTTCTGAGATCGTTGCCGATGAACGCGACCGTGGCATGGCGCCGTACTTCCTCGGCGCCGATGCCGCGTCCTTCATCGACGCTCACGTTGCTAATAGTCGGAATGTTCTCGGTTATGCCCTGAATCCCGACACGAGCCGCTGACGTCCCTTTGTATGAAACTTGTCCCCGCCGGTCAGCCGACATTCCTATTTCTTTTACGAGCGTGGCTTGGTGTTTTACGAACTCGTATTCGTCGCGCCTGATCTCGGGATTCCTCTTCATCATCTCGTAGAACTTCTTGGGATCCCACGGGCCAAACCAGGCCATGCGGACGATGCGGAATCCGTCGGCGCCCATGTCCGAGACTTTTTCGGCAATGTAGAGATTCATGCCATGGATGAACGCGGTAACGGTAATCAATGTCGCTGTGGCGAGGATGATTCCCAGGAGCGTCAAGAACGTACGGAGCTTGTTTTTCCGGAGCGAGTCCAGAGCGATAAGGTTGGCTTCCCAAAACGATGCGGTCGGACGGAATCTCGGCGTTTTGGCCACTTGGACCTTGACAGAGAGACGCAACGCAGGGGTGGTTTGTTCCTTCTGAAAACGTTCTATTTGGCAAACCGGCTGATTCGGGCCAAGTTAAGCACCCCGCCTGTCAAATCGTTCCAGCTATCGCGCTAGTCACCCGGGCGAGCGACGCACGCCGCGAGAATCGATCAGAAATACGACGGTTCACTTTCACGCACCTCGCTTGGCGGAAATCCAGCGCCAGAGTGCGCATTTCAGAGCAACTCCGCGCAACTGGTGTGCATATTGTTTTCGGACAATTCAAGCCATACCGCGGAAGAGCCGGAATTAGACCACCGAAATCATTGGTGAACGGTCGGGCGTTCAAACCCTGACCCTACGGAGCGGAGAGGTAGGTGGAAACCACGTTTTCTGAAGAGCCAGTACCTTCCGGCCCAAACTCCAGGCCGAGAAGAACTTCCAACTCCCCCGAGTATTAGCGGAGTTGCTGGCGGGGTGTGGGCGGCGCCAGAATCCACGACAGGAGTCGGATTCTCCTCGAAATTCTCTGTTTTTGTTATGAAGAGGGTTGCGCCTGGGGAGCCAATATTCCGCTACGGAAATTGTTTCTCAGGTGCGCTGATTCGCGGGGGCGCGTGGAGTTCCCGCCGGCGCTGGTCCAACCGCTTTCTAAGACCCAACTCGTGATAGCAATGCTCCTTTGATATCGTCGCCGAATCGCCTTTGGAGACATGCGCGCTAACTTTGCTTTAGGCCCTGTTGCCTCCACTGCCCCTACTCTGCACGCTTGAAATTCTGAGATTCCCACGATAGTATGTTTCCATCAAAAATCTCCTACGGGAGAGCAGTCAACAGGTACACCATCGATTAAACCGCCGCACTGGACAGGCGCCAGTCATGATCCCGGAGGATAAACTTCGATTGCGAAAGTTGACCGGTGCGCTCGCGCTGATGCTGCTGTTTGTGGTGGCGGCAGCGGGGATGGGACCGGATATCACACCTGCGTCGCTACCGAACGGTGATGTGAGCAGCTTTTACAGCCAGACTCTCATCGCAAGCGAAACAGTTTTGCCGCCGACATGTTGTACGTGGAAGGTCGCAAAAGGAGTATTGCCGGGTGGTTTGTCACTCAGCAGTGGCACCGGCGCCTCCACGACTGCCACGATCAGTGGAACACCTACAACGGCCGGAAAGTTCAGCTTCTCCATCATCGCCAACGACGGTCTGGTCGACGGTCCCGATCGAGCATACACAATCACGATCAAGCCGGCCTTGGGCATCGGCCCAGCTTCTTTGCCCTCCGGAGAGGAGGGCGTGTCCTACGCACCGAAGCTCACCGCAACTGGCGGTACGCCCGGCTACACGTGGTCGCTGACCGGAGCGCTGCCCAGCGGTGTGTCGTTCAGCAACGGCGCGTTCAGTGGTAAGCCCGGACCGGGCACCGCCGGCAGCTACCCCATCACGGTGCAAGTCACCGATTCGGTTGGTGGCACTTTCGGTCAGGGCTACACCGTGGTGATTGTCTCACCGCCCTCGGTAACCACCGCCTTGTTGCCCGTAGGAGAAGTCGGGGTTCCATATCCGTCGACCCCACTATCGGCTACGGGAGGAACCGCTCCTTACAAATGGGCGATCACTTCAGGCGCCCTACCGGCCGGAATGACATTCTCCGGCGGCACACTCGGTGGAACGCCAACCGCAGCGGGGAGTGGCAGTATTACTTTTCAAGTAACCGATGCGAAGGGCCAAACCGGGAGCGCGAGTCTGACCTTGACCGTGACCGCCGGCCCCACCATCACCACCCCCGCAACTTTGCCCAACGGCGAAGCCACAGCACCTTACTCGCAAAGCCTGGCCGCGTCGGGCGGTACTCCGCCATATACCTGGACCGTCACCAGCGGATCCCTGCCTGCGGACCTTTCGCTCAGCGCAGGGGGCGTGATCAGCGGTACGCCGGCCACGACGGGCGGATACAATTTCACCGTCCAGGTCGCCGACAGCGTCAACCTTAAGGCGACGCAGAACTTCTCGCTTACCATCATCGCGGCCCCCACGATCACAACCAGTGCGACTCTGCCCCAGGCGGAAGCCGGTGCGGCTTACTCGCAAACGCTGATCGCCACGGGTGGTTCGAATGCCGGTTTTAAGTGGTCGATGACTGGCGGATCACTACCCGCGGGCCTCTCGCTGAGCACGGGCGGAGTCTTGAGCGGTATACCTACGGCGGCCGCTCTGGGAGTCTCGGGTTTCACCGTGCAAGTCACAGACGGAGCAACCGGAACGGCGACGCTGGTCATGTCGATCACGATCATCGCCGGACCCACCATTACGACCGCACCCACGTTGTCAAGCGGCGCGGTGGGTGCGGCGTATGGCACCGTAACTCTGGCCGCTTCGGGCGGCACTCCTCCTTACAATTGGTCAATCACCACGGGGTCACTGCCGGCGGGACTATCGTTGAGCGGGGGTACGGGGACCATTAGCGGGACACCCACGGCCAGCGGAACGCCAACGTTCACCGTTCAAGTTACCGATGCCAAAGGGGTCATCGCGAGCAAACAGTTCAGCATCACCATCGCCGCGGGTCTGATCATCACGACCCCTCCCGGATTGCCGGATGCAGCGGGCGGCGTTGCCTACACGGTGACTGTCTCGGCCGCCGGCGGAACTCTACCCTACATCTGGAGCATCAGCAACGGTTCGCTTCCTGGTGGCATGACGCTCAACTCGGCGACAGGCGTGATTAGCGGCACGCCTGCCAGCTCCGGGATTTTCCAGTTTACAGTGCAGGTCACCGACAGCGCGTCGGTGAGTGCTGCGAAGCAGTTCACGCTGAATGTCACTCAGCACTTGAGCTTGACCACAGGTCCAACGCTGCCTGCTGGCGCGCCAGCTACCCCTTACGTCGCAGCATTGAGTGCGCTGGGCGGTACCCCGCCGTACGCTTGGACGATCACAGGAGGGGCACTGCCCAACGGCCTGGGTCTCAATGCTTCCACCGGCCTGATATCCGGGACGCCGGACGTCACCGGCACTTTCACCTTCACGGTGCAGGTGACGGACAACGCCCAGACAAAGGCGGCTAAGGCATTTACCATTTCCATCATCCCGCACGCCCTGCCCCAGGTGAATATTGTCGGCGTGCCGCAGACATCCCGCGCCGCACAGCAGATCAGTTTCAGCGTCACGCTGGCTTCGGGTTATCCGCTGGACATCACTGGCAAGATCACGTTGTCTTTCCAGCCAGATGCCGTCGTACCTGCGGATGACGCGGCGATCCAGTTCTCTACCGGTGGCAGGAACGCCAGCTTCACAATCCCTGCCAATACCACCACCGCCGTATTCTCAGTGCCCCAGATGTCGCTGCAGACCGGCACCATCTCCGGGACAATCACCATGGCCTTTGCCCTGCAAGCGGGCGGAGCCGAGTTGCCCGCAACCGGCCTTGACCGTACCATCACGATTCCACGAGGCGTGCCGGCCATTCAGAGCGTAAGAATGGTAAAGAACTCGACCGGTTTTGAAATCCACTTGGTGTGCATCTCCACGTCGCGCGACCTGACGGAAGTCGATCTGACCTTCACGGCGGCGCCTGGGGCTGGTCTCCAGACGACCAGCATCACAGAAAACCTCGCCAGCGTGGCTGCCCTGTGGTATCAAACTGCCGCCTCGGCGCAATACGGCAGCGGCCTGATGCTGGTGCTGCCCTTCACAGCTTCGCAAGGCAGCGTCGATGCCGTTGGGTTTGTCTCGGTGGTGCTAAAGAACGCGCAAGGAAGCTCAGAATCATCCCGCGGAAGTTTCTAGTAAGCTGTCCCGGCGATTTTGTTAGGACGGATGCGGCGAGTGGGATCGGTGTAGGTCCAGCGGAATGGCTGTGCTGATTTCGAGTAGGCTCGGATATACTTCCGCAGTTTCAGCTTTCCGCCGCCTGCAAGCGCGGCTGCTGAGCGAGTAGCACGGATGTGTTGCAATTATGGCGGGCGGCGGTTGGCAGGCTGAAAAAATCGTGAGTGCCCGAGCGCGACTCGATGGGCCGAAGCTCGGGACGATGGTGAGCTGTAACGTTGTTTCTTGGCACGAGCCAGCAGACGATTCTGCGCACTGTTTTGCCGACTCATGTATAAAAGGAGCAGTATGTACCGCCTGATTTTCTTCGCTCTAGTTTTATTTCCACCATGTTCCGTCTTCGCCCAGAGGAGATCTTTGCCCGATCGCGTCCCCAAGCGCTCTTCGCAGATCGGCAACGGCTTCGGCATCAACTCCGACCTGACGCGAGATCCCTACCTGCCCTGGAACCGGCGGTGGTGGACCCGCATGTTCGACGCCGGCGTGAGTTGGATCCGCATTGGCCAGTCCGAGAACAGTTCGGACTACACAAGCTGGGACTGGGTAGAGCAAAAGCGAGGCGTCTATTCGATCCCACCCGAGGTGGACGACTATATCGATTCGGTGGTCGAAAACGGCGTGAAGATTCAGATCCAGTTGCATTATGGCAATCCGATGTACACCTCGCCTTCGGGTATCCGGCCAGACGCGATCACACCCGAACCGGGCTCATTCCATAACGAGGACCGCAGCCTGTACTCGATCTTCTGGCCGCCTACGACCCCGGATCAGATTGAGGCGTTCGTCAAGTATGTAAGATTCGTGGTTAACCACTTTCGCGGCCGCATCAGTACTACGCGCTGTGGAACGAGCAGGACATCACCTACTGGAACCCCATTGGCAGCCCAGAGGACTATGGCAGGCTGCTGAAGGCATTCGTGCCGGCCGTGCATGAGACGGACCAGCATGCCAAAGTAGTCTATGGTGGACTGGCGGATCCCTCAAGCGATTTTGCCCGCCGCTCCCTGGACGCCTGCCAGTGTACCGGCGGCATCGACGTATTTGCGTATCACACCTACCCTGGTTACGGGCAGAATCTGAATCCGGAATCTATGGACTACGGCGCCT
>Ga0137404_10003792_pt1 | contig 10084 bp, 11 predicted proteins | sample CZOMad2_1_16fung_FD_108285 | JGI IMG/M metagenome (GOLD analysis project Ga0137404, IMG submission 108285) | Vadose zone soil fungal communities from Angelo Coast Range Reserve, California, USA - CZOMad2_1_16fungal (Illumina Assembly) | ecosystem: Environmental > Terrestrial > Soil > Vadose... | reverse complement strand
CTTGACGGGAGACACGCTCGGGACGGCGCGGCAAATCCTCTTTGGGTCGATTGGCGGCTCACTACCTTTTATGATCCAAGTCGTTCGGCGAGGCGCCAGTGACTTTCTACCTCCTCGCGGTTCTCGTCTCGATCGGCTTGGGGGCGCTCGCAAGCTACGCGTTCAAGGCGCACAACGTCCTTGCCGCCCTGTATCACGGTGCCACAGCGCCGCTCGCTCTGGCCTTCCTGACAGGCATCGATACGCACGCACGCTGACTCCGCAGTGAAGCACCGGCGACACCGCGTTCACCGGCGGCCGGTTCAGCGTGAGCGTGGAGACGCCGTCGGCGTGCTCGAGCCGGATCGTGTCGTAGGCCATCGGGGACCGGTCCACCCGCAAGACCATACGACAAGACGCTTATCGGGCCCACCCTCCATTCCCCCGCTCCGCGGGTGTATAACTAGGCACCTTATGACGGTCGACCCACGTGGAGGAATCCAGCAAGGGGGAACATCATGAACACGCTGTCGCGCAGGCACTTCCTTCGGACGTCGGGAACGGTCGTCGGAGCATCGGTCCTGGCGCCGCTGGTGTCGTCCGGTCGGGCGCACGCCGCCGAGAAGGAGCTGGTTCCGAAAAAACTTCCGTTCCCGCCCAATGACGAATTCGGCAGCTACGAGCCGACGATCACACCGGATGGCAACACCATCTACTTCGCCCGCTTTGCCGGCAGCGGTGACAAGCGCGTGCTCGGCACGACGACCGACATCTTCGTCACGCACCGGATCCGTCAGGGCGGCGAGTGGCCCGGGACCGGCGCCGACTGGACGCCGCCCGAGCGGCTGCCGGACACCGTCAACAGCGATTCCATCGACCAGGAGCCGCGCATCACCGCGGACGGCAAGACGCTCTACTTCATGAGCCGGCGCGCGGGCGGCCGCGGCGGCGCGGACATCTGGGTCACCCACAAGCAGCCCAACGGCGAGTGGGCGCAGGCGCAGAACCTCGGACCGAACGTCAACTCCGAGCAGGTCGACCACTGCTTCATGCCGCTGGGCCTGCCGGGCGAGGACAATACGTCCGTGTTCATCTCGCTTCGGCCCCGCGCATCGGGCGAGCCGTCGTCGTCGGACCTCTACACGAGCAAGATGGAAAATGGTGTCTGGCAGCCCGCCCGGCGGTACGAGAGCAAGCTCCTCGACTCGATCGGCCTCAAGTGCCGCCTCAACGCCGTCGCTCGAGACGGCCTGGTGCTCGGCGTCGTCTCCGTGCACGACTTCGGAAAATTCCACAAGATGGTCTTCGTGCACTACGACCCGGCGAGCAAGGAGTGGAGGGGGCCGCTCGTCGAGGCGCCGTTCAACCAGCCGAACGTCGACGGCGCGTGCCCCATGTTCACGGCTGGCGGCGACAAGATGATCTGGTCGGCCGGCTACGATCGTGGCCCCGGCCTCGTCTCCACGGCCGGCGGCACCGGCTCGACCTACGACCTCTTCTGGTTGAAGACGAGCGACGTCGTCGCCTACTACAAGGCCAAGGCCGGACTCAGCTAAGCGGGCCGTCGCTCGCGTGGCAGGCACCGGACGGGCGAGCGCGAGGCGTCTCGGCCTCGCGCTGGCCGCCTGTGCGCTCACGGCGAGCGTCGCGACCGGACACGCCGTCCTGCAGCGAGCGGAGCCGCGCGTCGAGAGCACGCAGAAGCGCTCGCCCGACGAGGTGAAGCTCTACTTCACCGAGCGCCTCGAGCCGGCCTACAGCGCGGTGCGCGTGCTGGACGATCGCGGTGTGCAGATCGACCGTCGGGACAGCCGCGTCGATCGTGCGAACCCCGCCCTCCTGCGCGCGACGCTGCCGCCGCTGCCGGCGGGAACGTACACGGTCCGGTGGCGCGTGCTCTCGATCGACGCCGACGTGACCGAGGGCACCTTCACGTTCAGGGTCGAATGAGGGCCCTCCTCCTCGCGGCCCTCTGGCTGCACCTCGCCTCCTCCCTGTTGCTGATGGGGGCGTTCTTCATGCTCCTGCTGGCGGGCGCGCCGCGGGCTTCGGCGGCGCGCCGGTGGGATCAAGCCGTGGTCGCCGGGTCCCGTGTCCTCGTGCTGCTGGCGCTCGGCTCGGGCATCGTCTGGCTGCTGGTGCGGACGGCGCTCTTCGAGAGCCGTGCCCAGGCGGCGCTCGATCCCCGTGCCGTGCTTCGCGCGGTCCTGGATACGTGGCCGGGATTCGTCTGGCTCGCGCGTCACGGCGTCCTGCTCGTGCTCGCGGCGTTCCTGGCGACTCGCCCGGACGTCGGGGAGAGGCGGAACTGGATCGCCGCCCGCGCCGAGGCGCTGTTGCTGGCCGCGCTGGCGCTGGCCCTCGTGAGCGGCTCCAGTCACGCCGCGGCGATCACGCCCGGCACGCTGCGCGCCGTCGCGGTCGACGTCGCGCACCTCGTGGGAACCGGTCTCTGGCTCGGCGGCCTCGTCGCGCTCGCGCTGTTGCTGCGAGCGGCCGGCCGTGACGACGACGCCGAGGCGCGCGCCTACGCGGTGCGCGCCGCGCGTCGCTTCTCCCGCGCCGCGCTCCTCGTGATGATCGTCCTCATGGCCTCGGGCGTGATGAACGCGATCGCGCAGGTGGAGAGCATCGCGGGGCTGGCGGGGACGACGCATGGCCGCTTGCTGCTCGCCAAGCTCGCCGTCCTCGTGCCGATCCTCGTCCTCGCCGCCGTGAACCGCACGCGCATTCTTCCCGCGCTGTCCGGCCCCGACGCCATGCGGCGACTCGCCGCCTTCGTCGCCCTGGAGGCGGTGCTCGCGCTCGTCCTGCTCGGGCTGGCGGCGGCGATGACGCTGACGACGCCGGCCCGCCACGGCGAGCCGGTCTGGCCGTTGCCGTTCCGACTCTCGCTGGACGCCCTGCTCGATGTGCCGGCCACGAGGTGGCGGGCGCTGCTGGGCACTCAGCTGGCGACGGCGGGCGTGGTGGGGCTGATGGTCTCGTTCCTCCTGCGCCGCCGGCGCGCGCCGGTGCTCGCGGGCGCCCTCGCACTCGTCGCCGTCGGTGCGGGCATCGGCCTTCCGCCGCTCGTGGTCGACGCCTATCCCACGACGTACCGGCGCCCGCTCGTGACGTATCACGCCGCCTCGATCGCCTCCGGAATGGCGACGTACCATGAGCATTGCGCCGCCTGCCACGGTGCCGCCGGCGCGGGGGACGGCACTCTCGCCGATCTTCGCTCGCCGCCCGCATCGCGCCGTCACGCGGGCGAGCTGTTCTGGCTGGTCAGCCACGGCACCCCGGCACGCGGCATGCCCGCGTTCGGGGGCCGTCTCGCCGAGCGCCGGCGCTGGGACGTGATCAATTTCATCAGGCTGCTCGGCGCCGCCGATGCGTCGAGGACGATCGGCCGCCGTGTGGAGCCGGACCGTGCCTGGCTCGTGGCGCCGGACTTCACCGTCGCCGTCGGCCCCATGGCGCCGGGGGCGCTGCGCGATCATCGCGGGCGGCGCATGGTCCTGGTGGTGCTGTACACGCTGCCCGGCTCGCGCGCGCGCATGACCGAGCTGGCGCGAAGCTACGACGTGCTCTGGATCATGGGCGTCGAGGTCATCGCCGTGCCGAGGCACGCCTCGCCCGAGGCCATCGGCGAGCTCGGCTCGTCGCCGCCCGTCCTGTTCCCGGTGGTGACCGACGGCAACGCCGACATCGTCGCGACGTACGGGATGTTCGCGCCAGGGCCTCACGCGGAGTTGCTGGTCGACCGTCAGGGTTACATCCGCGCGATCTGGGAGGGCGCCACCGGAGGGATGCCGCAGGCCGCCGCGGTTCAGGCGCAGGTGGAAAAGCTCAACGAAGAGAAGAGCCCGCCTCCCTTCCCCGACGATCACGTCCATTGATCGCTAACAGGAGGGCTTCGTGATGCCCGTGTGGCAGGTGGCGCTGGTGCTGAACCTCACGCTGGCGGTCGGCCTCGCGCTCGGCTACGCCGCCTGGGGCCGGCGGGCGGAGGCGCTCGATCGCGAATTCGGCGACGCGCGCGTGCAGGTGGAGCGACTGGAGCGCGAGCGGGCGGCCTGCGCCGCCGGCGCGCGCGCCGGCGAGCAGCAGTGGGAGGGACGCGGCGTCGTGCGAGCGATCTATCCGCAGCTGCTGGTCATCACGCACGAGGAGATCCGCGGGCTGCTGCCGGCGAGGACCACGAGCTTCCGCGCCGCGCCGCCGGCGTTGCGCGAGTCCATCCGGGTGGGCGACCCGATCCGGTTTTCGCTGCGCGGGACGGTCGCCGACGACGCCGCGCTCGTCGCGCTCGAGCGGTGGTGAGCTGGGCCCCGAGCGATCACCGGTCCTTCAAGAAGTCGCCGAGCGTCATCCCGAAGCCGCCCTTCCTGGCGGCATCCTTTATATAGGCCTGGGTCTCGGCCTGCTCCTCGTGCACCAGCGCCTTCTCGCGCGACAGGCGAATGCGCCGCCCGCCCTCCTCGAGCGCCAGCACGAGCACCTTCATCTCGCTGCCCGCGGGGAACATCCGGCGATGATCGGTGCCGCGCGCCGTGCCCAGCTCGGCGTTGGGCACGAGCCCCGTCTGGCCGGGGCCGAGGCGCACGAAGACGCCGAACGGCTCCACGCGGTCCACCGTGCCGGTCAGCACGGCGCCGACGGCGACGGTCGAGGCCATCTCGTCGCCGACCGCCGAGCCTTCGGGCGCCAGCGCCAGCGCGATCCGGTGCTTGGTCATGTCGACGTTGACGATCATCACGGCGATCTCCGCGCCGGCGCCCACCGCCTCGCGCATCGCTCCCTGCCGGTGGCGCGGGATCTCGCTGATGTGCAGCAGCCCATCGACGCCGGGCAGCAGCTCGACGAACACGCCGAATTCCGTGGCGCGCAGCGCGCGGCCGCGCACCACCTGCCGCTCGCGCAGCCGCCCCGGCACCGCCGCCCACGGGTCGCCCTCGAGCGCCTTGAGGCTGAGCGTGACCCGGCCCTTCGCCTCGTCGATGCGCAGCACCTTGACGGTCACCGGCTCGCCCACGCGCAGCCGATCGCCCGCGCGCTCCACGCGCGCGTGCGAGAGCTCGGACATCGGCACCAGCCCCTGCACGCCGCCCAGATCGACGAAGGCGCCGAAGTCGGCCAGCGAGACGACCGTCCCCGGCAGCACCGCGTCGGGCAGGATCTTCTTGCGCGTCTCCACCGCCGCCTGCTCGGCCTGTTCCTCCAGCAGCGCGCGGCGCGAGAGCACGAGGTTGCGGCCGCCCTCCGCGTACTTCGTCACGCGGAATTCGAGCACGCGTCCGACGTATTCCTGCTCGGATTCGACGCGCCGCAGCTCCATCTGCGAGAACGGACAGAAGGCGCGCAGGCCACCCACCGTGACCTCGTAGCCGCCCTTGATCACACCGGCGACCTTGCCCTCGACGGGGACGCCGGTCTGGGCCGCCACCGCCAGCGCCTCGCGCGCCTGGGCGCCCTGCCGCAACCGGTGCGAGAGCCGGATCTCGTCGCCCGTCGCGACGACCGTCGCCTCGATCTCATCGCCGACCTTGACCTTGAGGCGGCCTTCATCGTCCGCCAGCTCCGCGCGGTCGATCCACGCCTCGCCCTTGCCGCCGACGTCCACGAACACGTGCTCGTCGGAGACCTGGATGACGCGCCCTTTCACCATCTGGCCGATCTCGAGCGCGCGCCGCGCCTCGTGCTGGGCAAACATCGCGGCGAAGTCTTCTTCGGAGCTGGGTTCGCTCATGGGGGCTCAGGGGATTATATTCCCTTTGCCCAGGGGCGCCGTTGGGAGCGCCCGAAACGCGGAGACCGCGATGCGACGTCGCTAACGCTTGCTGTCGCCGCCGATGAACCGGACGGGTTCCTTGCCTCTGAGCGTGTCCGGCGTGATCGCCCAGGTACCGCCGCAGGCCGCCGTCGCGACCTTCCCGGCCATGTCAGTGCCGCCGAAGGGCAGCGTCAACCCGCTCGTCGCGGCGCCCACGAGGCAGAAACCCGTCTTCGCCGGCGCGTAGAGCAGCGTCGTGAACACGCTTCCGGCCCCATACGCGGCTTCCTGCGCGCCCGACTCCGCCGCCTCGGCGTGGACGCCGAGCATAGTCGTCGACACGAACAGCACCAGCACCACCGCGCTTCTCAGGATCTTGTGCATGCTCTCGCCTCCTCGTGAAGTGAGAGCGGAGCGCCAGGCGGCGCTCCGCCGAGAGGACCTGTCCCTATTTGCCGGCGAGCCGGTGCTTCTTGATGAACGCCCAGAGCTTCTTGGTCATCTCAGCGGGTCCGATCGGCTTGTCGCCCATGACCGACTCCAGCGACTCTTCCCGACCACCGAACTTGACCGCGTAACCTCCGAAGTTCTTCTTACCGGCCATCCGTCACCTCCGCCGAGGATTTGCGCTCGTGAGCGCGGCCCTACTGTCTCATCCGACCTGGACGGAGACCAAATTATCTGTGCGGCTTCTCACGGTGACTCGTACCCGCCCGCGGCGGCCGCCACGGTCTCGGCCGGCGCGATCGGTCGGTCCAGGCTGAACTGGGGATACGGCCATCGAGGCGCCGGCCCGGCTCCCGGGATGACGTACTTCCGCATCGCGGCGTCGCACAGGGCGTAGCCGCCGTTGATCAACCGGCACTGCTCGGCATCGGTGAACGGGTTCAGCCGCGTTCTCATCGATGACAGGTACCTGGTCGCCTCGGGAGACACCGGCAGCGCATCCGCGACTTGATAGTCGGCGACCAGTGTCGTGATGCCCCAGTAGCTTCCGCGGTGCGCCCCGGATCTGAAGTCGTCGATCAACGCCCGCGTGCGCAGCGCCCGAGCCTGGTTCGTCGCGATGTCGAACGCCCGGAGCGTCTGCTTCACCCACGTCTTGCTCGGGTCGGGGTCGACGACGAAGGGCGCGCCGGCGTCGCTCACGAGGAGCGTCTTGCAGCGCTTGTCGAGCGTCTCGAGCCCCAGGTTGTCGTAGACCCCCCCGTCGGTGAGAAACAGCTGCGTGCGGTACGCGATGTTGCCGTAGAGATCGGCGCCGGGGACCTGTCTGAACAGGTTCGGATCGATGTCCCGGACGACGGGAGACAGGAACGGTGGAAAGGCGCTGGAGGCGGTCACCGCCAGCGCGACGCTCAGTGTCGGCCCCGGGATCTGGCCGATGCGATAGTCGCCGGCGTAGGGCTTCGAGAACCGAAAATCGACGCCGGTCATGAAGTTGGTGGAGTTCACGATGAAGCGCGGCCGATCCGGAAGCTGCTGCAGGGTGGCGTCGCCGAACAGATGCTGCCGGTACTGGGTTTCGATGATGTCGCTGATGTCCTTCCACGGCAGGATCGCCCCTTCCGCGATCGCCGGTCCGTCGATGAGGCGGGCGCAGAACTCCCGCAGCGGCTTGACGATCTCGTCCTGGAAGTTCGTCGCGAGGCCGTTGGCCCATTGCAGGCGGGGCCAGTGAACGGCCAGGACTCCGCAGGTGATCGAGCCGCCGGAGACGCTCGAGATCCGATCCACCTTCGGGAGGTACGCGAGCTCGTTCAAGCGCCACAGCGTGCCGAGGTGGAAGAGCGTGGCGCGGAAGCCGCCGCCGGACATCGCCAGGCCGGTGAGCTTGTCGTCGATGCCCTCACTGCCGAACGGCATGCCACACCTCCAAGGGCCCGGAAGCCATCATAGCGTTTCACACGCGGGGGGTTCCGGGGTCTCAGGGGCGTATGGAACCCATGGCGGAACGCGGATTCCTGGTGCTGGCGGACATCTCAGGCTTCACCCAGTTCGTGGCCGGGACCGAGCTCGAGCACGGGCCTCCGATCATCGCGGATTTGCTCGAGGCCGTGATCGACCGGCTGGCGCCTCCCCTCGCGGTTCAGGAGGTGGAGGGCGACGCCGTGTTCGCGTTCGGTCTCGACGGCGCCATCGTCCCCGCGACGACGCTGCTCGATGTCGTGGACGACGCCTTCGTCGCCTTCAATGCTCGGCGGCGCGTCCTGGCCGCCGACGAGAGCTGCTCGTGCCGGGCCTGCCGCAGCGTCGGCAGTCTTGACCTCAAGATCATCGCCCACCACGGAGCTTTTCTGCGGCAGACGGTGGCCGGCCGGGCACAGCTCGGTGGGACCGAGGTCATCCTGGTCCATCGGCTGCTCAAGAATGGTGTGGGGCGCGCGGCCGGCTACCTGCTGCTGACCGAGGCGGCCCTCGCCTGGATGAAGATCGCCCCCACGGCCGCCGGCCTGGTCGCGCAGTCCCAACGCTACGAGTATCTCGGCGAGGTCCGCTGCTTCGTCGCCGAGCCGGGATCTATCGCCCGACTGTCGCCGGCCGCCGTCTAATCCGCGGCGGCCAGCCGGGCGAACTCTCGCTTCCTCGCGTTGACGTGCGCGAGGTACCGGCCGACGTCGTGGTCGCCACACCGCTGTCCCGCGGTCAGCCGGAACCCGCGTCGCGCGTAGGCGTCGCCGGGCCCGGCGCCGCAGAGGTGGATGACGGCGGCGAGATCCTGCTTCTGGCCGAGGGTGGCGGTGGCGATCCGGTGGCGCTCCAGCGTCTGCGCGACGCCGCGATCCAGGAGGGCAGCGGTCAGCTCGACGGCGTGACTGGGCACCACCCGAGTGTAGAGGCCGTTGAACCAGCACGAGCGCACGTCGTGCCAGACGCCGTCTTCGACCACCAGGTGGTCGCGGACGCAGAAGCGCCTGGCCTCCCGGAACGTCGCATCGGTGATCTGGTACATTCCGACCGCGCTCGACGCGGGCTGGTACACCTCGAACGGATTCCATGTCAGCCGCCACCGCCAGTACGTCCTCGCCACCGGATTGCCCGCGCCTTCGACCTGGGCCAGCGCGGCCAGGAGCTCGGGCGTGATGACCACCGTGGAATGCCGGCGGAAGAGCGGCCCGTACTGCCGCCACGTCTCGGGCGGCGCCTTGGCCAGCGCGCCGCTCACGGGAAAGAAGAGCTCGGTCGGCTTGCGCACGACCTGGTACAGCCAGTTCACCGCCGACCACACCGCGAGGACCGCGACCGCACCCACGAGGATTCGGATCGCGAGCGGCGCCGCCAGCAGCGCCATGAGGGCTCGCCGGCCGGATCGGGTGAGCCGCCAGACGGATGCGAGCCGGGCCGGGCGCCCGCGCCTCCGTCGCGATGCGGTCCTGAGGGCGCGTGAATGGGCCATGACGCGGATACATCGAGTATGCATCGAAGTCCCCGGAGTCTGCGCCGCGACTATAATCGGGCCGCACTCAAGGAGGCCCGATCATGAGGAGACGAGACTTTCTGAAAGCCGCGGTCGCCGGCGGCGCCGGTGCGACCCTGGGCGGCCGGCTCTATCCGAGGGCCGCGTGGGCGCAGGGTCCGATCAAGATCGGGATGCCGGCCGCGCTCTCGGGCGCCTATGCCCAGTACGGCATCCAGGCGAAACGCGCCGCGGACCTGTTCGCCAGGGACGTCAAGGCGAAGGGCGTCCTCGGCCGGCCCGTCGAGTTCATCTTCGAGGACACCGCCGGTGATCCGGCCACCGCCGTGCGCAAGGCCCAGAAGCTCGTCGAGAAGGACGGCGTGAAGTTCCTCACCGGCGTGGCGCTGTCGTCGGAGGCGCTCGCGGTGTCCGCGAAGTGCCCCGAGTGGAAAGTCATCTTCATGTCGACGATCAACGGAGCGGGCGCGCTCACCGCGAAGTCCTTCCATCGGTACTTCTTTCGCGTGAACACCAGCGGCCCCATGGGCGCGCGCGCCGTCAGCCTCTATCTGGCGGAATCGCCGATGAAGCGCTTCTTCGCGCTGGGCAGCGACTACGCGTGGGGCCGCGACAGCGTCGCCTCCTTCACGTCGCAGATCATGGCCGCCAAGAAGGACATCGTCGCCACCGAGTTCCCGCCCGTCGGCACCAAGGACTTCGCGAGCTACATCGCCAAGATCAGACAGTCGCGCGCCGACGGCGTCTACCTCGTCCTGCCGGGCCAGGACGCCACGATCTACCTCAAGCAGGCCCACCAGTTCGGCCTCAATCGCGAGGTGAAGCCGATCATGGAGATCCTGGAGCTAGAGAACATGAAGGCGGTGGGCGACGCGATGGTGGGGGCGATCGGCAGCTCGCGCTACCCGTTCACGGTCGACACGCCGAAG
>Ga0137404_10003791_pt1 | contig 10085 bp, 14 predicted proteins | sample CZOMad2_1_16fung_FD_108285 | JGI IMG/M metagenome (GOLD analysis project Ga0137404, IMG submission 108285) | Vadose zone soil fungal communities from Angelo Coast Range Reserve, California, USA - CZOMad2_1_16fungal (Illumina Assembly) | ecosystem: Environmental > Terrestrial > Soil > Vadose... | reverse complement strand
CCGCAGGTTGATCTGACGGGGGCCGTCGCAGCCACCGGTCTCGCCGGCACTTCGTGCAACCCGGTTACGAATCCTCGGTGCACGCCGCCGCCCACAAACTTGATTGGCGGCTATGGAAAGGACATCAGCAACCTGGCGGGATTAAATACCTACAACATCACGGTGGGCACGACAATCTCTTTTCCGCTGCACAACAAGACGGCCCAGGCTAACCTGGCCGGCGCCAACATCCAGCGCGAACAACTCGCCGCCTCATACCGATCTCAGGACCAAGCGATCGAGATGGACGTGCGAAATGCGGCCCAGTCCGTCGATACGGCGCAGAAACGCGTGGTCGCTTCGCGCCAGGCGCGCGAGAGTGCTGAGCAGCAATTGGCCGGCGAGCAAAAGCTTTACGAAGTGGGCCGCTCAACTACGTTTCTGTTACTCCAAAGACAGAACGAGCTGACCACCGCGCGCACCAGCGAACTGCAAGCGCAGACCGACTACAACAAAGCTCTGGCTGATTTGCAGCGAGCAACCGCCGCTACGCTGAGAGTTAACAACGTGACCGTTTCTGATCCCGCGAAGCCGTAGACGGATTTCCGATTGTCAATTGCCGATTGCCGATTTACGCCGTATAACTTGACGATGCCGGCGGCTTAAAATGGGCAATCGGAAATCGCAAATTGGCAATGAAGATCACGGCGACCATCATCACCCTCAACGAAGCTGAAAATATTCGCGCGGCCTGCGAATCTGTCGCCTGGGCTGACGAGATTCTGGTCGTTGATTCAGAATCCACCGACGCCACCCGGGACATCGCCGCTCAGTTTGGCGCGCGAGTCATCGTCAAACCCTGGCCGGGCTTCTCAGCCCAAAAACAGTTGGCGGTGGATTCCGCCAGTCACGATTGGATCTTCAGCCTCGACGCCGACGAACGTGTCTCGCCTGAATTGCAAAGCTCGATCGCCGCGCTACGCACCAGGGCCCAATCGACCACGCGCTCGGACGGGTATCGAGTGGCGCGGCGGGCGTTCTACATGGGCCGTTGGATTCGTGGCGGTGGCTGGTATCCGGATTATCAACTGCGGCTTTTCAACCGCACGCGGGGGCGCTGGGGTGAACGCCTGATCCACGAATCTGTCGCGATGGATGCAGGCGCGCTGGTGGAGATCCTTTCTGGCGATCTCCTGCACTACTCGATGCGCGATACGGATCACCACCGGCAAATGATCGAAGAGCGCTATGCACCGCTGGGTGCGCGGCAAATGTTGCGCGACGGCAAACGCACTTCTGCTTTGCGGTCTGCCGTCGCGGGACCCGCAGCTTTTCTGCGCAGCTTTGTTTTGAAGGGTGGCTGGCGCGATGGACGTGCCGGCCTCACGATCGCGAACTTTGCCGCCCATCATGCTGCTCTCAAACACGCAATGCTGTTGAAACTGCAGATCGAGGCGTCCGAGCGAACGAATGGTTAAGAAACCTGAACAAGTTGGATTTGGACTAGAGCGAGGCGCGAATTCTTTACCGCGAAGCGGTAGCGACCTCCAGCCCAACGTTGCCGCTCGGCGGCTACGTTGGGGTAAGGCGAATCAAAGAAGACGCAACCCGACTCGGGGTTGATGCGGCTTGGACTCCGACTCCAGGGTAGCCGCGGCGGCAACCTTGGGCTGAAGGTCGCAACCGCTTTGCGGTACTTAATCAAGCCTCCGGTCAGCTTGTCACTGTTCGTAGTCACGTCGGGCCACGAGAAAAGAAGTAGGCAGCGAAATCCGAGCCGCGCTACAATGTTCGCCTGAATGAACCTGTCGCTTGAGAACCCTTTAGCTCCGACACTGGCGGTCGCTTGCGCGTTGATGGGCACACTCGGCGCGATGATTGGCAGCTTTCTCAATGTCGTGATTCACCGGCTGCCGCGTGAGAAATCGATCGTTTTTCCCAACTCAACCTGTCCCCGTTGTCACGCTAAGATCAAAGCCTATGACAATATTCCGATTCTCAGTTTTGTAATTCTTCGGGGACAGTGCCGTGCCTGCGGCGCGCGGATCTCGGCACGCTATCCCGCCGTCGAGGCGCTGACTGCGTTATTGTTTGCCGCAGTGACCTGGCACGACGGCTGGTCTGGTGCGCTCGGCTTCGACCTGGCATTTGCGGCGTCGATCCTGGCGCTGCTGTTCATCGATGCCGAACACATGATCCTGCCGAACGCGATTACCTATCCCGGAATTCTATTCGCGCTGATAACTCGCGCGCTCGTTCCCCACCTCGCCGGCCCGGGGCACTTCGACGACTTGCCTCAATTGATCACCCTGCTGCCGCCCGGTTATCCAGTCTGGCTCGTTTCACTGATCGGCGCCACGATCGGGGCGCTGGCCGGTGGTGGTTCGCTCTGGCTGATGGGTTTTCTCTGGGAAAAGTTGCGTGGCGTCGAAGCCATGGGCTTCGGCGACGTAAAGATGATGCTGATGGTCGGAGCGTATCTCGGTTGGCGGCTCACCATACTCACGATTCTCATCGGCGCTTTGAGCGGTTCGCTGGCCGGGATTTCGCTGATGTTGAAGCGCGGCAGTCGCGATCTTCAGATGATGTTGCCCTTCGGAATTTTCCTGGGCGTCGGATCAATCGTGTCTTTGTTGGTCGGCACGCGCATTATTGAATGGTACGCATCGCAATTTCGATAGGTTGTATTAGCGGCCAGTTGGGCTGAGCCCGCTAAGCGGGCGACAGCATAAAGCCTGGGGTGCAGCGAAGCGAAACCCCAGGATCGAGAGAGTAGCCGGGAAGAGCCCGCGAAGCGGGCGACAGTCGTTTTCGTCATTGAGTTAATCGAAAGATTTGCGCTGTCGCACGCTTCGCGCGCTCGCTTCCCTACGATTCGCCACCCTGGGGTTTCGCTTAGCTGCACCCCAGGCTCTATGCTTGCACCCGCTACGCGGGCTCGGAAACCTAAACATGCAAGCCAGTCGTCTTCAAATCCTGCTCACCATTCTCGCCGGCATCTTTTTGCTGGGCACGGTGCTGATCATCGCAGTCTTCGCGGTGGCGCCGGACACTGCGGTCGAGTATCGCCCGCTGCTGCTGTCAGCCTTTGTCGTCACGATCTTCATCAGCCTGGTCTGCATCGCCTGGCTCCTGCGTGGGCTGCTCCGTCCCTACAGTCAACTGGTGGGTGAAGCAAAGCGCGCCCCCGTCGCGCACTCTGGCAAGACCCAAAACGAAGCCGCGTTCGTGCTCGAGACATTTCAATCGGTCATCGCGCAACTCCAGGATCAACAGGTCGAACTCCAACGGCTCAGCGAACAGGCGAGCCAGCGCGCGGATTCCGCCGAGCGTTTCAGCGAGCGCATCGTCGCCAGCATGCCTACCGGCTTAATTGCTTTCGATGCCGGAGGCCATACTACGGTGACGAATGCCCCGGCTCGCGGTCTGCTGGCAAATGAACTGCACGCGGAAGGCGAACACTTTCGTGCGGTCTTCGCGAGCATTCCCGCGCTGGCGGAAATGGTTGAAGCCTGTCTGGCCAGCGGCCGAGTTTTCCGGCGCGAAGAGATCGTAACCATTAACGGCTCCGCGCAAGGTCAGCGATTCGGCGCCACGGTCGCGCCCATCGATCCGGTGTCAGAGTCAGGCTCACGCGGCGCGCTCTGCCTCGTCACCGACATTACTGAAGTCACGCGCTTGCGCGAGCAGGTCGCGCTGAAGCGAAATCTGGAAAGCCTGGGCGAGATGTCCGCCGGCCTGGCCCACGAATTCAAGAATGCGATGGCTGCACTGCACGGCTATGCACAGTTTCTGCAAACCATCGATCACGACCAGCAGGGCCAGACCGCCGCCGATGCTTTGCTACAGGAAGTCAGAAACCTTTCCGAGATGACGACGTCGTTCCTAAACTTCGCCCGACCCCAACCACTCCAACTCGAGGAAGTTGATCTAGCAGAGTTGATCCAGGAATGCGCCAGTGAACTGACGCCCCTCTTCAACGACCGCTCGGTCGAGATCTTAGTCGGCGGGAGCGCGGACGTCCCGTCACCAAATCGTGGCACAAACGCTGCCCAACGGGGCAGTAGCCCGACCGTCAGGGAGGGCTCACTAACCAAGCCCGTTGAAATCCAAGTCGACACCCGCATGCTTCGCCAAGCCCTCTTGAACCTCCTCCGCAACGCCGCCGAAGCAATCCCCAACCACCAGACCAATCGACGAGTCACGGTCCGCACTGCAACCGAAACCGATCAAGGGAAACGCTGGGCAACAATTTCTATTAAGGACACAGGCGCAGGCATCGCCGCCGCTGACTTACAAAAGATCTTCATCCCCTTCTTCACCACCAAAACCCAGGGCCACGGCATCGGCCTGGCCCTGGCCCATCGCGTGATCACCGAACACGGCGGCACGCTGACCGTCGGCAACGCACCCGAAGGCGGCGCGGTGTTGACAATTCGCCTGCCGCAGCACCGCAATTAACTTGAGGGAAAATGCCGGATTGACGGTATTATGACTCGGTTGTGATTCATCTTTAGTAGTTATCCCGCTTCGCTGGATTATAAGGGAGGGCTTGTTCCATGTCCGTTACGATCACTCAAATGGAAATCCAAAAGTATCAGACCAGAATTCAATCGCTCAGTTCCGGCATCGTACGCGCTCAACTAGAATTAGATGAAATGTGTCGTGTCGAGGAGGCCGAAGGGATTCGTTTAGGCAGCGATAGCCTTCAGGAACAAATAAACCGCGACCAAATTGAAATTGCTTCTTTACAAAGAAACATTGACCAACTAATCGAACAAGCCAAATCAGAGCAGGCCAGGACTGAACCTGACCAACTAAACCCGCTCGAAGCGCTTGGCCTCTCTGCGTTAATGAAGGCTGAGGGAAAAATGACGGACGAACAATTCAACGCCATACTTGAACAAGTCCGTAACGCTACGCCCAAGGGCTAATCCTTCTGTTTCCACGGGGCGGGATAACAAATCGTTGGACGCGAGCGGCGGGGGCGTGTTTCTCAACTTGCTTGGTGCGGCGGAGGGTGCTTTGATCGTCAACTCAACCGTTGTGCGCCAGGCTCTGACAATGCTGCGTAAACAATTCCTTGTTGCGATCTTCGTGCTGGCCGCTTTCGCGACTGACGCAAGAGTTCTCGCCAAACCAAAACAGGTTGTTACGGCGCAGATGTTCTTCACAGACTGTGAGCCCTCGGAAAAGTTGTCGGTTCCAATCAACCGCAGTTACGACAGCGGAGTCAGCATCGGAGGCAAGCGTAGTACGATAACTTCCCTTGGCCGATCTCCAGCGTGTGATTGCTCGTACAGCTTTTCTGCCCACAGACTGCCGAGGAATCGTGTCAAGCTTAGCCTTAACATATCGTTCCGATCTCAGAGCGTTGAAAAGAACATCGTTCTAACCCGCGGCAAGACCGTTGAGATTCAACTTGCGAACGGTGTCAGATTGGTCGCTGGTTTTTGAGGTGGCGCACAGCAAAGCGTTGGGCCGCTGAGCCTCTAGGATTGCGCTTTGCCTCTCGCCAACGGAGATCGGTACTCATGACGAAGCGTCGAAAAGTCATCGTCCACATCGCGACCAGCGCAGACGGTTATATCGCGCGTACCGACGGTGATCTCGAATGGCTGACGTCCCAACTCAACGGTTCGCGCGCATTGCTGTGTCAGAACGGCGAGCGGTAGCGACCCGATCAATGTGCAACTTGTGTGGATGATCCCATCGCTACCGCTCCGGGTTCTGACACGCCGCACGCTCGCGTTTCTCTTAACCGCAAACCAGCAGCGCGTTACAATCAGGGGAGCTATAACTAATCGTTGGACGCGAGCGGCGGGGGCGAGAGCAAGGATGAATTATGAAGGATGAAGGATGAATTGATGCGGCGCAGGGTGCTTTGATTCGCGCCGCCGCGTCAACCGTTATGCGCTATTACCATGGAACCAATACCGCACCCAGCAAAAGCAGTGTCGCCGGTTCGAATAGCTTATGAGATTCTTGCGCTGTCAGGCCTCGCGCTTGAATTGGGCACGATAATCTACAAATGGGCTGCGCTTCCGGCGGTGATCCCGACGCACTTTGGGTTCTCAGGACAGGCAGATGATTGGTCAAGCAAGAAATGGTTGTTACTACTTCCGGGATTGAGTCTCGTGCTCTACATAGGCCTGACATGGTTAAGCCGTTATCCGCGCAAGTTGAATTACCCATGGCAAGTTACCGCACGGAACGCCAAACTACAATACGATCTTGCTGCCTCTTTGGTTGACGTCCTCAAGGCTGAACTAGTGTGGTTGTTCGCCATAATTACCTGGCAAGCGATCCGGGTGGCGGTGGGCGAAGCGGTGGGATTGGGAATCGCATTCTTGCCGATAGTTCTGGTTGTCATGGGCGCAACGGTAATCATCTATTTGTATCGTGCGTCCCAAATCGGCTAATAGCACCGCGCATAATAAATCGTTGGGTTGCTAAGTCTTAAGGAGGAGAAAAAAAGAAGATGTTGAAAAAATTAATGGCGTTTGTCCTGGCAGTCGTTCTAGTACAGTTGACTTGCGTTCGGATCATATCGGCGCATACGCTGCACGAAAAAGAAGTGCAGGCTGCCGAGAAGGTGAAAGCGGGCATCTCCAAGCTTGGCACAGGCAAAGAGGCGTTGGTAAGAGTAAAGTTGCGTGACGGGACGAAGCTTAACGGGTACGTCAGTGAAGCAAATGAGAATAACTTCGTCGTCGTCGATTCAAAGACGGGCAAGGCCACGACGGTTCCATACCCTCAGGTCAAGCAAGTCAAAGGTAATAATCTCTCGAGCGGGGCGACGGTAGCGATTATCGTCGGCGCGTTGGTGGCCGTGGTTCTGGTGCTGGCTGTTGCCCTAAAAGGTCACTGACGCTCTGCGTTCGAATAAAACCGCAGGGCCACCTCAGCCGCAACCCGACAAATCGTTGAACGGCGGGAGCGTGTTTCTCAACTAACTTGGTGCGGCAAAGGAAGCTTTGATTCGCGCCGCCACGTCAACTCAAACGTTCGACGCTTCATAAGAAGTACATCATTCGGTCTCGCATAAAATAAGGTGATCATGGTAGTACCATTAAGTTCCGCCCAAAACCCTAAACGGCTTAGAGAGTTACTTCAAACTAACAAATGGATTGTTGCTGCAGAGTTAATAGTTCTCTGCGCGCTCTGCTTCGCCCGCCTATTTCCTTTTAGCATTCAAATATTCCTCTTAGCTTTCAGCTCACTATCGTTGTGGCTGCGCGGGCTATCTTGGCGCGATGTAGGCTTAACAAGATCAAAGGCATGGTGGAAGGTCGCGCTTATGGCAGTGCTGGCAGCTTTATTGATCGCAATAGTTGTTAACCTGGTTACTGCTCCTTTCGTTCAACGGTTTGTCAGCGGTTCTGCAAATAACTCCCGCTTCGCGAATATACGCGGTAATTTCGTAGCTCTTCTAGGCTGGCTTGCTGTCGCATGGACGTTAGCTGCATTCGGAGAGGAAATGATCTTTCGAGGGTACTTGATGAACCGACTTGCGGATCTTGTCGGGAGGACGCGGACAGGATGGGTTTTATCTTTATTTGGGAGCAGTCTGATCTTTGGACTTGGGCACGGCTATCAAGGAGCGGCTGGTATCATTAATACCGCGACGATTGGACTTTTACTTGGAACGCTCTATCTGGTCACCAAAAGGAACCTTTGGGTAAACATAATATGCCATGGTCTCATTGATAGCATTTCGCTAGTAACTTTGTATTTTAGCTGACTCGGTTGAAAAACACATTCTACCGGCGCTGCGTCTAACAAATCGTTGGACGCGAGCGGCGGGAGCGTGAACTGCAAGGATGAAGGCAGAAGGATGAAACAGCATCCCCGTCGCTGCTGCTCCGGCTTCTGTAATGGCATACATAGCCTGTGATATGACATACGCGGCATACGTATTACTACACACTTATGGCGACGCCTTCATACAGCCCAAGTGATACGCTATACAACTCTGAGCGTTAGTGCGACGCTTATACGGCTCTATTGAGAGATAGTGCGCGTATAGTGTTTACGTCTAATGATACATCGTACGCTGCTTATGATATCGCATACCGCCATAGTGCAATCATATACGCGCCTGATTCTTAAGGTTGGACGCGTGGTGATATGAGCGGCGCTTCCGATGCTTTATTGTAACGCTGCCTTCGATTCCGAATTGAGTCTTCAGAAAGTGCTTGCACAACCTCCCTGTCTGGCGTAATATCCGCGCCGTTCGCTCGTTCTCAACAATCCTTGCAACCTACCAAAAGGAGCATTCTCGCTATGGCTAAGGACGAAACAAAACGATTACGACCGGCGCAAATCCAACAAAACAAGGACGACTTTGCTGCCTTGAAGAACATTTCGGATTACGCCCCGGCGAATCCGGCCTATACGACCCCGAAGATTCAGACTTCAGAGACTGGACTGAACAATAAGGCGCAGCTTGAATCTCAGGCCAATGCTGCGGCGGCCGCGGCGCGCGACGACTCGGTGGCTAATGAGTGGGAGCATCACAACCTGATGCTCGGCGCGCGCGACCAGGTGGTGGCGCAGTATGGCCGCGACTCGAACGAAGCGCAGGCCGTCGGGCTGAAGAAAAAGTCTGAATACAAGACGCCCGGACGGAAAAAGACTCCGCCGACGAAGTCGTAGAAGAAACGTCCGCCGCCACCCTGTGCGGTGGGCGCCATTTCATGAAATCAATTCCCCTCGGGATAGCCGCGCCGCGGCTACCCCAGGCTGTGTCCCGATCGGGCTTTGCATTAGTTGTATGCGAATGCCGAAACGCGACACACTGACAGCGGCTAATGCTTACCGAAAGCAGCACAGAGTTTGGGAGTCGAACCGCAGTCCAGTGCGATTGAGTGAATGTAATAATGCCGGATTGACGGTATTATGAAGTAGTTTTGACATCTAATTAGTAGTTCGGCGGCTCATCAACATGCAAACTACGACGCCAGTTTGGGTTACGATCGCTGTAGGTCTTTTGGTGTTGTTAGGCGCTTGGGGTAGTCAAATAATTATTGCCGTCGCAAACCTCAGGACCAAGCGAATGGAGCTGTCGTACGGAAGGAAAGCCGATGCCTACCGAGACTTTGTTATCAAAGCGGGAACATTCGCCCACGATCCGTGGAACGAGGAAAAATATATTCAATATCTTCATTCCTATTTGGGTGCGCTAATCGTTTCCTCCGACGACGTCAAACAGGCTTTGGACGGACCGACTGGCGTCAGCGTCAACGCGCAACGATTGCGGAAGGATCGCGACTTCGACTCGATGTACAAGAAACAAGCTACAATTTGGTACGAAGCGATGGAAGCCGCCACCGCTGCAATGCGAAGGGACCTCCAAAGTCTATCAGGACATTAATCTACGGGACATCCTGAGGTGAACTCTATGAACCGAATCGCCACAGTCTCCATCATGCTGGTCCTTTTTGCGCTCCCTGCTGTTGCACAAAAGAAAAAGACCGCCGTCAAAACCCAATACGACAAATTCAAAGACGTCACATGCGGGTCGGTTTATCTTGGTGATGTGGCCCCGTTTCGCGTTCTTTCGGGCGAGAACGCGGCCGTGCTCATGGATGCGTCGTACTGCTCCTCCGGTCAAAAACTCGAGCGACCAACAATCATCGAAATCCGGCTACGATCGCGCGCTACTACCTGGCTCGCTGGAATGCGTGACCCGACGCCACGCGTAATCTTTTTACTCGACAATAACGACAGGTTATCGCTTCAGGGCAAATACGAATACGTCGTTGACAAGGTGCTTGGTGCTCTATCTCAAATAACCATCGCGGCAACAGCTGACGAAGTACTTAAAATCGCAGGCGCAAAGACCGCTGAATTTCAAATCAGCGGAGAGGGTTATAAACTGAAGCAAAACAATCTCGCGAAACTGAAAGATCTCGCGGAAAATGGTTCCCCGTGAACGCCGCCGAACTCAACTGAGGGTGACAAGTCAAGAAAAAAGAAGTTTCAGTGAGTAACAAATGTCACTGTTGATAGTCAGCGGCAAACTTGAGCAGCGATGATCCTTTCTTTCTCAAAGACTCCAGATAGATAACTTCATTGTAGGGAGTGCGAGTCTGCCAGCACTT
>Ga0137404_10003789_pt1 | contig 10088 bp, 4 predicted proteins | sample CZOMad2_1_16fung_FD_108285 | JGI IMG/M metagenome (GOLD analysis project Ga0137404, IMG submission 108285) | Vadose zone soil fungal communities from Angelo Coast Range Reserve, California, USA - CZOMad2_1_16fungal (Illumina Assembly) | ecosystem: Environmental > Terrestrial > Soil > Vadose zone... | reverse complement strand
GAGCTCATTCTTGTATTCCACATTCAAAACAGTTCCGGGCTCGACACGAATCACCGGCGACGTGTTGTTATCTCCGTAACGAAATTCGGATTTGCCGGTGACTGGATGCGTCGCGGCAATTAGAGTGATGGGAGACCTTGCCTCCGGCAGTTCCGGAAGTAATCGATCTTGCGCAGCTGCCGCGGCCGCAACTAATCCAATAGCTGCGACCCAGGTACAAATGAATAGCGCGACCTTTTGCGAAGTTTGCACACCTAAACTTGGCGGTTCATGAGCACGATTGCGATGGCGCGTGCGGAGGGCTTTGCTGTCTCACCGCCGAGGTGATGTTAGCTGCCTCTTTCGAGATAGTTTAGGTTCTGCGCCCGATCAAGTTTGTCTAACGCGCTCGCGTTATGCATGGTCAGATTGCGTCGGGAACACCAAGAACCGCTTTCGGCCGAGCAAAGGTCTGCCGTTTCCGGCTTGCCCACCATTCGCGGAGGCGGTCGAAGTAGAGGTAAACGACCGGCGTAGTGTAGAGGGTAAGCGCCTGACTAAAGATAAGACCGCCGACTATCGTTATGCCGAGCGGTCGCCGGAGCTCGGAACCCATCCCGGTAGATATGATCAATGGCAACGCACCGAACAAGGCCGCCGTTGTCGTCATTAAGATAGGGCGGAGACGCAGCAAGCACGCTTGATAAATAGCTTCGCGCGGCCGCATGCCTTGCGCGCGTTCCGCTTCCAGCGCGAAGTCCACCATCAGGATGGCATTCTTCTTGACGATACCGATGAGCAGAAGGATACCAATAATGCCGATCACGCTGAGATCGGTGTGAGATATCATTAGGGCCAGGACTGCTCCGACACCGGCGGATGGCAGCGTGGACAAAATCGTGATTGGATGAATGTAGCTCTCGTAGAGAATGCCTAACACGATGTAGACGGCAACGAGCGCGACGAGAATAAGGAACGGTTCGCCGGCTAACGAAGTTTGGAAAGCCTGAGCTGTTCCGGAAAAGCTTCCATGCACGGTACCGGGCATCGCGATTCGTTGCTGCATCTGCTGAATCGCAGCCACTGCATCACTCAGCGCCATGCCTCCCGCAAGGTTGAACGAAATTGTAACTGACGGGAACTGGCCCTGGTGATTCACGGCGATTGGCGCAGTCGTCGGTTGGTAACTCGCGATAGCGCTCAAAGGCACAACCGGGGTTGGCGAAGGAGTCGGCGTGGAACCACCACCCGAATCCGAGGTTGAAGCAACGGCATTTGAAGCAGGAGTAGCCTGGGGAGCGGGAACAAAGCTCCACGGTGCAGGAGTCGGCCACGTTGTGGGAACCAGTAGAAGATTGGCAGGTGTGGTCGACGGCGTGGCGATGGCTATGGCTGTGGGAGTCGGGGTCCCAACAGTGGTCGATGACGTAGTAGCCGCGCTTGCGCTTGGAGTTGCCTGAGTAGTAGCAAATATGGTCGACGCTGTAGGTGTGGGCGTCGCCGATGGCGTAGCAACGGCGGCCGGTGTAGGAGTCGGCACAAAACCGGGAAATGGGGCTGGCGGCGTTGGAGCGGCAATCGGCCCAACCGTAGGGAAAGGACTGGCAACGGAGGGTGCAGGAATGGGCGTGGGTGGCGCAGCATACTGAGAAGTGGAAACCGTGATCGCGGAACTAGCACCACCGGTCGGTGTTGGACTTGGACTAGGTGCTACGCTGGCGCCTGTCGTGTTTGGCCGAATGTAGATTGCATCCAATCCGGTCGGACTTTGCCAATACTGCGGGTCAACTTCCATCACGACATGGTATTGGTTGAGCGAAGTAAACATGGTTGAGACCTGCCGCTGTCCAAACGCGTCGTAGAGCGTGTCGTCGATTAGTTGCGCTGAGATACCTAAGCGTGCTGCGGTTTGCCGGTCATAAGTCAGCGACGCTTGTAGACCGGCATTTTGCTGGTCGCTGTTCACATCGGTGAACCCGGGCAGCTTCCGCATCTCTGCGAGCACGATCGGTCCCCATTTTACGAGGTCTTGCAGGTTTTCGCTTTGAATCGTGTATTGGTATTGGGCGTTGCTCTGTCGCCCGCCGATGCGCACGTCCTGCCCGGCTTGCAGAAATGTCATCGCGCCAGGGATAGCACCGAGCTTCGGTCGAACACGGTTGATCACTTCACTCGAGCTGACTTTCCGTTCATTCAGCGGTTTCAGCGCGACATAAACAAAACCGCTGTTGGTCGCACTATTGCCGCCGACAAAGTTGATCACCGCCGCGACCGCTGGATCAATTTTGATCGCATTATTCACCCGCAGTGCCGCGTCTTGCATCGCTTGAAATGACGCGTCCTGCGAGCCTTGCATACCACCGAACACGGTTCCGTTATCCTGTTCTGGGAAGAACCCCTTCGGCACGACGATGAAGAGGTAGCCAGTCGCCGCGATGGTCGCGATCAACACGCCCAGCGTGATCGCCGGATGCTGCAAAACAACCTGCAGGCTTCCTCGGTAGCGATTGGAAATCCACGCGAAGACATTTTCGGTTAGCCGGGAAATCGGGCCGGGCGCTTTCGCTTGCCGATCCTGGCGAAGTAACCGCGCGCACATCATCGGCGTAGTAGTTAACGAGATGACTAACGAGACGAGAATGGCGCTCGAGAGAGTGACCGTGAACTCACGGAACAATCGTCCGACGATGCCGCCCATGAGGAGGATCGGCGTAAACACTGCAACCAGTGAAAGACTGATCGAAAGAACAGTGAACCCGACCTCGCGTGCGCCTTTAAGTGCAGCTTGCATCGGCCGCACCCCCTGCTCGAGATGGCGCGTAACATTTTCGATCACCACGATTGCGTCATCGACCACAAACCCGGTCGAAATGGTCAGCGCCATCAAAGAAAGGTTGTCCAGGCTGTAGCCACACAAATACATCACGCCGAAGGTGCCGATCAGTGAGGTCGGAACAACAACGGCCGGAATCAGTGTTGCACGCCCGTTTCGCAGAAAGAGAAAGACGACGAGGACCACCAGAAGAATGGCGATGACAAGCGTGCGCTCGACTTCGAACACCGATGCCCGAATAGTTTGCGTTCGATCGAGAACTACTTGCATGTTGATGGCAGCAGGCATGGACGCTTTGAGTGAGGGCAGCGCTGCCTTCACGCGATCGACAGTTTGGATGATGTTTGCGCCAGGTTGGCGAAAGATCACCAGCGGAATGGCAGCTTTGCCGTTGAGGTAACCGGCTGCGCGAATGTTTTCGACCGAATCCCGCACGCTTGCGATATCCGATAAGGTGACGGGCGCGCCGTTTCGATACGCGACGATCAGTGGCTCATAGTCCTTCGCTTTGAGCAACTGGTCGTTAGCTAGAATATCCGCGGTCTTTCGTTCGTCGGCGAGTTGTCCTTTGGGGATGTTCGCGTTTTGCTGGCTCAACATCGCGCGCACATCTTCCAGAGTCAGCCCGGTGTTGTTCAATTGGGTTGGATTGATGTCCACTCGGACGCCCGGCAACGCGCCGCCTCCGACATTGACCTGACCAACACCTTCAATTTGAAGCAGTCGCTGTTGCATGATGGTGGATGCCGCGTCGTAAAGCTGGCCGCGGCTGTAGATGTCCGAGGTAAGCGCTACGATGATAATCGGCGCGTCGGCCGGATTAACTTTCCGATAAGTCGGGTTTTGCGGGAGGTTCGAGGGAAGATTTGCGCGTGCCGCGTTGATCGCCGCCTGCACATCGCGCGCCGCGCCGTCGATGTTGCGATTCAAATCGAACTGGAGCGTAATCGATGTCGAACCTAGATAACTTGCCGATGTCATCTCACTAAGACTGGCGATATGCGCGAACTGACGCTCCAGCGGCGCGGCCACCGCACTTGCCATAATGTCCGGACTGGCGCCCGGCAAGTTTGCCGAGACGTTAATGGTCGGGAAGTCTACCTGCGGTAACGGTGCCGTCGGCAGTTGTAAGAAAGCTACAAATCCCGCGAGGGCGATCGCTGCGGTCAGCAATGCTGTCGCAATCGGTCGGCGAATGAATGGCGCGGAAATGCCTTCCTCGCCGCTGGTCCGTGCCGGACTGGCACCTGGCGAACGCGGATTCATGCCAGCGCCGCCTCAGGAAGGCCGCCCGTGCTTTGTTCCGCCGCGCGCGAGTGGGAGAACTTCGCGGCCAGTCGATCAAAGAAGAGGTAGATAACTGGCGTTGTATAAAGCGTCAGGACCTGACTAACCAGTAGACCGCCTACTATGGTGATGCCAAGTGGGCGACGTAACTCAGCGCCGACGCCATTACCGAGCGCGAGTGGTAGGCCGCCAAAGAGGGCGGCGAAGGTGGTCATCATGATTGGCCGAAAGCGCAGCAAGCACGCCTGATAGATCGCATCGAGTGGTTTTTTGTGTTCGTGCCGCTCAGCATCCAGCGCGAAGTCGATCATCATGATCGCGTTCTTCTTCACGATGCCGATGAGGAGAATGATTCCGATCAAGGCGACTACGCCGAGATCGCTGCGGCAGACCAGAAGCGCTAGAATCGCCCCAACACCGGCCGACGGTAACGTCGACAATATGGTGATCGGATGGATGTAGCTCTCGTAGAGCACGCCTAGAACGATGTAGACGGTGACGACCGCTGCGAGGATCAACCACAGTTCGTTCTTTAGTGATGCTTGAAATGACGCGGCCGTCCCTTGAAAGGACGCCTGCACACTCAGCGGCATTTCAAGTTCCTTCTGCGCGCGTTCAATTGCTGTCGTCGCCTGGCCGAGTGCCGCTCCGGGAGCCAGATTAAAAGAAATCGTCACGGACGGAAACTGGCCTTGCCGATTGATTGCTAATGGTGCTGTGCCGGATTCGAAATGAGTAAATGCGCTTAACGGCACCGCTCCGCCGCTACTCGATTTCACATAGATCTCATTGAGCTTCGCCGGATCTTTCTGAAAATCCGGCAGCGCTTCCAAGACCAAGTGATACTGGTTCAACTGCGTGAAAAGGGTTGTGACTTGGCGCTGACCGAAGGCATCGTAGAGCACGTTATCAATCGCCAGCGGGGTAATGCCCAACCGCGAGGCTGTCACACGATCGATCACCAGCTTTGCCTGCGACCCGAGCGTTTGTTGATCGGTAGCTACATCGCTCAACTGCGGTAGCGTTCGCAACTTATCGACTAGCTTCTTCGTCCAGGTATTTAACTCATCAGCATTGGCATCTTCCAACGTGTACTGGAACTGCGTCCGGCTGACGCGATCCTCGACCGTCAAATCCTGCACTGATTGCATATAAAGGGTGATCCCTTGCACCTCGTCTAACTGCGGTTGTAAGCGGCGGATCACATCAGAGGCGCTGACCTTGCGTTCATTCAACGGCTTGAGATTGATCAGCATCCGTCCGCTGTTCAGGGTTGTGTTCGTTCCATCTATCCCTATGAATGACGACAAACTTTCCACCGCGGGATCTTTGAGAACGACATCGGCCAACGCCTGCTGCTTCTCGGACATCGCGCTGAAGGAAATGGTTTGCGGCGCCTGGGAGATGGCCTGGATGATTCCGGTGTCCTGGACGGGAAACAATCCTTTCGGCACAATCACGTAGAGGAAAATCGTCAATACCAGCGTGGATGCAGCGACGAGAAGCGTTGCTGTTTGCCGCTTCAGCACCCATTGCAACGTGCGCCCGTAAAAGGCCACAACACGATTGAACAGACGCTCCGAGGCGAGGTAAAGGCGGCTTCTATTCTGCTCGGATTGCCGTTTGAGCAACCGCGAGCACATCATCGGCGTAAGGGTGAGCGAGATTACTGCCGAAAGCAGAATGGTCACACTGAGCGTGACCGCGAACTCGCGGAACAACCGGCCAACAACGTCGCCCATGAAGAGCAAAGGAATCAGCACCGCGATCAATGACACGGTTAACGAGATGATGGTGAAGCCGATCTGCTTCGCTCCTTTAAGCGCGGCGTTGAGCGGCGTTTCGCCTTCTTCAAGATAGCGAAAGATGTTCTCGATCATCACAATGGCGTCATCGACCACGAAGCCGGTAGCAATGGTCAGCGCCATCAACGTCAGATTGTTGAGACTAAATCCGAGTAGATACATCACTCCCAGTGTGCCAACGAGTGACAGCGGCACGGCCACGCTTGGAATGATGGTGGCGCGCAGGTTTCGCAGGAATAAAAAGATCGCCATCACCACAAGCGCAATCGTGAGCATGAGCGAGAACTGCACGTCACGAATCGAACCGCGAATTGTCACGGTGCGGTCGGTCAAAACCGAAACGTCAAGCCCGGACGGCAAGTTGGCCTTCAGCTGTGGCAACAGCTGCTTGATGCGGTCAACCACCTGAATGGTGTTCGCGCCCGGCTGCCGCTGAATGTTTACAATGATAGCAGGGGTCTTGTTCATCCACGCCGCCAGCTTCGTGTTCTCAACATCGTCGACCACTCGCGCGACATCGGACAAGATCACGGGTGCGCCATTGTTATAGGCAATAACTAACGACTTGTAGTCCTTGCTCGTTAGTAGCTGGTCATTCGCGTTAATCTGATAAGACTGATGTGGTCCATCGAAGCTTCCTTTTGCCTGGTTGATGCTTGCCTGCATCAACGTCGTCCGAAGATCGTCGAGATTTATTCCATACGATAACAACGTGGTAGGGTTCGTTTGCACACGCACGGCTGGTTTATGTCCGCCGCTAATGCTGACCAGCCCAACACCTGAGAGCTGCGAAATCTTCTGCGCCAGCCGCGTATCGGCCAGGTCTTCGACGCGCGCGAGTGGCAAAGTTTTGGAGCTCACGGCTAGTGTCATTACTGGCGCATCAGCCGGGTTCGATTTGCTGTAGATGGGCGGCGCCGGCAGATCGGTCGGTAAAAACGTTTGCGCTGCGTTAATCGCCGCCTGCACTTCCTGTTCCGCCACGTCAATGTTCAAGTTCAGCGCGAACTGGAGGGTGATAATCGAGCTCCCATCCGAGCTAACCGACGTCATCTGGTTCAATCCCGGCATCTGACCAAACTGCCGCTCGAGCGGCGCCGTAATGGCCGAAGCACTTACGTCGGGACTTGCGCCAGGATAAAAGGTGGCGACCTGAATCGTCGGATAATCCACCTCAGGCAGCGCGGAAATGCCGAGCTGCCTGTATGCAATCGCGCCGGATAAAAGCACGGCAACCATCAGCAGCGAGGTCGCCACTGGCCGCAAAATGAATAGGCGGGAGGGGTTCACAGCAGTTACTTGTTAGCCGCAGGGGACTTCGCGGTCGATGCACTGGGACGGATCGTTACCTTGGTGCCGTCGCTTAGCCGGTTGAAACTATCCGCTGCGACAATTGAACCCGGCTGCAGACCCTGCACTTCGGAGGTATCGCCATCGGTCGTTCCAACAGTGATGGGTTTCAGCGCGGCGGTTTGATTCGGCTGGACCAGGTAAACGAATGCGCCATTGTCGTTTCGCTGGATGGCGTTGTTAGGCAGGAGGGGAACGCCTTTGTGCGTGTCGACCAGGAGCTGGACGTTCACGAACTGGTTCGGGAAGAGCACAGCATCATCGTTCTTGAAGGTAGCTCGCAGTCGGAGTGTGCCGGTGGTGGTATCGATTTGGCTGTTGAAGGATTTGACCTTTCCGGTGGCGAGCTTCTTCCGGCCCGCGCGATCGTAGGCGTCGACGTCCAGCTGTCGCCCGCTATGTATGGCTTCCATGATTTGCGGGACGGAATCCTCAGAGACGTTAAACTCGACACTGATGGGTTGTAGCTGAGTAATGACTACGAGCGGCGTCATGCCATTCGCCTGGACAATATTACCCGGATCTACCAGGCGTAGGCCTACTCGACCATCGATCGGCGAGGTAATGTGGGTGTAACTCAAATTTGCCTTCGCCTGGTCCAGGTTACCCTGGTCCAACTTTACTGCGCCTTCAGACTGATGATCAGTCGCGGTTTGCGTGTCGAATTCCTGTTTCGAGATTACGCCCTTGTTTAGTAAGTTGGTATCTCGCTGAAGATTCACTTGGGCGAGCTCAAGCTGTGCTTGATCGCGCGCTAATTGTCCCTCGGCTTGAGTGACCGCCGCCTGGTAAGGAACGGGATCGATCTCCACCAGCGGATCGCCCACATGCACGAGCTGCCCTTCTTGGTATTCGACTTTCGAGATTTGTCCGGCAACGCGTGCCGTAACTGAAACGGTATTGAGCGGCGTGACCGTACCGAGCGCACTGACATATACCCCAATGTCACCCGTGGTCGAAGTCACCGTACTGATCGGCAAAGGAGGAATGCCGCCCGCGCGAGCAGACTGCTTTTTCCCTGAGTTGAGGTGGAGATAAATAGTAACCGCGCCGGCGACGAGAATAGCTGCGATCGCAATCAGTCGTCGGCGATGGTTACGATTCGGGCTCGCGGCCTTAGACAAATCCGCGCCTGTGCCGCCGCGTTGAAGGCCAGTAATCGGCTCCATCATGACCTGGTCACTTTGCCCGTTGACCTTGTTCATATCTTTTCCTTTCCCGGCGCTGCCGTCAGATTTGGTAGCGTGGAAGAGCGAATTAATGCGCTTGGCGAATTGGCAAGCATACGCCGTTGCGATGTGAGTGGGCTCGTTTCGGTGGCCTGACTCCTGGGCGTGTCCCGGTTGGATAGAAGAGGGGTTGTCATATGCAAAACATTCGTTATTGACTCCTTAAACGGCCATTGCGCATGCGATAGATTTCGTGACCACGCTTAATACACAACGGTTACTCCCTCTTTCGGGAGAGAAACAATCGCGCTAAGTTTACATCCGGTAAGCAACCCTGCGGCTGTGTCGCTAAAACCTAACGTCGAGAACAATCTGAGATTACGCCGTGTATTTTACGCTTTCCCAGCGTTGGCATTTTAGGTTGCGTCGCTAACGCGGTTCGCTCCGCTTGTGCGGAGGAACACGAGCGCGGCCGCAACTTCGTCCTGCTGCATCCACGGATATGCCCGGCGACACGGCCCCTCTGCAGGCCGCAGATTGGTTGGTTACCCTAACGTGTTACAGCTCGCTCTCCCTTTCGAGTCAGAAGTAAATATAGCGGACGCGCAGTGGCAGCGACGCCGCCGTTACACAAAGTGTTAGGCATACAAAAACTACAACATTAGTTCGAACATCGACATGAAAACAAAACGACTTGGTAATTCTGACTTGTTTATTACACCTATGGGCTTCGGTGCCTGGGCCATCGGCGGCGCAGGCTGGGAGTTTGGCTGGGGGGATCAGGACGACAAGGCTTCCATCGCTGCAATACACCGCGCACTGGAGCTTGGCATTAACTGGATCGATACCGCGGCCGTTTATGGCATGGGTCACTCCGAGGAGGTTGTTGCGGCTGCACTGAAAAGCTGGCGCGGACCTCGTCCCTATGTATTCACCAAATGCGGTCTTCGCTGGGATGAACAGGGCTATGTTCACCGCAGTTTACAAGCGGATTCAATTCGCCGCGAGTGCGAGGCCAGTCTGCGCCGGCTCAAGGTAGAGACAATCGATCTGTACCAGATCCATTGGCCAAACGAAGACCTAGAAGAAGGATGGAGCGAGATGGCTCGACTGCAGAAGGAAGGCAAGGTTCGCTGGATCGGAGTTTCGAACTTTGATGCTAACCAACTCCGCCGAGCTGAGAAGATTGCTCCAGTTACCTCGCTGCAGCCGCCGTACTCTTTGATCCGACGCGAGATCGAACCGGAGATTTTACCTTATTGTCGATCGAATGGAGTTGGCGTGATCGTCTATTCGCCGATGGCATCGGGTCTACTCACGGGTGCGATGACGCGCGAGCGTGCGGCAAAGCTCCCCGACAGCGATTGGCGGAGCCGCGACATCGAGTTTGTTGAACCAAAGCTGTCGAAGAATCTCGCCTTGGTAGAACGCTTGCGAGCAGTGGGACAGGAATACGGTCGTCCGCCCGGTCAGGTAGCGATTGCGTGGATTCTGCGAAATCCTGCCGTGACCGCTGCAATCGTTGGCGCCCGCAACGCAGAGCAGGTCGAAAAGAATGTCGGCGCAGTCGAGCTTCAACTCACGGACGAAGATGTGGAAGAGATCGAAGGCGTTAACGCGCATGAACCCGCACTAATAACGGCAGCCTGAATACGAAATGAAAAT
>Ga0137404_10003788_pt1 | contig 10088 bp, 8 predicted proteins | sample CZOMad2_1_16fung_FD_108285 | JGI IMG/M metagenome (GOLD analysis project Ga0137404, IMG submission 108285) | Vadose zone soil fungal communities from Angelo Coast Range Reserve, California, USA - CZOMad2_1_16fungal (Illumina Assembly) | ecosystem: Environmental > Terrestrial > Soil > Vadose zone... | reverse complement strand
CGGCACCGAGCGCGACACCGCGGCTGCCCCAGCCAAGCGGTGAAAATCCGCTCACTTTCAAAAGAAGATCGCGATCTTTCTGGCTGAACTTTGCTGCTTCGTGCCAGTCATGAATCTCCAGGCGCGGAATGACCGCATGTTGCGGCAAAGGGGTTGGATCGAGCAGCCACGAGTAGGGGATCACTTCCTGTAGTTTGACGAAATATTTGTCGCCTAGTTCGCGTCGCCAAAATTCGCGTAGCGGCTGCATCCAAAAAAGCGCAAACCACATTTTCTCCTCGAGATACGGTTTGATCGGCGGCGTGATTTTGATGCGACCTTCAGCATTCGCGTGCAGCGTGTTCTCGATTCCGGGAATGTTTGGCAGATCGAATAATTCGAAGAAACGGTACACGGCGCGTCCGTCCCTCGGCTGATAATTTTCGGCGGCTACCACGCGCCAGCTGTAGCCGGTATCGGTCTTTTGATTCAATCGCGCGGCGATCCATTCCATCTCTGGTCGATAGGTGGCGGCCTCTTGCGAGATAACGATGTCACCGCCGTTTGGAAGCACACTCCGAAATCCATCCAGCATTCCATCGGCGCCTCCGATGATCTCTTTGTCGATTGTTGAATAGGTTTGGTTGAGCCAACCAGTCAGGCCGATTCCGCCCGGCACCGAATCGATTTCGGCAATGATGTAGCCCTTCTCCGTCAGAATGAGATCGGGGCGAATCACCCGGGGCAAGTCGTCCCGAATTTCTTTGCGCCTCGAAAACTCAATCAGTTGTTTTGGTTTACCGGCGTCGAGATAACGCGCCACCCATGCAGGCTGTTTTCCCTTAACGCTCAGCTGATAGAGTTGATTGCAGGCGCGCTGAAAAATGAAGAGCCGATGTCCGAGTTGTTCAACTTCAGTGACAAATTTTTTCTCGATCGGAAAAGCATCCGGCGAGAGAAGCCAGGCCTTTTCTGCAAAAAGACCTTCCTTCGGGAAGGCAGCGCGGATTGCGGTCAGTCTATCGTCCTGAGTATGCACTTGTGGCACGGAGCAAACGTTCAACGCCGAACGCCGAACGTCCAACGCCGAATGAAAACATCTGAATTGAACATTGGGCGTTGAGCGCCGGGCGTTTGCGGCTCATCTCCCGGCCGCAATTCTTGTCAGCGCGACCTTGACCAGTTCTTCCGCTGATTTCGCTTCGCCTTTCTCCTGGAGGTCGCGCACTGCTTTGTGCGCATCGATCTGTTTGTAGCCAAGCGCGATCAATGCGAGCACGGCCTCGTTGGCCTGCTCCTGCTCGGGCGTGGGTGCATGCGCCGCACTGGCTGCTTCCCATGCTGCTGCCACGCCGAGCTTGTCTTTCAATTCCAGAATGATTCGCTCCGCCGTTTTTTTTCCGAGCCCGCTGATTTTTGAAATTGCCGTGACATCGGAGTTTACGACCGCGGCCTTGAAATTATTCACGCTCATTCCGCTAAGCACTGCGAGGGCCAGTTTCGGCCCGATGCCGCTGACATTGTTGACGAGCAAACGAAAGAGATCGCGCTCCGCGGCTGTCATGAATCCGTAAAGCACATGCGCGTCTTCGCGAACAGCCAGATGTGTGAGAATCCGAATCGGCTGACCCGGTTCAGGCAACCGATCGTAGCTTGAAAGCGGGATGAAAACCTCGTAGCCAACGCCACCGACATCAATAATTGCGTGCGTGGGCAAAGCGCTCACCAGTTTGCCATTGAGAAAAGTGATCATGGTGATCGTTGAAGCGTTAAAGCATTAAAGCATTAAAGCATTAAAGCAGGAGAATGTGTTCTTTGTCATTCTGAGCGACGCGAAGAATCTCTGATTATTTCTGGAGCCTCATATGCCGCAAGCCAATAGCCAGAGATGTTTCGCTTTGCTCAACATGACAGACGAAGGAAACCGCTTCAACGCTTGATCACTTCAACGAATCACTCCGGTTTCAGCACGAGCGTGAGATCGACAAATTTACCCTTGGCGACATTGAAGCCACGCGTCGAGGAAATCTTCCAGTCTCGCGGCGGATCCGCAAAGAGTGTCCCGGCAGCAGCTGTTGGCACAATGACAAAACGCGGTCCGGATTTGGACATGAAGTCGACTGCATTCTTCTTGTTGAGCCGCGTGAGAAAGCCTTGCACGCGCGCGCGAAAATACCAAACCACGCTTGGTTCCTCGAACTCGACGGAGGCAAATTGCGTGTTCGTTTGCAAATACGTGTGCGATTCGCGAAAAAGCTGGTAGGCGGGAAAAAACCGCGCAACGAGTGGGGGAACCACCAAGGCAATCGCGATACAAACACACGCGGCGCTGGCAGCGATGGTTCGGAACGACGACCCGTGATTTGTAGCGGACGCGGCTGCTTGCCAATGCCGCGCAAGCAAGAGCGCGAGCAAAGGTATAGCCGGCAGGGTATAATGGGGCAGCTTAGTGCTGACCAGTGTGAAGATCACAAAAATGACCGCGATGCCTGTCAGCAGATAGTTGTCGATTTCGTTCCCGCTGTAACCGGGATTGCTGATGCCGGCCTTCTTTTGTCTCCGCAATTGCCGAATCAACCACGGCAACTTGATCGACCAGGGAAAGAAGCTGACGAAGATCGTTACAAAATAGAACGGTAAAAGCAGCAGATACACCCCAAACGAGCTCGCTCCGTGACCTTCGATCGTTGCGAGCGACCGACCAATGACATGCCGTCCGATTCCAATCGTGAAGAATTGGCCGTGAGTTTGGATCAGCGCTGGGATTCCCCAGAGTGCAACAACCCCGACCATCAGCAAAATTCCACGGAGGAATTTGAAATGCCGAGCCAACTGCCAATCTCGCGCCAAGACGATTGTTGTTAAGACCGTTAGCAGCGGCATCCACGCGATGGGTCCTTTCGCCAGAAAACCTAGAGCAAGCGAGAGATAGAATGCCCACCACAATCTCCATTGGCTGTTGAATATTGGGCGTTGAGCGCGGGACGTCGGACCTTGAATCAGTTCATACCCGATCCAATTCGCCAACGTCATGAACAACACGAGCCACATATCGGCGACTGCGGCTTTTGCGTGAACGAAAGTCTGTAGCGACAGTGTGAAAATGATCGCCGCCCACCAGCCGGCTGTCGCCGTACCGATGCGGTAGCCCCACCCAACGATCACCAATGCCGTCAGTGCAGCCGCGATCGCAGATGGAAAACGCGCGCCGAAATCGCTTTCACCAAAGATTCGGTAGCTTGCCACTTGGGCCCAATAGGCGAGGGGAGGCTTGTCGAGTCGTAGCTGATTGTTGAAGTGGGGAACGATGTAATCTGCGCGCTGGATCATTTCCCGTGATGCCTCCGCGAAACGCGGCTCGTCACGATCGATCAACGGCAAGCTCCAAGTACCGGCCAGATGGAAAAGGACCGAACCGAAAAACAGAAGGACAGAATTGCGTATTGCGGATTTCAAGCGCGCGCTCAAAATAGCGCCCGCTAAAACTGACGGGAACTTTATTGTGAAGCGCGCCGCCGTTTTTTACTGGCTGATCGGAATCGTCATCGCGGCGATAGCGATCGTGATTGTGTTCCGTTTCGACGACACGGTTCGTGATTTCATCGCGCAACATCAAAACCCCACGATGCGCAATTTGATGCGCAACGTCAGTTTCTTTGGCGATTGGCCTTCGCATCTCGTGCTTGGAGTGCTCCTTTTAGGAATCGCCTGGCAGCGCCACAGCAAGAAATGGATGCGCATTTTTTTGTCGATACTGGTGGCGATGGCGATCGCAGGGGTTGCCGGCACCGTAATCAAACGCACGATTCCAAGGGCCCGCCCATCTGTGAAAACGGAGCTCCGCTGGGGCGGTCCGCGTTTCAGTACGAAATATCACGCGTTTCCCTCCGGTCATGTCGTCGCCTCAACCGCGTTTTTTGGTGTTTTGGTTTTCGCTCGCCGTCGTGTCGGGCTCGCCTGTCTCCCGATCCCGATTCTGATCGGGCTCTCGCGAATGTACCTCGGCGCGCATTACCTGTCTGACGTTGTCTGCGCAGCAGTGCTGGGAATTCTCTGCGCAGCGGTCGTTTGGCGATTTGTCGCGCGTGAACCAGCAATCACCAGGCACTGATCGCTGTCCAGAGGTCACATTAGCATCCCCCAGACCTCAGCTGGGAAACTGGCGAGGTTTTCTGGCCAGTTTCCGGAACTAATCACTAGTCACCAATCATTGATTACCGAAAATTTCTATGGTCTCGGTAGCGGCGTGGGGCGATGTCTTGGCGTGGGTCGAGATCTTGGTGTGGGAGTAGGCCTAACCGTCGGAGTCGGCGTTGCGGTAGGAGTAGCCGTAGCTGTTGGTGTTGCAGTAGCTGTAGCTGTTGGGGTTGCTGTTGCAGTAACTGTTGGCGTTGGCGTAGGCGTTGGAGTGGACGTAGGCGTCGGACTCGGCGTGCCCGTTGGTGTCGGCGTCGGGCTTGCCCCCGTGAGCATGAGTGGGTTCGAGTACAGGTCAAACTGGTGCAACGTGCCATTCGGATTCGTGCCATCGCAGTTCGCGTTGTCCGCCCATAGCGTGTACAACTTGCCCGCGAGCGCAGACTGACCAACGTAATCGCCATAGTCGACGCCGTTGCCCGCCGCCGCCGCGTTCGAGAACCCGCCACTCAAGCGCCTGTTCGGCGCCCAGGTCGCGCCACCGTCGGTGCTGAAGGTGCCGTAGTATTCCGCATCGTCGTTTGGAATGTTGTTCGTCCCGCCTGGACCGGGCACGCCGTTGTCGTTGCGGCAATCGTGAAAGCCCACTGCCACCGTGCCAGTCGTGGGATCGAGCGCGACGTAGGGCAAGAACTGGCTATTTGTAGTCGCGTCGTCGTTCACGCGCACCGCCGCGCTCCACGTCGCGCCGTCATCAGTCGACGTGCGCATCAAAATGTCGGTGTCGTTGTTCTCGTTGACCGTCTCGTCTGTGTACACCAGGTAGATGCGGTCGTTGAACGGTCCGCCCGTAGCATCCCATACTAGCCCGGCCTCAGCATCGACTGAGCGCCCGCTCTGCGCCGGAATAAAATCGAAGCCACCCACATTGGTCGCCGAAACAGTGATGCGCGGGCCGAAACCGCCCCCTCCCAAACCGTCCGCGTCTACATTGGCGAAGATTGTCGCTGGACCCTCCCCACCAGTCGGGTTTTGATAGGTCACGATGACCTTGCCGCCGTTCGGGCCAGGCCCGACGGCGATACCGCCGAAGCTGCCAGTCGCTGAAGGGATCGCCTGTTGCGCGTTGAACGGCCCCCAAGTACCGAGACCGGTAACTGGCGCCCCACGCGCGACCATGCTTCCGCTCTGGTTCCAGTCAACCCACACGCCGCCGTCGCCCACGGCGATCGAGGGTTGGTCAACGCTGCCGGTGCCCGCGGTTACCGGTGCACTGAATGTGACGCCGCCGTCGGTGCTTAAAATCACGTTGATTTGGTTGACGCTGTTGTTGATGTAGACCAGGAACAGGTTGCCGAAAGTGTCCCAGGCCGCCTGTCCGTCGCAGCACGCCACCCCTGTGGCGATCGTGCCGCGCGTCCAGGTCGCGCCGGCATCTGTTGAGTACGCGCGGAAGATGCTGTTTGTGCCGGGGTTGTTCGAGGTGGCTACGAGGTTGTTTGTGTTGGTCGGGTTGACGTTCACGAAACTCTCAGCCTGGTTGCCGGCCGTGGCGCTGACGTTTACTACCGCCTCGAGGCAGGTCAGCGGTGTGAACAGATCGATCGGTTTCACTGCACGTTCTTTGGGCTTTATGCATTTGCGTGTACCATCAGGCACATCGATGCCTCCGGCCGGCGCCAGCACCTGCGCGTGCAAGGTGGGCGTGGCAGGCGTGAGCAACGCGAAAACAGCGGCAAGGATAGTCAAGCGGAGGCGTGTGTTCATATACGTATTCTTGTTGATGCGGCGGGTAAGAGTGGATTGAGGAAAAGTCAGAAGCGACGCGATTCTTCAATGACTTTCCAACTAATGTCGAGCCTTGTTTTGAGTCCGAAGATCTTGAGCCAATCCGTTACGATAAACCAAGAGCGTCTTTACGGCGGCAAACTGCTATTGACAATTGACGCTCACTCGGATGGAGTGAAAAAATGAAAACTCCACGATTAGTTCTGGCACTACTTGCATTGACATTTGCGTTGGCTCCGCAATCGCCTAGAACCGCATTCGCACAGGCTTACAAGAAATACAGTGCCAAACTGATTTCGCCAAGGCCGGGAGAGGTTTTGGTTCCTGGACAGGTTGTGAGGATTGCATGGACGGCGAACTTTCCGGACGTCGACCTGTCGATGTGTGAGACGGAAGTTCTCCTTTCGCTCGATGGCGGCAGGACGATCTATATGCTTCTTACGGAGCAGCGTAATCCGAGGATTCAATATTTCGATTGGACCGTCCCGAATGCGCCGACCAATGCAGCCGTGCTGGACATTCGTTTCGGGTGTCTGAATCTCTACCCGGAAACGCCGAGCCTTCAGGTTCGATCCGCGTTTGTGATCAGCCCAGCATCGGTAGACTGAAGTAGCACCTTCACCGCTCCAACGTTTCAACGCCTGTGACTCTTTTGATCTCTCAGTTTCGGCGTCACTCCTTTTAACATTGTAACCTTAACTTTCTAATAACGGCCTCTTGCCGTCCCTCTCATAACCTCGTCTCCGGTTGACAGCCCTCAGAAGCGAGGGTTGTTAGCCTGTCCGTGATGAGCCTCCTGAGCAGCATCATATTCTCTATCGTCGCATCACTCGGCCTCCTGGCTGCTCCGGCTACGGCGCGGGCGCAAGTGCCTAGTGGAGAACAAAACCCCCATTTCGCCGCCACAACCTCAAGATCTAACGCCGAATCGCTGCAGAAAAAAGCAGCTCAAGCCCAGATCCGGATTCACGCCAACAAAGTCGATCGCGACCAGTTGATGATGGCCGTCAAGACTAACGAGGTAGCGTTGGCCAAACAAGTCCTCCTCAGAAACGGTTTCACGGCCGAAGATTTGGAAAACGCGAAGATTACTCTACGGACCGGCGGAGGAAAGGGAGGCAAAGACGAAATAGAGATATCAGCCACCTGTTGTGATCCTAAGGAAATCACAATTCAACGATCCCTGGACTACTTCACAAAATAACCGTTGCTAGGCGGCCATGTCAGCTCATCGATGGTTAGGCGTTGTATGCCTTCAAGTTTTGCTCAGCTTTTCCACCAATGGAAGCGCGGGGCCGCGAGATTAGAACTCGACTATTGAACAACTGACGGCGAGGAAGAAGCCTGCGTCCCGGTCTGAACACGCCGGACAATGATGAGTTTCGGCCGCTTTATTGCCGAAATGTTGTGCTTTTTGGTCCTGCTTGCGCAAGTACCTAAAAAGTGGCGGAGGGGGTGAGATTCGAACTCACGAGACCTTTCGGCCTTCCGGTTTTCAAGACCGGCGCGATCAACCGCTCTGCCACCCCTCCGGAGTCGCATATTTGCGGTCGGAAATTCATTACCCAATTACTTCATTACTCAAAGTGAAATAACGCATCGCTTCAGTAATGGAGTGTTGGACTGATGGAGTAATGACAACATTCCGGTCGACACCTTGATATGTTCATGTGAACTTACTGGATGGCGAAGAAGTTCCGGCCTGTCGTTATGGAGACGCCGCAAAGCCGCGCGGCCGTTCGCGGACGTGGTGCCTCCTGGAGCCCTGCAAATCGCTTCGAAAAGCTGCATGTCGATCTAAACGACATCGATGTCGTCGATGTTGATCTTGAAACGGAAGACCGACCGCAACGGGGAACACAATATTTTCGCGACGAAACCAAATCGGTCATCACTCGGAACAACAGTCCCGATGTTGGGTTTGAGACAAGCCTGAATCCGTATCGAGGTTGCGAACATGGCTGCATCTATTGTTACGCGCGACCAACGCACGAATATCTCGGGTTTTCCGCCGGACTCGATTTCGAAAGCAAGATCATGGTGAAAACAAGCGCGCCGGAATTGTTGCGCGCCGAACTGGAATCGCCGCGGTGGCAGCCGCAAACGCTGGTGCTGAGTGGCGTGACCGATCCGTATCAGCCGGTCGAGCGGAAGCTGGGCATTACTCGTGGCTGTCTCGAAGTACTCGCCAAATTTCGCAATCCGGTGGCGATCATCACAAAGAACCGTCTTGTTACACGGGACGTCGATCTTTTGCGCGACCTCGCTGCGCATCATGGAGTGGCTGTGAATATTTCAGTAACTTCGCTGGACTCGAATTTGCAGCGAGTACTCGAGCCGCGGACGTCGTCTCCCCAAGCCCGCCTGGATACAATCAGCCAACTTCGCAGCGCCGGAATCCCGACCGGGGTGATGGTTGCACCGATCATCCCTGGGCTTACCGATCATGAAGTTCCAAAGATCATGGAGGCCTGCGCAAAAGCGGGTGCGCAATTTGCCGGATACACAATTGTCCGCCTGCCGTGGGCGGTCGCGCCACTATTTGAACATTGGCTCGAGGAACATTTTCCCGAGCGCAAAGAGAAGGTGCTGGGACGCATCCGCGATTTGCGAGGAAACCGGCTAAACAATTCCAGCTGGCACACCCGTATGACTGGGGAAGGTGTCTTCGCCGAGCAAATCGCATCGATGTTTGCCATCTCCTGCAGGCGCAACCGAATGAGCGCGCGTCCGAAACTCTCTTGCGCGGAATTCCAAAGACCGACGACGCAACTGCGCCTTTTTGGTTGAAATCATCTCGTTTTTTGAAGCGACTGGTGCGGCCGTATCCCCTGCGGGAAACGAACCAATAAGGCGGCCGCTGCGAGCCGGCACTAGGTGCGGAGAGGCGGTTATTTGGAGGCCGTGCTTATTCATAAACACCACGCCAGGTTAAGTCCCCGTTTAATTCCTGGCTTCCTCCCCTCGCAGCGCGTTGCACGGTTTAGTGGTACCCTCCAATCAAGAAAGCCCGAGACGTGATCTTTACCCGCTGAAGGGAGTATCGATTTCGATCAAGTCAGCGCTTAATGCACGTCAGTCGCCACCGCGAATTCTTTTTCTCCGTCGGTGAACACGAGCAGCGCTTCGTTATCCTTTAGACCGAGTGCTTTTCGAGCGCGATTCAGTTGCTTGCTCGAATCGGTAAATTCAAAATAACGTTCGCCGGCGCTAAGTGGAACCGCAGTTTTAGTCTTTGCCCTTTTCATGCCCCCGCCCATTTTTGCGCCGAATTCCACGAGCGCAAGGTGTTTTATTTATCGGCAAGTTGTGACAAGCATTGGCAGCGCGTACGGGAGTCGAACCCGTGTACCAGCCTTGAGAGGGCTGTGTCCTAACCACTAGACGAACGCGCCAAAGGACAAGGTGCGATTAGGAATACCGCAATGACTGTGGACTGGCAAGGTAGCCAATCAAAACTGCTTGTGGTGTTTCTTCTTCTTCTTCTGTTTATCTGGGGGCTTCTTTTTAGGCGCAGGTGTGCTGGACGGGGTTGGCGAGGGCGTGGAGGTATCCGGGGTGGGCCTCACGCGTGGCTGAGCCAGCAAACCCTGATGAGACGTCTTTAATGACTGCAATGCCAACTTGAGTTCCGGAGTCGTCGCGAGTGCCGACATGCGTTGGTAGTAGACGTCGTAGTAATTGCGGAGCCGATTCCTCTTTTCCAAATCAGTTCGCGCAGATTGCGCATAAGCCTTCGCCGCCTGTACCTGTGGGTCATTCACTGTCCGATTTTTTAGTTGTCGCCATTCCTTATGCACGCGCAAACCATCCCCTTGCGGCCCGAGCGACCTCGGCTTTGAAAAATTCTGGTCAAGCTGCGATATCTCGGGCAGATCGGGGCCATTCGGAGGCTCAGGGGAGGGCGTTGGTTCCAGTTGGTTTTGTTCCTCATAAAGATCCACAGACGGCGGAGCGGCGTCCTGTCCGCGCAGCATCAGTGCCATGCCAATTAGAGTCGCTGAAATGATTAACCCGTATGTTTTCATTCCCAATTTTATCCGCAATGTAATCGAATTTCGGGATGCGGGAAGGCACGATCCATGATAAAGAACGAGGCCGACGAACGGGGCGTAGCTTAGCTTGGTAGAGCGCGTGGTTTGGGACCACGAGGTCGGAGGTTCAAATCCTCTCGCCCCGACATG
>Ga0137404_10003785_pt1 | contig 10090 bp, 10 predicted proteins | sample CZOMad2_1_16fung_FD_108285 | JGI IMG/M metagenome (GOLD analysis project Ga0137404, IMG submission 108285) | Vadose zone soil fungal communities from Angelo Coast Range Reserve, California, USA - CZOMad2_1_16fungal (Illumina Assembly) | ecosystem: Environmental > Terrestrial > Soil > Vadose... | reverse complement strand
ACGTTCGTCCACACTTTCGGTGACCTGCATCTCTACGCAAACCATCTGGAGCAAGCCAAATTGCTTATCACCCGCCAGCCACGTTCCTTGCCCCTCATGAAGCTCAATCCGACCATAGAAAATATTCACGATTTCAAATACGAAGATTTTGAACTGGTCAATTATGACCCCTATCCCGCCATAAAAGCGCCGATTGCGGTCTAGGAGCTCCAATGCAATTTTTATATCCAATGCAATTCGTACTTAGCGCGTGTCCTGGAAATGGTGGCCGGCGACGTGAGGAGGCGGATAAACGCGCGGTTTCAGCGAGAAAACCGCCTCCTCACGTCGGCGGCTACGGAGCTCCGGCTGTTTTCAGACCGGCTCTTCGTGCTAGATCAACAAGACTTTTGGGCAGTATTTTGTTTTCCGGAGCGCTTCTAATTGCGAGCGTCCGCGCTGCCAGCGCACCAGCCAACATCTTTGGGTGGTCAACCAACGGCCCTGCCGTTTATGCGCTTGTGGGCGCCTTAGCGACAAATCGCTACGTAAACATCCAAGCGCCTGATCCTGACAAACTGGTGCAAGTCACCAATCCCGTTTTTAGTCATTTCCTGCCCGGCTCGCTCGACAATTTGATCTGGACCAACTTCATGGCGCGCACCAATGGCCGGGATATGACCATTTGGTCCACCAGATCGCATCCACTCGACTGGCCAGTTCATCCGCCGAACGCGGTTTGGAACACGAGTTCGTTGATTTGGGGAATGAAGGGCGCCACTGCTCTCAGTCCTTGCTGGGAGGTCGAAGGCGCTCCGGGACAGGTCGCGGTTACGGCGCTGACGCGGCGCCACGGCTATGCGCGGGGCCATGGAATGGGACCGGATGGCTTTAATACGGGCTTCGCCGGCAAGAAGGTCTGGTTTGTTACTCCAAACGACACTGTGGTGCAGGCCACAGTAGCGCGCAATGTTGTCAGAACCGCTGGGGGCGGCGCGAATCGGGATTACACGATTCTTCTTTTCAATCATGATCTTCCACCTGAGATCGAGCCTTTGCGGGTCCTTGCCGTTACTAATTTAGTAGCCAGATATCCTGTACGCGGCGGTGCTCCGCATCCTCTTTTCAAGAGCGAACAAAGCGGCAAGGTCAGCACTGAGATCCCGGGGTTCCTCGTGAATACCTGGAAAGGTGGTGATTCAGGTTCTCCGGACATGCTGCCGTTGCCTAATGAATTGGTGTTTTTGAACGGACGTTCTACTTCCGGGCCCAGTCCGGAAATGCAGGCCGATATGGATCACCTTTGCGAATTGGAACACTTGGATCCCAAAAAATATCAACTTCAGTGGGTTGATCTCTCAGCATATCCTGCGTACTGATTCCCGGGTGAAGCCTTTCAAAGCCATTGCCGCGATGTCGCTGAATCGCGTCATTGGCGCCGGCTCGAGGATCCCCTGGCATCTTCCCGAGGATTTCAAATGGTTCAAAGAAATGACCACGGGGCAGGTCATTGTTATGGGCCGCAAGACATTCGAATCGATAGGCAAGCCACTGCCGAATCGTACGACGATCGTGCTTTCGCGTTCAGCGCAAAACATGCCCGGCGTTGAAACGATTTCCTCTCTCAGCCAGCTCGAATCCGCAAGCGCGGCCTTCGCGGGCCGCCATATTTTCATTTGCGGCGGAGCCGAGGTTTACCACCAGGCCTTGCCGCTATGTTCAGATTTGTATCTCACGTTGGTCAAACGAGTCGTCGAAGGGGACACTTTGTTTCCGCCGTTTGAAAAGGACTTTGAGTTGCTCGATGAGATCCGAGACGGACCTGAGTTTAAAATTTTGCACTACCGGCAAATCTAAATTACATGCCCTTATGAGTAAATTTTCTGTAACCTGCTTTGGGACGGGCGATGGCTGGCCTTGCGCGGATCGCAACCACTCGGCTTTTCTTTATCGTTTAGGCAAGACCTGCATTTTGATCGATTGCGGGGAGGCAATCGATCGAAATTACAAGGCCAGCGGGCTGAGCTATGATTTGTTCGACGCGATTTTCATCTCTCACCTGCACTCGGATCACTTCGGCGGTTTTTTCATGCTGATGCAGGGCTGCTGGTTGGAGGGCCGCAAGAAAACATTACCGGTTTACTTGCCACAGGGCGCGATCAAACCACTGCGAGCCATGCTCAACGCAGGCTTCCTCTTCGACGAAGCGCTGGACTTCCGTTTGGAGTTAAGGCCCATTCCCACCGATAAAGCTTTTTCAGTGGGCAATACGCGGGCCACGGCCTTTCCTACTTCGCACCTGGCTCACACCCGCGCTCGATTCGGTAAGAAGTATGCGTCGGATTTTTCCGCGTTTTGTTTTCTGCTTGAAACGGGCGGACGGCGCATTGCTCACAGCGCAGACCTGGGCAAACCGGAAGATCTGGCGCCTCTCCTTCAAAAACCGGTCGATGTGCTGATATGTGAGTTGGCTCACTTTTCGCCACAAGACATGTTTGCGTATTTGCATGGGCGAGCAGTGAAGCGCGTCGATTTCATCCACGTCGGCCGCCCGTTCTACGAGGAGCTTGCCCGCACGCGCCGCCTTGCTGCAAAAATGATGCCGGATATTCCCCACAGTTTCCCGCGCGACCTCGACCAAATCAGTTTTTGATTCGCCCGTGTCACAGATGCTGAAATCTTCCGGCGCCATGGCCGGGGCGACCATGACCAGCCGCCTGTTGGGGGTGGTGCGCGAGATGGTTTACGCCTCGTTTATGGGCAACACCTGGATTGCCAGCGCCTTTCAACTGGCGTTTTCCGTGCCCAACTTGTTTCGCCGGTTGCTGGGTGAAGGGGCGCTCACCGCGGCATTCATTCCCATTTTTAAACAAAAGGAGATTAAAGAGGGCGAAGCCGAAATGTGGCGATCGGCCAACGCGGTGATTTCAGGGCTTGTCGCCTCAGCCGCGGTCATCACCGTACTAGCGGTACTGGGAATTTCATTGGCTCTGGTGGTTGGGAATTTCAAGGAAGAAACCAGGCTGATGCTGCTGCTGTTGCGCATGATGTTTCCCTACATGCCACTGGTATGTCTGGCGGCAGTATTGATTGGCATGGCCAATGCCCGCGGGCACTTCTTCGTCCCTGCGCTGGGAGCGGCATTGCTGAATGTCGTAATGATCGCCAGCGTGCTGCTACTGGCGCCCCGCATGGGCCACACTCTGCAAAGCCAAATTCGGGGCCTGGCGATTGGCGTGGTGCTGGCCGGCCTGGCCCAGGCTTTCTTTCAATTGCCCAGCCTGCAAGCCGAAGGCTACGCCTATGCCTGGGTTTCACCCTGGCGTGACCCGACCGTCCGTGACGTGGTCCGCAAAATGTTGCCGGGCTCCATTGGCGTAGCGGCCTTTCAGATCAATGTGCTGGTCATTTCCTTTGCTTCATTTTGGTTTGAGCCAACCATTGTCGCCACTTTCAACTACTCAGTGCGGCTGATGGAATTTCCGCAAGGGATGTTTGGCATCTCGCTCGCCACGTATCTATTGCCGGCTCTTTCGAGCCTGGCCGCCGAAAAGAAATTTCCGGAGTTCCGCCAGACGCTTAGCCAGGGGTTGAGTTATCTCGCTTTCGCCAATTTGGCCGCTGCCGCCATCGCGCTGACGCTTGCCGAGCCAATCGTACGACTGATTTTCGAGCGGGGCAAATTTGGGCCGGATGCCACTCATCGGGTTGCCCTGGCCCTGGCTTGCCTGGCTCCCGGCCTGCTCATGTTTTCCATGAACAACATTTTGGCCCGCGCATTCTATGCTTTGAACGACGTCAAGACGCCGATGAAGATCAGCATTGTTTGCCTGGCGCTCAACCTGGCATTTGCTCTGTGGCTGGTGCAACCTTATCGCGAAGCCGGCCTGGGCGTGGCAAATACTTTGAGCGCGAGTTTCAATACGCTCCTGCTGGTTTATGCCCTGCGTCGCAAACTTTCGCGGCTGGGATTGACCCAATTTGTCAAATCGTTGCTGGTCCTGGCACCCGCGGCCGTGCTCGCGGGGGGCATCGCCGCCGTCCTGACCTGGCTTTGGGAACGAAATCTCGGTCACCTCACCTTTGCGTTGAAATTCGGCGCGGTGTTCGTGCCCTGCGCAGTAGGCGGGTTGGTCTATTGGCTCGTGGCCATCTTTGGGGACGTGGCTGCCGCCAGGGAGATTCTGGCTTTGCTGCGCCGCGTGTTGCGACTGCAGCCTGGCAGGTGAAGCGAAGCTAACAACCCAGGACCTGGCGCGAAAGTCACCCAGATACTGTCGCGCAACCCAAAGCGCCAGAAAAGACAGGCTCCACCCCTCCGCAGGGCCTGCGCGGCATCATTGCGCCGCGTGGTTCGGAAGTTACGACCGCACGCGATCCAAAAGAAAGTTTCTAGTCCAACTAATATCCGCCTGGGGTTTGGCCGCTCCTCCTGCAAGCCGGCCTTTCGCAACAGGCTCTAACCAGCCCCGGCGGTTTCTCGCCCCCTTTTCCTTCTGCTTGTGACTCCCCTCCGCTTTATGCTTAAATCCCCACTGCATCATGAAATTGAAATACTTAGCCTGGCTGCTTGTCGTGGGTTTGGCCATCGCCGCCGGTCTCCTGTACAACTCGAACGACCAACAAGCCGCTGAACTGACGGCCCTCCGCTCCGCCTCCCAGGAACTCGAACAGCTCCGCAACTCCCAGGCTGACACCAACCAATCCCAGACCCAGACCGCCGGAGATGAATTGACCCGCCTGCGCGAGGAAAACAAGGACGTCCTCCGCCTGCGCAACCAAATTCGCGACATGCGTGATCAAAACGCGCAGCTCACCCTCCAGGCTCAAACCGCCCAGGACCAGGTCCAGAGCATGAAAGCCCAGGCCGAAGCCACGCGCAACACCGCGGCGCAGGCTCTCGCCCAGGCTCAGCAGTTGGACAGCAGCAATCGTATTCAAACACAAAACGTGGCTTGCATTAACAACCTCCGCCGTATCGATGCTGCCATCCAGCAATGGGCGACGGACAACCGCAAACCGCCAGGAACGCGAGCGACCGCGCCCGATATTATCTCTTATCTTGGTGGCGTCATGCCGCCCTGTCCGGGCGGCGGCGTTTACAACCTCGGCGGCGTGGGCGTTCCAACCAGCTGTTCCTTCCCCGCCCATGCCCAGCTCAGAAGTCAATAACTTCTCTCATGAAATACTTACCCTGGCTCCTTGTCGTGGCCCTGGCCGTCGCCATTGGTCTCCTTTATAACACCAACCAGCAGCAGACTGCTGAGGTGGCCCAGCTCCGGTCCGCCTCCCAGGAACTCGAACAGCTTCGCACCTCGCAAGCCGACACCAACCAATCGCAGCCCCAGGCCGCCAGCGAAGAATTGACCCGTCTCCGTGAGGAGAACAAGGAAATCCTCCACCTGCGCAACGAAATTCGCCAGGTCCGTGATCAAAACCAGCAGCTCACACGCCAGGCTCAAACCGCCCAGGCCCAACTCCAGGGCGTGCAAGCCCAGGCCGAAGCCGCGCGCACTACCGCCGCGCAAAACCAAGCCCAGGCGCAGCAGTTGCAGAACTCCTTACGTACCCAGGCCCAGGTCAACGCGTGCATTAACAACCTCCGCCAAATCGACGGCGCCATCCAACAATGGGCGCTGGAAAACCGCCAACCGGCAACCGCGCCCGTAACTCCTAATGATCTGTTGCGTTACCTGAGAGGCGCCATGCCGGTCTGTCCTGCCGGCGGCTTTTACACTGTAATCAATGTCAGCACGCTTCCCACTTGTTCCGTCCCCGGCCATGCCCTTCCCGCCTTGCCCAAAGGTCAATAACTTCTGCTTTCCTTTTGGCAATTGCCGCCTATGTTGGCGAACTCATGAACGACATTGACATTGAAGGTTTGAAGGGCATTGCCAACCAGTTGCGGATTCATTCGATCAACGCAACCACCGCTGCGGGCAGCGGGCATCCCACTTCCTGCTGTTCGGCCGCCGACGTTGTCGCCGCGCTTTTCTTCGGCCACATGCGTTATGATCCCAAAAATCCACATTTCTATAATAACGACCGCTTCATTTTATCCAAGGGCCACGCCGCCCCGCTCCTCTATGCCGCCTGGGCCGAGACCGGCCTTTTTCCCACCGAAGATTTGCTGAAACTCCGCCAGCTCGGCAGCGACCTCGAAGGCCATCCCACGCCCCGCCTGCCGTTCGTCGATGTCGCCACCGGCTCGCTCGGCCAGGGCCTCGGCGTCGGCGTCGGCATGGCTTTGTGCGCGCGCCTCGATAAACTCGATTACCGCACTTACGTCCTGCTCGGTGATGGCGAATGTGCCGAAGGCGCCGTATGGGAAGCCGCCTCGCTCGCCGGAATTTATCAATTGAACAATCTCGTCGCCATTGTCGATGTGAACCGGCTCGGACAAAGCCAGCCTACCGCCTTCGAACACAACCTCAATGTGTACAAAAAGCGCTTTGAAGGCTTCGGCTGGCGCACCGAGGAAATCGATGGCCATGACATCGACGAATTGATGGAAGTCCTCGCCGCCGTCGGCCTGGGCAGTCAGCCGCTCGTCATCCTCGCTCGAACTCTCAAAGGCGCGGGTATTTCCTTTATCCAGGACAAGGAAGGCTGGCATGGCCGGCCCTTGTCGAAGGAAGAAGCGGTCCGAGCCATCGCCGAACTGCAACCCAGCGCGCGGCCAGGCACAGGCCGTTCCATTCCGACGCCCTCACAACTGCCCGCGCCAAACAATGCTGCCCCCGCCGGCTATCCACCCCTCGCTTATAAGCTCGGCGATGCCGTCGCGACCCGTGAAGCCTTCGGCAATGCCCTCTTGCGCGTCGGTGGCGCCGACCTCCGCGTCGTCGCTATGGATGGTGACACCAAGAACTCGACCTATTCCGAGAAGTTTTTCAAAAAGTTCCCCGATCGCTTTACCGAATGTTTTATCGCCGAACAAAACATGGTCGGTGTTGCCACCGGTTTCGGCGCGCGCGGCAAAGTCCCCTTCGCCTCGACCTTCGCCTGTTTTTTCGGGCGCGCCTTCGATCAAATCCGCGTCGCCGGCATTTCCATGGCCAACATCAAATTGGTCGGCTCCCACGTCGGCGTCAGCATCGGCGAGGATGGCCCCTCGCAAATGGGTCTCGAAGATCTCGCCCTGATGCGGCCGATTGCCGGCAGCGTCGTCCTTTATCCCAGTGACGCGGTCTGCACTGAGAAGCTGGTCGAGCAGATGGCGATGCACAAAGGCATCTGTTATTTGCGCACATCTCGCCCAAAAACGCCCGTCATCTACAACCCGGACGAACAGTTTCCCATTGGCGGCGCCAAAGTCGTGCGCGAATCGCCCGGCGACAAACTGACTGTCGTCGCCGCAGGCGTCACCTTGTTCGAAGCCTTGAAGGCCGCCGATGAACTCAAAAACGCCGGCATCGGTATCACCGTTATCGATGCCTACAGCATCAAACCTCTGGCCAAAGATGTCATCAAAACCGCCGCGCAAAAAACCAACCAGACCGTCGTAACCGTCGAAGATCACTATGCCGAGGGCGGCCTGGGTGACGCCGTGGCCGGGGAACTGAGCGCCGATGGCATTAAGGTCCACAAATTGGCCGTTCGCGAGCTGCCGCATTCCGGCAAAGCCGAGGAACTGCTCGCCAAGTACGGAATCGATGCCGCCGCCATCGTCGCCAAGGTCAAATCCCTCACCTGATACTTGCGGAGAGGGCTGCCGCCAGTGCGAGAAATCCGCCTCCTCACGTCGGCGGCTACTCCGTTGGGCAATTCCAAAAAACATCGCCTACTGGCGTTCCTCCGCGCCGCTGATATAAACAGCGGATACCAACCAACATTCCACTTGTGGTGGTTTGCTGTTGCAAAACCATCGCTGGGCAAAGATGCCTGTCCACGCTCCTGACGCTGCTGCTGCTTGCCGGCGGCGCATCTGCGCAGACCGGGGCCAATCTGTCTCCACCTGCAACCGCAAACGGAATCGCCACCCTTACGCCAACGACGACGCCCAGCGCTTCGCCCGGCGCGTTGTTGAGCACGGACGGTTCGCCTTGCCCGCAGAACCTGGATTGTCCGAAGCGCTGGCACAGGGACTCAATTGGGCCGAAGCGGTCCGGCCGACGAAGATTCCGAATCTTTCGCTGCTGCCTCGTGGAAGTTTTACCCAAAGAGCGGGTGAGCTATTCATCAGCGCGCTCGCGATAAAATTCCTGACCGAGACCGCCGAGGCGTATGATTACGTCATTTTAGATACGGCGCCCGTCATGGCTGCCGATGATGTGACGAGCCTCGCGCCTCATGTCGAAGGCGTCCTGTTCGTCGTCCGCGCCGAATGTACTTCGGCCCGCGTCGCGCGAGCCGCGCTGGATTTATTGTATCAGCGCCAGGTTCGGGTCCTTGGGTTGGTGTTCAATGCCGTCCGGCCAGGTCGTAGCGATTATTATTACTACCACAAGTATAAGGATTATTATCCCACGTATCCTGGCGCAAAAGCGGGGAAGGCATGATGAATGGTTAGGGGCTTCAACGACAAAGCCGCATTCGGAGCCGGGCCGGCCTGGTTTTGCATTCGTGCGCAGCTCAGGCACGAGCACATCGCCGCAGCTCAGCTAAAGATGGAGGAGGGGATCGAAGTCTATTTGCCGCGCATACGTTTTAAGCGATCTACCCGCCGCGGGCCGGTGTGGTTCACCGAGGCATTGTTCCCAAATTACCTTTTTGCCCGATTCGAATTCGGTGCGTGCGCCCGTAAGCTGCATCATGCTCGCGGCGTGCACGGGATCGTCCACTTTGGAAAGCAATGGCCGGCAATTCCTGACGGGGTCATTTCTGAGTTGCGACGAACCATCGGCGCAGAACAAGTCCATGTGATGGAATCGCAACTGGAACCGGGCGAGACGGTTCATGTTTCAGGTGGCGCCTTCCACGGACTGCAGGCCGTGGTCACGCGCGTCATGCCTGCTGCAACAGAGCGTGATGATTCTGCTCGAATTCCTTGGGACGCCAAACAATGGTCGAGTTGGCGGGCACGGCGGTGCTGCGGCATGGCGACGGACGGCGGCGAATTCTCTGAACGGTGTCGGCTGAGCAAACCCGCCAGAAGCCCCATCATCTCAAAAACCTGTCGGACGCGCGCACTCGCGGGTCAACTGTGAAGCTGGTGCTGTCCAGGACGGGATGGAGTTAGCCAATCACATCAGAGGGCCGCGCGTCTTGATGGAAGCGTGTGAGAGCCATTCCTGGCTTGCAATAAACGAAGCAGCGTCGGATACTTAAAGCAAATGCGGCTGATAATGAACGGCTTGCGCAGAGGAGGACACGAGGAACGCGGCCCTGGATCAACGAACCAGCCGTCGCAGAATCACAGTTGAAGTCTTGATATGCCGTTTCGTCACCTTGCGCTTTTGTTCTGTCTTATGCTAGCCGGTTGCGCTCCAGCCGACTCGCAGACCGACCCTGAGCACCCGGCGGGTTCGCGCTTTTTTAGCAAGGCCGAGAGCAAGGCGGTCGCAGTGGCTAAAGCCGATCTTGAGCGCCAAGACGGCAAGCGCATCGACGCGAGGTACAACGTGACAGCGATCCCAGAAGGATATAGCGTGCACGTCTCGTACGTTCACCGTTATTACCATGGCAAGCCGCTCTTCGGCGGGCACTGCACAGTCCTGGTTTCAACGCAATGGACCGTTATAACCATACTTCCTGGAGCCTGAGGCTTAACGAATCAGTGGAGCGAATGGCGGCGCGCGGCGTCCGCTTCGATATTCGGCGGGTCCGCCGCCATCGCTCCATTCACTGTTAAGCACCATGCGACGAACGCCATACCTCTCGTTGATACTGATAGTGCTTACTCTAACGATAGGATTTAAGCTCTATAACGTCCTTTTTGTTCACCGTCGGAATCCTCCGCCCGCGATCAGTGTACACAGGAAGGAGTACCAGCTTAAGCATTTGGAAATCACGCGAGGGACCAATCACATCGTTTATGGTGGCAGCCCTGTCGCCGCCAGTCTCAAGGAATTGCTCTGCAGCACAGGGGTCGGTCCCGTAGTGCGGCTTGGGGTTCGCATTCCAGCAAACAAGTTCTCACGGACGACCTCTTCCAATATTGCCCTACTGT
>Ga0137404_10003784_pt1 | contig 10090 bp, 6 predicted proteins | sample CZOMad2_1_16fung_FD_108285 | JGI IMG/M metagenome (GOLD analysis project Ga0137404, IMG submission 108285) | Vadose zone soil fungal communities from Angelo Coast Range Reserve, California, USA - CZOMad2_1_16fungal (Illumina Assembly) | ecosystem: Environmental > Terrestrial > Soil > Vadose zone... | reverse complement strand
TGCCTGCGCCACTGCGAGGAGATGGAGATAATGACTGTGCACGCCTCCGTCAGAAACCAGACCGAGCAAATGCAAACGATGATTGCGCGCTTTTTGGAAGCTCTCCTGGAGCACGGCATTGTGCGTCAGTTCGCCGGCCCCGAGCGCTTTGTTAATCCGCGTCAAATCCTGATAGACGATCCGGCCCGCGCCAAGATTCAGGTGCCCAACTTCGGAGTTTCCCATTTGGCCCTTCGGCAGTCCGACATCTTCTCCGCTCGCGCTTAATTTCCCCATCGGATACTTAGCGTAGAGCTGATCGTGAAAGGGCGTGCGCGCCAGCAAGGTGGCATCGCCATTTTCCCTCGCCCGATCGCGGCCGCCGGGATTGATTCCCCAGCCATCACGAATGGTTAGCATCACCGGCCCGCTCATCGCGCGCAATCTGCCGACCGTGCAAGGCCAGACAAGCGATTTCCGATGGCGGCGAGATTGACAATGCGCTATCGGCTCATTCACATCGCGCCATGAAGTGGAGGAACCAGATACTCGCCCTGATCTGCCTTCTCGCCTTTGCCGCCCTCGGCGTCCTCTACTTCAAGAATTGGGTCGTGCAAAAACCCTTTGGGATTATTCTGTTTATTGGCGAAGGATTGACCGCGCAACGAACCGCGGCGACCCGGGTCTATATCGGAGGTGCCGACAATCCTCTGGCGATAGATGGCTTGGAATTCTCGGCGCGACTGCGTAATCACTCGGCCGATTTTGCGGTACCGGATTCAGGTGCAGCCGCCTCCGCCCTGGCAACGGGAACGAAAGTAAAGAACGGAACGATTTCCGCGGCAGAATCGGGCACTGCGCTGAAGACGATTCTCGAGATCGCCCAAGATGAAGGTCGCGCTACTGGAATCGTGACTGACGGGGCGCTCACCAACCCGACTACGGCTGCGTTTTATGCTCACGCCAACAACGCGAAACAGCCGCAAGAATTTGCCAGCGCCCTGATCGAGCGTGGCGCGGTTGACATTGCGCTGGGTGGTGGAGCGACAGAGTTTAAGAAGGAAAAGCTGGACCAGGCACGGATTCGCGTCGTTCACAATTTGCCGGAGCTCGAGCAAATCACAGGAGGGCAACAGCCGCGCCTCCTCGGACTTTTTGCCGCAAATGATCTGCCGTTTACCGACGAAGTTGCAGCACGGACCGAACAACCGTCCCTGGCGGATATGGTGCGACGAGCCATCGAGCTTCTTCAGGTTAACCGTCACGGATATGTTTTGATTGTGGACGCTCATTTGATGGCTTCGGCGGCCTGGCAAAATTTTGGCGAACGGACGCTGCGCGAAACGGCCGAGCTCGACCGCGCTGTTCAGGTGGGACGGGAGTATGCGGGTAGAAATGCCGCAGTCATCGTGTGTGGTGATGCGGCAATTGGCGGAATGAGCGTTAACGGCTATCCGTTTCGCTACGACAGCGGCGTTGCCATACTTGGTTTAAACTCTTCTGGGCAACCATGGGTTAGCTGGGCGACCGGACCAAATGGTGGGAAGAGTGGCGGAAACATGGAGTCGCCCGGCGCGCGCGACCTTTCCGCGCTTGAACCAGCGGCCATTCAATCTCCATCTGCACTCAATTCAATCGAAGATCCGATTGCCAACGCCACCGGCCTACGAATGGAAAAGCTTCATGGCACGATCGATAGTACCGACATCTTCGCGATCATTCGCGATGCACTCTAAATCTTCGACGTAAAACCGACCAGGGGAGCGATTGGCACCAGATTTGTGGACGTGCCCGCCTCCCTTCGATGAATGACAAAGCACGAATGACGAATGAGGCAGGAATGACGAAGTCCTAATGACGGAAGAAAAATTCAGGAAGCAATTGGAGTCTGCTTCAAACAAACTTCCGTTTATTTGGCGTGTTTCGTGGGCAGACTCTTTGTTATCCGATGAATAAAGCTCGTTAGGGGCTTGTCGGCACAACCCGTGGGATAAAAACAAACGGTGGAGGTCGAGGCAATTCAGGCGCTGGACCTTCGCCAGGAGCTTGCTCTTTTGCGGGGCCTTCCCCGGGAATTTCCTTGCTGAAATCTTTCGTATCCTTGAAATCGCGCACCCTCTTGTCGTCCGAAGTAGCGGAAACATTGTTACCGCTGGTATTTGCCGCCAGAAGTCTCGCGTTGCCGGATGGCCCGAAAATAGCAACTTCAGTCACGGAGAAATTTGTATTCTGCCTGGACGGCGTCCACGCCAGCATGACATAGCGACCCGTGGTTTCCTCGAAATTGACCGCAACACGGCCACTTCCATCATCACTGCCGGTGCGGACTATCTTAAATGCGGCTAGCGTCTGCGGATCGATCCGCAAAGCCGACGCAGGATCTCCGATACTGTTTGCCGGTAAAGTATCAAGCACATAAAATCTCACAACGGCCGAGCCAGGTGTCGAGAAAGTTGAAATACGGTTCACAGGCACAGAACGGCCCAGATCAATTATCGCGGCCGGAGCTGCGTCATTGGCCGCGAACGTGTAGCTGGTTCCTGGCTGACCGTCGATCATGTTGTGGGCGAGCGTAAGATCATCTCCTGAGCTAACAAAAATTGTGCGCGCTTTCGCGTGCAGATCAGCAAGGTTGTAATTAGCCTTCGCTATGGCCTCAGCGGAAGTGCCGGCTGCAATCTTTCGCGTACGCGGCATGGTAAAGTCGGAAACCGCTGCTGCGGAATAAACTCCAAGGTTACCGATAAGGCCCGGGTTACTTACATTAAAGGTCAGCCGAACATACTTTGCTTCAGCTGGGCCAATCCTGGCGGAGATCAATCCGCTGGAAAGTTCCTCTTGCCCGGCGTCACGCCATTGTGGGCTGTCAGGTGAAAGTTTTGCGCTAGAGAGAGCGATTTTAACCGTCCCCATCGCCTCGCGGTTAAGGAATGCAACACTGTCGATATTCTCGATTTTGGCGAGCGAGATCAGAAGTCTAGTTGCGCCAGTTCTGAGCGCGTAAACCGATGCCGGATCACCGGAAAGAAATGGAACCGAAGAGGAGGCATCGGCCGGCACGTCGCTCTCGATTTGAGCACCAAGATCGAGCCGGGCAAGATTTTGCGGGTAGTTAGGAGCTTCCGCCACCGTCAGAGGCGGAACTTTTTGCAACACCAAGTCGGCGCCGCTTGCTGAGATCCCAATTCCCAGGCCAAGCAAAAAAGTTAAAGCGCGCAAAAAAGAGCGCCGCCTCGCCGCCGTACCGCCCATTTAATAGCAACGTTATCCAATGCTATTGCGATATGACAAGAGAAAACCGAGTTTGCCGCTCCCGCAGACCAGTGAGTCGAGATCACCGATAGCGGCTACAGAATGCCGCATTATATCAGATGGACGGCGATCTACCAGACGTGGAAGCGCTTGAATTACAGACCTGCGTATAACGAGGTCGCTGTCGCTCCTCGATACTTTCGGCTACCAGCATACGCGTAATATGGCACGTACGAGTTTTCCGGTATCTCATTCACTGCCCGAGCAACCCAATTAATTGTGGGATCGAGGACGAAGGTTACAGATGCGCTCGTCCATTCAACCCAGGTGTGGGTCGAGCGGCTGCTTGGGGCGCGTCTGCCTATAACCAGGCGCAAGTCCCGTGCGCCGTTCTCTCGCATTCGTTGATAAAGCGCGACAGCTTTCCCCTTGCAATCTCCGGTTGGCTCGTGCGCCAGTTCACTCGGCGTCTTCCATTCCATGGAATAGCGATAGGGAATGGCGCGCAGCTCGCCGATCCAGTAGTTCACGAGAACCAGCGATAAGTCTCTGTGCCGGGGCGGTACGGGTGTGCTCAGCACCGGCTGAATTCGGGCCATCTGATGATCGTAAGGGGTCCTTTTGGCGGAGAATAGGAGTGAGTTGGCGAAACAATTGGCAACGGAAAGAGCGAAAAAGGCAGCAAGAACGAGAATCCGTCTGGGGGCGAACGGAACAATACTTACTATAACCATCGTAGTTATAGTTCATATCAGCACTGTCCATGCCATGGCGTATTCCGCAGGTTTGCGACTTTTCCCTCGGACACTATGGGCGTCCGGACTCTTTAGCGCTTAACGTTTTCGCGGTATGGCAGACCCACTTGGTAATCAGCGATCTCCTTCTGCAACGCGTCGGCAAGCGGGCTTTGCGGGTCCGTGAGCGACAGGGCAAGCTGCCCCACTTCAACGGCCCTGCTGAATTGCCCTGCGTTCGCACGGGCCGCTGCCAGCGTGCGAAGAACGACCGGGTTGCTGCGACCGGAAAACTCATTTGCTTCTTGCGCAAGCTCGAGCGCCTTTGTGCCATCTCGAAATGCCGGATCCGAATAGGTTGCGAATATCCAGGCCAGGTTATTCAGAGCGGGAACAGATCGCGGCGATATCTCCAGCGCTTTTTCGTACTGTTCAATCGCGTTCGCGATTTCACCCTTTTCAAGAAGGGCAGCGGCGAGGTTAACACGAGCGTCTGCGTGCTCAGGCTGTATCGATAACGCAGCCTGGCAATGAAAAATCGCTTCGTCGATTCCACCCTTCTTGAGAAAGGCGCTGCTAAGATTGTAGTGCGCGGTAACGTAATACGGCCGTATCGCCAACGCTTTTCGGTAATGAACCATCGATTCGTCGATTAATCCCTTTCGGAAAAGAGCGTTGCCGAGACCAACCTGGGCCTCTGGGTCATTGGGTTGGATCGTTACCGCTCTCTGGCAATGGAGGATTGCGGCATCGATTTCCCCTTTTTGGAGAAGAGCGTTGCCAAGATTATAATCGGCGTCCGCAAAATCCGGGCTCATTTCCAGAGTTTTCCGGTAATGAGCAATCGCTTCGTCAATCTCGCCCTTCTGTGAAAGGACGATGCCCAAATTGTTATGAGCCATCCAGCAGTCAGGGTTTCCGGCAATTGTGGTCCGCCAGAGGGCTTCGATGTCAGCGTACATCGTGCTTTGGCGCCAGGTCAGCAGAGCAAGCGCAGCAAGAATACAAACCTCCGCACCGAAGATGAAATGACGACTCTTTTTGAACGCGGCAGCCAGAGTCGCGAAACCGGCAGAAACGAGCGCGATTGGACCGATGCTAGCCAGGTATTGGTAATGGTCCGCCACAAATGTGTAGCGAAATGTATAGAGCATGATGAAGCCGATTACCGGGCTGAGTGTCGCTACAAAAAATAACGCTGCGACTTCGAGGCTGCGTCCCACATACTTTCTTGCGAGGGATATCGCAGCGCATAATCCGCCTGCAGCCGCCAACCATGCATAATCCAACAGATGCGTCGGTGAGACCATCCATCGCGGATAAATGAATGTCAGATTCGATGGCCAGAATAGTTTGCCGATGTAGAACCAAACGGCGCGACTGGCGATAAGAATGCGTTCAATCGGACCGAGGGCAAAGTTCGGACCGCGCGTACCTTGATGGTATCGCTCCCACCAGACCGTCAACAAACCCATGGCAATGCCGAGCACGACGAACGGAACGACCTGCACTAGTCGCTCCTTCGTGATTGGCCTTTTCTGCAACCACAGAATTAAGAGCAATGCCGCTGGTAGGGTGCATGCCGTTGTCTTACTTAAAAGCGCCAGCGCATAAAGGACCAAGGCCAACAAGTAGAGGCGCCAGCGCCGCGTAGTTCGTCGATCGAGAAATTCGACCCAGGCCAGAAGCGCGAGCAAAAAGAAAAATCCCATCAACACATTCTTGCGTTCGGTGATCCATGCGACAGACTCGACATGCACCGGATGCAGGGCAAAAATTGCTCCGGCCAGCCAGGCGCCGGGCACCCGCAACCGTGCCAGCAACCGCCAGACCAGCAGCGCGTTCGCAATATGAATAAGAACGTTGACTACGTGATAGCCAGCTGGATTAAGACCCCACAATGCCCGTTCAATCCGGAACGTCGTATAAACCAGCGGAAAATATTGTGAAGGGGAGTCGAACGAAAACCAAATCCGCCGCAAACCATCCGGCGCGGTCAATAACTCGTTATTGGTGACGTAGGCATCATCGTCCCAAAGAAAGCCACCATGCCACGCGGGCCGGTAAGCCAAAATCGTGACGGCCGCGAGGAGCAGAAGGAAAAGGTAAACACGCCACCGTGGAACAAACCGCCATTGCGCAATTCCGTACCGCATTGGGTGTTAGAGAATAGCGATATCCATAAGAGACGATCGTTCGGAGGCGAAAATAGTTCTACCCTGAAATCGCGTCATAAACCAACGACACGGAATTTACTCGACAGACAGCTAGGAGTACGAGTCCCTTTCGCTGTGGCGCGCGAGCTGATTTCCATAATTCTGCCCGTCTATAACGAGGCGGAGAATTTAACTGTGCTGCTCCCTGCCCTCACTGAAACTCTCGACACGCTCAGCCGGAATTATGAGATCGTCGTCGTGGACGATGGAAGCACCGACGAAACCGCCAGTACGCTCCGGCAGATGACAAATCTCCAACTTCGAGTCGTACAGCTGCGCAGGAACTCGGGCCAGACGGCGGCGCTGATGGCAGGTATCCGTTTTGCGCGTGGCGAAGTCTTGATTTCGATGGATGGAGATCTTCAGAACGATCCGGCGGATATTGCTCGACTTCTCGCGAAGCTCAACGAAGGCTTCGACGTCGTGTCCGGATGGAGAATGAACCGCCAGGATGCCCGGATCCGCAGAAATTTGCTCAGCCGGGTTGCCAACAAACTCATCTCCATCGTGTCGGGGGTGCATCTGCACGACTATGGATGTTCGTTAAAGGCGTACCGTCGGAGCGCACTTGAAGGGGTGCACCTTTATGGAGAGATGCATCGCTTCATTCCGATCTACGCTTACTGGAATGGGGCGCGGGTGACAGAGGTGCCAGTGAAACATCGTCCTCGGCACCGCGGTGTTTCCAAATATGGGCTGGAGCGAATTCCGAAAGTCATTCTTGATTTACTGGTGGTTGTTTTCCTTCATCGCTTTGGTCAAAGACCGATGTACGTCTTTGGGAGCGTCGGTCTGCTGAGTATCGGTATCGGAGTTGTTGCCGGGGGCGCGGCCCTGTACTACAAATTTTTCGGCAACAAATCCTTTATAGAAACGCCGCTACCTCTGCTGTTCGTTATGGCCATGATTACAGGCGCGATGTGTTTCCTTATGGGACTGCTGGCTGAGTTGTTGGTGCGCACCTATTATGAATCGCAGAAGAAGACAACCTATACGATTTCGACAATAAGCGCGGCCGAGGCTCCGGCTTCCCCTGAGCTCGGGTTACCCGATACGACCGCGCGTAGGCCGTAAGGTGGCGGCGGTCTGGCGGACTATGTGCGGTATTTGTGGCTTCATTGGCGCTGGCTCGACGGACGACCTCAGCCGAATGTCGGCGCTTCTTCGACACCGCGGGCCGGATGATTCAGGAACCTGGAGCTCCGCGATATCTCCGATTCAGCTAGCCAGCCGGCGCTTATCGGTTGTCGATCTTCCCGGCGGACATCAGCCGATGCTGACGGCGGATGGTCAGTTGGTGGTCGTCTTTAATGGCGAAATCTATAATCATCGCGAACTGCGCGACGAGCTGGAAAAACTTGGACACAAATTCCGGACGGACCACTCCGATACGGAAGTGCTTCTTCTGGGCTACCGCGAATGGGGAGCTGAATTGCCGAAACACCTTAACGGCATGTGGGCATTCACCCTTTACGATGTAAGCCGTGGCACACTTTTTTGCAGTCGCGACCGGTTCGGGGAAAAACCTTTTTACTACACGCGGACAAAGGAGGCCTTCGTCTTTGCCTCCGAACTCACATCGCTCGTTCGACATCCGAGCGTTTCCAGAAACGTTTCCCGTCGCGCACTGCAGAAATATTTCGCTTACGGATATATTCCATCGCCTTTGTCGATCTACGAAGGTGCGGTAAAACTGCCGGCTGGTTGCTCATTATCGGTTGATGTTCGCTCTTTCGAATGTCGCGTTGAAAAATACTGGGACCTTCTTCTTGAGCCGTTTACCACCATCCCGCGTAATCCGGAGGAGGAATGGGGCCAGCATATTCGCGAACTACTTGATCGCGCCATCAAACGGAGGCTGATCGCCGACGTGCCCGTGGGCGTGTTCCTCAGCGGCGGAATCGATTCATCGGCTGTAACAGCATTGGCATCGCGCCACATTAGTGAGGGGAAACTAAAAACATTCAGTGTTGGCTTTCACGAGAAAACTTTCGACGAGACGAGATTTGGACGGCGAGTGAGTTGGAAGTTCAAAACGGATCACCAGATTGAGACGTTATCAATCGCCCGCGCTCAAGAAGTAATCAGCGATTGCCTGAACAGGCTGGATGAGCCGATGGCTGACAGTTCATTGCTGCCGACGTATCTGGTAAGCGAATTTGCCCGGCGGCAGGTTACCGTTGCTTTGGGAGGCGACGGCGGAGATGAACTTTTTGCCGGATACGATCCATTTCTTGCGCTGAGGCATGCCGAGCTCTACCGGAGGGTCTTTCCGCGTCCCATTCACGCGGCATTAAAGGCAGTCTTCGACCGGCTGCCAGTTTCATATGCGAACATGGCGCTTGATTTTAAAATCAAGCGGGCGCTGCGCGGACTCGATTACGATCCACGTCTGTGGCTTCCCATATGGATGGCCCCACTCGATATATCGTCGCTCGAGGAATTATTTTCCGAGCCAGTCGATATCGAAGACCTTTATTCAGAAGCACTCGAACAATGGAAGGCATGTCCGCAGACGGATCTGGTGGATAAGACACTCCAGTTTTACACGAAACTCTACTTGCAGGACGATATCCTGGTGAAAGTAGACCGTGCGAGCATGATGCACAGCCTCGAAGTCCGCGCGCCGTTTTTGGATATTGAACTGGTAGACTTCGTTCGTCGTATCCCGAGCGCCTACAAGTTTCGCAACGGCACGACCAAGTACATTTTAAAAAAGGCTCTCGCAGATGTTTTGCCCAGGGAAATTCTACACCGCAGGAAAAAAGGGTTCGGGGTGCCAGTGAGTGCCTGGTTCACAAAAAAAGAACTGGCGGTTGCGCACTCAGCACTCCCTTCCCTGCACGCTCACGTCGTCGCGCGAAAACTGGCCGCTCATCGCGCGGCCAAATCTAATGAATCCGCCTTTCTTTGGAGCGTTTATGTTTTAGACAAGTGGGCGACGGTAAATCAGGTGTCATTCTGAATTTCCTCATTGGTGATCAATTTATGGCGATTTTCCGGAAGTGACAGGCGAATGCTCGAGCTTCTTGCTTATTTCTGCGACATCCGCTGCTGATGCGCATTTTGCTCGTTAGTTACGAATATCCACCTGTCGGTGCCGGCGCCGCGACTGCTGGCCGAGCGATCGCGAAAGCTCTCATTGAACTCGGTCACCGGGTTGTCGTGCTAACGGGCGGATTCAAAGGACTGCCCCCGCGCTACGAAGATCACGGAATCATCATTCATCGCGTCCCCAGCCTGCGCCGCAGAACGGATCGAAGTAATGTAGTCGAAATGGCTTCCTTTCTCGCCGCGGGTCTAATGTTTGTTCCCACGATCGTTCGAACCCATCGTGTAGAGGGCGCCATCGTTTTCTTTTCCATGCCTTGCGGTCCGATTGGTCTCCTGAGCCGATGGATATGCGGAGTTCCGTACATCACTTCCCTTCGCGGCGGAGATGTCCCGGGCACCGAACCTTCACTTAATTTTCTCCACCGTTTCCTGAGTCCCATTCGCCGTACCGTTTTGAAAAATAGCATCGCGATCGTGGCCAACTCAAATGGATTACGAAAGATGGCAGAAACTGCAGATCCATTTCCCGTGCAGGTGATACCAAACGGTGTCGATACCGAGCTTTTTATTCCTGCCCATTCAAAGCCGGCGCGAAATGAGAGTGTCTTACGAATTTTATTCGTTGGCCGTTTTCAGCAGCAAAAGAATCTTCCTTTTCTGTTCCGGCAAGTGGCGCAGCTTCCACCCGCCACGTTTGAACTTCACCTCGTTGGGGACGGACCTGAGAGACAGCGCCTTGAAGAATTAGCACGGGAACTGGGCATTGCTTCTGCGATCGGGTGGCACGGGTGGATGTCACCTGCGGCGCTGCCGCAGATCTATCAGTCAGCCGACTGTTTAGTGAACCCCTCACTT
>Ga0137404_10003782_pt1 | contig 10093 bp, 4 predicted proteins | sample CZOMad2_1_16fung_FD_108285 | JGI IMG/M metagenome (GOLD analysis project Ga0137404, IMG submission 108285) | Vadose zone soil fungal communities from Angelo Coast Range Reserve, California, USA - CZOMad2_1_16fungal (Illumina Assembly) | ecosystem: Environmental > Terrestrial > Soil > Vadose zone... | reverse complement strand
CCGGATGCCGGGCATCCGTGCAGTGTGTTGAATATAAACAGGTTCTATTAGAGAAAAACATTTATTTTTACCCTGTTTATGAGAAGGTATATCTATAGCATTGTAGTTATTTTATTCTTTAAAATCAACGGCTTCGCCCAGTCCTATGGCTTGACCTTCAACAGCCATGAAGTAGTGCTGGAAAAAAGAACCTCACTCGATCTTTCCCCTGAGGACTCGCTTTGCTTTGCAAAAAACTTCGAGCTTGGCTTCGATATCAATTTCTTGCCCGGCCACCAGATCTATTTCGGCTATGTCCTTCGCATCGTCAGCACGGACAACCAGAATATCGATCTGATCTTCAACCAGAAAACCGGCGCTTTCAAGGTCATTGCCGGGGAGAATTTCTCGGGCATCAGTTTTACCGCCGACAGCCCGAGATTATATAAGGAGTGGAACCATTTCGACCTCAAATTCGACCTGGAGAAACATGTTCTTCGGGTTATCGTAAACGGGAAAACGTTGGGCAACGGCAATCTTCCCACGACCAGCAACTGCTTTAAATTTTTATGGGGGGCTAATGATTTTCAGAAGTTCAAGACAAGGGATATCCCACCCATGAAGATCAAGGACATTAAAATTTATGAAAAGGATGACCTGAAATATTTCTGGCCACTGGATGAAACATCGGGAGATATCTGCTATGATAAAATCAGCAGGCGGGCAGCGAAAGTGAAGAACCCGGTCTGGATGAAGCCCCGGTACCAGAAATGGGCCTTGCTCGATTCCTTCATCGTCGGAGGCTATTCCAGCGTGGCCTACAATGCAAAGGACGATAAATTATATCTGGTCGGGTCCGATTCGCTGGCCGTTTATTCTTTAAGCACCGATCATAACGCGCTGGAATGGATATCCTCGCGTAAGCAGAATCTGCTGATGGGCAACCAGGCTATTTATGATACGCTTACCAACAAGCTTTATGATGTTTTTATAGATGGGCATAAGGTATCTTCCTATGAATTCAACCGGCGACAATGGGATCTCGAGTTTCCGGATGCGCCTGCGACGGAATTCTGGCAGGCCAATAAATTCATATCCGCGGCGGACTCCTCCTTATACATCGTTGGCGGTTATGGTCAGTTAAAGTACAAGAACCTGGTTCAGCGCTATCGGTTCGACACCAAGAAATGGGAAGTACTCAAGCTCACCGGCGATTTCTTTCCTCCCCGCTACCTGTCCGGCCTCGGTACGGACCCACAGGGGAAATTCGCATATGTCATCGGCGGATACGGAAGTCAGACCGGCGACCAGGAGCTGGATCCCCGTTACTATTACGACCTGTTCCGGTATAATGTGAAAGAGAGCTCCTTTAAAAAGCTCTATAGCCTCAAGCCCTTAACCACACCTTTTACTTTTGCCGGCAGCCTGGTGATCGGCCCCAAGCCCGATACCTATTACGGGCTGATGTTCCCGAACGACAGCTATAATTCCCATCTCCAGCTGATCGAAGGATCGCTGACCGATTCGAGCTTCCGCTCCCTGGGAGATCCCATACCTTATAGCTTTCATGATATCCAGTCCTTTGCCTACCTGTACTATTCGCCCCTCAGCAATAAGCTGATCGCCGTGACCTTGTTCTACCTGACGATCGATGGAAAGGAAAGGAATACAGAGATAAAGATCTGGTCGCTTGATTTTCCGCCGGAACCTTCGGGCCTGGCGGCGCAGATCAATGTCGGGGAAACGCACCGTTCCCGTTATCTTTTTGTTTTCTCCCTGCTGAGCATCGTCTGCGTAGCGGTATTTTTCTTTTTCAGAAGAGGATTGAGCAAAAAAAATTCATCTTCCACTGCATCGCCGGCTGCTGCATTTCCACAGACGGCTCTTCAGCCGGGATCGGCGCAGCCTGTTCTACAGGCAGGACGCGATGAGCATCAGTTTCTTTCGGACGCGGGATATGGCCAGGAGCAGGTCGCAAAGATCACCCGCTCATCCATTTATCTTTTCGGGCAGTTCCAGGTCTTCGACCGGGAAGGCCATGATATTACCCGGCTCTTCACTCCCCTGCTGAAGGAATTGTTCCTGGTCATCGCGACTTATACGATCAGAAATGGAAGGGGCATTTCTTCCGAAGGGTTGAATGAGATCCTCTGGCATGACAAATCCGAAAAGGACGCGAAGAACAACCGTTCGGTCAACCTTGCCAAACTAAAGACCTTTCTCGAGAAGATCGGCAATTGCGTGATCAATAAGGAATCCGGCTATTGGCAGTTCCAGATCCTGGACGAGGAGATTTATGTGGACTATAAAAGATACATTTCCTTACTGCAATCCATTGCGGCGAATCCGTCCAAGGATTATATTCACCCGCTGGTAGATATCATCAAAAGAGGGCCCTTCTTAGCGCAGACGGAGTATAACTGGCTGGACGATATCAAGTCGGATATCTCCAATTCCGGGATCCACACCTGCCTGGCCTATCTCGAAAATCAGCAGATCCAGAAGGACCCGGAATTCGTCATCGAGCTCGCCAACTGCATTTTCTATTTCGACCAGCTGAACGAGGACGCGCTGATCCATAAATGCAAGAGTCTTGTCCTGCTCAAGCGCCATACCCTGGCCAATAATACCTACCAGAAATTCCTCAAGGATTACAAGGATATCTACGGCACGGAATTCGAAAAATCCTTTACGGACGTCATTTCCTGAATCGCCATCCACAGGATCTCCCATCGCCTGGCCTGCCTGAACCTTCGTCCGGTCCCCGGCTCCACCCTCTACAGGAAAATATCTACCAAATCAAGATTTATTCCTGAATTAATGGCTGAATGCCTGCTTTGTTAAGGCATTTGTTAAGGCGTTTGTTAAGGCACCCCCGCTTTATTTGCATAACATTCAATCACTAACACTAAAACAATTGCTTGGTATGAAAAAACTGCTAATGCTGCTATTATTGGCATTTGTCCTTGTGGCTCAAGGCTATGCCCAAACCCGGGCGATCAAAGGCAAGGTCACCGATGCAGATGGCCGGCCGTTGGCCGGGGCTACCGTAAGCGTCAAGGGCGGTACTGAGTCGACTTCTACAGACGTAGATGGAAATTTCCAGATCAATGTAAGTCAACAGGGGAAAGCGACATTGGTCGTGAGCTATGTCGGCTATTCAGGTCTGGAGGTTGCTGTCAAAGGGGGCGCCTATTTTTCGATCCCCTTGGAAAAGCTGGGCGCTGTCTTGAACGACGTTATCGTTGTAGGGTACGGACAGCAGCGAAAAAAAGACGTTACCGGGGCCATAAGTACGGTAACTGCGCAGGAGATCGCTAAAAGGCCGTTGGTAAGGCTCGAAGATGCGCTCCAGGGAACGACACCCGGGGTTGCTGTTCAAGAAGTTAATGGTAATCCAGGATCCGGGTTGAGCGTCCGGATCAGGGGTGCGAACTCCATCAATGGTACCAACGAGCCACTGTATGTCGTAGACGGATATATCGGGGCTCCTCTCGGAAGCATCGCCCCGTCGGATATCGAAAGCCTGCAAGTCCTCAAAGATGCATCAGCCACCGCCATTTATGGTTCCAGGGCAACCAACGGGGTGGTACTCATCACCACGAAATCCGGTCATGAAGGAGCCGCCAAGCTCAACAGCTCTGTCTGGGTTCGGCAAGACGAAATCCCGAAATACCTGAAACTGATGGATGCCTACGATTTTGCGGTTAATGCAAACCTGAAGGCAACCTCCAGCGGTGGCTCGGCGGTGTTCACTCCCGCCCAGCTGACAGCCTTTCAATCCAATCCGGGGACGAACTGGCAAAAAGCAGCCACCCGGAAACCTATTGTGCAGAACTATGAGGCTTCCGTATCCGGGGGATCGGCGAACGCTAAATATTATTTCTCCATGGACTACCTCAACCAACCGGGGCTGCTCAAGAACGAATATTATAACCGTGCCACGCTGAGATCCAACCTGGATTTTAAAGTCACGAGTAAACTGGATCTGAAATTCAACGTGCTTGTTGCCGTTCCGAAAGGCCATAATAATTCCTATGGCGGGGATGGTGGCGATCCATACGCCACGAGCTTATTGTTTGACCCCACTTCTCCTGTCAGGGATCCCGTTACCGGCCAATTAATTCTTCAATCCCAGTACGGAACCTTGAATGTCAGCCCGGTCGCACAGTTACAAAACCAGCTGGTGGATAATAATAGCACCGATGCGCTCGGTACCGGGTCGCTCACTTATCATATCCTGAAGAACCTTAGTTTCACGTCCACCAACTCGTATGAGACGAATTACGGTTGGAGCCGCACGTTTATGGGATTGGGAACCAGCCAGACCGCGGTCAACGGGATCGGTTCAGGATTTGCGAATGCCCAAACCACCTGGAACCATAATTTCGTGACCAGTAATTTCCTTACCTATAACCTGCTGGCTGGCGATCACTCGTTGACCATCGTCGGCCTGACAGAGTTCCAGACGAATACCAACCAGAACTTCACAGCGCGTTCCGCGAACTTCTCCACCTATGCCCTGGGATATAATAATCTCTCCCTTGGCGCAGTGGAACAAACCTCGTCCGGTTATACTTCACAGCAGTTGCAGTCCTATATGGGAAGAGTCAACTATGCCTATAAGGACAAATACCTGCTTACGGCCAGTGTACGGGACGATGGCTCTTCCGTGCTGACCACTAAATATAGCACATTCCCGTCCGTCGGCTTGGGCTGGATTCTTTCCAAGGAGCATTTCATGGAGCATTCCAAAACATTTTCGTTGCTCAAGCTAAGGGCCACCTGGGGGAAAACCGGTAACCAGGCTATATCGCCTTATACTTCCATCCAGCAGATCAATATCAGCAACATACCCTATTATTTCGACGGGTCTGTGGCTTCTGTCGCCACGCCGGTCGGGCCTCCGGTTGCAAGCAGTCTGAAATGGGAAACCACCAAACAAACCAATATCGGTATCGAATCCGGCTTCTTAAATAACCGTTTGTTGGTTACTGCTGAGGTTTATGATAAGGAGATCAGCCAACTGCTGTTTAACTTTTCACCACCCGGTTATCTTGGCGGCGGCAGTTATCCGCAAAACATCGGCGGCATCCGGAATCGGGGCCTCGAATTGGCGATTTCGGGCTCCCCGATCATGCAGGGCGCAGGCAAGGTATCCTGGAACACTCATTTCGAGATATCTTTCAATGACAACAAAATTTTGAATCTCAGTGGCAACGATAACATTATCATCAATGGTGTCGGTCAACTCCAGGTTGGTGTTTCTGTCCTGAAAGTGGGCCATCCCCTTGGAGAATTTAACGGCTATCAATTCCTGGGTACCTGGAAATCCAGTGAAGCGGCCGCGGCGGCTACATTTGGTAATCTGCCCGGCGATGCCAAATACCTGGATGTCAATAAAGACAACAAAATCAACACAAGCGATTATACCGTGATCGGGAACGGGATACCCAAATTTACCTGGGGTTTCATCAATGATTTCCAGGCAGGCCGTTTTTCGCTGAGCGTTATGATCAGCGGTCAAGGCGGCGCGCAAATATATTCGCAAACCCAGGCTTACCTATGGGGTCTCTCGCCCGGGGTACGCAATGCAACCACCGAGGACGCGACCAAAATGTGGACTGCGCAGAACCAGACAAATATTCCCGATTATAACGCCAAGGTCCCTTTCTTACCTAACAGCAGCCGTTTTGTCTATAGCGCGAATTTCATGAAACTCAAGAATTTGTCCCTAACCTATAACATTCCGAAAACTATTTCAACCAAAGCCGGTTTACGCAGTTTGGATGTTTATGTGAGCGGCCAGAACCTGATAACGGTCAGCAGTTTCCCGGGTGCAGATCCGGAAGTAACCAATGCGCAAAATGCCTTGCTGCAGGGCGTGGAAACGGCAGTCGTTCCAAACCCGAGGAGCTTTACCCTTGGGGTCAGGGTCGGATTTTAGAGGTTAGAATCTAGTTTGAATCTAAGAAGTAAAAAATTAATACAATGAAACTAAAAATTTTAATTCCGTTTGCAATCATGGCGGCGCTAATATCCGCGGGGTGCTCAAAATTGAATGAGACTCCGCTGGCATCGCTGACGCCGGGAACTTATTTCAAGACTGAAGCTGACCTGGACGCCTCTGTGGCGGCCATGTACCAGAATATGGTCGCGGATGCCGGCTATGCATTTGATTACCCGACGTATCCCTATTTCGGCGGGGACGATCTGACGACCAATCCGGCTAACGGAAAAAGCAGCCAGCCAGAATGGGACCAGTTGAATGCTAGCGCCTCTAATGGCCAGATCAACAGTGATTGGCAAACGCCCTGGACCGCGATCCGCAATGCGAATGTTGTCACCGACAATTATCTAAAGCTCCCCGCCAGCGCTGCCCGAAATCAAGCTGTGGGCGATGCTTTGTTTGTCAGGGCCTGGAGTTATTTCATCCTGGTCCGGACCTATGGACCACTTCCGATCGTTATCACCGCAGAGCCCGCGACCTACCGTCCCCAAAGGGATGATGTAGCCAAAGTGTATGCGCAGATCGTAAGCGATCTGAAGGCTGCCATAGGTATTCTTCCACCTTATACCGGAGCCCACCAGGCTTCGGGCAGAGCTACGCAGAACGCGGCAAGGACGGTGCTGGCTCAGGTATACCTGACCATGGCCGGCTGGCCTTTGAACCAGACCAGCAATTACGCTCTGGCTGCCGCGGAGTCGGATTCGGTGATGTTGTCCGGCCAGTACAGCCTGGTGCCGGATTACGGTCAGGTCTTTACGACCAATGAAAATTCGGAAAGCGTTTTCGCTCTGCACTTTAACGTTGCCGGCGGGGCTCCAAACCGTCTCTTCGGAGATTGTGCCGGGGACTGGGATGAGGTTGGCCAAGATGGGAATTTCGGCTGGGAGGAATTCTACCCTGAGCTCAATTTCTTCCTGGCCGCCACTCCCTGTAAGAGGACGAATGAAGAATTCTATACGCAAATCAAACTAATTCGGCCAGATAAAGTGACGTTCGATATTGTACCTTACAATTCACCCCGTTGCGTGGCTGCACTCCAGCATCCGCAGTACAGGAAGTTCAGGGCCGGGCTTGTTGTTGGTGGAGTTGCAACCGGGATAAACGAAACAGATTCAACCATCATATCCATGAATCCGAGTACGAACAAGACCACAGACATTTTTCGTTATCCCATGGCGCTGTTGTGTTATGCAGAAGCCTCCGATATGGCGGGCGGCGGACCGACGGCTGCCGGCTATGCAGCGCTAAACCTGATCCGGGCTCGGGCCGGCGAAGCTCCTATGGCGCCGGGGCTTTCCCAGACCGCCTTCCGTGATACCGTGGTTTTCGAACGGGCCTACGAGTTCGCCGCCGAGTACGGCATGCGTTGGTATGATATCCAGCGGCTTCAGATCCTACCGAAAGTGGTAGCCTCCAGAAGCCCCCTGGAACTCCAGATCCCCGCTTCCAGTATGGCCGCGCTACAGACCAGATACTATTCTCCCATCCCCCTAAATGAAATGTTAAAGAACCCTACCTGGGTCCAGAACCCGGGATATTGAGCAGAGTTTAGATAGAAGTTTAACCATGGATCACCATGGTTAAACTTCTTGTCTATTTGAGATCCCCCTGGTTTACACCTGACCAACTGATGAACCGCGGGACGCCGGAGCCTGAAATGGGTTCCGACCCCAGTAAAAATGGGCAGCGGACGATGTTCCCGGTGTCACAGGTATCGTTAACCAATAAAACATTGATTATGTGGAAATGGCCGATTCTGTCTATGGTGGGATGTCTGATGATCCTCGGCACCTTTGCGCAGCGTAAATATAGCGTCTCCTCCTCATTCCTCAGCTATAAAGGGTTGATCATGGCCGGGTACCACGGCTGGTTCAACGCTCCCGGGGATGGTGCGGGTATGGGCTGGAACCACTATGCAACGAATGGACGGTTCGAACCAGGATATTGCAAAATAGATTTTTGGCCGGAGATGAGTGAATATCAGAAAACCTACCGGACGCCATTTAACCTGGCGGACGGTAGGCCGGCCCTCCTTTTCAGCGCCTATGACAGCCAGACTGTGGCATTACATTTCAAATGGATGAAGGACTACGGGGTGGACGGAATCTTTATCCAATGTTCCGTCAAGGCGTTGAAAAACCCTGTGAATTTACGGCATGATGACCAGGTGCTGCGCAATGCAATGCGTGAATCCCAGCGATTCCACCGGGCTATCGCTATCATGTACGATTTTGAAGGAATGAATGAGGTGAATAAGGATTACCGGGTAGTGATCGATGACTGGAAGTACCTGGTGGATAGTCTGCATATAGGTTGTGGGGGCGACCGACAAACGTATCTTTATCATAATGGTAACCCTTTGGTAGGGATCTGGGGAGTCGGATTTCCCGAGCGCAGCAATGATCTGAAGGCAACGGAAAGGGTTATCGATTTTCTGAAGAATGACCCTGCCTATGGAGGATGTTCCATACTTTTGGGCGTGCCCTGCTTTTGGAGGGATTTTGGGAAGGATACGGAGAAGGATCCTTACCTGCATCAGTTGCTGCGTAAGGTAGATATCGTCAGGCCATGGTTTGTCGGGAGATTCGACGAGGACAGCTATCCTGGTTTCAGGGATCGGATCAAGGCCGATATAGAATGGTGCAGGCAAAATAAGCTGGACTATGCGCCGGTGGTCTTTCCCGGATTCAGCTGGCATAATATGCATCCGGAGAGTACCGCCCCCACCATCCCGCGAAAGAGAGGCCGATTCTATTGGCAACAGTTTGTCGGGGCGATCTCGGAGGGGGCAGAAATGATCTATGTCGCGATGTTCGATGAGATCGATGAAGGGACGGCCATTTTTAAGACCACAAATACCCCTCCTGTGGGTCTCAGCAAATTCGAAATTTTTGAGAGCGATGTCCCTTCTGACTATTATCTATACCTGACCGGCGTCGCCGGCTTGATGCTGAAAAAGAGGATTCCTTTTCAAACCGATATGCCTTCGCAAAAGGGCATGCCGCTGTCAAAAATGATGTCTTTACGGAACGAAGCGCCGGTTCAAACCAATACGGGGCTGCAAAGATCCGGGACAACCAGGAGGGAGGAGCAATAAAACAGGTATCCTGAAATATGAATGTACTGTGCACGATAAGGTTTGTTTTCTGCTGCCTGCTCCTGCTCCGGATCGATTGTCCCGCCCAAAACTCAGGCAGTCTGGTTAAACAGCTAAATCCCCCCGGAATGTCACTCGAGCTTAGCCGCATGGCGACCGACAAAGCAAACAGATATTTGGTTGCCGGAGATTATTTTCTTCCTTCTGATAGTCATTCAAAGACAACCTGTCTGATCCGGTTGGATGAGGGCGGTTGCGTTTCCTGGTCCAAGAGAATGAGCTTGGGTGAACCGGAAGTGATCCAGTCCATCATTTCTACCAGTGATACGGGATTTTTGATCAGTGCCTTCCCGTTCCAGTCCCAAACCTCCAACTATCCCGTCGCCTTAATTGTTTTTAAGCTAGACAAGTACGGAAACCTGGAATGGGCGAACGACTATCATAGCGGGAGTTCCGTCACCAATTATTTTTCCGCACTATGCGAGACCGATGATCAGGGGTTTGTTTTTGAAACAGGATCTTTTCCCAATGACGGCAATGCTTCCTTTCTTTCGATCGTTAAAATAGATCGAAGGGGTAATTTTGTCTGGGGCCGTAAATTAAGCATGGGGAACAACGCTACCTATAATAATGGCGGCGTTCTGGAAAAAAACGGGACTATTTACGCTACGGGGTCTATTTATGAATCGGCAGCTCCTTTTCAACTGCTTCGTTCTTTTATCACGCAATTGGATTCGCATACGGGAAAGCCGAATTGGACAATGCAGAATGACCCGGGACAAGCCGGATTGACTTTTACGGACGTCCATTCTTACCGGAACGGACTGTTGATCAATAGTTATACAGGTAATTCATCGAATGACCTGCTCTATGTAGACCCTGATGGGAACCCAATCGCCTCGAACATCATCGTTAATCCTTATGGATCGTTGAACGGGAGGGGAAATATCCTGGTTACGCCCGACAATACCCTCTATTTTCATCACTCTTCGGGCATGTCCACCGGG
>Ga0137404_10003781_pt1 | contig 10097 bp, 8 predicted proteins | sample CZOMad2_1_16fung_FD_108285 | JGI IMG/M metagenome (GOLD analysis project Ga0137404, IMG submission 108285) | Vadose zone soil fungal communities from Angelo Coast Range Reserve, California, USA - CZOMad2_1_16fungal (Illumina Assembly) | ecosystem: Environmental > Terrestrial > Soil > Vadose zone... | reverse complement strand
TGCAACAGAACCGTCCCCGGATCGAGCACGCCGTGATGGACGATCGCGTCGTCGGTGTAGCCCGACATGTAGAGGATCTTCAATCCCGGACGGGTCTGCACGAGACGGTCGGCGAGATCGCGTCCGCTCATCTCCGGCATGACGACATCGGTCAGGAGCAGGTGAATGGGCCCGGCATGGCGCCGCGCGATCTCCATCGCCTGGCTCGGGCTGCCGGCCGACAGGACAGAGTAGCCGGCGAGGTCGAGGACCTCGGTGGCCAGGTCGCGGAGCTCGCTCTCGTCCTCGACGACGAGCACGGTTCCCGATCCGACGACCGCCGGCGCGTCGGCCGCCGGCGCGCCGGCCGCGTCGGGCGCGGCCGCCACCCGCGCGAGATAAATTCTCACCGTCGTCCCGGCGTCCGTGCTGCTCTCGATCCGGATGTAGCCGCCGTGCTGCTTGACGATGCCGTACACGGTCGCGAGCCCGAGCCCGGTGCCCTTGCCGACGCCCTTCGTCGTGAAGAACGGCTCGAAGAGGTGCGCCTGAACCTCAGGGTTCATGCCGGTTCCGGTGTCGCGCACACTGAGCATCGCGTGGGGCCCGGCGCCGGCGCCGGGATGCGTCTCGACGAAGGCGCTGTCGAGCTCGACGTTGGTGGTCTCGATGGTCAGCCGACCGCCCTGCGGCATCGCGTCCCGGGCATTGACGGCGAGGTTCAGGGTGATCTGCTCGATCTGCGCCGGGTCGGCCTTGACGCGGCCGAGGATCGGATCGAGCGACGTCACCAGCTCGATCGTCTCGCCGATCAGCGGCTTGAGCATCTGAGCGATGCCGGCCACGACGCCGTTGAGGTCGAGCACGCGCGGCTGGAGCATCTGCTTGCGACTGAACGCGAGGAGCTGCTGGGTCAGGGACGCCGCGCGATCCGCCGTTTTCCTGACCAGCTCGACGTCGCGGCGGTGGGGATCGTCGGCGGCCAGACGGAGCAGCAGGAGCTCGGTCCGGCCGGTGATGACCGTCAGCAGGTTGTTGAAGTCGTGGGCAACGCCGCCGGCGAGCTGGCCGACGGCCTCCATCTTCTGCACCTGGCGTAGCTGGGCCTCGCTCTGCCGCAAGGCTTGCTCCGCGCGCTTGCGCTCGCTGATGTCGAGCACGGTCGACTGGACGGCCGGCTCGCCTTCCCAGAGGATCTCGGCGACCTGGATGTCCACCCAGATGAGCGAGCCGTCGCGCCGGGTGGCCTGGAGCTCGTACTGCACGGACACCGGCTCGCCGCGCAGGCGCGCCGCGCGGTCCCTTTCGAGGCGTGCCAGCTCTTGCGGCGCGATCCAGCGGCGGGCGTCGAGGCCGACGAGCTCACCGGTGCTGTCGTACCCGAGCATTCGCGCAAACGCCGGGTTGACGAACAGTGTGACCCAGTCCCGCTGGATGTGGAGGCCCTGGATCGAGCTCTCGACCAGGGTACGATAGCGCCGCTCGCTCTCGCGCTCGCTGGCGAAGAGCTGAGCATTGCGGATAGCGACGGCGGCTTCGTCGGCGAGCCGCAGCAAGGTCGCCTCGTCGTGATCGCTGAACGGGCGGCGCGAGCGGTTCGCGACGTAGAGGAGCCCGGCCACCCGCTCCTCGCTCTTGATGGGCACCACCATGGCGCTCACGCTCTCGTCCTTCACGATGGCGCCGAGATAGTCCTTGCCGAAGCGGGGGTCGTTCACGTAGTCGTCGGTCCGGAGCGGACGCCCGCTCAGGAGCGCCTGGCCGCCGAAGCCCTTGCCGGGCTCGATGCTGAATGTCCGGTCCGAGGTGTACCGCGAGCCGACGCGGTGGCGGACCGTGACCGTCTCGGCCTCGCCTTCGCGGAAGCCGATCATCGCCAGGTCGCTTCCGACCAGCTCCTTGGCACTGTCGGTGATCCGGCGAAGCACGGTATCGATATCGAGCGACGAGGTGATCGCCTGGGCCACCTCGGCGAACACCTCGGACTCCCGACGCCGGCGCTCGCTCTCCTCGTACAGGCGTGAATTCTCCAGCGCGAGCGCCGCCTGGTGGGCGAACGCCTGCATCAGCTCCACCTGCCGTTCGGAAAACGGCCCGACGTCGTCGCGATACGTCACGAGGGCCCCGAGCACCCGGTCGCCGACGAGGAGCGGCACTGACAGCACGGCCCGATAGCCCTCGGCCTCGACGGCGGCGCGCGTCGATGGCGTGAGGTCGAACGCCGGATCGTTCAGCAGGTCGGCCGACCAGACCGGGCGGCGCTCGGCGATCGCCGTGGGCGTCGTGCCGTCGCGCGGATGCAAGGGGCGCATCGTTGGAAACGCGCGGCTCATTCCGCGGCTCGCCACGAAGAGCGTCGCGGTGACCGGGCGATCCGTGTTCAAGAGCGCGACCGCGGACCGCTGGGTGCCGAGCAACGCGCACGCGCGGTCGACGACCAGCGACAGGATCTTCTGGAGCTCCAGGGACGACGCGATCGCGCCGCCGAGCTCGGTGAGCGCCTCGGCCTCACGCCGGCGAGCGGCGTTGTCGGTGAAGAGCCGCGCATTGCGGATCGCGACCGCCGCATGGTCGGCGAGCCGGAGCAGGATCTGCTCGTCGCGGTCGGTGAGGAGCCGATCGTCCCGGTTGGCGACGGAGAAGAAGCCCTCGACGCGGTCCTCGATCTTGATCGGCACCGCCATGTAGGCGTGCAGGTCTTCGATGCGGGCGACCGTCAGGAACTCGGGCCCGATCCGGGTGTCCTCGAGGTAGCGGTCGGTGCGAAAGGGCCGGCCGGTCGCGATGACCATGCCGCTGGCACCCTGACCGGGCGCGATCCGGAACGAGCGGTACTCGTCGTAGCGCGCTCCGGGCCACTGACGGAAGGCGAAGATCTCGCTGCCCGGATCGCGCAGCGCGATGAACGCCATGTCGCTGCGGCAGACCTCTCGCGCCCCCTCGGCGATCCGCTGGAGCACGGTCGAGAGGTCGAGCGAGGCGTTGACGCTTCGGACCACGTCGGCCAGCAGCTCGGCCTCTTGCTGGCGCCGGCCCGCGTCTTCGTAGAGGCGCGCGTTCTCGATCGCGATGGCCGCCTGGTCGGCGAGGAGGCCGGCGAGGTTCTTCTCTTCGGCGGTGAAGGCGCCCCGGCGGCCGAACCCGACGATCAGCGCGCCGACCGCGCGATCGTGGTGAATCAGCGGCTGCGCGATGCAGGCGTGGAGGTCGCTCATCTCGGCGAGCGCGCGATGGCGCCAGCGCGAATCTTGTTGCACGTCTTCGAGGTATTCGGGCCGGCGCGAGGCGAGTACGGAGCCGGCGATACTCTGATCGCGGGGAACGGGTACCGTGCGCGCGACGCGGCCGGCGAGCTCCGGCCCGGCCCAGAAGCTTCCGCCCTCGCGCAAGGTCTCGGCGCCGTGGTCGACCCAGACGTAGGCCATCTTCGCCTTCAGGAGGATGGTGGCGGCCTCGGCGATGCCGCGGAACGCCGCGGCACTGTCGGTCGCCGACGTCATCAGACGTGTCAGCCGGCTGAGGGTCGTCAACCGCTCGGCGCGCTCGTCCGCCTGTCGAAGGGTCCGGCCGTGGGGATCGGGGGCTGTTCGCCCCCGCCGCGCGGGCTTGGGGCGCCCGCGCTTACTCAATGTCGAAGCGTAAACGTGCGTGCGCTCGACGGAGCGCCTGCTCCACGGCCGCGGGCGTTTCGGCGCGGGCGAAGATGAAGCCGAGGTATTGCCAACCCTCGGGGAGCGGAATCACGTCCTGCCCCGGGTGCATCGTGATGGCGACTTCGTCGACGCCGTCGACTTCGGCGGCATCGGCGGCGCCGTGGACCGCCGCGAGCCGGCCCGCCTTCTGAATGGGAATCATCATGACGCCCGAGGCACGACGCTCGCGCTCGAGCGACTGCAACGGACGGCCGAGCGCGTGGCAGAGGATGAGCTCTTCGAGGCTCAGGCCCGTGCCGAAGGTCAGGGTGCGCGAGCACTGTCCGCCGATCGAGCGCGCGGCGACCTCCAGGACGAAGGGGCCGCGCTCGTTGAGGCGAAGCTCGGCGTGGATCGGCCCTTCGGTGAGGCCGAGAGCCGAGCAGGCGTCGCGAGTCACCGCGGCGATGCGGGCCTGCGTGGTCTCGGGCAAACGCGACGGCGTGACGTAGATCGTCTCCTCGAAGAACGGGCCGTCGAGCGGATCCGGCTTGTCGAAGAGCGCCAGCACGTGAAGGGTGCCGCCGACCAGCAGCCCCTCGAGCGCGACTTCACGCCCCGGGATGAATTCCTCGACGAGCAGCCCGCGGCGCGCCTCGTCCGGCAGCGCCGTCTCCACGGTCTCGAGGATCGCCGCGATCCGGTGAAACGCCGTCACGAACTCTCGCGCGTCGTTCGCACGGATCACGCCGCGGCTGGCCGAGAGCGACAGCGGCTTGAGCACGCACGGGTACTCGGCCTCCTCGGCGCGGGCGGCGGGATCGTCCGACAACCCCACGAGGCGGAAGCGAGGCACCGGCACGCCGGCCTCGGCCAGGCAGCGGCGCATCGCGTGCTTGTCACGAGCGGTGCGGACGGCGGGCAGCGAATTGGCCTTGAGACCGAGTCGCTGGCTGATGGCGGCGGCGACGACCGTGGTCTGGTCTTCTACGGGCACGACGGCGTCGATCGGGAGGCGCCGCGCTAACCTCGCGATCGTCTCCGCGCTCGCCTGAGGATCGGCGAAGTCGAGGGTGACCAGCGAGTCGGGCGACAGCGCTTCGAGCGTGCTCGGTCGCTCGGCCGCGCACACGAGCTCGACGCCGAGCTTGGTGGCGGCGTCGACGAAGGCCTCGGTGCGATAGGTCGTCGTGGGCAGGAGAAGCAGTAACCGGCTCGCCGTCGGCACTGACGTCACCCCCCCACGCCGAGGCGTGGGACTACGCTTTGCCCGGCGTGTAGTAGGGGTTCTGACCGGACCCGTGGTCGGTCGTGTCGAGGACTTCGGTCACCTCGGGAATCTCTTCCTTGATCAGCCGCTCGATGCCCGACTTCAGCGTGATGTCCGCGGCGCCGCAGCCCTGGCAGCCGCCGCCCATCTGGAGATAGACCCGATTATCCTGCACGTCGATCAGCTCGACGAAGCCGCCGTGGCCGGCCACCGCGGGATTGATCATGGAGTCGATCAGCTCCTGGACCCGGGTCTTGAGTTCTGCGCTCATAAGGCACCTCTAAATCGATACTTTACCCGAGTTTCCGCCTAGGGCCAACTGGCCCTCAGTGGGCTCCGCTCAGCAAAACCAGGGTTCGGTCAGTCGCGGCGCCCGCTTCCGACCGACGGCCGGAGCCACCAACGGCCGCGGCGCCACGCCGGCCTTCCCATCTGCGAGCTCGCGCACGCGCTGGAAGGTGACGGCGGCGTCTTCGCGCTGGTCGGCGGCCGCGGCGACCACGGACGACACCTCCGCGTGAAGCGCCTCCATGCGCGGATCGGGGTGCCTCCAGCGGTGATAGAACTGGTCCTCGACCAGCTCGCCCAGAAACGGGCGCAGCGCCGCGCTCTCGAGCAGGAGCGAGCCGGGCGGCACCAGGAGCCGGATCGAGTACTGGACCGGATCGATCGCGTCGATGAGCCCATGGGCTTCGACGAAATTCAAGAGCTGGCGGTAGTCCTCGAGCGCCGTCCACGGCGTGAACGCCACCCAGGTCGGGCGCAGCGCGATACCGGCCTCCGCGGTGAGCCGTACCGCCGTCTCGATGTCGGCGCGCGTGTGGCCCTTGTCGAGGTGCGCGAGAATCGTGTCGTTCAGCGATTCGGCGGCCGAGACGACGAACGCGCAGCCGAGCTGCGCGAGGTCCGGCAGCCGCTCGCGGTGGCGCAGCAGGTGCTCGATCTTCGCCGTGAAGTCGAAGGTGAGGTCGGGAAACGCCTCGTGGAGCGCGCGCGAGACGGCCAGAGCGTGGCCCGGGCCGTTGAAAAAGTCCGGGTCCCCGAAGGTGATGTGGGTCGCGCCGGCCTCCACCTGCTGGCGAATGTCCGCGAGCAGCACCTCGATCGGCACCACGAAGAACCGCCCGGTGTAGACCGGAGGGATGGGACAGTGGCGGCACAGGTGCTTGCAACCGCGGCTCGCCTCGACGTAGCCGACGACCTCGAACCGACCGTCGCGCTCGAGATGCGCATATTTCTTCAGTGACGGAAGGTTCGCCCGGCTCGGCGCGGGGAATTCGAGCTTCGCGAGGACGCGGAGGGGCTCGGCCGGAGCCGGCGGACGGCTCTCGCCCTCGAGCGAGCGAACCAGATCGACCAGCGCGGCTTCGATCTCGCCGCTCATCACCGAGTCCGCGATGCCCGCTAGCAAGTGGCTCGCGTTGAGCGTCGCGTAGAGCCCGTAGAACGCGATGTGACAGCCGGGGTTCACGGCGCGTACGCGTCGCGCGACCGTGACGCCGAGGCGGAGGGCCGTATGCATCGGTACCGAGATCGCGACCAGCTTCGCCCGCTGCGCGCGCTCGGCGTCGAAAGGCTCGACCGAGACGTCCATCACCGCGGGCGCATAGCCTTCGCGCTCGAGAAATGCCGCCGGCCAGGCGACGGCCAGCGGCTGGTGGCCGAGCTCATAGCAAGCGATGAGCAAGATCGCGCCTGGCTTGTGCACGTCAAGAGTGTACCGCGGTAGCGCACGTTACCGCGGTCGGCGGCTCCCGGGCCGGCCGAGGCGCGATGACGAGGCCGTGCGCGCTGCAGGCCGTCGCGGGGCTGGGGTCCCGCCGGCCGAGGCGCGACGACGAAATGTAGTGGTATCTTGGTGGGCGCCGTTCTACTTCCAAGGAGGACTCACACGATGGCCGTCAAGATCACGACCCGGCCGAACGGTCCGTACCTGGTCGAGGGCGAATGCGAGCTGTACGATCCGACCGGGGCTCAGATCAACACGGCGGGCCAGGCGAGGATCGCGCTCTGTCGCTGCGGCTCGTCCAGCACCAAGCCGATGTGCGACGGGACGCACAACAAGGTCGGCTTTCAGGCCTCGGAGGCCGCGAAGAAGTAGGGAGTGCCCGCCGCAGGCCGTCGGGGTTCCCCCGCCGGCCGAGGCGCGGCTATTAGACTCGAAACTACTCGGGCTTGGCGTCGGGCTCGACGTCTGTCAGCAACACCCAGTCGTCCGGCGGGTCTGGGTCGGGTCGCGTGCGAGGCGCCGACGTGACTGTTCGGCCACGGCTCGGTGAGAACCACTCCCACATGCCGTTGGGGGCGCCGGTGTCCTGGGCCTCGCCGACTTCTGGCCCGGTGGCGCCAGACTCCGCGCGCTCGGTCTTGCGCTGTCGCTTTGCTTCCTGCTTCGCCTTCTGGATGTCGGCCCGGCGTCGCCGCTCGAAGCCGTAGTGCCCCCCGCGACTCACCGGACGCTCACGCGCGATCTCATCGGCGAAATTCTAGCACGTGTCGCTCGGACCGGGTCTCGGCGAGGGGAGCGGGCCCGGCCGGTTTTGCGCGCCGTCATCGAAGGACGACCCAGTCCCTCCACAAGGTGAGGAGGAGGGCGATGGCGACGGGTCCCACGAAGAGCCCGATCGGCCCAAACGCCAGCAGGCCGCCGAGGACGCCGAAGAAGCCGAGAAGGAACGGGATGCGCGCGGCGCCGCTGAGAAACCACGACTTGATCACGTTGTCGACCATGCTCACGACGAAGACGCCCCATCCCAGAAGCACGAGGCCGCTGACGATCCGCCCGTGCACGAGGAGCCAGGCCGCGGCGGGTACGTAGACGAGCGGCGGCCCGATCGGTGTGAGCGCCAGGAGTCCGGTGATCGCCCCGAGCAGCACCGGCGAGCCGAGCCCGACGATCCACACGCCGAGCGTCAGGAGCAGCGCCTGGGTGAGCGCGGTCGAGAGAGTTCCATACATCACCGCGCGGACCGTTTCGCCGAGCGTGGAGACCACCGTGTCGACGCCTCCGCCGGCCAGGCGCCGCGCCGCGCCGTGGATCTGCGGCGCCAGCTCGCGGCCGTGCCGGTAGAAGAAGAACAGCGTCAGAAGGGCCAGGATCGCATCGAGCGCAATACGCCCCAGATCCCCGGCAGTGCTCGCGACGAGAGCGACGACGAGGCCGGTGCGAGCGAGCACCCACTGCTGCATCTGGGCCGGGTTGGCGGCGAGGCCCTCGATCAAGTCCGCCACGCGAGGGCCAATCCAGGGGATCTCGCGGAGCGACGCCGCGAGTGACGCGGGACCACGGGGCAGCCAGGCCCTGAACTCCTCGAAGGCGCTCTGGAGCTCGACGACGAGCGCCGCGGAGACCAGCACGGCCGGAACCATGACGACCAGCACCATCAGAATGGTCATCGCGCAGGCGCTCAATCCGGTCCGGCCGCGCAGGAGCCGATCGATCCGCGCATGCAGAGGCCAGCTCGCGTAGGCGAGAATCGCCGCCCACGCGATCGGGGTGATGAACGGCCTCAAGACGACGAACGACGTCACCACGATGAGCGCGATTCCTGCAATCTGGGCCCATCGCCGCTCGAGGGGTCCGATCATTCGGAGCACTCTAGACCGGCCCGACGCGACGCGCCACCACACTCGATCGCACGACTGGAACGTGGCTGATCAGGCCCGGCGATTCCAGGGCGGTAAGAATCGAGCCAGATGAGGCCGCAGGCCCGACCGGAAATTCAAAACTATTTAAATTACAGCGTCTTGCGGTGATCGTCCGGTCTGGTATCGCCTTTGCGTTAGTACCCTGGCAGGAGGGAAAAGCGATGATCAGCACGATGGTTCGTACGCTCTCTCGAGTCCCGATCTCGCTCCGAAGCCTCGCCGTTTGCGTGGCGTGCGAGGAGTGCTTCGAGCTGGGCGACCCGACCTGCCCGTCTTGCGGCAGCGACGAGTACGTCCCGCTTCTTCACCAGCTCGAGGGCCGCATCCTCAACATGACGAGCAACAACTAGATGCTGGTTCGGCGCGCTGGGTCGAGGCCGCTCGACGGTCGAGCCGACGCTTCATCGGCTTGGACGACGCGACGGCCTGGAGTCACTGTCAACAGGCCGGCCGCCCGTTCGGCAGTCTGAGTCTCATCGCGATCCCTCCCAGATCGATACGCTGAATCGTCCGAACGGAGCTCATGCCCGCGCCCGCCGCGGGTCAGCGTCCCTGCCAGTCGGGCTTCCGCTTTTCGAGAAACGCGCGAACCCCCTCGTGGAAGTCGTGGCTCAGATAGCAGGACACGATGAGGTCGTCGAGGTCTCGCGGCATCAGCGCCGCCAGCATCCGTCGCGTGGCTTCCTTCGTCGCCGCGATCGTCAGCGGAGCCATCTCGGCGAGGCTCGCGGCGAGCTCGCGCGCGCGCGACTCGAGCTCCGGCGCCGGATGGATCCGATCGATGAGGCCGCTCGCCTTGGCCTCCTCGGCGTCCAGCAGGCGAGCCGTGAGCACGAGCTCGCGCGCGCGGCCGGGGCCGAGCGCGGCCACCAGCAGGGAGAGACTGACCGGGGCTAGGAAGTTGCCGAGCGTGCGGGCCACCGGCACACCGAAGCGCGCGTGGGGCGCGGCGAGCCTCAGATCGCAGGCCAGCGCGATGAAGAGCCCGCCGCCGATTGCGTCGCCCTGCAGCATCGCGATGGTCGGCTTGCTCATCCCGGCCAGCCGCGAGAGCACCCGGGTCAGTCGAGCCTCGTAGCCGAGCGCGTCCTCGCGCGTCTTGAAATCGAGGAACTGACGGATATCGGTGCCGCTCGCGAAGGCCCGATCGCCCGCGCCCCGCAGCACGAGCACGCGCACCGTCGGGTCGGCGTCGAGCTCGGTGCACGCGTCGTGGAGCGCGTCGTACATCTCGAACGTCATCGAGTTGCGCGCCTCGGGGCGGTTGAAGGTGAGGAGCGCGGCAGGTCCGTCGCGCTCGACGAGGAAGTGCTCGGTCATCCGAGCCGTCGTGGGGCCACTCCGAAGCCCCAGTCGCGGAGGTCCTGGTCCAGCTGCTCGCGCCGGCGTTCGGCGCGCCGACGCTCCTCGGTCAGCTCCTCGAGCCGCTGGCGCTGCTCCCCGCGCCGCCGATCGAAGAGCACCCGGATCCTCTCGGCGCCGGAAAGCTCCTGCGCGAGGAAGTCGTACAGGTCGGGCTGCGAGCGCGCCACGATGAAGAGGTGGCCGAGCTCGGTCACTTCCTTCTC
>Ga0137404_10003780_pt1 | contig 10098 bp, 7 predicted proteins | sample CZOMad2_1_16fung_FD_108285 | JGI IMG/M metagenome (GOLD analysis project Ga0137404, IMG submission 108285) | Vadose zone soil fungal communities from Angelo Coast Range Reserve, California, USA - CZOMad2_1_16fungal (Illumina Assembly) | ecosystem: Environmental > Terrestrial > Soil > Vadose zone... | reverse complement strand
GGGCAGGCTTATGCGCAATTGGGAAGAATCAAAGACGCGGAACAGAAATATCGCGAGATCCTTTCGCTCGCCCCCGACGATGCGGAAGCGTTGAAAGCGCTTCAAGATTTGGGCAAGAGATACTAGCGCGGCGCAGCCGCAAAGGTCCCCTCCTTCATCTTCCCCGCGCGCGGGCAGGAAAGAGGTGGGGGCGCCTCAAATTTTTTTAGTAGGACGCGCTATGCGCACCGCTCAGTTTGATTGCAATTGATCCGGACTAAACCGCCCCAGACGACTATAGAATCTCGAAAGCCTCCGCCATCCGGCGGAGGCTTTCTCGTTTTTGCAGCCTTTGAAGTTCATGACTGTACCCTTTATGCTGGCGTGCACCTGGTTCCGGCAAGGAGGTTTCCAGTGTTGAAAGAAAAAATTGGCGTCATCGGTGCAGGAAAGATCGGTTCTGCAATTGCTCGCGGAGTGATTCGTGCCGGGCTGGCAAATAAGGAGAACGTCATGGCCAGCGATGTTAGCGATGCGTTGCGGCAATCGATCGCCCAAGAGCTCGCCATAAAAGTGACGCCGGACAACAGCGAGCTGTGTGATTTCGCCGACATCGTTATCCTCGCGGTCAAGCCTCAGATCGTCGACCCGGTGGCCAAAGAGATCGCCAAAAAAATCGGCAAAGCCAAACTGGTAGTTTCTGTTGCCGCGGGTGTGCCGCTGGCGCGGATCGAGAGTCAGTTGGCACATGGAGCGCGTGTCGTCCGCGTAATGCCGAATATTCCCTGCGTCGTCGGCGCCGGGGCGGCCGGCTTCGCGGGCGGCTCCCACGCGATCGCGGAAGATTTAGAAAAGGTTGGCGCGATTCTTAACAGTTTCGGCATCGGTTTGCCGGTTGAAGAAAAATATTTGGATGCGGTAACCGGGCTCAGCGGTAGCGGTCCTGCCTATGTGTTTCTCTTTATGGAAGCGCTCGCTGACGGCGGCGTGCAAGTCGGATTGCCGCGCGACGTCGCGTTGAAGCTAGCGATGCAGACCGTCTACGGCGCCGCGCGCATGGCGCTCGAAAGCAACAAACACTTGGGTGAGCTCAAAGACGAAGTCACTTCACCCGGTGGCACAACCATCGCGGGGCTCTATGCCATGGAGCAAAAGGGTTTTCGCGGCACGGTGATCGATGCCGTCGTGAGCGCGACGAGAAGATCGCAGGAGTTGGGGAAGGGGTAGGAAGACCTAGTGTTTTTCTAGTTGGCTTTGGTACTCGGACGGTGACGGAGGCAGTGATCGTAATTCAGGTTTGGCTTTTGAGTTAAGTGCGAAGGTGCGATGGGTATCGGTGAAATACGCCTCCACCCATCCTACGATTAAATTCATTCTGAAATTGTAGGATGGGTGGAGCGAAGCGATACCCATCATCTGCACCACGATACCCATCAACCGGCGATCCATCGATCACTTGCGACGATTCTACGTGGTATTCTAATATCCGCGGGTGACGAACTATCGGCGCAATTTCATTCCCGGCGGCAGCTTCTTTTTTACCGTTAATCTCGCCGACCGTCGGTCGAACCTCCTCATCGATCGAATCGATCAGCTTCGAAGCGCATTTTGGTACGCGCGCACGCGACATGATTTTGCGATCGATGCCATCGTGGTGATGCCTGACCACCTCCACACGATCTGGACGCTGCCGCCTGATGATTCGGATTTCGCGATGCGGTGGCGGTTGATCAAGACGATGTTCTCCCGAAGCGTTGAACGAGGCGAGCGACGCTCGGCAAGTCGGAGCACGAAGAGCGAGCGTGGAATATGGCAGCGACGATTTTGGGAGCACACGCTACGCGATGAGAACGATTTCGAGCGGCATTGCCATTACATCCATTTTAATCCGGTAAAGCACGGGCAAGTATCGGCAGCAAGTCAGTGGCCCTATTCCTCGTTTCAACGATTTGTGAGGCTCGGGATATATCCGGTTAATTGGGCTGCGATGGAGCACATCGATGGAACGGAGTTCGGAGAGAGGTGATGGGTATCGGCAAAAAACGCCTCCACCCATCCTACGAGATTTTTAATTCGACATCTGTAGGATGGGTGGAGGCCTTCGACGTGCTCAGGATAAACTCTGCGATACCGATGCCCTGCTATTTATCCGTCACACGCTCCACTGATTTTTTTTCAAGATAACCCGGCTTGCCGCCCTTTTTGGACTCGACGCGCAACCAATCGCCTTCGGCGCGGACGACGTTGATCTTCATTCCTGCCGGAAGTGTGGCTACGGTCTTATACTTTGTTCCCGGTCCTTCGCGGAGCTCGACATCCTTGATCGTCCGGTAGGCGCCGGCTGTTGATGCGGGAGTCGCCGCTTTCGGAGGAGGAGTTTGCGCGGTGGTTTCGCGGAGCGCAAATTTTTCGTCGATGTAGCCGGGCTTGTCGCCGTGCTTCGATTCGACCTTTAGCCAATAGCCTTCCTTCGCCACAACGTTAATCTTGATGCCTTTGGGCAACGTCGTGATGACGGGATGATTTGTCCCGGGTCCGGCTCTCAGAGGAACGTCGGCTGTCGTCGTGTATGTGCCGCGTGTGCTCTGGGCCTGGGCGTGGACAGCGTCAGTGAAGAAGCTCGGAGCAGACAATAACCCGACGAGAAAAGCCGTGAGCGATAAGAATTTCTTCCACATGGAAATTGTTTCCTCCCTTATTAGACGATCGGGTTCTTGGTTTTATAGCCAATTAAGTGAACCGATCGAGCGATTTCACTTAACCATTAATTTCATGATCGATCCACCAATCACCGGCGGATCAAGTCCTTTCCGCGGGCTTCTGCCGTCCTATTGCCTTGTGGTTGTCGGCGAAAATGGCCATCTTTAATTGCCAAGTTATTCCTTATGTTTATTTGCGGTGCTAATAAGGACGGGTGAAACGGCTTTGCCAGATTCTCGTCGCGGCACTGGCCGGCTTATCTGTTCTAACCGACAGTGCTTCGGCGATTTTGCTCGACGCTCTCGATCCCGCGCGGCAGTGGAAAGTGGAGCGGATTGAGTTTTCCGGAAATCAAAAATTTTCGGCCGACGAGTTGAGCGACGTTATCGTCACCAAAGCACGGCCGTGGTATCGCGTGTGGGAGGCACGGCCGGCATTTGATCCGGTCACCTTCGGCAGCGACCTTGAAAGATTGCCGCGCTTCTATGAAGCGCAGGGTTATTACGGCACGACTGTCACGTACGACCTCACTGTCGATGAAATCGAAGGACTTGTCGCCGTGCAGATCGAGGTAGGTGAGGGGATGCCCGTCTCGATCGCCGAGATCGACGTTGAAGTCGTAGGAAGCGAAGCGGATCGAAAACCTCCGCCTTTCCCGAAGGAATTGCCGGTCAAACGTGGAGAAATCTTTCGCGAGGTGGATTATCAGCAAGCGGAGCAGGTTTTACGCGGGGTTTTTTTGGAGAATGGCTATGCTCACGTGAAAACTGAGCGCAAGGCCGAAGTAGACTTGGATGAACATCGCGCTCGCATTCGCTATGCCGTGCATCCGGGACCCATTGCCGTCTTCGGCCAGACGGAGGTCAAGGGCACGGAGACAGTCGATCCGAAACTCGTTTTAAGAGAGCTCGTCTACCAACCCGGCGAAACATATTCGCAGGCGAAAGTCATCGAATCCCGTGAAAAGATATTGGCTTTAGACCTCTTCGGTGCGGTTAGACTCGCGCCGGCGGAAACCGCGGGCACTCCTGCAGTCGTGCCTATGGAGGTCGAAGTCGCGGAAAAATCGCATCGAGAAATCAAGCTCGGGTTGGGATATGGCACGGAGGATCAATTTCGCACCCAATTGGAATGGCGCCACTTGAATTGGCTCGGCGACGGCAGGCGCCTGTCTGTCCTCGCAAAATATTCCTCCATCACGCTTACCGGGGCGATCAATTTCACTCAACCGCATTTTCTTTCCCCACGCACACAGGGAATTGTCAATATTAGCTATGACCAGGAAAAGGAGGAGACCTACGTTCGTAACGTAGGCCGCTTCGCGCCTCGACTCGATCATCGATTTTCTTCCACGCTGACCGGCTTTGTCGGCTACCGTCTGGAACACGACAAGCTCAACGATATCGGGCCCGCCACTGTACGTGCTCTGGGAGAGATCAAGCGGAAAGGAATTCTTTCCGGACCGACTATGGGACTCGTGTGGAATACCGCGGATGACCCGTTTAACCCGAAAAAGGGAGAGGTAGTCTCCTTTACGGTCGATCAGGCAGGCGCGATCTGGGGTGGTGCATTCAGCTATTACAAGATGACAGCGGAGGCAAAGAAGTACATCGATATCGGTTGGAAGACCGTGTTCGCGAGCCGGCTCAAGTTGGGGCTCGGCGACGCCATCGGTTCCGACAAAAATCTTCCTCTATTCGAACGTTTTTTCGCCGGCGGAGAAAAGAGCGTGCGTGGCTATGGCCGGCGGCGTCTCGGTCCGCTGAGTACCAGTGGCGATCCGTTGGGCGGGCTAAGTCTTTTGGAGGGTTCCCTTGAACTGCGTCGACCAATCTGGAAAGAATTAAATGGAGCTGTTTTTCTCGACTTCGGCCAGGTTTCGAAGCGATCATTCGATGTCCCGGTGGATGATTTGCAGTTCTCCGCCGGTTTCGGAGTGAGCTATGCGACGCCCGTTGGACCTCTGCGGTTGGACATCGGCTTTCCCTTCAAGCCGCCGCGCGGCGATCGATCCTGGCAAATTCACTTCAGTATCGGAGCCTATTTCTAGCTGATGCAAAAATTCTGGCGCATCATAAAATGGTCCGTTCTGGGCCTGGGATTGCTGTTTCTGCTCGTCGTAATCGGGCTAGTCGTCTATACGCGCACGGAAAATTTTGTGCTGTGGGCCCGTGAAAAAGCTGTGGCGGCTGCCAACGAATCGATTCGCGGCACCATTAGCGTGGAGCGCCTCGAAGGATCCGTCTGGCATCAGCTCACACTGCACAATGTCGAGCTCCGATACGAAGGAACGGAGCTCGTTCAGGTTCCCCGTGTGGAGCTATCCTATTCTTTATTACCGTTAATTTGGGGACGCTTTCAGATATCGCGCATCGATGCCCTGCAGCCGCGCGCGCGCCTGAGCCAGGATCAACAAGGACAATGGAATGTGGTCGAGGCGTTGTCGCCACGGCAGCCCAACCCGGAAACAAAATTTGATTTCATCATTTTGGTGAAGTCGCTCCGTTTACGGGATGCAGGAGTCGACCTCCGCCTCGCGAGCGGCAATGGAACACTTCACCACCTCAAAAATCTTAACCTGGATGGCAATATCGGCATACTGCCCTCGGAGGTTGCCCTTAACGTTCACGAAGTTGCTGCGGGACTCATTTCACCGGGGCACCCTGAGCTCAACCTGAAGGGCGCACTGGAATACCAGCAGTCCGCCGCGGTGCCGACGCTGCTGAAAGTAAAAAACCTTTGGGCAGTGAGCAGAAATTCGCGCGTGAAGTTAAACGGCCAGATCACCGAACCAAACGGAGAAGCGCTGAAAATAACGGCTCAGGCGTCGCTCGATAAACTCGCGCCTGCTGATATTGCCTACTTTGTTGCTGACTGGCCGTTGAAGCGCGATCTCGCGGGCGATTTGACCATCGACGGGCCTCTTGCTGATCTCAAGGGAAACTTGAATCTGGCCAGCGCGGGCGCGAAAGTCGCCGGGAAATTCCGCGCTGATGCCGCCCAGAATCCGCTTCGATACACATCCGCGATGACTATCAGCGGCTTCGACTTGCGTCAGTGGCTGGAGAGAAAGGATCTAGCCGGAGTCGTGCACGGAACGGTCGAAGCGGGTGGGACCGGATTCTCGCTACAAAATACGGCCGGAAAGACACAATTCGAAATTCGCTCGACCGAAGTGCAGGGTTGGGCTCTGGGCACCATTTCTATGGAAGGCCGGCTGCAAAATAGCGTGGCCGCACTGGATGGGCGTCTCAAGAGCAAAATAGGCGGCGCTAACTGGTCTGGAAAAGTCGCTCTCGGTAGCAAGCGGCCTACCTACGAACTGGCGCTATCGGTAGAGGAGCTTGATATCCAAAAGGCGTTGCCGGATGGCAAGGCGGTCGAAGGCAAACTCAATCTTCAAGCCACGGTAAAAGGCGCCGGATTCAATCTTGCCGATATGAACACGCGCGCCGAGATGCGCATTCTGCCATCGTCGTTAGGCCCGGTGAATCTAAAGGAAGGCTCGCTCGACGCAACCCTGAGCGACAAAAGGATCCGGATTTCGCGCGCCACACTTAGTGCCGCCGAGTCAACGCTTACGGCTAGCGGTGAATTCGGCGTCGATGCCAAGACAGCCGGCAAGCTCGATTACCGTTTCCGCGCCGCCGACGTCGCTCCCTGGCTGGCGCTGCTAAATAAAAAAGCTTCCGGCTCGGTCGATCTCGCCGGTCAGGCCCAAGGCAATCTCGCAGATGTGCAAACCCAGGGAACGGCGCGGTTGTCGGGCTTGCGCCTCGAAGGAATCGCCGTCAAGAACGGCGACGTCAGGTTTGCTGTTCGCGGATCCAAGGATCAAGTTTTTCCTCAAGGAATAGTCGCGGCTCGTTTGACCGACTTCGATGCCGGACTGGCTCTGCGACGAATCGACGCAACGGCGAAACTGTCGCGGGATCCGTCTGAGTCGATTCAGCTCGAGCTAAGTGCCCAGGATGCTAGTGATCGCAAGCACGCTTTGAGCTGCGCGGTCAGTTTCCCGGGCGATGCCATTGCAGTTAGTTTAAGCCAATTTTCTCTGTCGTCGCCGGACGGCTCATGGAAGCTAGCGCGCCCAGCGACAGTGACAAAACGCAACGATGGGTTCTTGATCGAACAGCTCTCAATGAAAAACGGTGACAAGGAACTTTTGTTGAACGGCCGTTTTGCATTTGCCGGCAAACAGGATTTGACGCTGAATGTCGATCGACTCCCGTTGGAAACAGTGACGGCGTTTTTTCCACAGCCACCGAAGATGTCTGGGCTTCTTGCCGTGCAGGCTCGGATCGCCGGAACCGCCGCCGCTCCCGAGATCGCGGCGTCAGCGAGGCTGACTGATTCGATGATTGCGGGTCAATCCTATGCGGGAGCCAACGCGGACTTTAACTACAAAGACAAACGAACGTCGCTGCGGCTTGCCGTACAACAAGACTCGGCTCACACGCTGAACGGAAGCGGCACGGTGCCGCTTAATCTGAGCTGGAACAGTGGGTGGCGCGCCGAATTCGCCGATGGCATGGAGGTGCGGGTCCAAAGCCCGGGTCTCAGCGTCGGCTTTCTAAACGCTTTTACTGGTAAGTCCGTTGAAAACATCGCTGGCGAACTGAGCCTCGATGTGCTGGCGCGTGGCTCCATAAAGCAACCGGATCTTCGCGGCACGTTCCGATTGCGCGACGGAAAGCTCAAAGCAGTTCCCCTTGGCGTCGACATAAATCAGATTGTCGCGGCCGGCAGTTTGGATTCGCGTAACCTGATCGTTCGCGAGCTCTCGGCCAGAGCGAAAGACGGTGAGATCAAAGGCAGCGGTTCGCTGGCGCTCAAAGATAATGACATCAGCGGGGTCAAGCTTTCGCTCACGGCACAGCGCTGGCCGGCGATCGAAACCCAGCGCCATCAAGTTAAGGTCGCCGGCAATGTCGACGTTCAGGGAACCTTGGCCGCCCCGAGAGTTACCGGACAAATCACCGTCGCCGAGGGTTCGCTACGTCCAGATCTCGCTTTCTTGGAACAAAGTAAGGTGCCGCTCAAGCGCGATGAAACCATCGTCCTCGTCAAGGACAACGGGGAAGGCCGCCAGCCGGTCCATCGAGCCGAGGAGCGCCCCGGATCAAGCGACAACACGCTTTTTAAGAACGCCACCCTGGACCTCACGGTGCGCGCGCCGGGCAATGTTTGGATAAGACATCCCGATCTGGTTGCCGAGCTATCGGGAAATCTCCGTGCGGCAAAAAGGCCGGAACGCGATATCGATCTAACGGGCCGTATCGATATTGTCAGGGGCTGGCTCAATTTCCAGGGGCGAAGATTCCAACTGAGTAGGGGAGCGATTCAATTCACCGGCGGCGATAAGATCAATCCCGCTCTCGACATCGTGGCGGAATATCGTTTGCCGGAATATCAGGTAGACGCCGTGATCGGCGGGACGACGGAAAAGCCGTCTTTAACTCTCACAAGTCAACCTCGGTTGGAACAAGCCGATATTCTCGCCTTATTGCTTTTCGGCAGGCCCATCAACACGTTGAACCGAAACGAGAAAGGCTCGCTGCAGCAAAGCGCACTGAATATCACAACCGGTTTCGTCGCCGGAAAAATTGCAAGTTCAGTTGCTGGAGCGCTCGGGTTGGATAGCTTGGGCGTGGATATTGGTGAAGTGGATTTTTCCGGCGGAAAAGTCGGCTTCGGGCGGTATGTCGGGACCAAAACCTACGTCTCGGCCTCCCAACAGATTTCCGGGGAGCACGGGCAAGAAATATCGTTGGAATATGAGATCGCGCCCGATTGGAAAGTGGGCACTACCACCACAAGCACGGGCTCAAAGGGTATCGATATCATTTGGCATAAGCGATATTGAGGCCCCTGAGGAGACACATCTCTTTGTCTTCCCTTATGAGAAAACTGTGGCGGACTCATGGAATTTCTCGGGGGATGTCATTCTGAACGCCAGTGAAGAATCTCGACCGAGCAATAGGTCGATTCAGGCGAGATCCTTCGGCTTCGCCTCAGGATGACAATCCAACACAGTCTCAGAGGGAGACAACCATACATGAACGCTTTCATCGGCTATTTTTTCTTCCAATTTCCTTGGCTATCCTGGATCCACCAGCTGGGCTGTGCTTGCTCGATCCAAGTTTTGGCGAAGATGCTTTTAATCTTCGGAATGTTTTCCTTCGGGATGTTATTGGCCTTGGCGATTTCGGCATAGAGCGCTTCGCGATCGCGATTTTCTGCTTCGACAAGCTGTTGGACCTCGGCCCGCTCTTTTAGGTTGAGCCCATCCGTACCCCGAATTACCAGTAGACCATCTTGTCCGATGCCGACATTGCCGCGGTCCATGTACGGCTTGATCGCATTACTGCGCTGTTTGATCGAGTCCTTCAGCGCGCGAATGGCCGGATTCGAGACGTTGATATCGGCCTCTTGCGCATGGGCTTCACCAATAACGTTGAGAGAGACTGTTCGCATCGGCGAGAATGGATTGTAGCTTTGTGGTTTTGGCGGCGCTTTGACCGGTTCTCCCGGGCCACCCCAGGTTTCCTTCACGATCTGCTCCGCAGCCCGTTCAACGGCGGCCGCAGGAAAATAGATGTTCACGGTAACGCAGGCGCTGATAAAGAACGCCGCCGCAATCAATGTCGGTTTCAGCATGGTTCCTCCATCCTATTTGACGTTTGATTTGTCAGATTTGATACGTTCGAGTCGACGCAGCAGCTCAGAAAAGGCGATGTTCTGCGTATGGCTGATGATGTTTACCGTCGGTGGAAGGAAACTGCCGACAACCAAGAACTCCTGATCGCCGCGGGTTTCCACCCCGCGCAACGTGAGCCGGTCGTTCTTCAAGGTCGCTTTAAAGCCGAGCTTGCTGTAGCGAAAACTGTCGAAGAAGCCGGCGAGACCGCCATACAAGGCGCCGGCATTCTCTCCTGAGCTCAACACGGTAATCTTGTTAATCGCCTCGACACTGATCCGCTGTTCGATCCCGCTTTGCTCCACCGAATGGAGATCGACCCGAAATTCCGAAGGTTGCCTGTCGATCAAAACCAGGTCGTCGATGCTTCCTTCTAGGATGCCTGAGATGCGGCCAAATTCAAAGGTCTTCGAAAGTTGTTCCAGTTGAATCTCGTTCAGCTTGGCATCGACCTTGATCGATGCCAAGGACGAAAACGGATTTTCAATCTCGAATTTCCCGATACGCGCGCGCCCGCCGAAGAGTTCCGCCTGAATGTCGCCGCGCGTTTGCAGTAAGCTTCCCGTCGACTGCACTTTCGGGATCGAGCCGGTCAGAGTGCCACTGAAGGGATGCCAGTTCAGAGCCTCGGTTAGTTCCTCGAGCTGCAAGCGTTTCGCTTCGACAGAGAAGGAAACTTGCTTCGGATCATGCACCGCGTCGGGCCAAAAGAGATTGCT
>Ga0137404_10003778_pt1 | contig 10105 bp, 5 predicted proteins | sample CZOMad2_1_16fung_FD_108285 | JGI IMG/M metagenome (GOLD analysis project Ga0137404, IMG submission 108285) | Vadose zone soil fungal communities from Angelo Coast Range Reserve, California, USA - CZOMad2_1_16fungal (Illumina Assembly) | ecosystem: Environmental > Terrestrial > Soil > Vadose zone... | reverse complement strand
GTCGTCGCCGGCTCGCCCGCCGCCGCCAACGATCGAAAGAATCCGCGCGCTTATCATGGCGGAGATCTGCGCGGCGTCATCGCTCACCTCCCTTATTTAAAAGATCTCGGCGTGACCGCGCTGTGGCTGACTCCCTGGTACGACAACTGGAATGGTCTGAACACCTGCAACAAGCCATGGTGTCCGAACACTTATTATCATGGCTATCACGCTATTGATTACTACGCAGTAGAGGATCACTTTGGGAATTTGGCAACGCTGCGTGAGTTAGTCGATAAGGCGCACGCGTCGGGTTTGAAAATTATCCAGGATCAGGTTGCCAATCACGTGGGCTCGCAAAATCCATGGGTAAAAGATCCGCCGCTCGATGATTGGTTTCACGGCACGCTCGCGCAGCACTCGGTTAACAAGTTTCATAATAGTGCGTTGCTTTCGCCCCACAGCAACACGGACGAAGTCCGCAACACCCTTGACGGTTGGTTTAGCGACGATCTGCCGGATATGAACCAGGAAGAGCTTGAGGTCGCGCGCTACGAAATACAAAACTCGCTTTGGTGGATCGGAGCAACCGGAATCGATGGGATTCGTCAGGACACCATCCAGTATATGCCACGCAGCTTCATTCGCGATCTCTCCAACGCTTTGCATCGTCAGTATCCGAAGATGTGGATGGTGGGAGAAGTTTTCGAGCGCGATGCGGCGCAAACGTCATTCTTCATTGGTGGCCACACTGGCTGGGACGGCATCGACACCAAACTTGATTCAGTTTTCGACTTCCCACTGTGGAATGCTTCGCTGCTAGCGTTCACTAACAAAGCGTCCATGCGAGCGCTGCGCGATCAGTTGAAGTACGATGCGCTGTATCCCGATCCCCTAAGAATAACTACATTCGCCAACAACCATGACACGATGCGCTTCATGTCGCTTGACGGTGCAACACTTGAAGGCGCCATGATGCACATGGCATTCACGCTCAGTGTTCGCGGCATTCCCCAACTCTACTACGGCGAAGAGATTGCCCTGGAAGGGAAGGACGATCCGGACAATCGGCGCGATTTTCCCGGAGGTTTTGCGGGCGATGCCCGCAACGCTTTCACGACTGAGGGTCGGAAAACAACAGAGCAAAGGATGTTTGCGTGGACACGTTCGTGGCTACGTCTGCGAGCCGAGCACCCAGCCATACGAGGCGGACGATTAATTGATCTTTTTTGTGATGACGATGCGTACGTGTTTGCGCGACAGGACAGAAGCGAGACAGTGATCGTTGCGTTTAATCGTGCCGGACAGGAAAGGAAATTGACTTTGCCGGCGGCTTCGATTGGTTTGAAAGACGGTGGTGAGCTTGTTGGATTGATTGGAACGGCGGCGCGCGCCCGCGTTGATCAAGGGCAGGCGACGTTAATTATCCCCCAAAGAACGGCAGTCGCGTATAGGGTTTCAAACTCACAGAGTGGCTTGAGGGTTCGATGAAGTTCCCTAGATTCAGCGGCATCTTGCTTCATCCGACTTCGTTGCCTGGTCCATTCGGCATCGGGGACCTTGGACCAGCGGCTTATGCCTTTGCGGATTTCCTTGAAGCCGCGGGACAGAACTTGTGGCAAGTCTTGCCGCTCGGGCCCACTGGTTATGGCGATTCACCGTATGCCTGCTACTCCGCGTTTGCGGGCAACACACTGCTTGTCAGTCCGGACCAACTTGTTGCTGATGGTTTGCTGGCCAGCGAGCATCTCGACGCAATTCCGGAGTTCGCAGACGAACGAGTCGATTTCGCGGCAGTTCACAAATACAAAGACTCAATCCTGCGCCAGGCATTTGCCGCATTCAAGCGCGAGTCTGATCCTAAACTTCAACTCGCTTTCACCGATTTCTGCCGGCGCTATGTTTCCTGGCTCGACGATTACGCGTTGTTTCGCGCGTTGAAGGATGCTCATGGTGGCGTGGCCTGGAATGAATGGGAGCCTGCTCTAGTTCGCCGGGATTCGGCGGCGCTCGAAACCGCAAAAAAAGATTTAAGCGAACAAATTGAAGCGCAAAAGTTTTATCAGTTTCTTTTCTGCAGGCAATGGTTTGCGCTCAAGGCAGACTGCAACCAGCGTGGCATAAGGTTGGTGGGCGATATCCCCATTTTTGTGGCCCATGATTCAGCCGACGTTTGGACCAATCCGGACCAGTTTAAGTTGAACGAAGGTGGATCACCGATTGTAGTAGCCGGCGTGCCGCCAGATTACTTCAGCGCCACCGGTCAACTTTGGGGAAATCCGCTTTACAACTGGGACCACATGCTTGCCGACGGCTTCAAGTGGTGGATTCAGCGAGTACACGCCACTCTGGAGACTTTCGACATTGCCCGCATCGATCACTTCCGCGGCTTCGCTGCCTGTTGGGAAATACCCGGCGGCGACAAGACCGCGGAACGTGGCCGCTGGGTTGAGGCGCCCGGACGAGAGTTGTTCACAGCTATCAGAGATGAGCTTGGTGAATTGCCGATTATCGCGGAAGACCTGGGCGTGATAACGCCCGATGTCGAAGCGCTGCGCGATGATTTCGGCTTTCCCGGTATGCGTATTCTTCAGTTTGCGTTCAGCAGCGACACGAAGAATATCGATCTGCCACACAACTATCACAAGAATGTGGTTGTCTATACTGGAACACACGACAACGACACAGCGGTTGGCTGGTTTAGGAGTATTGCCGGTGAAGGATCGACGCGCGACGCGCAGCAGGTCGAGCGCGAGCGAGAGTTTTGCATGAGCTATCTCAATACTGAAGGCGAAGAAATCCATTGGGATTTCATTCGCGCCGTGTTGGCCTCAGTTGCGGATACGGCGGTCGTTCCTTTGCAGGATGTGCTGGGTCTGGGCACTGAAGCGCGTATGAATCTTCCCAACAGCACGGAAGGGAATTGGTCATGGCGTTTTAAGCTGGGCGCGCTGACCAGCGCGCTCGCCAGTCGTTTAAGAGGATTGACAGAGTTGTACGGCAGAGTTGCCGAGGTCGCAGAAAACAAGAATGAGACTTAGGGTCATGTTCACGTTGCTCGTCGTGGTGGCGGTGCCGGCACGATCCGCAGCCATTTTTTGCGAATCAATAGCGGCATTGACGGCGCGCCTTAGATACTCGTTTCTGAAGAACTGATTTCGCTTATGGGGATCAAGACGAAAGCATTTTCAGATGAAGTTGCGATCGTTACCGGTGGCGGCACCGGCATTGGTCGAGCATTCGCGGAGGCGCTGGCGTATGCCGGCGCCAGGGTCGTTATTGCGTCGCGTCGAAAAGATGTCATACGCCGCACCGCTGATGAAATAAGTACAACGTTGAGTGCTGAACGCGTTTTCCCCTATGAGTTTGATATCCGTGACGATGCCTCGATTGAAGGGTTGGTCAACGACGTGTTTGCGCGCTGGCAATCGATTGACGTGCTCATTAACAACTCCGGTCTGGCCGTGCCTGAGACTGTTGAAGAGATCACTGATGAAGGTTGGGACACGGTAATGGAGACGAATCTGCGAGGCGTTATGCAATTAGTTAGGGCGGTCCTGCCACACATGCGCGAGAACGATTTTGGCGACATCGTGAACGTTTCCTCGCAAGCCGGAAAGCACGGTTACGCGGACGTGCCTTCTTACTGCGCGTCGAAGTTTGGGCTGCTCGGTTATGCCGAAGCGCTGCGCGATCACGTTCGCAAGACCGGCGCGAACATTCGCGTCTTCAATTTTTGTCCCGGTCTCGTTGACGTAGAGAACTCAAAACCTAATCAGTCGCCGCGCGAGGGTTTCATTCATGTGACCAACATGGCGCGCACGCTAATGTATGCACTCGCGCTTGATCGGAATGTGGTGTTGGAAGATATCAATCTCTACGCGAGATAGAACGACGATAGCCGGGAGGCGATCCTTCGCTGTTCCGGCTCCGCCGTCTGATGTGCGGAAGGTCTGTGACTGTCTGTGACCTTCCGAGATGACGGCTAATGAATTTGGCTGCGCCCACTAATTGAAGAACACAGGGGCGTAGCCCCAAGGACGCTAAAAAGTGCGTGCCGGAAGGTCAGAGACCTTCCGCACATCAGACGGCACAGCCGGAACCAAACTAACTTATGACAATCGAATGGGACTTGCTGGCTTACGACAACTCATGGAGGACGACAAATGCAAAAACCACGGTTGAGTTTCTGGCAGATCTTCAACATGAGTTTCGGGTTCCTGGGGATTCAGTTTGGCTGGGGTCTTCAGCTTGCCAACATGAGTGGTATTTATACTTACCTCGGCGCGAAGCCGGAGCAAGTGCCTATCCTCTGGCTCGCCGGTCCCGTAACCGGTCTGCTGGTCCAGCCAATCATTGGCTCGATGAGTGATCGCACCTGGAATCGACTTGGACGCCGCCGCCCTTACTTTCTGACCGGCGCGATCCTCGCGAGCATCGCACTATTCTTCATGCCTGATTCAGGCGCGTTATGGATGGCTGCCGGACTTCTTTGGATTTTAGACGCCAGCATCAACGTGAGTATGGAGCCGTTTCGCGCTTTCGTCGCCGACAAACTTAATATTGATCAGCGAACTGCGGGATTCGCCATGCAGAGTTTTTTCATCGGCATCGGCGCCACCCTGGCAAACGGACTGCCTTATATCTTTCGCCGGCTCGGCGTTGATGAACGCGGAGTCAACGCCGCTGACCAGGCGGTCCGAGTTATACCTGCCAGCGTGAGTTATTCATTCAAGATTGGAGCAGCCGCCTTTCTCGTCTGCGTGCTTTGGACCGTGATTACGACAAAAGAGTTTCCGCCGGAGAACATGGCCGAGTTTGATCGCAAGCGCAGGGAGCATAAAGGCTTTGGCGCGGCTTTGGCGGAAATACTATCTGCTTTTCGAGAAATGCCGACAACGATGAAGCAGTTGGCAGTAGTGCAGTTCTTTACCTGGCTGGGCTTGTTTTGCATGTGGATGTTCTTTGGCTTGATGACTTCGTATCACATCTTCGGCGCGGTGAATGAAAAGGATCCTCGCTTTACAGACGGCCAGGCGTGGGGTGGTAACGCGTTTGCGATTTATTCGATCACCTGCTTTGTGGTGGCATTTCTGTTGCCGCCACTGGCGCGAGCCACGACCAGAAAAACGGTTCATGCCATTTCACTGTTATGCGGCGCTCTCGGCCTGCTCTCGGTCTTTTTTATTCACGACAAAAGCATACTGTTATTGACCATGATTGGCGTCGGGGTGGCGTGGGCTTCGATTCTATCTATGCCTTACGCCATTCTTTCGGGCGCGTTGCCGGCAGCCCGGATGGGCGTCTATATGGGCATCTTTAATTTCTTTATCGTGATACCTGAGATCATTGCGTCGTTTGCTTTTGGCCCGGTCATTCGTGCCCTCTTCGGGCAGGACAATCCAAACTCGCCGATGTACGTCGTCATGGCCGGTGGCGTGTTTCTGACTCTGGCGGCCATCAGCGTTCTGCTGGTTAAGGACGTTGCTGATAAGAATGTGCCCGGAGCAGCAGTAATTAACGCCGACGAGCATGAACTGTTTACGGTTCCGGAATCGGTGCAGCCGGTGCCGAGTACGGGGTTAATTGACGAGGATTAACTGACTTTGCCGCGACTTGAAAAAGGACAGCACTGTTTTGTGAGATAAGCCGAATGAAAAACTCTTCAATTACTAAATCAGTCCTGGCAGCTCTCGCTCTTTTTATCGCCGTTCAAGGTGCCGTCACCTTCCCACAGCAACCGGCGCGTGATGTTTCGAAGGAGCAGGCTCGATCTACACGCGATTGGGTGCGCGATGGCGTGGTTTATGAAATCTTTCCGCGCGCATTCTCGGCCCAGGGAACCTTCAACGGCATCACCGCGCGCCTCGACGATCTAAAGGACCTTGGCGTTAACATTCTCTGGCTGATGCCGATTCATCCCATTGGCCAGGAAAGGAAGAAGGGAACTATCGGTAGCCCGTATGCCGTGCGCGACTACTACGGCATCAACCCTGACTACGGTAATAAAGAAGACCTTAAGAAGTTGATCACCCAGGCACATCGGCGCGGAATGAAAGTGATTATAGATATTGTGGCGAACCACACTTCATGGGACAGCGTGATGATGAAGTGGCCGGAGTTTTACGAACATGATGCCAACGGCCGCATAACCTATCCGCACGACTGGAGCGATGTTGCAGAGCTGAATTACGAGAACCCCAAGTTGCGCCGCTATATGACTGACATGTTGAAGTACTGGATTCGCGAGTTTGACCTGGATGGTTTTCGTTGTGACGTCGCTGAGGAAGTGCCGACTGACTTCTGGGAAAACGCGCGCGCGGAGTTGGATCAGCTCAAACCAGATATTGTGATGCTTGCCGAGGGACACAAAGCAGAGTTGCTTGTGAAGGCTTTTGATTTTGACTACTCCTGGCCGCTGCACAGCGCCTTGACTAAAGCTTTGCAGGGTTTGGGCAGCGCTTCCGATTTGCGCAGCGAATGGGACAAGGAATATAGCGCCTGGCCGCGAGGCGCGCTGCACATGCGCTTCTCTGACAATCATGACGAGCGTCGCGCGCTGGCGCGCTTTGGAGAACCGGCCGCGCTGGCCGCATCTGCGTTGATGTTTACGCTCGACGGCGTGCCGCTGCTCTATAACGGGATGGAAGTTGGCGATACGACAGAATCAGGCGCCCCCGCTTTGTTTGAAAAGTTGCCCGTGTTCTGGCCCATTGCCGAGAGGCGTCCCGAGTTCCCACGTTTCTACAAACAGATGATCGCGTTGCGTCGATCAAGCAATGCGCTGAGACGTGGCTCGGTTCAATGGCTGCGGAATTCGGACGAGGCGCGCGTGTTGAGTTATATACGTCGTACGGCGGACGAAGAAGTGCTGGTGGCTATCAATTTTTCTAATCAACCATTTGTTGGCTCAGTTGCAACCGCAGCCAGTTCAAATTTTGTCGAGGTCACGCCGGATGTTAGGCCGCCTTTGCCTCCTGATGCGCCGGCTCCGTCACCGGCGGCAAGGAAACAGGCCGTTGCTCTGCCATCGCTTTCACTTGATGCCTGGGGCTATCGAATCTTTCGGCTGACCGCAAAGTAGTTTTCGGTTTGTATCTAACCAGTCCTGCCTTTTGCATTGCCAGAGGAATCTCCGGATTTCGCATAAACCACTTCCAGACATTGCCGGTCTGCGAGTTCTCCGCGCTTAGCAGAATTATTCCCGCGTTGATTCCAATCACATCGCTATCGAACCAACCAGTGTTTGGATTAAAAGCGTCGATGAATCCGTATTTGCCGTAAATCTTGTCGCCATACTTATCGTGCATGGCCTGCAAAGCAGCGACGGAAAGTTCTGGAGTAAACATGAGCGAGCCTCCCGCCGCGGAAGGCACCAGGGTGCCGTCGATGTCCGGATCGCGAGGAGGGCCACCCCAGGCAAGATAACCTTTTGCACTATCAGAAGCAGTGATACCCCACATCTGTGATCCAAAAGCGGGAAAATCGTGCGAGAGATTCATACAGAAAGCGCGATGCGCGAGCGTAGCTGCTATGGAGTTCTTGAAATAATCGATTCCGTCCGCGCGGCTTTCTCGCCGGTTGCGATAGTCGATCCAGGCGTGTGCGTATTGATGCATAAAAAGCGGCACCCCGATGGTTGTGAAATACGTATGACCTTCATAGCGATAGCGATCGCGCCACAACGCATACCAGGATGCCGGCGAAATCGGATGCGTCGGTGATCCAATCGCCAACAAATAGAGAATAGTGTCTTCGCTGTAGGTGTCCCAACGGGATTTAAGAAAACCTGTCTCCGGTTTCCAGCCATGCGACAAAAGCAGCGGATGGCCATTCAGCATCCATTGAAAATCGACTCGTTCGTAAATCTTTGTTGCCAGTTTTCGGATTTCCGGATCATGGAAGTACGTGCGCACCGTCAGCACGCCGGCCAGCAGCAGCGCGGTGTCGATTGACGAGACTTCGCTATTCCACCGTCGTTCCCCGGTCTTGCTATCAAGCCAGTGATAGAACCAACCGTGGTTCTCGAAAGCGCGCTCAGCAAAGAATCGCAACGTATTACGAGCGCGATCACGCGCCTGGCTCTGGGTGATCCAACCGTGTTCCGTAGCGATGCAAAGCGCTGACAAGCCAAAGCCAGTTGCCGCGATGCTCGCAACGTTGCGATGGTTCTCATCCAGAGCTAAGCCGTCGATGCGCGCGCGGTCGGGTACCAGACCCGTTTGTTGATCGGCTTGCTCCCAAAAATAATTGAAGGATCGGTGCTGGAGGTCTTCAAGGAATTGCTCGTCTTGGCGTGAGAATCCTTCGACAGTTTGGCGGCGCTGAAGAGCGACTGTGGGCGACAGGGGAGGCAGTGTGATTACCGAAGTGAAGGAGCACAGCAGGAACAGGACCGCGAGAATCGGGCGCAAACAAGAGAATAGCTGATCTCTAACTGAGTTCATTTTCCTATGCTACCTAATGGCGAAACACACAAACACAACTCAAGTCAGCAAGTCTCACAGGTTGGGAAGGGTGGTTTACCCCCGCTCAGTCGGTACCCCTCAACCTGAGCGGGGGCAAGGCGGGGTCCCCAGCGGGGCAGCCCCGCTGGGGTGCTAATCCCACCTTCCCGACCATGAGACTTTCCTTCTTGAATCTGCTCTGGATCTCAGTGCCGATGCGGCCCAGTCCCCTACCGATTCTCAATCACAAACGTTGCCTCGAGCAGGTCCTCAGAGTTTGCTCCAACCATGACTTTGAACTGTCCCGGCTCAACCGTAAAGCGCATCTCGCGGTTCCAGAACCCCAGTTCTTCAGCGGTGAGCAAAAACTCAACTCGCTTCTTCTCGCCTGGTTGCAGCGCTACTCGCTGAAAGCCCTTAAGCTCTTTCACAGGCCGCGTCATGCTCGCGGCTACGTCGCGAATGTAGAGTTGGACCACTTCGTCGCCTGGGCGCTTGCCAACGTTCTGGACATCGACGCTGACCATTAATTTTCCCGCCGGCGAAATACGTCGAGCGCTCAGTTGTAGGTTGCTAATCTTAAATTGTGTATAGCTTAACCCGTAACCGAATGGAAAAAGGGGAGTCCAGGGAACATCGAGGTACTTCGAAGTGTAGCGGTTGTTGGCTTCAGGCGGCCGCCCGGTGTTCATGTGATTGTAGTAGATGGGCACCTGACCGACGGTGCGCGGAAAAGTAACCGGCAGTTTGCCACTCGGATTCACATCGCCAAACAGGACGTCGGCGATTGCATTGCCTGCTTCCGTGCCGCCCATCCACGCCTCCAGAACTGCCGGTGTGTTTTCAACTATCCATCCCACTGTCAAAGGACGGCCATTTATTAATACGACAATCGTTGGTTTGCCGGTGGCATGCACTGCCTTTACCAGATCCATCTGGCGGCCGGTAAGATCGAGTGAACTTTTCGAAGCGGCTTCACCAACCATCTCCGCGGATTCGCCCACGAAGACGATGGCCACGTCACTGTCACGCGCGAGTGCTGCTGCTTCAGCGAAGCCTTCGGTTGAATCGCTCTGGGTGTCGCAGCCTTTCGCGTAACTGACCTTTGTTGACGGCGACACCTTCGCCCTGATTCCCGTAAGTGGAGTGACTGTGTCCTCTGGTTTGCCATCGCCGCTCCACCAGCCAAGTGGCGAACGATGGTCATCTGCCAACGGCCCAATAACTGCGATTGAGTGAAGGGCCTTATTCAGCGGTAAGGCTTCGCGCTCGTTCTTCAATAGCACCATAGAACGATCCGCGATGGTGCGAGCGGCGGCGCGATTCTCGGAAGTAAGAAGCGAACTGCTTTCACGCGTGTCGTCGGTGTACGGATGTTCAAACAGTCCCAGCCTGAATTTGATGCGCAAAATGCGTCGCACGGCTTCGTCGATTGTCGCCCGCGATATTTTTTCTTCTTTCAGCAGTTGCGCGCCATGCTGATTAAAGAGACGACTGACCATTTCCATATCAAGCCCGGCGTTTAGTGCCAGGCGGGCGGCGTCCGGGTCGTCTGCGGCCAGGCCATGGTTAATTAACTCTTTCACTGAGGTGTAGTCGCTAACCACGAAGCCGTCAAACTTCCATTCGCCGCGCAACACCTTTTTGAGCGTGAAAGGATTGGCGGACGCCGGCACGCC